>Ga0247741_1000041_pt1 | contig 109995 bp, 110 predicted proteins | sample UWRJL213509R2_FD_180945 | JGI IMG/M metagenome (GOLD analysis project Ga0247741, IMG submission 180945) | Plant litter microbial communities from Arlington Agricultural Research Station in Wisconsin, United States - UWRJ-L213-509R-2 | ecosystem: Environmental > Terrestrial > Plant litter >...
ACAACGGCCCGGACAGCGAGAAGCTGTTCTGCGTCTACGTCGCTATCGGCCAGAAGCGTTCGACCGTTGCCCAGTTCGTCAAGGTTCTTGAAGAACGTGGCGCAATGAAGTACTCGATCGTCGTCGCCGCGACCGCTTCGGACGCTGCTCCGATGCAGTACCTCGCACCGTTCGCCGGTTGCGCCATGGGCGAATACTTCCGCGACAACGGCCAGCATGCCCTGATCGGTTACGACGACCTTTCCAAGCAGGCTGTCGCCTATCGCCAGATGTCGCTTCTGCTGCGCCGCCCGCCGGGCCGCGAAGCTTACCCGGGCGACGTTTTCTATCTGCACTCGCGTCTCCTCGAGCGTGCTGCAAAGCTCTCCGACGAAATGGGCGCTGGCTCGCTGACGGCTCTGCCAGTCATCGAAACCCAGGGTAACGACGTTTCGGCGTTCATTCCGACCAACGTGATCTCGATCACCGACGGCCAGATCTTCCTCGAAACCGACCTGTTCTATCAGGGTATCCGTCCGGCTGTTAACGTCGGTCTGTCGGTTTCGCGCGTCGGTTCGGCCGCTCAGGTCAAGGCCATGAAGCAGGTTGCCGGCTCGATCAAGGGCGAACTCGCCCAGTATCGCGAAATGGCCGCCTTCGCCCAGTTCGGCTCCGACCTCGACGCTTCGACACAGCGCCTGCTGAACCGCGGTGCACGCCTGACTGAACTCCTGAAGCAGCCGCAGTTCTCGCCGCTGAAGACGGAAGAGCAGGTCGCGGTGATCTTCGCCGGCGTCAACGGTTACCTCGACAAGGTCGCGGTCAACCAGGTCGGCAAGTTCGAGCAGGGTCTGCTGTCGTACCTCCGTTCCGAAGGTTCGGCGATCCTCGACACGATCCGTACCGAAAAGGCCATCAGCGACGATACGAAGGCTAAGCTCACCGCTGCCATCGATAGCTTCGCGAAGTCTTTCTCGTAATCGGACCCAGTTAGGACGGATCACGGATGCCTTCACTTAAGGATCTGAAAAACCGGATCGCCTCCGTCAAGGCGACGCAGAAGATCACCAAGGCGATGAAAATGGTCGCCGCGGCGAAGCTTCGGCGTGCGCAGGAGGCGGCCGAGGCCGCACGGCCCTATTCGCAGCGGATGGGTGCGGTTCTGGCGAACATCGCCAAGGCCGTCACCGATGCGGATGGTGCGCCGACGCTCATGACCGGTACAGGCAAGGATCAGGTTCACCTGCTCGTCGTCTGCACCGCCGATCGCGGCCTCTGCGGCGGTTTCAACTCGCAGATTTCTCGTTTTGCCCGCGACCATGCCCGCAAGCTGGAAGCCGCAGGCAAGACGGTGAAGATCTTTACCGTCGGCAAGAAGGGCTACGACAGCCTGCGCCGCGAATTCCTGCCGCTCATCGTCGAGCGCAAGGAACTCCGCGACGTCAAGCGCATCGCCTTCGAAAACGCTGACAGCATCGGCAAGCGCATCATCGAGATGTACGAAGCTGGTGAGTTCGACGTCTGCACCCTGTTCTACTCCGAGTTCAAGTCGGTGATCTCGCAGATCCCGACGGCACAGCAACTGATCCCGGCTTCGGTCAGCGACGTTGTTGCCGAGGACGCGGACCATGCGGGCGCGGTCTACGAATACGAGCCTGATCCGGCATCGATCCTCGAGGATCTGATTCCACGCAACATCTCGGTCCAGATTTTCCGCGCGCTCCTCGAGAACGTCGCTGGCGAAATGGGCGCCAAGATGAGCGCGATGGACAATGCGACGCGTAACGCTGGTGAAATGATCAATAAGCTGACGCTCTCCTACAACCGTCAGCGTCAGGCTCAGATCACCAAGGAACTCATTGAAATCATTTCGGGCGCGGAAGCGCTCTGAGGTAAGGGAAAGAGGGTAAGAAGATGGCTAAGGCAGCTACCCCCAAGAAGACTGCGGCAGGCTCTGCCGGCAGAGTCACGCAGGTTATCGGCGCCGTCGTAGACGTTGCTTTCGAAGGCGAACTGCCGGCGATCCTGAACGCGCTCGAAACCACGAACGGCGGCAACCGCCTCGTTCTGGAAGTGGCGCAGCATCTTGGTGAAAACGAAGTCCGCACGATCGCCATGGACTCGACCGAAGGTCTGGTTCGCGGTCAGCCGGTTTCCGACACCGGTGAACCGATCACGGTTCCCGTCGGTCCCGAGACGCTCGGCCGTATCATGAACGTCATCGGTGAGCCGGTCGACGAAGCCGGTCCGCTGGTCACATCAGGCAAGCGCGCCATCCACCAGGATGCACCTGCCTACGTCGACCAGTCGACCGAAGGCCAGATCCTCGTCACCGGCATCAAGGTCGTCGACCTGCTGGCACCTTACGCAAAGGGCGGCAAGATCGGCCTGTTCGGCGGCGCCGGCGTCGGCAAGACGGTTCTCATCATGGAACTGATCAACAACGTTGCCAAGGCGCACGGTGGTTACTCGGTATTCGCCGGCGTGGGTGAACGTACCCGCGAAGGCAACGACCTTTACCACGAAATGATCGAATCGGGCGTCAACAAGCACGGCGGCGGCGAAGGCTCCAAGGCTGCGCTGGTTTACGGTCAGATGAACGAACCGCCGGGCGCCCGCGCTCGCGTCGCTCTGACCGGTCTGACGATCGCTGAAGACTTCCGCGACAAGGGCCAGGACGTTCTGTTCTTCGTCGACAACATCTTCCGCTTTACCCAGGCAGGTTCGGAAGTGTCGGCTCTGCTCGGCCGTATTCCTTCGGCCGTTGGTTATCAGCCGACGCTCGCCACCGACATGGGCCAGATGCAGGAACGCATCACCACCACGACCAAGGGTTCGATCACCTCGGTTCAGGCTATTTACGTTCCCGCCGACGACTTGACCGACCCGGCACCGGCAACCTCGTTCGCCCACTTGGACGCAACGACGGTTCTGTCGCGCTCGATCGCCGAAAAGGGTATCTACCCCGCCGTCGACCCGCTCGACTCGACCTCGCGCATGCTCGACCCGATGGTTGTCGGCGAAGAGCACTACGAAGTTGCTCGTAAGGTTCAGACGACGCTGCAGCGCTACAAGGCTCTCCAGGACATCATCGCGATCCTGGGTATGGACGAACTGTCTGAAGAAGACCGTCTGGCCGTTGCCCGCGCCCGCAAGATCGAACGCTTCCTGTCGCAGCCGTTCTTCGTGGCCGAAGTGTTCACCGGTGCGCCTGGCAAGCTGGTTGCGCTCGAAGACACGATCAAGGGCTTCAAGGGTCTCGTCGAAGGCGAATACGACCACATGCCTGAAGCAGCCTTCTACATGGTCGGCTCGATGGAAGAAGCCATCGAAAAGGCCAAGAAGCTCTCGGCTGCTGCCTGATGCATTCACTTACGGCGCGCCGGGGTCGTCCCCGCGCGCCGTCTCTCGTTTCAAAGACAATCAAGAAGTGAAACGTCATGGCTGACAATTTCAATTTTGAACTCGTATCTCCGGAGCGCCTGCTGCTGTCCGAGATGGTGACCGAAGTTGTCATTCCGGCAACCGAAGGCGAGATGACCGTCATGGCGCACCACGCGCCGACGATGACGACGATCAAGCCTGGTGTGGTCAGCGTTCGTTCGGCAGGCGGCCAGAAGAAGGACTACGTGGTTTTCGGCGGTTTCGCCGACATCCTGCCCACCGGCTGCACGCTGCTGGCCGAATCGGCAATTCCCGTCGAGGACCTCTCGCGCGACGAACTGGACCGCCGCATCGACGCCGCCAAGGCCGAACTCGATGATGCCGAGCATCACGAGCACAAGTCGAAGCTGGAACAGTTCATCATGGAACTGTCGCACCTGTCGGGCGTCGTCCGCAAGGACTGAGGCTGCAAGGTTTCCGGACTGTCATCGAAGCGGCCGCAAGGCCGCTTTTTTGTTGTCCGCCGCGCTCCCTCCGCCACGCGCGAATAGCGATCGATCGACCTCGGAGGTTGATCATTGCGCGGCGCAAAGGCTATCCTTCGCTCAGGCAGTCGCCCGTTCGGCATCGGCTGCGCAGGGGAGGATAAAAGATGTTTCATCCAAAATTGTTCGAGAACCGCAACGTCGTCGTCACCGGTGCCAGCCGTGGCATCGGGCTTGAGGTGGCGCGGCAGTTTCTCGATTGCGGCGCGCGCGTGCTGGTTCACACCGGCCGCAGCAGCGACCGGCCGCTGCCCGACTTCCTGCTGACGGCCGAGCAGGACCGGCGGGCGATGCTGGTTCCCGGCGACTTCTCCTCCGCCGAGGGCACGGAAGCCTTTGCCGCTGAGGTTCGCCGGCATTTCGACAGGGTTCACGTGCTTGTCAATAACGCCGGCACCATGGTCGGTCGGTTTCCGGCCGGCACGCTCACCGATGCGCAGTATGGTTCGGTGGTGCAGCTCAACCAGACGTCTGTCGTCGAGGTCACACGCGCATTGCTGCCGGCGCTGCGGGCGGCGGGGGAGGCGGCCATCGTCAATACCGTATCGATCTCGGCGCTGACCGGCGGCAGCCCGGGCTCGGCGATCTATTCGGCCTCGAAAGCGTTCGTCGCCACTTACTCTAAGGCGCTGGCGCGGGAACTGGCGCCTGACGGTATCCGCGTCAACTGCGTCTCGCCGGGCACGATCGAGACTGACTTCCACCAGCGCTATTCCTCGCCCGAAAAGCTTGAGCAGACCCGCAAGACGATCCCCTTGCAGCGGCTGGGCACTTCGGAGGATTGCGCGCCCGCCTACCTGTTCATGGCGGCGTCATCGCTGTCCGGCTACATCACCGGCCAGGTGCTGGAGATCAACGGCGGACAGCTTATCTGCTGATTACATGACTTTTTTTGGTTTTTTAGGAGATCCGAACGAACCTTGTTCGCGTATATGATAACTGACACAACATCAGTTTCGATATATATGCAACTAGAGATATAACATGCACTTGCCGACACCTAGATCGGGTATGTCCGATCACGAATTGCAGGGGGTTTCGACCAAGGCCCGTGAAGCAAGTGAGCTCCTCAAGGCGCTGGCGCATCATACGAGACTGATGATCCTGTGTATCCTTGCCGAAGAAGAAAAAACCGTCGGGCAGATCGAGGACATTCTCGGCATGCAGCAGGCGATGGTCTCGCAACAATTGGCGCGCCTGCGGCTGGAGGGTCTGGTCAACACCCGCCGTGACGGTCGCATGATCTACTACAGCGTCGGCAATTCGGGGACGCTGTCGCTGTTGCGGTCGCTGTTCGTGATGTTGCCGGAGACTGCCAAGCAGTAGATGTCCGTAAGCGGCGTTTCGCGAGGCCGCCGTGCTTTCAATCTTTACGAGCCGGGCTTCCAGCCCGGCGGCGCCATCTCGAAGCTCGAAAACTCGAAGCCCGGCGATACGGTGCAGCCCACCAGCGTGAAATCGCCCAGGGTTTCGGCCGATTGCCACCAGTTGGCCGGAATGATCGCCTGCGGGCGTGCGCCACTCAGAATATCCGGCCCGAGCGTCAGCGTCTCACTGCTGCCGCCGTCCTCGGCGCGGTGCAGCGCCAGCGGGGCTCCGGCGTAGTAATGCCAAACCTCGGCGGCATCGTGGACGCGGTGCCAGTGGGAGCGCTGGCCAGCCTCCAGCAGATAATAAATCGCCGTCGCGTGACCGCGCGCGCCACCGTCGCTGTCGCGAAAGGTCTGGATGTACCAGCCGCCTTCCGGGTGCGGTTCCATCTCGAGCTCGCGGATGATGTCATCGGCCGACATCGCGGATGCCGGCATCAGAAGTTGTCCTTGCGCTTGCGGATCTCGGCAAATACCTCCTCGTTGGTGCGGCTCTCCATCAAGAGATTGCGGCGGATCGACGGGTCGGCGGCGCGCAGGAAGGGGTTGGTTTCCTTCTCCATGGCGAGCGTCGTCGGGATGGTGAACTTTCCTTCGGCGCGCATCGCCTCGATGTCGGCGGCGCGCGACTTCAGGCGCTCGTTGTCGGGATCGATGGTGAGCGCGAAGCGGGCGTTGGACAGGGTGTATTCGTGGCCGAAATAGATGGCGGTCTCGTCGGGCAGAACGGCGAGCTTCTGCAGCGAATGCCACATGTCGGCGGCCGAGCGTTCGAACAAACGGCCGCAGCCGAGCGCAAACAGCGTATCGGCGGCGAACAGCACCTTGTCGTCGACGAAGTGGTAGCAGATGTGGCCCGCGGTGTGGCCGGGCGTCTCGATAACGTTCACCGTATGCTCGCCGAACTCGAAGCTGTCGCCATCGGCCATGGTTTTGTCGAGGCCGGGGATCGCTACCGCCTCGTTGATCGGGCCGATGATCTCGCAGCCGTATTTTTCCTTCAGCGCCAGATTGCCTTCGACATGGTCGGTATGGTGGTGGGTGGTGAGGATATGGGTGATCGTCCAGCCCCGGCGTTCCGCGGCCTTGATCACGGCGTCCGCATCGGGGGCATCGATCGACGCGGTCAGGTTGGTTTCGGGATCGTGAACCAGCACGCCGAAATTGTCGGTGCGGCAGAGAAAAACGTCTAAATCCAAGGATTTCATCTTTATAGTGCCTCTTTATTTCAAGCTGGGCATGAATGTAGAGGCTGCGGTCTTGAAGTCCAACCACCCGCTGATAACATTTGGTGCAATGCACGCCGATATCGTCGACCTACGTCAGTTCTATCATTCCGACCTCGGCCGTATCGCCGAGCAGTCGATCGTCATGGCCTTGTCTTCGCTGTGGGTGAAGCTTCCGCAGGAGCGGCTGGTGGGGATCGGCTACGCCGTGCCGTTTCTCGATCGCTTCCGTACCGACACCGAACGCACCTTCGCCTTCATGCCGGCGGGGCAGGGCGCTGTAAACTGGCCGATGGGCTCGCTGTCGTCGACGGCGCTGATCTTCGACGAGGAGCTGCCGCTGCCCGATTCGTCGATCGACCGGGTGCTGATGGTGCACTCGCTGGAATTTGCCGAAAGCCCGCGCGAGACGCTGAAGGAACTCTGGCGGGTGCTGGCGCCGGGCGGGCGGCTGATCATCGTGGTGCCGAACCGGCGCGGCGTCTGGGCACGGATGGAGCATACGCCGTTCGGTTCCGGCCGCCCGTATTCGCGGGGGCAGCTGACGCACCTGCTGCGGGAAACCAATTTCACGCCGGGCGCCACCGCCGAGGCGCTGTTGTTTCCGCCGTCGAAGCTCCGGACGATGATGCGCCTTCGCGGCGCCTTCGAGCGGGTCGGGCGAGCGCTCTGGCCGGCATTTTCGGGGGTGATCATCGTCGAGGCGCAGAAGCGGCTCTACCAGGGCCTGCCGGTCGCCGCCCGCGCCTCGCGCCGCGTCTTCGTGCCGGTGCTGTCGCCACACGGCGTGCCAACGACCCGCAGCCGGTAGGGTTTTTTTCCCTTCTCCCTAGGGGGAGAAGGTGGCCCGTAGGGCCGGATGAGGGGGCTCCTGGCGCCTTGGTCTCTTTGTCGTTTCGCCTGCAAACGGCTGACGTTGTGCAGAGGGCCCCCCTCACCCTACCCTCTCCCCGAGGGGAGAGGGGGAGCAAGAGGATTGCGCCCCGGCACTACCGATGCCGTCGCTCTCGATGACCCGTTTTCCATTTTTGATCCGAGTGCCACCGCTAACCCCACCACTCGACAAAACCCGGTTTCCGTTCTATTGCCTCTGGGCAATTTTCAGCCGGATACCCCGGCATTTTCCAAGGTTGATCCGATGAGCGTAGAGACGAGCAAGCCTGTTCCCCGTGCCGGTATTCTTGATATCGCGGCCTATGTGCCGGGCAAGGAACATGCGCCAGGCGTGGCCCGCGTCTACAAGCTCTCGTCGAACGAAACACCGCTCGGCGCCAGCCCGAAGGCGATCGCCGCCTATCGCGCCGCGGCCGAAACGCTGGAGCGCTATCCCGACGGCCAGGCGGTCGAATTGCGCGAGGCGATCGCCGCCGTTCACGGTCTTAATCCGGCTAATATTCTCTGCGGCAATGGTTCCGACGAACTGCTGGGGCTGCTCTGCCACGTCTATCTGGCGCCGGGCGACGAAGCCATCATCACCGAGCATGGCTTCCTGGTCTACAAGATCCAGATCATGGGCGCAGGCGCCGATGTCGTCACCGTCAAGGAGAAGGAGGCGACCGTCGATGTCGATGCGATCCTCGCTGCGGTGACGCCGAAGACGAAGATGGTGTTCATCGCCAATCCGGGCAATCCGACCGGCACCTATGTTCCGGTCAGCGAAATCCGCCGCCTCCAGAACGAACTGCCGAAGAACGTGGTGCTGGTGCTGGACGCGGCCTATGCCGAATATGTCCGCCGCAACGACTACGAGTCCGGCATCGAGGTCGTGTCGCAGAACCACAATGTTGTCATGACGCGCACCTTCTCGAAGGTCTATGGTCTGGCGGCGCTGCGCGTCGGCTGGATGTATGCGCCGGTCGAGATCATCGACGCGTTGAACCGCGTGCGCGGTCCGTTCAACATGAACACGGCGGCGATTTCGGCAGGCGCCGCGGCAATCCGCGACCAGGCCTTCACGCAGGAAGCCGTTGCCTTCAACCTGATGTGGATCGACAAGCTGACCAGCGCCTTCGAGGCGCTCGGCCTCAGGGTAACGCCGTCGGTCACCAATTTCGTGCTGATCCATTTCCCCAATGTCGATGGCAAGCGCGCCGCCGAGGCCGACGATTTCCTCACCAGCCGTGGCTATATCCTGCGTGCCGTCAAGGGTTACGGCTTTGCCAATTCGCTGCGCATGAGCGTCGGCCCCGAGGAGGCCAACCGCGGCGTCATCGAGGCGCTTGGCGAGTTTTTGGGGCGCAAAGCATGACGGTCCAGTTCGATCGCATCGCGCTGATCGGTATCGGCCTGATCGGCTCGTCGCTGGCCCACGACATCAAGCGCCTGGGGCTCGCGAAGGAGGTGGTCATCGCCACCCGCAGCGCCGAGACGCTGAAGAGGGCGGAAGAGTTGCAACTCGGCGATCGCTATACGACGTCGTCGGCCGAAGCGGTCAAGGATGCCGATCTGGTGATCGTCTCGGTGCCGGTCGGCGCGTCGGAGAGTGTCGCCAGGGAAATTGCGGGCAGCCTGAAGCCGAGCGCGATCGTTACCGACGTTGGCTCGACCAAGGCGTCGGTCATCGCGCAGATGCAGCCGCATATGCCTGAGAATGTCCACTTCATCCCCGGCCACCCGCTGGCGGGAACGGAAAAGTCCGGCCCGGATGCCGGCTTCCCCGGCCTGTTCGAGGGACGCTGGTGCATCTTCACGCCGCTCGAGAATACCGACGAGACGGCGCTGAAGACTCTTGGCCGTTTCTGGGAGACGCTGGGTTCGAAGATCGACGTGATGGACCCGGCGCACCACGACAAGGTGCTCGCCATCGTCTCGCACCTGCCGCACCTGATCGCCTACAACATCGTCGGCACCGCTGACGATCTGGGGACGGTGACCGAATCCGAGGTGATCAAGTATTCCGCATCCGGTTTTCGCGATTTCACCCGTCTGGCGGCGTCCGATCCGACGATGTGGCGCGATATCTGCCTGCACAACAAGGATGCGATCCTGGAGATGCTGGCAAGGTTTTCGGAAGACCTCGCCTATCTGCAGCGGGCGATCCGCTGGGGCGAGGGCGACAAGATCTTCGACCTCTTCACCCGCACCCGCGCCATCCGCCGCTCGATCATCGAGGCGGGCCAGGACGTGGACGCCCCCGACTTCGGCCGGCCGCATACGCTCGACAAGAAGGTGTGATGGGTCGGGCCGTTTGCGGTGGAGGTGCTGGGTCTTACATGCCAGCCTCGTTCTGAGCTTTCCGTGAACTGACGAGCGCCACCATCTCCACCCTCATCTCTGTGCTTGTCACAGAGATCCAGCCGGCCCAAGTCCTTGGGCCGGGAAGAGTCCTTTCGCCGCGCAGACGCGCGTCGGCTAGATTCCTGTGACGAGCACAGGAATGAGGAAGAGTGAAAAGGGACGGGCGTCACGCTAACTCGCGGGACCCGTCACCTCGCGTGGCCGCTTACGCTTAGATCCAGCCGCCCTCAGATCGGCGGGATCTGTCCCAGCGGAATGAAGCCGCTGACGGTGGCGTTGCCGCGCTGGACGACGAGGTCCACGGACACCGTGCTGCCGCCGCCGGCCAGCGCCTTCAGGAGCTTGGCGGCGGTGTCGACGGTCTTGGCGATATCGGGGAAGGTCTGCTTGATGCTGTCGCGCCAGGCGCTCAGATCCTCGATCTGCAGCTTGAACTGGCCGGTGAGATAGCCTTCGTCGTCGAAGGAGAAGGGGCCTGACAGCGTCATCACCTTGCCGTCACCGATATCGGCCACCAGCTTGCGCAACTCGCCGCTGGCGCCGTAAAGGCCCTTCTTGTCGCTGCCGTCGATCATGCCGGCCTTGCCTGCCAGCGTGAGGTCGGCGCTGGTCGAGAGTTTCGGGAAGACCTGCGGCCAGTCCTTGATCACCGTCTGCGCGTCGGTCATCGAGAGCGCACCGTCGAGATCGGCGCCATTCTGGCGCAGGTGCAGTTCGGTGTGGGCGGCGTCGAAGGTGATCGTCTGGCCGGTGGCCGACGAGACGGTTGTCGATTTCAGCCCGTCGATGATCGTCGAGGAGCGGTCTATGCCCTTGAGCTTGGTGGTGAGGCTCGATTGCAGGTTGGCCCATTCGGCGTTGATCGACAGTCCGTGCGCGGTGCGGATTTCCGCCGGCGAATCCAGTTCCCAGACGATGTGGCCGGGGGCGTAGACCTGGGCGGCGGAGCGCAGGGCGCCGAAGCTTGCCGACACGCCGTTGACGTTGTCGTCGACATCGACCTTGGCGCAGTAGAGGCCGATGCGGAACGGGAAGCCACGGAAATCGATATCGGCGCACTGGCCCGAGACACCGGCCGTGTTGCCGGGGCCGATCGCCGTCAGCACGGTGTTCTTGAGCGTCGAGGCGGCATAGAACCACACGCCCGTATAGAGCGCGATCACGAGAACAATGCCTGCCCCCAGCCACCAGAATTTCCTGCCGCTACGGGATTGGCTTGACGCTGACATGATGTTCTCCAATGGTGGTTCGCAAATGGGAATCTCGGTCTGGCTTGCGATATGGACGAATTTTGGGTGTTTGGCTACGGATCGCTGATGTGGAATCCGGGCTTCGAGTTTGTTGAGCGGTCACAAGCGCTTATCCATGGCTATCGGCGGTCTCTCTGCGTGCGCTCCTGGGTGCATCGCGGCACCCAGCAAAATCCAGGGCTGGTGTTGGGGCTGGACCGTGGTGGATCGTGCCGCGGCATGGCGTTTCGGATCGCCGGTGAGAATTGGGACGCGGTCATCGCCTATCTGCGCGCCCGCGAACTGGTGACCAACGTCTACCTGGAGCGTCGGGTTCCGCTGCAGCTGGAAGGCCGGCGCAGCGTGCAGGGCATCGCCTATGTCGTCGATCGCCACCACACGCAGTATGCGGGATCACTGGATACGCTGGGTGCCGCACGCATTGTGCACGAGGCCAAGGGGCAATCCGGGCCGAACGATGCCTATCTGTTCAACACACTGGCACACCTCAAGCAGATGGGCATTCGCGACCATTGGCTCGAAGAGGTGGTTGACGAGGTCGAGCGGCTGCGGGCGGCGTAAGCGTTCCTGCTCGGGTCAATCAGGCGGATGCGGTCTTGTCCTTGCGCAGTTCCGAGAGGCGCTGCACGGCCGTCGGCGGCAGCGGCAGATCCGGGTTGCGTGTCGCGGCGTCGATCAGGAGTTCGTCGCTGGCGCGTTCGGTGACCTCGATCAGATGGGCGAAGAAGGCATCCGGGTCCATGCCGGGTTCGATCGGCGGCAGAATGCGGACCTTGTAGTGGCCGGGATAGCGCATGGTCGAGCGCCGCGGCCAGAACAGGCCGGGATGCATGGCGACGGGCACGACGGGCAGCTTGAGGTCACGGTACATGCGGGCAATGCCGTATTTGTAGAGCGGTTCGGCGCCCGGCGGACGGCGGGTGCCCTCGGGATAGATGATCAGCTGCCGGCCGGTGGCGAGCTCTTCCTTGGTGCGGCGCAGCGCCTCGACCATGACCTTGCCGCGGGCGCCGCGGTTGATCGGGATCATCCGCTGCTTCTTGGCGTACCAGCCGAACAGCGGGATCCACATCAGCTCGCGCTTCAGGATGTAGACCGGGTCCTTGAGCCAGGGCAGCAGCGCGTAGGTGTCCCAGAAGGACTGGTGCTTCGGCGCCAGGATGTAACCACCCTCCGGCAGGTTCTCCAGCCCCTCGATCTCGAAGGTGGTGCCGACGATCTTTTCCATCAGCCAGTGGTTCGACAGCGCCCAGTTCTTCGGAATGTTGTAGGCGGTCCGGCGTGGGGCGAGGAAGTAGTAGGGCGAAAAGACGATCATCCTGAGGATCAGGTTGGCATAGAAGATCGTGTTGAAGAGGACGGAACGCAGGGCGATCATGAACTTTCCCAAGGCCAGTATCCGCCTGACACGGCGGCACAGCCCTCCTACACGATATTGGTCGCCATAAAAAGCGTTGATCGCTCGGGCTCAGGTGTCGCCTTCGGCCGAGCGCAGGCCGGGATGGCGGAACAGGCCCGTGAGGTTGCGGGCGCCGGCAAAGAGCAGCTTGCCGTATTCGGCGAGCATGACGCGCATGGCGTTCGGGTCGGTAAACCAGTTGCTGTTCTTCAGATCGGTGTTGACCACGGGATAGGGCACGAACCGGGTTTCCGGGTCGACATAGGCGAGCTCGGCCAGGCTGCGCGGCATGTGGTAGTTGTTGGTGACGATGAGGACGCTGGTGTAGCCCTTGGCGTGGATCCAGTTGGTGGCCTCTTCGGCATTGCCTATCGTGTCGAGCGCGTCGTAGCCGATATCGACGCAGCAATCGAACAGCTCCGGGGCCGCCTGTGTCATCTTGCGGATCTGGGCGCGGGTGGTGCTCGGGTGGACGCCCGAGATCAGCAGCCGCTTGCCGGCGCCCTTCTGCAGCAGTTCCACGGCCTGGTCGATACGCTGGTAGCCACCCGTCAGCACGACGATGGCGTCGGCATGCGGATCGAGCGGCGGCTTCAGTGTCGTCACCGAGTCGGCGAAAAGCAGAAAGCCGCCGAACAGCAAGGCGATCGCCAGCACCACGGCGAAGCCGCCCCAGCGCAGCAGGCGGCGCACGGGACCACGGCGCGCGGGTTCGCTCCCGGAGTTTTCCAGCTCCGTTTCCGGACGAATCGGGTCGTGCGACATGCGGCTCATGCTCATGAATCGAAAAATATACGCAGATTAGGGCGGCGAACAGACGCTTTCATGGCAAAAAACCGTCCGGATTCTTAATTCGGCAGACCGTCGGCGCGCGTGGGATCCGAGCGCAGCGTGTCGATCTCGTAGATGGTCCGCATGACGGTGAGGCGGGCGGTGAAGGTGGTCAGAAGCGCAATGACGATCATCGTCGCGAAGATGCCGGCATAGCCGAGCGCGCCGACCGAGAAGGTGCCGAACAGGGCGGTCGCCTGGTCGGTCTGCGGGGTGGCGAGCGTGCGGCTCTGCAGGAAGCCGGCGCTCATGAAGAAGAGGGCGGCAAGGGCACTGCCGACGGCCGAGCCCTTGAGGCTGATCTTCAGGAAGTGCTTCTGGAACTCGTTGGCGACGAAGGAGCTCTCGGCGCCGACAAAATGCAGCACCTCGACGATGTGACGGTTGCCCGACAGCGCGCCGCGGGTGGCGAAAACCACCGTCAGCACCATGGCCGAGAACACCAGGAGCAGCACGCCGGTGCCGATCATGACCGTCGTGTGGGCCATCGAGACGAGGCGGTCGACCCAGGTGCGGTGGTCGTCGAGCGAGGATTGCGGAATGCTCTCCTTGAGGAGCGCCCGCATGGCGTCGAAATCGGGCGGGTTGCTCTCGTCGATGGTGATGATGACGAGGCGGGGAACGGGCAGTTCCTTGATGTCGAGGCCGGTGCCGAGCCAGGGTTCGAGCAGGCGGGCGGTGGCAGCCTCGTCTACGATCTGGCCATCCCTGGTGCCGACGAAGGTCAGCGCGATGCGGCGCGCGTCGGTGAGCGCCTTGTCCATGTCGAGGCCGTCGTCCGGCTTGATCTGGATGGTGATCTCACGGGAGATCTGGCTTTCCCAGCTGGATGCGGTCGAGCGCACCATCGAAACGCCGCCGAGCGTCAGGCAGGCGAGGAAGGCCATGATCGCGATGACCACCATCAGCGCATTGCCCTGGATGTTGGCGGACGGCAGGATCGGCGCCGTCGGGCGCACCTTCATCTCCGGCCGTTTCTGACCTTTGGAGGCGACAGGTGCCGGGGGGCGGGACACGGGCTCAGTCATGGATGTCGAGGTGCCCTTCCGACAGGATCATGCGGCGGGCGTCCACTTGGTCCATCAGCGTCAGATCATGGGTAGCGATGACGACGGCGGTGCCGAGGCGGTTGAGCTCGAGAAAGAGATTGAGCAGGCGGCGCGCCATCGGCGGATCGACGTTGGCGGTCGGTTCGTCGGCGAGCAGGATCTCGGGGCGATCGATCAGCGCGCGGGCAATCGCGGCGCGCTGCTTCTCGCCGCCCGACAACACCGGCGGCAGCACGTTGATGCGCTCGCCGAGGCCGACCCATTTCAGCAGTTCGAGCACGTCGGTCTTGTAGGAGGCCTCGTCCTTGCCGCGCACGCGCAGCGGCAGCGCCACGTTCTCATAGGTGGTGAGATGATCGAGCAGGCGGAATTCCTGGAAGATGATGCCGACGCGGCGGCGCAGCAGCGGCAGCTCGGCGCGCGGGATATCGGAAATGTTGCGGCCGAACATGCTGATCAGGCCGCGGGTCGGCTGCAGCGACAGGAAGAGAAGCCTGAGCAGTGTCGTCTTGCCGGCACCGGAAGGGCCGGTCAGGAACTGGAAGGATTTCTTCGGGATGTCGAAGGTCAGGTCCCGGAGAATTTCCGGTCCCATTCCATAGCGCAAACCGACATTCTCGAAGTGGATCAACGGGCCGCTCAGTTTCTTGTTGTTTCACCGCATGACTTGTTAACCAGATCCGTTAACAAGCGGTAAATTTCGCCGGAAAGGCGCCTGTTTGATGGCGGTCTTTGCGAAGCATTAACCAATAAAATTTACGAGTAGAGAGGATTCGTTTCAATGGCCGCGTTCAAACGCAGCCGTGAAAGCAGTGGATACCGGAAAGGCGGTCGTCATGACATCCTGCTCGTTCAAGCACCAGGCCCCCGGGCGGGCCTATGATTTCCTGCCGCCGGAGCCGGGCAAGCGCGACATGCGCCAGAGCCGCGTGGCCGATATCGCCGACGCCGAGTTCGTGGTCATCGGCCAGCAGCGCTCATCCGCATTCGACAACAAGGGTTTTAACGACAACAGCCGGCCGGCGTCTGCGACGAAGCGCCCGGCGTCCCGACCAGCGCCTGTTTCCGCTCCTACGCCGTCTTTCATGCAGGGGGGCCTCATGCAGATGGGCGAAGCGTGGCTGCAGCAGGCATCGGGGCGGCATTTCGCCGGGCTGGTCATTGCGCTCAGCGTGCTGGTCTTCGGCCTGTTCGGTGGCTTCTCTGGACTGTCTTCATCGAATGCCGCCGTCGATATCGAGCCCCTGCACTTCACCCATGTGACGGCAACGCCGCGCGATGCCAACGGCATGCGGGTGCTTTTGATCAACGGCATCATCGACAATGTCAGCGGCACGACCCAGGTGGTGCGGCCGATCCGCGCCAATCTGTTCGCCGACGAACGGCTGGTCGCCAGCGTGGTGATCAATCCGCCCGTCAATGTGATCTATGGCGGCGAGAGCCGAGGTTTTTCGACCCGAATGCAGTATGCCGGTGGAAAAATGCCGGACGTCCGGCTCGCCTTCATGCCGTAAGGGGTGTTTCGCCGCGCCGTTTGTGGTAACGGCTTGTGCTTGTTTTCAGGGAGCAAGCCTTCATGCCTGTGGTGCGCGGTAAAAATATCGATCCTCTTTTCACGGCCGAGATGATTGCCGAGCGCAATCACGCGATCGCCAAGGAGATCGCCCAGGGTCCGACCAAGGACCTGCTGGTTATCGCCATTCTCAAGGGCTCCTTCATCTTCGCGGCCGACCTGATCCGGGCGCTGCACGACACCGGCCTTGCGCCCGAGGTCGAGTTCATCACGCTGTCGAGCTATGGCACCGGCACGGTCTCGCAGGGCGTGCGGATCGTCAAGGATATCGACAGCGAGGTGAAGGACCGCGACGTTCTCCTGATCGACGACATCCTCGAATCCGGACGCACATTGAAGTTCGCCAAGGAACTGCTCTACGAGCGCGGCGCCCGCAACGTCACCATCGCGGTGCTGCTCGACAAGAGCGTCAAGCGCAAGGAAGAGCTGGAGGCCGATTATGTCGGCTTCGAATGCCCCGACTATTTCGTCGTCGGCTACGGCATGGATGTGGCCTACGCGTTCCGCGAACTGCCCTTCGTCGGCGTCGTCACCGGCGACGCCTGACGATCAATCCGCGTGGTCCATTTCAAGACGGGTTGTTAACCATTTCGTCCATCGTCCGGATCATTGCCTGCTGCCGTTTACCTCTCGCAAAGGAAAGTCGTGTGATTTGCCTTGCAGGGCATGAAACGGAGCAATGCACACCATGGCAAGAATTCTGATCACGGAAGACGAAGATTCGCTGCGTTCTTTCGTTGCCCGCGCTTTGCGCCTCGACGGTCATGAGACCGAAGAAGCGGCTGACGGTGCGGAAGGGCTGGAGAAGCTCAATGTCGGCGGCTACGACCTGCTGCTGTCGGATATCCGCATGCCCGTGATGGACGGAATTGAGCTGGCGCACCAGGCCAAGTCCGCCTTTCCGGCGCTGAAGATCCTGCTGATGACCGGCTATGCCGAACAGCGCGAACGCGCCGACGACCTCGCGGAGAAGATCGTCGACGTCGTGTCGAAGCCGTTTGCCTTGCCGGATATCCGCAAGGCGGTTGCCCGGGCACTGGCTGCCTAAGCCCTATTCGGTCCTAGTTCTACTCGGCCTTGATGGCCGGGTCCCAATGCTCGTCGGCCTTGCCGTCGACGAAACGCCAGCTGTCGAACCAGGTGGTCGTGTAGGTCTTCGAGGGATCCTTCGGGTCCTTCATCTCGCGGGGATAGCCGACGGTGACGATATCGCCCTCGGCCACCACCGAAACGATCTTTGTCTTCATCTTTTCCGGAATGTCCGTCGGTTCGCGCTTGCGCACCACCGTGAAGTATTCGACCACGCCCTTCAGGCCGGAGGTAGCGTTGGGATTGTGCTGCAGATAGCGCTCGGTGAGATATTGGTCGGCGCGCTCCCAGTGATTGGCTTCCAGCAGTTCCTTGATGATCTTGTAGGTGGTCTGCTTGTTCCTGTTCAGCACCGGATCCGGGCTGGTGAACAGCGCATCCGCATTGTCGACGCCGACCACGGCCTCCTGAGCGAAGGCCGTTTGCAAGAGGCAGATGGCCAGCGTGGCGGCGAGAAGAGAGCGTTTCATGTCAGGGTCTCCAGCATGTCATTGGGTTACGCGGAGACAATAGGGATGGGCGGGGGTGCTGCAAGGAGGCACTATTTGCGCGGATAGGCATGCGGAGGTAACCGCCTGTCGAGACAGAGGCGTCGCAGGTGCTGCGCAGATACTACGGCTGAACGAACTTGCCCTCGAAGCGGACACGGAAATTGCGACGCTGGAAATCCTGCTGGAAGCAGACGAAGATCAGCTCGATATCATCAGCCTCGTCGCGCTTGCCAAGCAGGCTGAGCGTCACCACCACCACGCCGGCATAGCCGCGGGTGAGCTTGAAGGCAGCGTTGCGGATGTCGTTGGCGGCCGGATCCTTGCGGTCGTCGCGGCGCTCGTAGATCACCCAGAAGCGGGAAATGTCCCAGGTGGCGCGCAGGATGTCGGTAACCTCGGCCTGGAACTGCTCGGCATGCATGTTCGGCCCCCAGGAGAGCGTCTGCTCGCCTTCGTCGGCGACGACATTGAGATAGCCGTCATAGTCGTTGCCATGGCCGGAAAGGGCGTTCTCGATCATCTCGAATGCCGCGCTTTCAGCGATTACCGTCTTAAAGAGAATTGCCATCGTTCGCTATCGTTCGTCGCCTGTCGCCGCGACATCACGAAGCTTCCGCAGGGCAGGGACAGCCCCGTACGGGTGGAGGATCGGCGTCCGGGGCAGGTTTGAAATCAAGAAGTTGTCCTGTCTGCTCTATTGAATATCGAGCAGACGTTCAAGATAGCGCCGTTCCATCTCCTGTGAAGGGTTGTTGCCCAGCTTTTCACGGATGGCATCGAGGATTTCGCGGGCGCGCTGGACGTCGATCTCGTCAGGCACCTTCACCTGGTCGCCGAAGTCAGGACCATCGGCGCGGCGCGGACGACCGAGCGGGTCGCGGCCGTTCTGGTTGCCCTGGCCAACCTGGCCCTGCGGTCCCTGACCCTGGCCTTGCTGGCCCTGCTGACCCTGTTGCGCCTGCATCATCTGGTTCATCATGTCGCGCGCGCCCTGGCGCAGCGCTTCGAGCGCACGGCCTTGGCCCTGGATCGCCGGTTCGCCGCGGCCCTGGCCGAGCTCGCGCCCGGCGCCTTCCATCTCGCGCTGTGCCTGGCCGAAGCCGGGGCCGGGCTTCATGCCCATGTCGCCAAGACCCTTCTGCATCTCGCCCAGCTGCTTGCCGAGCTGGTCCTGCCGCTCGCGCAGCTGCTTCAGGGCGTCGCGCAGCTGCTGCTCGGTCATCTGGTCCGACGGCTGCTGTCCCTGCTGTCCGTTCTTGCCCTGTTGACCCTGTTGGCCTTGCTGGTTCTGTTGTCCCTGCTGCTGGTCCTGCGGCATGCCGTCATTGTCCATCGGCATGTCGTTCATCAGGGGATCATTCATGCCCATATCAGGATCCATGCCCGGGTCGCCGCGCTGCATGCGGTCCTTCAGCTGCTGGTCGAGCTTGAAGGTCTCTTCCATCAGCTTCTGCTGGTCGCGCAGGATCTGGCCCAGCTTGTCCATCTGCTGGCGCATCTGGCTGTTGTCCTGGCCCTGCTGCTGCTGTCCGCGCTGCGGGCGGCCGGCCTGCATGTTGTTCATCATCCGCTGCAACTCAGACAGCATCTGCTGGGCGGCGTCCCGGTTGCCGGAGCGGGCAAGGTTTTCGATCTGGTCCATCATCCGCTCCAGATCCTGCTGACGGATGACGTTCTGGGCGTTCTGGTTGGGCTGCATCGGCGCGTTCTGCATGCGCTGAGCGAGCTCCTTCATGTAGTCCTGCATCGCCTTGCGCAGCTCGTCCATGAGTTTCTTGACCTCGGCGTCCGGCGCATTGCGCTGCAGGGCGTCGGCAAGGTTCTGCTGGGCGTTGCGGAGGTTGCGCTCGGCCTGCGAGAGCTCGCCATCCTCCATGCCGACGGCGATATCCCAGAGATAGTCTGCCGTGTCCTTCAGCGCTTCGTCACCGCGCGCGAGCTTCATGCGCTGCCGGGCGGATTCGATGAGGAGATAGTTGGTGAGGTTGGGGATCGTCTCCTCGGGACGCAGGGTCAGCGCCTCGTTGAGCGCGATCGCCTCGGGCATCTCTCGGGTGTCGAGCGCGAAGGTCTGGCGCTCCTCGGCGACGGCCGCGGCCAGCGGCTCGCTGAACGGGCGCGACGGCAGGGTCATCTCATGCGGCGGGCTGCGGCCGGTCTGGCCGGCGGCGTCCTTGGCAATGAGCGTGATGCGGACGCGCTTGCCGGCGAGCGGATGCTCGGTGAGGTTCTTGCTCGTCAGCCCCTTGGCGTCGCGGGCGTTGCGGCGCGGAATGTCGAGCTTGTACTCGGGCAGCGGATAGAGCGGCGTTGCCGAGGCATCGGTTTCAACAGGCACGATCTCGGCCGAGGCTTCCTGGACGCCGTAGTCGTCCTTGATGGTGAAGCCGATCTCCAGCGCGCCGTTGACCGTCTGCTTCGGCAGGCCGTTGAAGGCGATTTCCGGCGCCTTATCGGGGATGACGTCGAAGGCCCATTTGCGGCCATTGACCTCGAGCGTGCCGTTTTCCTCAAGCTTCATCAAATGCGTGCTGGCCGTGGGCGCAGCGGCGGCGGGCTGCTGGCCGGCGGGTGGCGGCGTTGCCGGCTGTGCGTTCGGCGCGGCGGCGCCAGCTTCGGTGGCCGCGATTTCGACCGACTGGCCATCGGCCTTGGAGAATACCACCTTCTCGTCGGCCTTGCCGCCGCTGACGCGCACCGTCAGGTTCGACAGCTGTGGGATCTTTATTGCCGCCTGCTCGCTGCCGGTGGCGGTGAGATAGACGGGAGGTCGGCCGGTATAGGCGGGCGGCGTGACCCAGGCGTCGATGCGTACCGCCGGATCGGTCGCCTGCGGCTCGGGGCGTGCCTGCAGAGCGTCGCCGATCGTGCCGCCATTGGTCGACAGCGAATAGCCGAAAGCGATGGCGATGAGCAGTGCCGGGATGACGCGCAGCGCCCAGCGGTCGTGGGCGGCGATGTCGGGCTGCGGGAAGCCGGCGTCCAGCGTGGCGATCTTCTCGGCCATGCGGGTCTGGTGTTCGCGCCACAAAGCGCGGGAAAACGGCGTGTCGAAGGCCGGCTCGTCTTCCTGCACGGCAACCGGCTGGTGCGGCAGGTCATTGCGCTCCTCAAGCAGCCGATCAGCGGCGGCCGAGGTCGGCCAGGTCAGCTTGCGAAACGGAAAGAGCGTGGCGAGGAAGCCGAGGCCGAAGCCGAGAAGCAGAACGATGCGCAGCCAGTCGGGTACGATGCGGAAGATGCCGAACCACGAGGCGGCCAGATAAAACGCCACCACAGAAATGACGGGCATCAACAGCGGCAGCAACTGTTCGAACAGCAGCACGCATTGCGCCGTCAGGCGTTTCGCCGCAACCAGCCGCGCCAAGGACGGTCTCAGGGCAAAAGCACCTTTTTTCTCGCTGTTGGCGCTGTTCTTCAATCCGGTCTCCGCGATCTGGCGTTGTGGGCAGAGGGGGCTTCCGGCGATTGCTGGGCAATTCGCTCTCAGCCAAGGATAACAGTCTTTGTGGCGAAGGCGAGGGCAAGCGCCGGCGAATGCCGGTTTTTACACCTCCGGTCGCCAAAAAGTGATTGCCGTCCTCAGTCGAGCCAGGCGGGGACACTGTCGAGCGCGATCAGCTCCTCATAGGTCCGGCGCGGACGAATGACATGGAAATCGCTGCCCTTGACCAGCACTTCGGGCACCAGCAACCGGCTGTTGTAGGTCCCGGCCTGCACGGCGCCATAGGCGCCGGCGGAGCTGACAGCGATGAGATCGCCGGATTTCGGCATCGCCATCTCACGGTCGAGCGCCAGGTAGTCGCCGGTTTCGCAGACCGGGCCGACGACATCAGCCTTGATGCGCGGTGCTGAAGCGGCGGAAATCACCACCGGGCGGATCTCATGATAGGCCTCGTAGAGCGTCGGGCGGATCAGGTCGTTCATGGCGGCATCGACGATGACGAAGGTCTTTTCGCCGCCGTCCTTCACGTAGAGCACCTCGGTGACCAGGATGCCGGCATTGCCGACGATCAGGCGGCCGGGCTCCATGACGATCTTGCAGTTCAGTTCGCGCAGCTGGTTCTTGACGATGGCGGCATAGGCGTCGGGCAGCGGCGGCGGGTTGTTGTCGTCCTTGTAGGGAATGCCGAGGCCGCCGCCGATATCGACGTGGTGGATCTCGTGTCCATCGGCGCGGAGCGTGGTGACCAGTTCGCGCAAGAGCTTGAAGGCGTCGTCGAAGGGCTGCAGCTCGGTGATCTGGCTGCCGATATGCATGTCGATGCCATTGGCCTCGATGCCGGGCAAAGCGGCGGCACGGGCGTAAACGGCGCGGGCACGCTCCCAGGAGATGCCGAACTTGTTTTCCTTCTTGCCGGTCGAGATCTTCGCATGGGTGCGGGCATCGACATCGGGATTGATGCGGAAGGAGACGGGAGCCTTCTTGCCGGCCTTAACAGCGCGCTGGTTGAGGATCTCGAGCTCGGGCTCGGATTCGACGTTGAAGCAGTAGATGCCGGCTTCCAGCGCGTAGTCCATCTCATGCGGGGTCTTGCCGACGCCTGAGAACATGATGCGGCTGGCCGGAATGCCTGATGCCAGCGCGCGGCGCAGCTCGCCTTCGGAGACCACGTCGATGCCGGCGCCGAGATTGCCCAGCGTCTTCAACACGGCCTGGTTCGAGTTCGCCTTCATGGCGTAGCAGACCATCGAATCGACATCGCTGAAGGCCTGCGCGAACACCTTGTAGTGGCGCTCCAGCGTGGCCGTCGAATAGATGTAGAAAGGCGTGCCGACAGCCTTGGCAATTTCCGGAACGGGGACGTTCTCGGCATAGAGGATGCCGTCGCGATACTCGAAATGGTTCACTGGAGTGGCCTGTTACAGAAGGGGATCGAGGATGAAGGGCTTGTCCGCAACGCCCGGTTCTTTCGTCGGCTTGGACGAATCGCCACCCTTCGTTGCCTGCACGCTCGGCGGATCGAGATCGCCCTTGCGACCGCATCCGGCAACGGCAAAGCCGATCACGGCGAAAACAACCGTCAGGCGGATGAACTGCGGCAAACTGGTCTGCATGGAATTCCTCTTGGGAAGCGGCACGGGTGGACATCTTCATAGCGAAGTTTATCCGCCTTGTGCACCCTGATTGTTGGGCTCTTCGGCTTTGCCTGATCGGACGGGCGAAGCGGAGGGCGCTTCGCCCGGATCACTCAGTTGCGGGCGCGCCAGTAGGCGATCTGCTTCTTCACTTCCGACGGTGCTGTGCCGCCGAAGCTCTTGCGGCTGGCGACCGAGGCCTCGACCGTCAGCACGTCATAGACCTTGTCTGTGATCGCGGCGTTGATCGCCTGCAGATCGGCAAGCGGCAGTTCGGCCAGATCGCAGCCCTTGCTCTCTGCCAGCGCCACGGCGCGGCCGGTCACATGGTGAGCGTCGCGGAAGGGCAGGCCGGCCTCGCGCACCAGCCAGTCGGCAAGGTCGGTGGCAGTGGAATAGCCGGATCCGGCGGCTGCCTTCATGCGGGCGGTGTTGATGGAGAGGTCGCGGACCATGCCGGTCATCGCCGCAATCGCCAGCTCAATGCTCTCGGCGGCGTCGAAGACCTGTTCCTTGTCTTCCTGCATGTCCTTGGAATAGGCGAGCGGCAGGCCCTTCATGATGGTGAGCAGCGCGATCAGCGAGCCGTTGATACGGCCGGTCTTGGCGCGCACCAGTTCGGCGGCGTCCGGATTCTTCTTCTGCGGCATGATCGAGGAGCCGGTGGAGAAGGCGTCCGACAGGCGCACAAAGCCGAATTGTGGGGTCGACCAGATGACGATCTCTTCGGCCAAACGTGAGAGATGCATGGCGCAGATCGCGGCCAGCGCCAGGAACTCGATGGCGAAGTCGCGGTCGGAGACGGTGTCGATCGAGTTGCGGGTCGGCTCGCGGAAACCGAGCGCCTTGGCCGTCATGTGGCGGTCGATCGGATAGCCGGTGCCGGCCAGCGCCGCGGCGCCGATCGGGCTCTCGTCCAGATGCTCGATGGCGTGGCGCACGCGCGAGCGGTCGCGGCCGAACATTTCGACATAGGCCATGCAGTGATGGCCGAAGGTGACTGGCTGGGCGGTCTGCAGGTGGGTGAAGCCGGGCATGACGGTATGGGCATGCTCTTCGGCGCGGTCGAGAAATGCTGCGATCAAGTTGGTCAGCAGGGTTTCGGTCTTCTGCAGCTCTTCCTTGACCCAGAGGCGGAAATCGAGCGCCACCTGGTCGTTGCGCGAGCGGGCGGTGTGCAGGCGGCCGGCGGCCGGGCCGATCAGGGTCGCGAGGCGCGCCTCGATATTCATGTGGATGTCTTCGAGCTTGCGGGAGAATTCGAAATTGCCGCTCTCGATCTCTGACAGGATCGTGTTTAGCCCTTCGACGATCTTGTCCTTATCGTCTGCCTGGATGATGCCCTGGTGGGCGAGCATGGTGGCATGGGCGATGGAACCGCGGATGTCCTGCGCAAACAGCTTCTTGTCGAAACCGATCGAGGCATTTATCTCCTCCATGATCGCATCTGGGCCGGAAGCGAAGCGTCCGCCCCACATCTGGTTGGAGGATTTGGTATCCGTGCTGTCGGCCATGAAAGATGCCTGCCTTGAAGAACGCGTGTCCGGGAGAATGAAATGACAACAAGAACGCCCTTGCGCCTGCCATCCCTGAAGCTGGTCGGGATCGCGGTCGTCGCAGGCATCATTGCCGGTGCGGCAGCGGTTTACATTAAGGAGACCGGGTCTGGCAATGGCGGTGCGGACACGGCGTCGGCCGAATGCAAGGCCACAAAAGATATCGCCACCCGTATCAAGCCTTTCCTGAAGGGCGAGGTGGCGGCCATGGTCGCGCCCGAGGAGCCGCGAGGGATGACGTCGATCGCCTTCAACGGCGCCGACGGCAAGCCGATGACGCTCGACCATTTCGCCGGCAAGACGGTGCTGTTCAATCTCTGGGCGACATGGTGTGTGCCCTGCCGCGAGGAGATGCCGGCGCTGAACGCGCTGGAGAAGGAGCTCGGCAGCGACCGCTTCCAGGTGGTGCCGGTCAATATCGACACCGGCGACGACGAGAAGCCGAAGACCTTCCTCAGCGAGACCGGCGTCGATGCATTGCAGCTCTACCGCGACAACACGATCGGCGTGTTCAACACGCTGAAGAAGCAGGGACTGGCGTTTGGTTTGCCGGTGACGTTGCTGATCGACGACAAGGGATGCCTGATTTCGGCGATGAACGGGCCGGCGGCGTGGGACAGCGAGGATGCCAAGGCGCTGATTAGGGGCGCGGCGGGGATTTAGCGGTTCTTGGGAGGGCGGTCGTCGCAACGTCTGCGCCCGCGGCCCCCTCATCGCCTCGCTGGCGCTCCGGCACTTCTCCCCGCTGGGGAGAAGGGACCCTTGGCGCGCCGCTCGCTCCATCTTCCCTTCTCCCCACCGGGGAGAAGGTGCCCAAAGGGCGGATGAGGGGGCTGCTTGCTCGGAGCAAAACCTACCGCGTCGGAACCGGAACCTCACCGCGATAATCATAAAACCCGCGGCCGGATTTGCGGCCGAGCCAGCCGGCTTCGACGTATTTCACCAGGAGCGGGCAGGGGCGGTACTTCGAGTCCGCCAGGCCGTCGTGCAGGACCTGCATGATCGACAGGCAGGTGTCGAGGCCGATGAAATCGGCGAGCTGCAGCGGGCCCATCGGGTGGTTGGCGCCGAGCTTCATGGCGGTGTCGATGGCATCGACGGTGCCGACGCCTTCGTAAAGGGTGTAGATCGCCTCGTTGATCATCGGCAGCAGGATGCGGTTGACGATGAAGGCCGGAAAATCCTCGGCGACCGTCACGGTCTTTTCCAGCGAGGCGACGAATTCGCGGGCCTTCTTGAAGGTGGCTTCCTCGGTGGCGATGCCGCGCACCAGTTCGACCAGCTTCATCACCGGCACCGGGTTCATGAAATGGATGCCCATGAAGCGTTCCGGGCGGTCGGTGGCCGAGGCCAGGCGGGTGATCGACAGCGAGGAGGTGTTGGTGGCGATGATCGCCTCCGGCTTCAGTACCGGACACACCAGCGTGTAGATCTTGCGCTTGACGTTCTCGTCTTCGGTCGCGGCCTCGATGACGAGGTCGGAGGAGGCGAGATCGTTGACGTCGGACGAGCCGGAGATCAGCGCCAGGATGCCGGCGCGCTCCTCGTCGGTCATCTTGCCGCTGGTGACGTGGCGGGCGAGGTTGCCGTTGATGGTGGCCAGACCATGCTCGATGCGGTCCTGGGAGAGATCGTAGATCTGAACCTTGTAGCCCGCGCCTGCGGAAACCTGTGCAATGCCGCAACCCATCTGGCCCGCGCCGACAATACCGATCGTTTTAAACACCGCAGTCATCTCCAAACCCCTACGCGGCATTCGCCCCCGCGCCTGCCATACCGAAACAGAAAAGCCGGGCGAGAGATCGCCCGGCTGCAGTAGTAGACCCTAAAAGGATAATTTTCCAGTCGCTCGCATGTGCGAAACATGGGCCGCGCGTGCGAAAACCCGGTCTCGCTGGCGAAACCGGGCATCGTTGAAATCACAAAGCCTTCTGCAGTTCCGGCAGGATATCGAAGAGATCGCCGACGAGGCCGAAATCGGCGACCTGGAAGATCGGCGCTTCCTCGTCCTTGTTGATGGCGACGATGACCTTGCTATCCTTCATGCCGGCGAGGTGCTGGATGGCGCCCGATATGCCGACGGCGATGTAGAGCTCGGGCGCGACGACCTTGCCTGTTTGCCCGACCTGCCAATCGTTCGGCGCGTAGCCGGCATCGACGGCGGCGCGCGATGCGCCGACGGCGGCGCCGAGCTTGTCGGCGACAGGCAGGATGACTTCCTGGAACTTTTCGGACGAGCCGAGCGCGCGGCCACCGGAGATGATGATCTTGGCCGATGTCAGTTCCGGGCGGTCCGAGGTGGACAGCGCGTCGTTGACGAAGGTCGAGAGGCCGGGGTTGGCGACGGCCGTGATGGTCTCGACCGAGGCGGAACCGCCTTCGGATGCGGCGGCGAAGGATGCCGTGCGCACGGTGATGACCTTCTTGGCGTCGGTCGACTGCACCGTCTGGATGGCGTTGCCGGCATAGATCGGGCGCTTGAAGGTATCTGCCGAGACGACTTCGATGATCTCGGATACCTGGGCGACGTCGAGAAGGGCTGCGACGCGCGGCAGGACGTTCTTGCCGACCGAGGTGGCGGCCGAGATGATGGTGTCGTAGCTGCCCGAGAGCGAGACGATCAGGTCGGCGAGCGGCTCGGCGAGATTGTTGGCGAGGTCGTCGCTCTCTGCAAGCAGTACCTTGGAGACGCCAGAGAGCTTGGCTGCGGCGTCGGCTGCGGCTTTGGCGCCCTTGCCGGCAACCAGCACATGAACGTCGCCGCCGATCTTGGCGGCTGCGGTCAGCGTCTTGGCGGTCTGGTCGGAAAGGCTGGCGTTGTCGTGATCAGCCAGAAGAAGAATGGTCATGATGATGTTTCCCTTTCTCGACCTTTAGAGGACGCCCGACGTCTTGAGCTTTTCGACGAGCTCGGCGACGGATGCGACCTTGACGCCTGCCTTGCGGCCCGATGGCTCCTCGGTCTTCAGGACCTTGAGCTTCGGCGTGGTGGAGACGCCGAAATCGGCGGGCGTCTTCTTGTCGAGCGGCTTCTTCTTCGCCTTCATGATGTTCGGCAGAGAGGCGTAGCGCGGCTCGTTGAGGCGCAGGTCCGAGGTGACGACGGCGGGAAGCTTGATCTCGATCGTCTGCAGGCCGCCATCGACTTCGCGGGTGACGGTCGCCTTGTCGGCGGAGAGCTCGATCTTCGAGGCGAACGTGGCCTGCGCCGAGCCCATCAGCGCCGCCAGCATCTGGCCGGTCTGGTTCGAATCGTCGTCGATCGCCTGCTTGCCGACGATGACGAGACCTGGCTGTTCGGCATCGACGATGCCCTTCAGGATCTTGGCGACGGCGAGCGGTTCGACGGCATCGTCGGTCTCGACCAGGATGGCGCGGTCGGCGCCCATGGCGAGCGCGGTGCGCAGCGTGTCCTCGGCCTTGGCGGGACCGATCGAAACGACGACCACTTCCTCGGCCTTGCCTGATTCCTTCAGGCGAAGCGCCTCTTCCACCGAGATTTCGTCGAAGGGATTCATCGACATCTTGATGTTGGCGAGTTCGACACCCGTGCCATCCGGCTTGACGCGGATCTTCACGTTGTAGTCAACCACCCGCTTGACGGGGACGAGAATCTTCATGTGGTCCTTCCTTCAACTCTGTCGCCAAGAAAATGCGCGTTTCCGCGCTGCTCCGATTGTCGATTGGCGACATGGATACGCGTTTTTCCTCCAAAGACAACGCTTCCATGACGCAGACAGGCAAATTCCATCCCGATTATATTACCTTTACGTTCACGTCAATAAATGAGGCTTCACTTGTCCCAGGGCAGGCGCGGGCGGGGCGGCTGGCCTGGGATGGTGACCATGGCTGGATTGGGTGTGGCGCGATCGCGTACCGCCTTCGGCATGATCACCTGTCTGTCGAACAAGGGTACGCCGCGACGGCGCATGAAGATGACAAGTATGGCACCGGCGACGATGCCGCCGACATGGGCGCCCCAAGAGACGCTGCCGTCTGGCTCCAGCGCCAGCATGACGAACTGCTGGCCGGTCCACAGGATCAGCGGCAGGAAGGCCGGCAGCGGCAGCGGCACGCGCATGAACACCAGCACCCAGATTTTCACGCGCGGATGCAGCATGAGATAGGCGGCGACGACGCCCGCGATCGCGCCCGAGGCGCCGATCAACGGCGCCTGCGACGTCATGCCGACGAGGCCATGGAAGAGGGCGCCCGCGATGGCGCAAAGGAGATAGAAAACGAGGAAGCGGACATGGCCGAGCGCATCCTCGACATTGTCGCCGAACACCCAGAGGAACAGCATGTTGGTAGCGAGGTGCCAGAAGCCGGAGTGGACGAAGGCATAGCTGACATAGGTCAGCGGCTCCGGCGTATAGGCCAGCGCCGGTTCGAGATGGGCGTAGTGGAAGGCGACGGCGGGGATATAGCCGAGGCCGACAAACGCCGCCTGCGCGACCTCCTCGGTGGCGATGACGCCGGTGAACAGCCAGACAATAACGTTGACCGCGATCAGCCCCATGGTGACCCACTGCAGCTTGATGTGCTTCAGCGTGTTGGCATCGTGCAGCGGTATGAACATGAGGCTCCGGCGGGGCTGTTCCTGATAATCGTCGAGGCTACCGGTTTTTGCCGGGAACCCAAAGCACATCCGCATGGCCACGATCATTGGCGTGGCGAGCGGCGACGAAGAGGAAATCCGACAGGCGATTGACGTATTTGAGCGCGGCTGGGCTGACGATCTCGCCGTCGCTGCGACCAAGCGTCACAATCAGCCGCTCGGCGCGGCGGGTGATGGTGCGGGCCAGATGCAGATGGGCGGCGGCGGAGTGGCCGCCGGGCAGCACGAAGGATTTCAGCGGCTGCAGATCGGCGTTCAGCCTGTCGATGTCGCTTTCGATGCGGTCCACCTGGATCTCGATGATGCGCAGCGGCTCGTATTCCGGTGTTTCGCCGGTGTCGGGCGTGGCGAGATCGGCGCCGAGGTCGAACAGGTCGTTCTGGATCAGCATCAGCATGGCGTCGAGCTCGGGCATGCCCTGCATGTGCAGCCTCGCGATGCCGATCGCCGAATTGGCCTCGTCGATGGTGCCGTAGGCCTCGACGCGCAGGTCGTCCTTCAGCCGGCGCGGGCCGGAGACCAGCGCGGTCGTGCCGTCGTCGCCGGTCTTGGTGTAGATCTTGTTGAGCTTGACCATCTTGGTTTCTCCTCTCGTACGGCCGTCAGGTCGGGCGACCGCCGCCGGTCAGCCACAGCGTCAGCATGATCAGGAGCACGGCGACGGCCTGCAGCAGCACGCGCAACTGCATCAGCTTGTTGGACAGATTGGCATCGCCGCCCTTCATCATGTTGAACAGGCCGCGCACCAGAACGATGGCGACAAGGCCCATGACGATGATGGCGGCCACATAGACGACAGTAGACATTCGGTTTCCTCCTCCTCAGTCGAACCTGCGTATCAAACGGTAGAAGAGGTCCGCAGGCAGCAGCTTCTTCAGGAGCATGCCCTGCCTGGCCGGCCGGGTCACTGGGTAATGTGGTCGCGGGCGCGGCGCGTTCAATGCATGCTTCAGCACGTCGTAGACGGCATCGGGTTCGAGCTTGTGGCGGTTGGGGCCGCCGGAGCCGTCGAGGCGGGCGAGCTGGCGGCGGTATTCTACCGCATGCGCCGAGCCCCTGACGTCGATGTGCTCATTGATCTTGGCGAGAGAGGTGGCGACGAAGCGCGAGGCGATCGGGCCGGGCTCGATCAGGCTGACATGGATGCCGCTGCCTTCGAGCTCCATGCGCATGGTGATGCTCAGCCCCTCGAGCGCGAACTTGGAGGCGTTGTAGGCGCCGCGAAAGCGATAGGGCACGACGCCCAATATCGACGAGCACTGGACAATGCGGCCCTGGCGGCGCTTGCGCATCAACGGGATGATCTGCCGCGTCAGCTCGTGCCAGCCGAAGAAATTGGTCTCGAACTGTTCGCGCAACACGTCGGTCTTGAGGTCCTCGACGGCGCCGGGCTGGCCATAGGCGCCGTTGTTGAACAGCGCGTCGATGCGCCCGCCGCTTGCCTGCGTGACGTCGCGCACGAAATCGGCGATCGAATCGGTGCTGTTGTAATCCATGCGGAAGGCTTCGATGCCGTCGGCTTCGAGCGAGGCCAGATCCTCGAACTTGCGGACGGTGGCGAAGACGCGCCAGCCATCGGCCTTCAACGCACGGGCACAGTAGGCGCCGATACCGGACGAACATCCGGTAATGATCACAGTGCGTTGATCCGACATGGAATGATTCCTGTACAAACTAGGACTCGTTTCCCATATTCGAACGGGCGACACAATGAGGAATGCCGGGAGCAGGAATGCCGAAACTCTTTCGCATCTTATACGATGTGGCCTACGACGCGATCTGGCATTTCCTCGAAGATGACGGCTTCGCGATGGCGAGCCATGTCGCGCTGTCCAGCCTGCTCGCCGTGTTCCCGTTTCTGATCTTCGGCACCGCGCTTGCCAATTTCCTCGGCGCCGACCAGTTCTCCTCGACGGCCGTTCATCTCGTGTTCGACACATGGCCGGAAGCGATCGCCAAGCCGCTGGCCGACCAGGTGCTGCAGGTGCTGACAGTGCCGCGCGGCGGTCTCTTGACCATCTCGGTGCTGGCGGCGGCCTACTTCGCCTCCAACGGCGTCGAGGCGCTGCGCATCTCGCTCAACCGTGCCTACCGGGTGCAGGAGACGCGGCCGTGGTATTTCACCCGTCTCGCCAGCCTCGGCTTCGTGCTGATCGCGGTCACGATCTTCGCGGCGATCAGCATCATGCTCGTCGCCGTGCCGCTGGCGCTCGATTACGCCCGGCAGTGGTTTCCGCTCTTTGCCGACACGCTCGACGTGGTGTTCGACTGGCGTATCTACGGCACTCTGTTCGTGCTGACGGTCGGCCTGCTGGTCGTGCATCTCTGGCTGCCGGCGGGACGGCGCCGGGTATCGGATGTCGTGCCGGGCGTGCTCCTGACGTTGATCCTGTGGTTCGCCGGCGCCGTCATCTTCGCCTATTACCTGGCAACCTTCGCCAACTACGCCGCCACTTATGCCGGCCTGGCGTCGGTGATGATCGTGCTGATCTTTCTCTACATGGTGGGGGTGATCTTCATCATCGGCGCCGAGCTCAACGCCGCGCTGTTGAAGTTCCGGGTGCGGGCGATCTTCTCGCACAATTTCCTCAGCGGTCAGGGGCAGGAGCCACTAAAGGCCGAGAAGGTGGCGGACGTCGTGCGCCGTGACGCCACCGGCTCTTAAGTCCGCGAGCCCGGTATCGCCGTTGCTCTTCGACAGCTTGCGGCCGTCGGCATCCGTGATCAGCCGGTGATGATGGTAGACGGGGGCGGGAAGGTCGAGCAGCGTCTGCAGGACGCGATGAACCGCCGTTGCGTGGTAGAGGTCGAGGCCGCGCACGACATGGGTGACGCCCTGCAGGGCATCGTCGATGACGACGGAAAGATGATAGCTGGACGGCGCATCCGAGCGCGAGAGGATGACGTCGCCCCAGCGCGCGGCATCGGCGGCAATCCGGCCCGTCTCGCCGTCGCCGGTCTCCTCCCAGAATAGCGGCACGCCGATGAAATCGAGCGCTTTCATTATATCCAATCGCCAGGCGTGCCTGATGCCGGATGCCAGCATTGCCTGCCGCTCGTCTTCCGATCGTTCGCGGTCGTCCGGCGGATAGAGCGGCGAACCGTCCGGATCGCGCGGCCACGGATCGCAGGCTGCCGCGACGCGGGCCTTCACCTCGCCGCGCGTGAGGAAGGCGGGATAGGCGAGGCCGCGATCGATCAGGGTCTTCAGCGCCGCCTGGTAGTCGACGAAATGATCGGACTGCCGTCGCACCGGCTTCTCCCAGCCGATGCCCAACCATTCGAGATCGGTATAGATGCCCTGTTCGAATTCGGGTGTGCAGCGGGTGAGATCTATGTCTTCGATGCGCAGCAGAAAACGACCGCCCGCCGCCTGCGCCATGTCGCGGTTCAGGAAAGCCGAGAGCGCATGACCGAGATGCAGCGGGCCGTTCGGGCTCGGGGCAAAACGGAAAACGGGCTTTTGACGGGGAATCGCGATCATGCTTTCTTCTGCCACGGATTTTACGAGATCGCGAGGAAGCGTGCAGATCATTCGCAACGACGACGACGTGAGGGAGGGGCTGGCGCAGCTGTTGGTGCTCGACCCGCGTCTGGCCGATATCGCCGCCGATGCTGGCGTGCTGCCGCTGCGATTGCGCGAGCCCGGCTTCGAGGGGCTGGCCCATATCATCGTGTCACAGATGGTGTCGCGGGCGAGCGCCGAGGCGATCTGGCGGCGGATGCGGCCTGAAGGCGCATTGTTGACGGCGGAGGGATACGCGGCGCTGCATTCCGACGCCTGGCGCGAGTTCGGCCTGTCGAGGGCGAAGGCCGAGACGCTGACGCGGATCGCCGAGGCCGCCGCTTCAGGCGCGCTCGACCTTTCGGCGCTGTCTCAGCTGCCGCCGGCCGAAGCCCTCTCCGCGTTGACGGCGCTGAAGGGCGTCGGGCCGTGGACCGCGGAGGTCTACCTGATGTTCTGCGGCGGTCATGCCGATGTCTTCCCAGCGGGAGACGTCGCCCTGCAGAACGCGGTCGCCGCGGCTTTCGGCCTTTCCGAGCGGCCGGGCGCAAAGACGCTCGCCTTGCTGGCCGAGAACTGGTCGCCGTGGAGATCGGTCGCCGCGCGGCTTTTCTGGGCGTATTATGCCGTAAAGCTCGGACGCGGCTTGCTGCCGGTGGCCTGAACTGCAACACTCGATATTGTGACGGTCCTGCTTGAATTTATTGGACTTCACAATGCCGTCACAACCGGCCTAATATAAGAGTGCAGATGCCGAATCGATCAGGAGAGTGCCTTGACGATTGCCGTTTCCCCTCAGGCCCTGCCAGCGCTCGTTCTGAACGCTGACTACAGGCCGCTGAGCTATTACCCCTTGTCGCTATGGTCCTGGCAGGACGCGATCAAGGCGGTCTTTCTTGACCGTGTGAACATCATCGCGGAATACGAGCATTCGGTCTCTTCTCCGAGCTTTTCGATGCGTCTTCCGAGTGTCGTGTGCCTCAAGACCTACGTGCAGCCTTCGCGCAACCCGGCTTTCACCCGCTTCAACGTGTTCCTCAGGGACAAGTTCGAGTGCCAGTATTGCGGCCAGCACGAGGATCTGACCTTCGACCACGTCATCCCGCGCGCCCATGGCGGCGAGACGACCTGGCAGAACGTGGTGGCCGCCTGCTCCCCCTGCAATCTCAGGAAGGGCAGCAAGCTACCGAAGCAGGCAGGCATGTTCCCGCATCAGAAGCCGTATCAGCCGACCGTGCAGGACCTGCACAACAATGGCCGGCTCTTCCCGCCGAACTACCTGCACGATAGCTGGCTCGACTATCTCTACTGGGATAGCGAACTGCAGCCCTGACCGTTTCCGATCAGGACCAGCTTCGAGTTTGTTGGCGTGATTACGCCGACTTGCGGACGCCGATGAAGGCGAAGGCCGCGAGGATGAGGCTGGCGATGACGTTCCATCCCGCCATCGACAGACCGGCCACGCGTAGCGCCGCTTCGGTGCAGGACGGGCCCTTGATGGTGTTGAGTTCGGTGAGCAGATTGCCGGCATCCTGCGTCATGCTGCTGGCGCTGGTCGAGCAGGCGCTGGGGCCGGCCCAGAAATGCCATTCCACACCGGCGTGATAGACGCCGATGCCTGATCCGACGACCATCAGCAGACCTCCTGCAAGCAGGAAGGTGCGGCCGATCCAGTTCGGCAGGCCGAGCGCGGAGGTGATGGCGCCGATGATGACCAGCGGGATGCCGTAATAATAGGGCTGGCGCTGCATCAGGCAGAGCTCGCAGGGAATGTAGCCGCCGATATACTGGAAGCCGAGCGCCGAACCGATGACGACAGCCATGCCAAGGGCCATCAGGATCGAATAGACGAAGGCCGGGCGGCGAAGAGAGAAGTCGACGGTCATGCGGGAGCTCCGGGGCAATGGCTCTATGATTTCAGACGATGTCAGTGGGCAAGCAGCTTGTAGCCGACGCCGAGCACGATCAGCACGCCGGCGACCACCGCGGTAATCTGGCCAAGGCGCTTCTCGATGAAATGGCGGATCGGTTCGCCGTAATGGCGCAGCAGCCAGGCGAGGAACAGGAAACGGGCGCCGCGGGCGATGATCGCCGAGACGACGAAGAAGCCGAGGTTCATGTGGATGACGCCGGCCAGAATCGTGACGATCTTGATCGGCGGCAGATGCGCCAGGCCCGAGGTCACCAGAAGCAGCAGCAGGATTTCCCACTCGTCGTGGATATAGACGCGCATCTGCTCGAAGGCGTCGAGCTTGCCGTAGAACTCCAGCACCGGACGGGCGATGGTGTCGTAGGCGTAATAGCCGAGCATCCAGCCGGCGATGCCGCCGAGCACCGAGGCGACGGTGGCAACCAGCGCGTAGCGATAGGCGCGCTCCGGCTTGGCCAGCGCCATCGGCAGGAAGAGGACATCGGCCGGAACCAGAAATATGGAGCTTTCGACGAAGGCGATCACGGCAAGCCAGACTTCGGCCGATTTGCGGGCGGCCAGCGACATGGTCCAGTCGTACAATCTGCGAAGCATTCCGGTCCTTTCAGGTTGCGTGCATGAGCTTTATGAGGCCCGTCTGCGGCTGTAAATGCCTGCTGTGTCACTCGTGCGGCAGTGCAGCGAAAAAATCTTCGTGATCGGCAATGCCGCTTTCGGGGAGATCAGGAGGCGATGTCGGACGGCTGGACGCGCTTCTGGCGCATGACGTTCATTTCCGTGCGCTCGCGGGCCATCTCGCTGACCATCTGGCGCAGCGCCGGATGCTTTGCCGTGAACATGTTGAAATCGCGCCGTTCGAGCACGAAGAATTGGCAAAAATCGACGGCGACGACATCGGCATTGCGCCTGCCGCCGCTCAACAGCGCCATCTCGCCGAAGAAGGCGCCCGGCTCCAGCCGGATCGTGTCGTTGGGCAGTTGCACCTCGACGGCGCCGGAGGAGAGAAAATACATGCCGTCGCCGCGATCGCCCTTGCGCATGACGCGCTCGCCGGGGAGTGCCGATTTCGGGCGAAACAGCAGCAGCAGCTCTTCCTGCGAATTCTCGTCGACATTGGCAAATAGCGGGAAGGTTTCGCTGAGCTCGCGCATCTCCAGCTGGTGCTGCTGCTCGCGGGCCTCTGTGACGGCGCGGATCTTGTCGAGCTCGCCGCTGAGCGCCTCGTATCGGGCGTGTCCGTGGCGGGCCGCCGCCGCAGGCCAGCGGCGCTGCACGTAGACATAGAGCGCCTCGGCGCCGGCGCAGACCACGGGATTGAGGGTGATCGAGATGATGGCGCTGGCGAGAATGATGTCCTGGCCGTCGGTCGGCAGCAGGCCGAGCGACACGCCGAGGCCGGCGAGAATGAAGGAGAATTCGCCGATCTGGGCAAGGCCGCCTGCCACCGTCAGCGCCATGGCCAGCGGATAGCGCAGCAGCGTCACGACGGCGAAGGAGATGATCGCCTTGCCGAAGATGATCAAGAGCAGAGCGGCGAGCACGCCGAGCGGCTGGCGCACCAGGATGGACGGATCAAACAGCATGCCGACGGAGACGAAGAACAGCACCGAGAAGGCGTTCTGCAGCGGCAGCGAATCGGCGGCCGCCCTGTGGCTGAGGTTGGATTCGCTCATGACCACGCCGGCGAAGAAGGCGCCGAGCGCGAAGGAGACGCCGAAGATCTGCGCCGAGCCGAAGGCGATGCCGAGCGCGATGGCCAGCACCGTCAGCGTGAACAGTTCGCGCGAGCCGGTGCGGGCGACGCGGGTGAGCAGCCAGGGGACGACCTTCGGCCCGAGGAAGATCGCCATGGCGGCGAATGCTCCGACTTGCAGCAGGGTCAGGAGAAGCGTGAAAGCCAGCGGCATGTCGCTACCGTGCGCGGCGTTGGCGGCGGGGTGGCCGCCGAGCAGTTCGGCCAGCGCCGGCAGCAGTACCAGCGCCAGCACCATGGCGAGATCCTCGACGATCAGCCAGCCGATGGCAACGCGGCCGCTCGCCGAATTGACGAGGTTTCGCTCTTCCAGCGCTTTCAGGAGCACGACGGTGCTGGCCACCGACAGGCTGAGGCCGAAGACGATGCCGGCGCCGAGGCTCCAGCCCCACCATTCGGCAAGGCCGACGCCGAGAAGCGTGGCGAACAGGATCTGGATGATGGCGCCCGGCACCGCGACGCCGCGCACCGCGAGCAGATCGCGCGCCGAGAAATGCAGGCCGACGCCGAACATCAGCAGGATGACGCCCATCTCGGCCAGCTGGCTGGCGAGGCCGCTGTCGGCGACGAAACCGGGGGTGATCGGCCCCATCAGGATGCCGGCCATCAGATAGCCCACCAGCGGCGGCAGCCGCAGCCGGTCGGCGAGATAGCCGAGCACCGCCGCGCAGACGAAGCTGACGGCGACGGTCGCTATGAGCGGGACTTCCTGATGCACGCTTGCGTTTCCCTCTTGGCGCCTTCCCCGGTGACGCTATCGTGGCGCCTTTGTTATCGGCGAGGCACTTTGACCGATGTCGGCGGGAAATAAAACCGTTGATTTAGAGTGAGCTATGTATGTTTGCCGGTCACAGATAGGCGAAATGCACGCCGGAGACGCCGGAGGTCAAGTCAGCTATTCGACTGGATCATGGCTTTGTCCCACTTTGCCGCTTTATTCGTCATTGCTTGATTGCTTTGTTCGCGCTTAGGGCGCATGTTCGATCCTTCAGCAGCCACTTTCACGGGCGCTGCTGGTTGAGGGCCACCAAACCCTAGCCCCGATCGAAAGGAGGACCGCCATGTCTTCCAACGTAGATACCACCACCTATCTCTCAGGCGCCGATCTCGACTACCTGCACGGCATCCTCGCCGAAGCCGGCTATTCCGGCGACAGCGACACCGCAAGGCAGCTGCGCTCCAGCGGCGTTGCCGCCAACCTTTTGATCCGGCTGTTCCAGCAAGGCATGACCGGCCGCGCCGAACTCGCCGTCCAGCTCGAGCACGCGTTCGGGCGCTTCGTGCAGGTTCGCAAGAGCGCAGTTTCGCCGTTTCATCGCTATGCGATCCAGGGAATGCCGGTGAAGGCCCGGACGGGTCGGGTGCAGCTGGCGCCGGCGAGTATCGCGACGCACTGAGACGGGTAATCCAGGTTCGATGCAACTTTAGCGTATGCTAAAACTTAAAGTATAGAGATATCGGTTAAAGCTGCTCGCATGAGCAAGTTTTCGCTACTGGTCGTGTTGTCTTCGCTTGCGTCGTTTCTCGGCGCGGGCGGCTACACATTGTTCCCACGCCAGCTCTACGATCCGGCCTGCGACATCAAGGGCAATATCTCGATCAATTCGCGCGAGCGGATTTTTCACGTTCGCGGCCAGCGCGATTACGAGGCGACCATCATTCGTGCCGAGTATGGCGAGCGGTGGTTCTGCTCGGAAGCGGAGGCACGGGCTGCGGGCTGGCGCAAGGCGGGGCGGTGAACGGTTAAATCAGTGGTGCCCCATGCCGGAGTCGAACCAGCACTTCTTTCGAAACTCGATTTTGAGTCGAGCGCGTCTACCAATTCCGCCAATGGGGCAACGGATACCGACGAGGCGGGTGTCTAGCATGCGTTCGGCCGGCGGCGCAAGACGGCGGCTGCGGTTATCGGGCTGATTTCATGATGCTTCCGGCCGAAGATCTCGGCCGGAAGCCTGTTGGTCAGTGCGCGGCGGATGCGGCGGGGGTGGCGAGCCCGGTCTTTTTCAGGGTGATCGCCAGGATCGAGGCCAGCAGGCAGAAGGCGCCGGCGATGAAGAAGGCGGGCAAATAGCTCTGCAGCTCGGTGCGCGACAGGCCGGCACCGTAGGCCGCCGTGGCGGCGCCCAGCTGGTGGCCGGTGAAGATCCAGCCGAAGACGATGCCGGCCTTTTCGCGACCGAAACGCTCCGTCGCCAGCTTGACCGTCGGCGGCACGGTGGCGATCCAGTCGAGGCCGTAGAAGACGGCGAAGATCGACAGGCCGTAGAACGAGAAATCGCTGAACGGCAGGAACAGCAGCGACAGGCCGCGCAGGCCGTAATACCAGAAGAGCAGCCAGCGATTGTCGAAGCGATCGGACAGCCAGCCGGAGCCGATGGTGCCGAAGAAATCGAAGATGCCCATGACGGCGAGAACGCTGGCGGCCGCCACCGGCAGGATACCGAAATCGCCGCAGAGCGTGACGAAATGAGTCTGGATCAGGCCGTTGGTGCTCAGCCCGCAGATGAAGAAGGTGGCGAACAGGATCCAGAAGGTCGAGGTCTTCGAGACTTCCTTCAACACGACGACGGGCGTCGCCAGCATCGTCAGCAGGCCGCCGGTGCGCGCCGGTGGCGGCGTCACCTGCGCCTCGCCGAAGGAGGGGAGGTTGAGGTCCGACGGGCGGTCGCGCATGAAGGCGAGAACCACGAGCGCGGCGAACAGGATCATGCCGCAGACGAAGAACACCGTGGCGCGCCAGCCGTAGCTCTCCGTCAGCTGCGCCATCAGCGGCAGAAAGACGAGCTGGCCGGTGGCGGAGCTGGCCGACAGCATGCCGACGACGAGGCCGCGATGTTTTGTAAACCAGCGCGCCGAGACGGTGGCGGCCAGCACCATGGCGGTGAGCCCGGTGCCGAGGCCGACGACGATGCCCCAGAGCAGCAGAAGCTGCCAAATCTCGGTCATGAACAGCGAGCCGACGAAGCCGCTGGAGATCAGGATCATCGCGAAGACGATGACCTTGCGAACGCCGAAGTAATTCATGAAAGCCGCCGAGAACGGACCCATCAGGCCGAACAGCACGAGGCGGACGGCAAGCGCCGAGGAAATCTGCGAGGTCTCCCAGCCGAACTCGTCCTGCAGCGGCTTGATCAGCACGCCGGGCGCGCCCATGGCGCCTGCGGTGACCAGCATGGTGATGAAGGTGGTGGCGACGACGACCCATCCATAGTGGATGTTGCGCCGCGCCAGCGTGGAGGCAAGTGCAGTGGAGACCATGGGACCGTTCCGTTCGGGGGCTGTCGGACGCTAATAGATAAATTTACATGATGGCCATCATGTTTGTTGATTATTGATGATGGACGTCATATAAATTGTCAAGTGTCAATTTCAGCGGTCGTTTGCGGAGCGCCTCATGCGGGTCACCAAAGAGAAATTTGCCGAGAACCGGGAGAGGATCCTCGAGGTCGCCGGCGTGCTGTTTCGCGAGCGCGGCTTCGACGGCATCGGCGTTTCCGACATCATGAAGGCAGCCGGGATGACGCATGGCGGCTTTTACGGCCACTTCCAGTCGAAGGAGGAGCTGGCGCTGGAGGTCAGCCGGGCGCTGATCGAGCGGGTGAAGATCCGCTGGGGCGAGATCATCGCCAAGGCGCCGGAGCGGCCGCTCGATGCGCTGGTGCGCCACTATCTCGATCGCTGCAGCGTCGACGATCCCGGCGGCAGCTGCGTCTTCGCCTCGCTGGTGCAGGAGGTCAGCCGCAGCCGCGGTGCGGTGCGCGAAACCTTCAACGACGGGCTGTCGGCGCTGGTCGATATCCTCTCGCGCATCGTCGATGGCGACACCGAGCAGGAGCGCCGCGACAAGGGGTTCACGACGCTGTCGTCGATGATGGGGGCGGTTATCCTGGCGCGCGCGGTCGAAAGCCGTTCGCTGTCCGACAGCTTTCTCTACACGACCCGTGAGGCGCTTTCGCCGGCTAAGGTTTAGACAGGTGAGCTGCGGCGGGCGATCAGGCCGGTTGTTTCGACGATTTCCGAGAACTGGCCGTCGGGCGAAAGCCTGGTGAGGGCAGCGCGCAATTCGGCTTCGAAGGCGTCTGCCCTGTCGCCCAGCATTTCTGGCGAGGTGACCGAGGTCGAGAAGGCGCGGCCGACGACGTCGTCGGCTGTCAATGTCCGCTCCCTGACGATGCCGATCCGTTCCAGATCATTGAAGGCTGATTGCAGCAGGACCGCCTCTTGCGGCTTCCAGTCGGGGCCCTTGCGGCGTTCGCGGTCGGCATTGCGGGTCGGTGCGAAGGTTTCGGCAAGGCCATTGACGGCCTCGCGCCATGCCGGCGTCGCGGCGATGTGGCGGTCGCCAAAGAGGACGACGCAGCCATCGGATGCGGTAATCCTGTCGAGCGCTTCCAGCGTTGCCGGCCGGTCCATCCAGTGGAAAGAGCGGCCCATGACGGTCATCTTCAGCGGCGCGAAACGCGGGCCGAGATCATAGGATGAGCCTTCCACAAATTCGACGGAAACGGCCGCTGCCGCCGCATCGGCACGGGCCGTCTCCAGCATTTCCGGCTCCGGGTCGAGGCCGGTGACGTCGGCGCCGGATATCCGGGCGAAGGCGATGCCGAGCTGGCCGGGGCCGCAGCCGAGGTCGAGCAGGCGATCGCCGGCCTTCAGGCCGGCGCGCTCGGCGACGCGGGCGATCAGCGGGTCGGGATAGGGCACCCGGAAGCGGGTGTAGAAGGCGGCGGTGGAGCGAAACCGGCGGGCTTCGAAAGGGATGGTCATCGGCAATATCCTTCAGCGCAACGCCACCTCGCTATGCCCCGATCGTGACGCGCTGTTGACGGTCACGCAGGCAGCAAGACGGCGCTGCGATCATTTTTACTTGAAGCCTTCGACCTGATGCGGAACGTAGGGCTTCTCCAACGCCGCGACATCCTCGGCCGACAGCCTGACTGAGAGCGCCGCGACGGCGTCGTCGATGTGTCCGGACTTGGAGGCGCCGATGATCGGGGCGGTGACGGCGCTTTTCTGCAGGATCCAGGCCGTGGCGATCTGGGCGCGCGAGACGCCGTGCTTCTTCGCCAGTTCTCCGACGACGCCAATGATAGCGCGGTCGGCGTCCTCTGCCTGCTTGTAGAGCGTCTTGCCGAATTCGTCGGTTTCGCTGCGGGCGGTCTTCTCGTCCCAGTCCCGCGTCAGCCGGCCGCGCGCCAGCGGGCTCCAGGGAATGACGGCGATCTTCTGGTCCTGGCAGAAGGGCAGCATCTCGCGTTCTTCCTCGCGATAGAGCAGGTTCAGGTGGTCCTGCATGCTGACGAAGGGCGTCCAGCCGTTGGCCTTCGAGGTGTTGATCATCTTGGCGAACTGCCAGGCATACATGGAGGAGGCGCCGATATAGCGGGCCTTGCCTGCCTTCACCACGTCGTGCAGCGCTTCCAGCGTTTCCTCGATCGGCGTCGTGGGATCGAAGCGGTGGATCTGGTAGAGATCGACATAATCGGTGCCGAGGCGGCGCAGGCTGTTGTCGATCTCGTCGAAGATCGCCTTGCGCGACAGGCCGGCGCCATTCGGGCCCGGGCGCATGCGGTTGAACACCTTGGTGGCGAGCACGATCTCCTCGCGCCGGGCGAAATCGCGGATGGCGCGGCCGACGATCTCCTCGGAGGAGCCGTCGGAATAGGTGTTGGCGGTGTCGAGGAAATTGATGCCGGCGTCCAGCGCCTGGCGGATCAGCGCGCGGCTTGGCTCCTCGCCCTGCGTCCAGGCGTGGTTGCCGCGATCGGGCTCGCCGAAGGTCATGCAGCCCAGGCAGATTTTCGAGACCTCAAGGCCAGTGCCGCCGAATTTGACGTAATCCATGAAATTGCTCCGTGATAGACAATGAAACCCGTGCGCTCCTGCTATTTAGGGCGCTCGCCGCGAAAATGTCAGCGGTCGCAGCGGATAATGTCACGTCGTGGCCGACAGCACAGGCGTTTCGCTTCACGCTTGCGTGTTCGGGATGCAGGGTGTTAGCTGCCGCGATAGAACCGGACCCTGCTTATGACCTTGCACCCATGAAATTGCCGCCGCGCGATCACTACGACGATCTTTATCGCGATTTCAGCTGGGCCATTCCCGAGGACTTCAATATCGGCCGCGTGGTCAGCGATGATTGGGCGGCGCGCGATCCGGAGCGCATTTGTCTCGAACATTTCAGCCCTGACGGCCATCATCTGTCGATGACCTACGGTGGGCTTGCGGCGCGCTCGGCATCGCTGGCCAACGGGCTCGTTTCGCAAGGGCTTGCGAAAGGCGATCGGGTGGCGCTGCTGCTGCCGCAGTCGTTCGAGACGGTCATCGCGCATGTGGCGATCTACAAGATGGGCGCAATCGCGGTGCCGCTGGCGCTTTTGTTCGGCGTCGAGGCGCTGGAGTACCGGCTCAAAGCCTCGGGTGCTGCCGCCATTGTCACCAATCGCTTCGGGCTCGAGCGGATCCGCCAGATCCGGGCGCGGCTGCCCGATCTGAAGACGGTGATCAGTGTCGACGGCGGCGAGGAGGATGGGGCAGGCGATGTCGTGCCGCTGGCGGTGCTGGAGAATCACCCACCGGTCTTCGAGGTGCCGCCGACCAGTCCGGACGAACCGGCGTTGATGATCTTCACCTCGGGCACGACGGGCGCGCCGAAGGGCGCGCTGCACGGGCATCGGGTGCTGGCCGGGCATATTCCCGGCATACAGTTCGCGCATGAAAACTTTCCGCAGCCCGGCGACAAGATGTGGACGCCGTCGGACTGGGCCTGGGCAGGCGGGCTGCTCAACGCGCTGTTGCCGAGCCTGATGCTCGGCGTGCCCGTCGTCTCCTCGCCGGCGCAGAAATTCGATGCCGACATGGCCTATCGGATCATGGCCGAGATGAAGGTGCGCAATGGCTTCATTCCACCGACGGCATTGCGGCTGATGAAATCAGCCGCCGATCCACTCACGACCTACCCGCTTGTGCTGCGCACCATCGGCGCGGCTGGCGAAGCGCTGGGGGCGGAGACCTACGAATGGGTGAAGCGCACGCTCGGTATCGGCGTCAACGAATTCTACGGCCAGACGGAGTGCAACTTCGTGCTGTCGTCGAGCGCTGCTTTTGGTGTCAGCCGGGCGGGCGCGATCGGCAAGGCGGTGCCGGGGCACCGGGTGGCGGTGGTCGATGACGCCGGCATGGTTCAGCCGGTGGGCGAGGCGGGCCAGATCGCCATCGCGCGGCCGGACCCGGTGATGTTTCTCGGCTACTGGAACGATGGGGACGCCACGGCGCGCAAGTTTGCCGGCGACTGGCTGCTGACGGGCGATCTTGGACGGCAGGATGCCGAGGGCTACGTCACGTTTCTCGGGCGCGACGACGACGTCATCACGTCGTCGGGATACCGGATCGGACCGGCGGAGATCGAGGACTGTCTGAGCGGGCATCCGGCGGTGCAGATGGCGGCCGCCATCGGCAAGCCGGACGCGCTGCGCACCGAGATCGTCAAGGCCTATGTGGTGCTGGTGCCCGGCATCACCGCCAGCCCCGATCTGGCGGCCGACATCCGCGACTGGGTGAAGATGCGGCTGTCGATGCATGAATATCCGCGCGAGGTGGAATTCGTCGATGCGCTGCCGATGACGACGTCGGGCAAGGTAATACGGCGGATGTTGCGGGAGCGGGCGGTGGCGGGGTGAGGGCGCGGGGATAATAATCTTGCGCGAGGAGATATCTCTCCGTGATTTCAGGCGTTTGCCGATTGCATCTTCCCCGGCGATCCCCTGTTGGATTGTCCCACCCATACTGCTGGGGTCATTGGACAGGGAGCCGGGTCGCGAACCGGATCTGACACATCAGGGCGCAAGCCCGGCGTTCGGTGATGGTTGCAGGTGGTGGGTGAACGGGTCGTCAGGACACGCCATCCATCCGGAAGGGAAGGGCCGAGAGACGCTCCTGTCGGCTTGGAACATCCGGAAACCTTCATGCGATCGGGCAGGCGACACCGCCTGACATTACTATCTTGATTTCCACCGTCGCCTGCCCATTCCCGGCATGCCTAAACCGTCGCGGAGTTTCTCCGGCGCGGGGTTTTGTGGTGCGTTGTGCCGTGTGGCACCCCCCTCTGCCCTGCCGGGCATCTCCCCCACAGGTGGGGAGATTGGCTTGGCGCATCTGCTCGCTCAAACCTTAACGTTCTGCGGAAAGCGTGCCCCGAGTCGATCTCCCTCCTTGTGGGGGAGATGCCCGGCAGGGCAGAGGGGGGTGCCAAGTACTCCAACCCCGCCAACTACCCCCGCCCGGCCAGCGCCAGAATCTTCTGCCTCAGCATCTTCGCCACATTGCGCGTGCTGCTGTAGAGATGCAGCTGAGCGGCGACCTGGCGGACGTCGCGGTCGGCGTTCTGGTTGAGGCCGATGACGATCGTGCCCATCTCCTCGCGTTCCTGCCAGAAACGGCTCATGATCGGGTGATCGGGAACGGCGCAGCTGTCGGAGCGGATGATGTTGGCGTCGTCGAGATGCCATTCCGTCAGTTCGCCCATCAGAAGCTTGCCCGGCGAATAGCGGGCATAGGCCTCGTCATAGGCGGTCTTCCAAGTATAGGCCTCGCCTGACATCATCAGCACGACGGTCGAGGCGATCGACTTGCCGTTGAAGTCGATCGAATGGATACGGACGGCGTCGACGGCGGCGAGGTTGGAGATCGCCTCGCGGGCAAAGGCGGTGTGCAGGCGGTCGGTGACCAGCGCGCTGCGCTTCTTGCCCTTCCAGCCGCCGGCTTCCAGCGCCAGGAATTCCTCGAAGCGCAGGTGGATATCGCGCGGCTGGCGGGCGACGTTGTAGACGACGCTGCCCTTTTCCTCGAGCAGGCGCCACTGGCGGCGCATCTCGCGCAGATGCGAGGAGGAGACGGACTGGCGCAGGTAGGCGGTGGCGTCCTCATCGCTCTGCAGCATCGGGCGCTCATAGGGATTGGTCGTCGCGATCGGCAGGTTGCGGCCGATGGCGACGGCGCGGGCCATGCGGGCGAAAATGCCGTTCAGGCGAAGGTCGGGCAGCACCAGAATACCCGGCATGCGCAGCTGGCGCGCCGCCAGCCCCTCGAACAGGTTGTCCAGCGTTTCGGCGGCGTCTTCCCCGTCGAGCAGCGGCGTGCCGAGCGGCGCGAAGCTGTTGGCCCAGACCCGGATGATCGACGGGCCGACGGCGAAGCCGGGTTTTTCGACCGAAAACGGCATCAGCACGCGCAGGCGGCTGCGGGTGTCGTTCTGGTCGCGCAGCAGCGCGAAATTGACCTCGCGATCGTCGAGACGGGGCATGGCGGGGGCGAGGAAGCGGCCGGTGAAGAAGACGTTGGGTTCCAGCGCGCGGTTGGAGAGGAAGTCCAGTTCGTCCTGCAGGTCGTAGCCCAGCTTGCCCGAGTAGATGCTGAGTTCGCGCCCGGGGCGGCCGATCTCGACGCGGGCTTCGGCCTGCGGAACGTCGAATTTCAGTGATGCCAGCTCGTTGACCATGCGGTTTGCCGTGGCGTCTGTCGTCTGGGAACCGGGAGGAGTGCGCACCATACTGTCAGGCTTCCATGTCTTTGCCGGCAACAGCCGGCTTGGCAAAGGCGAAGAGGGCGATGCCGAGCGCGTGGCGCACGGCGAGATGTAGCAGCACGGCTTCGACAGCCATGGCCGATGCGGTGGCGATTGCTGCGCCCTCGATGCCGAAGTGCGGGATCAAGAGGACGTTGAGGACGACATTGGCCGTCAGCGCGCCGGCATAGAGCGCGACGCAGATGTTCTGCTTGCCCGACATCATCAGCAGCGTTTCGGCCGGGCCGACCAGCGCCTTGGCAAGGATGCCGGCGAGCAGGATGGCCATCAGCACATAGCCGGCGGTAAAAGCGCCGCCAAACAGCGACAGCAGCAGATGGCCGGCTGCGAGTACGACGAGACCGACGCCGAGCGCCGGCCAGAAGGTCCACCTGGCGGCGTCGATGGCGGCTGCCGCCAGCTGCTGGCGCGTGCCCTCGGCGATGATGCTGGAAAAGCGCGGGCCGGAGGCGGCCTTGACCGAGAAGTTGATGAAGTGCACCAGCGCCATGGTCTTGGCGGCGGCGAAGTAGATGGCGACGTCGTGCGGCTCCAGGAAGATGCCGACGACGACGACATCGGAATTGGTCAGGAGGAAGCTGACGCCCTCGATCAGGAAGATTGGGAAGGCGACGCTTAGCCAGCTCAGGAAATCGATCTTGCGCGGCCCTGCGTGATAATGGCGGCGCAGGCGGATGAGGGTTGCCACATACTGGCCGAGCGCGGTGAGATAGGTGGCGACAAGCGCCGCCTGCATGGCTGTTACCGCCGTGTGCGGGGCGCCGAGGCCGATGGCGATCAGCATGCAGGAGATGATCAGGATTGGGCGGATGATGTAGACCGGGCTCAGCGCCATGACCGGCCAGTGGTTGGCGCGGGAGGTGCCCTCCAGGATATCGCCGAGCGCGATCATCGGCATGGCGAGCAGGCCGAGGAAGATCGGCACGACGTAGTAGCTCTGGATGCGGTCGCCGAACAGGTGCAGCGCGATCATGCCGATGGCCAGCACTAATGTGCCGGACAGCAGGCCGAAGAGGCGGGCCGTGCCGGTCAGCCCACGGATTTCCTCGAAGGCGCCGGAGGCCTTGTACTGCGGCAGGAAGCGGACGATGGCGGTGTGGAAGCCGAGGCAGGAGAGATCGCCGAAGAGCACGATCAACACCCAGACGAAGACGAAGATGCCGTATTCGTATTCGCCCATCAGCCGGGCAAGGATGATCTGGGAGAGGAAGGCGAGGGCGGCGCTGATGACGCGGATGGCAAAGGCCGTCAGCGCCATGCGGCGGGCGGCGGCCTTCTCGCCGCGTTCGGTCAGCACGTCGCCAAGAATGCGCAGCACGCGGCCGCCAGCAGGACGCAGGCCCGCCGGTAGCATCTTTTCCGCTGTCTCGATGACCGCCATAATGGACACGCAAAACTCTCTGGCAAATCGTCCTTAGAGTAGTGGCACGGCAGCGTTAAGAAACGGTTGTGACTTGATAAAACGGCTTAAGTTATCAACCTGCCGCCAAGCGCTATCGCCCTGCCGATCAGGACGTCGAGAATCGCGGGGTAGCTGATGCCGGATGCCGCCATCGCCTTGGCATACATGCTGATATCGGTGAAGCCGGGGATGGTGTTGAGCTCGTTGACGACGAAGGACATGTCGGGCGTCAGGAAAAAATCGACCCGCGCCATGCCGTCGCAGCCGAGCACCTTGAAGGCGCGGCCCGCGGTCTCGCGCATCCGGTCCTCGAGCTCCTTCGGCAGTTGCGCCGGAACGCGCAGGGCAGCACCATCCTCGTCAATATACTTGGCCTCGTAGCTGTAGAAGCCGTGGCTTTCGGCCGGGGCGATTTCGCCGGGCAGCGAGACGAAGATCTCGCCATCCGCATGTTCGAGAACGCTGAACTCTATCTCGCGGCCGGCGACGAACGCCTCGGCGAGCAGCTTGCTGTCGTGCCTGAAGCCTTCGGTGAGTGCCGCCGTGAATTCCGCGCCGTTCCTGACCTTGCTGACCCCGACCGAGGATCCCTGGCGGGCCGGCTTGATGAAGAGCGGAAGGCCGAGCGTTTCGACGAGGTCCTCGAAGCGTGGCACGGTGCGTTCATCGATGCAGACGCCCGTTGCCACCGGCAGGCCGGCGTCCCGCAGAAGGCGCTTGGCGATGTCCTTGTCGATCGCGGTGACAGAGCCTAGCAGTCCGCAGCCGGCCAGCGGAACGCGGGCAACGGCCGCCAGCCCCTGCACCGAGCCATCCTCGCCATGCATGCCGTGCAGGACGGGGAACAGAACATCGATGGCGGGAATCTCGTAAGGCTGCGCGCCTGCGGGGATGGCAAGCAGGCGTCCCTGTCCGCCAGGCAGCAGGCTGATTTCCACAGCTTCCTCGACCTTCGCGGCAGCCTTCAGCGCCGTGCCGTCAGGGATGAGCCGCCATCGTCCCTCCCTGGTCACGAAAATCGGCAGCACATCGTACCTGGTGGGATCGAGCGCGCCGACGACATTGGTGGCCGAGAGGATCGAGACGTCGTGCTCCGGCGAGCGGCCGCCGAACAGGATGGCGATGCGCAGGCGGCTGCCTGCCGATGGCGAGATGTCGTTGGTCGGCATGATGATGGATTCCCCTCAGGATGGATGGTCGTGGTGTCAGAGCGTGATGGCCACGCCGCGATTGGCAAAGAAGCGATCGAAGGTTGCGATCGGCAATTCGACGTCGGCCTGGCTGGCCTCGTCGTGGCCGGACGGGTTGTGAAAGCGGATGGTGTCCGGTGTGGCCGCCGTCACCAGCACAAGATGGCCGCCCTTTGTCGGCGGTGCGCGGTCCGGCCAGCGGATCTGGCTGTTGACCGATGCGATGAAGGCGCTGTTTTTGGCGAGCACATCGGGGATCCCAGATGTCGCAAGGCCGGTGATCGTTTCGGCGCGGAGGTTGAATCTTTCTGCAACGAAGGTGACGAACGGCGCGTAGATCAGGCCCTTGATGGTGTCGTCCGTCTCGTTGACGACGTATCCGCCGAAGGCGGTGCAGCCGCGCGCCAGATCGATCGTCCGGTGCAGCTCGCCGCGCGCGGCAAGCGCCATCTTGAGGCAGGCCATGCCGCAGATGTTGACCGCCCAGCGGGCATATTCTTCAGGGGTATCGGCGCCGGATTGCCGCCAGAGCGGATCGCGCAGCAGGGCGCTCGCACCTTCGGCCAGAACCGGCAGCGTCATCGACGCGGTTTCCCACTGGCTGAAATAGGGGACGGTCCGGGTGGCTGTGTTCATGGCGTTCCTTACGCTGCAATCACATTCGATCGGCTTGCAAGCTCGGGGAACAAGATGACGGATTTGCGGCTGAAATTTGCGCGGATCATGAAATCAGGAGTTGTGAATGTTTCGGTGACGTCATGCCGGCAGATACGAAGAAGCCCCCGCGTCATGTCTGGCGCGAGGGCTTCGATGTCAGGTCACAGCTGGCCTCAGGCCTGCTCGAAAGCACCGTGGCAATGCTTGTACTTCTTGCCAGAACCGCAAGGGCAAACCTCGTTGCGGCCGACCTTGCCCCAGGTGGCGGGATCGTCGGGGTTGCGGTTTTCAGGCGCAACGATGACTTCCGAGGCCTGGTAGACCGAGGCGAACTCGTCTTCGCCGGTGTTCGGGTCGATGTGGTGGGCCTGCATGGCCGGCGGTTCCGGCTGCTCTTGCTGCACCAGCTCTACGCGCATCAGCTGGGCGGTGACGGCCTGGCGGAGGTTGTTGAGCAGCGAGGTAAAGAGCTCGAAGGCTTCCGACTTGTATTCCTGCAACGGATCGCGCTGGGCGTAGCCACGGAAACCGACGACCGAGCGCAGGTGATCGAGGTTGACGATGTGCTCGCGCCAGAGCGCGTCCAGCGTCTGCATGACGATCGAACGCTCGACGTAATGCATGATGTCGTCGCCGAAGCGCTCCGACTTCTCGGTGAAGACGGCGTTGGCTGCTTCCGTCAGGCGGTCGCGGATGTCGTCTTCGCCGATGCCTTCTTCCTTGACCCAGTCTTCGATCGGCAGGTCGAGGTTGAGCACGGCATTGGCCTGCTCCTTGAGGCCGGCGGCATCCCACTGTTCGGCATAGGCCCGTTCCGGGATGTGCTTCTGGACGAGGTCCTCGATGACTTCGCGGCGCATGTCGGAGACGGTTTCGGAGATGTTGGCCGCTTCCATCAGCTCGACGCGCTGCTCGAAGACCACCTTGCGCTGGTCGTTGAGAACGTCGTCATACTTCAGAAGATTCTTGCGGATGTCGAAGTTGCGGGCTTCGACCTTCTTCTGGGCGCGTTCCAGGGCCTTGTTGATCCACGGATGGACGATGGCTTCGCCGTCCTTGAGGCCGAGCTTGGTCAGCATCGAATCCATGCGGTCTGAGCCGAAGATGCGCATCAGGTCGTCCTGAAGCGACAGGTAGAACTTCGAACGGCCTGGGTCGCCCTGACGGCCGGAACGGCCGCGAAGCTGGTTGTCGATACGACGGCTTTCGTGACGTTCCGTGGCGATGACGTAGAGGCCGCCGGCTTCGATCGCCTTCTGCTTCAGAACCTTGATTTCTTCGACGATCGCAGCGATCGCGGCATCACGCTCGGGACCGGGCTCTACTTCGCCGAGTTCGCGCTCGATGCGCATGTCGAGGTTGCCGCCGAGCTGGATGTCGGTACCGCGGCCGGCCATGTTAGTGGCGATGGTGACGGAGCCGGGCACGCCAGCCTGGGCGACGATGTAGGCTTCCTGCTCGTGATAGCGGGCGTTCAGAACCTGGAAGTTGTTGAAGCCCTGCTTGCGCATCATCTCGGCGAGCAGTTCGGACTTTTCGATCGAGGTGGTGCCGACCAGCACGGGCTGACCGCGCTTCTGGGCTTCGTTGATCTCGGCGATGATCGCCTTGAACTTTTCCTCGAAGGTCCGGTAGACCTCGTCGTCCTCGTCGATACGCTGGATCGGCAGGTTGGTCGGTACCTCGATGACGTCGAGGCCGTAGATGTTGCCGAATTCCTCGGCTTCCGTCTGCGCAGTACCGGTCATGCCGCCGAGCTTGTCGTACATGCGGAAGTAGTTCTGGAAGGTGATCTGCGCCAGCGTCTGGTTCTCAGGCTGGATCTTCACGCGTTCCTTGGCTTCGAGCGCCTGGTGCTGGCCTTCCGAATAGCGGCGGCCCGGCATCATGCGTCCGGTAAACTCGTCGATGATGACGATCTCGTCGTTGCGGACGATGTAGTCCTTGTCGCGCTGGAACAGCTTGTGGGCCTTCAGCGCGTTGTTGACGTGGTGGACGATCGCAACGTTTTCGATGTCGTAGAGACCGGCGCCCTTGAGCAGGCCGGCGTCGCGCAGCAGGTTCTCGAGCTTCTCGGTGCCTTCTTCGGAGAAGTTGGCGGAACGCTGCTTTTCATCGATCTCGTAGTCGCTATCGACGAGGAGCGGAATGTAGGCGTCGATCGTGTTGTAGAGGTCCGAGCGGTCGTCGAGCGGGCCGGAGATGATCAGCGGCGTGCGCGCTTCGTCGACCAGGATCGAGTCCACTTCGTCGACGATCGCGTAATTGTGACCGCGCTGAACCATCTGGTTCTTTTCGTACTTCATGTTATCGCGCAGATAATCGAAGCCGAGCTCGTTGTTGGTGGCGTAGGTGATGTCGCAGGCGTAAGCCGCCGCGCGCTCCTCGTCGGAAAGACCATGCACGATGACGCCGGTGGTCAGGCCGAGGAAGCCGTAAAGACGGGCCATGGTAGCCGCGTCGCGCTGGGCGAGGTAATCGTTGACGGTAACGACGTGGACGCCCTTGCCCGACAATGCGTTGAGGTAGACGGGCAGGGTGCCGACAAGCGTCTTGCCTTCGCCGGTCTTCATTTCCGCGATCGCGTTGGAATGCAGGATCATGCCGCCGATCAGCTGCACGTCGAAGGGACGCATGCCGAGCACGCGGCGCGATGCTTCGCGCACGACGGCAAAGGCAGGAACCAGGATGTCGTCGAGCGTCTTGCCTTCGGCTAGGAGCTTGCGGAACTCCACGGTCTGGGCAGCGAGCTGTTCGTCTGACAGTGCCTTGGTCTTTTCCTCGATCGCATTGATCGCGGCGACGTTCGGCGTGAAGGACCGCACGCGGCGGTCATTGGCAGAGCCAAAAATTTTGCGGGCTATACCGCCAAAGCTGACCATACGAGTGGTCCTTTCTGAATATTCATCCCGGACTTTTCGTCTGGGCTGCCCGGCCGAATTTCGGGCGCACTGATCGAAACGCCAGGAAACTTTTCTGGACGCGAGGGTGCGTGACAGATAAGAGGGGGGTCGAATGATGTCAACGGATTTGGCTGATATAGAAAGGCCACATTCCAGTGTTGATGGCTGTTTCAGGCTGGATTCATGAAGTTGAAGCCGGTGGTTTAACTGTGAAGGAATATTTGATGTTGAACTACAACAGAATCGCCGTGATGGCGCTTGCTACATTCGTTGCCTTCCAGGCGCCGGTGCGTGCGGAAGACAAGCCGGATGCAGTCGTTGCCAAGGTCGGCGATGCTGATATCCATCAGTCGGAACTCGACCTCGCCATTGCCAACCTCGACCCGCAGCTGGCGCAGCTGCCCGACGACCAGAAAAAGGTCGCCGCCCTGTCGGCCGCCATCGACGTGAAGCTGCTATCCAAGGACGCAGCGGCAGAAAAGCTCGACCAGTCGGACGAATTCAAGAAGCGCATGCAGTATCTCGCCGACCGCGAGCTGCACAACGCCTACTTCAAGAAGCACGTCGTCGACACCGTCACCGACGCCGAAGTCAAGGCACGCTACGACAAGGAAGTCGCAGCCCTTCCGAAGCAGGAAGAAGTGCACGCCCGCCATATCCTCGTAAAGACCGAGGACGAAGCCAAGGACGTCATCAAGCAGCTCGACGCCGGCAAGAACTTTGCCGATCTGGCCAAGGAAAAGTCCACCGACCCGAACAAGGCTGACGGCGGCGATCTCGGCTATTTCACCAAGGGCCGCATGGTCAAGGAATTCGAAGACGCAGCCTTCGCGCTCGACAAGGGCACCTACACCAAGACCCCTGTGAAGACCGATTTCGGCTATCACGTCATCCTCGTCGAGGACAAGCGCGACGCCGCTCCTCCGGCCTACGACCAGGTCAAGGATCAGGTTCGTCAGCTCGTCATGCGCGACAAGTATCTTGCGCTTCTGACCGCCGCCAAGGAAAAGTCCAAGATCGACATCACGGACGAAGCCCTGCGCAAGGGTTACGAGGACGCCAACAAGCAGCCGCAGCCGGGCGATGCGCCCGCCGCCCCGGCCCAGCAGTAAGATCATCCATCGAGGGCCCGGTTTTTCCGGGCCCTTCCATATCCCTTTCTTGCAGGTCGATCATCATGTCCGGTTCCGTCTCCCCGCTCGCCCCGAAAACCTTCGCTTCCGTGCCCGCGCTGCGCGGCGTTCGCATGGCCACCGCGTCCGCCGGGATCAAGTACAAGAACCGCACGGATGTGCTGATGATGGTGTTTGACAAGCCTGCCTCCGTTGCCGGCGTCTTCACCCGCTCGAAGTGCCCTTCGGCGCCGGTTGATTTCTGCCGCGCCAACCTGGCCGGCGGTGTCGCCCGCGCCGTCGTCGTCAATTCCGGCAATGCCAATGCGTTCACCGGCGCCAAGGGTCGTGACGCCACCGCGCTGACCGCCAAGTCCGCCGCATCAGCCGTCGGCTGCAGCGAGAGCGAGATCTTCCTGGCATCGACGGGCGTGATCGGCGAACCGCTCGACGCCACCAAATTCTCCGGCGTGCTCGACACGCTCTATTCGGATGCGACCGGCGATTTCTGGTTCGAGGCCGCCAAGGCGATCATGACCACGGACACCTATCCGAAGGTTGCGACCCGCACAGCCGAGATCGGCGGTGTGACAGTTTCGATCAACGGCATCGCCAAGGGCGCCGGCATGATCGCGCCCGACATGGCGACGATGCTCTCCTTCGTCGCCACCGACGCCGATATCGCACCGGCAGCGTTGCAGGCGATGCTGTCCGCGGGCGTCGATCCGACCTTCAATTCGATGACCGTCGACAGCGACACGTCGACCTCCGATACGCTGATGCTCTTCGCCACGGGTGCCGCCGCCGAAGACGGCCAGGCGCGTGTCGAAACCGCTGACGATCCGCGGCTGGCCTCGTTCCGCGCCGCGCTCAACGATCTCCTCAAGGATCTGGCGCTGCAGGTCGTGCGCGATGGCGAAGGCGCTACCAAGATGCTCGAGATCACCGTGACCGGCGCCGAAAGCGATGCCGCCGCCAAGGTGATCGCGCTGTCGATCGCCAATTCGCCGCTGGTCAAGACCGCAGCCGCCGGCGAGGACGCCAACTGGGGTCGTATCGTCATGGCCGTCGGCAAATCCGGCGAAATGGCCGATCGCGACCGCCTCGCCATCTGGTTCGGCGACGTGCGCGTTGCCGTCAATGGCGAACGCGATGCGGGCTACTCGGAAGAGGCCGCGTCCAACGTGATGAAAAAGCAGGATATTCCGGTGAAGGTCGAAATCGGCCTCGGCAATGGAACGGCAACGGTCTGGACGTGCGACCTGACAAAGGAGTATGTCGCCATCAACGGTGACTACCGGAGCTGAGTTTGCATTGACCGAAACATCCCCCAAGAAGGCAAATCTGCCGCTGGTGCGCCGGCTGGAAGCTGTCGGTTTCCGGGCCTGGCCCGCCTCGTCAGTGGTCTATGACGGCAGCTGGCAGGTGCGGTTGACGGCGGGGCATCCGTCGAACCGGCTGAACTCGATCGTGCCGCTCGACCCGTCCGACCATCGCGACGTCGAGATCCGCCTCGCCAAGGCCAGCCGCAAGTTCGAGGCCTATGGCCGTCCCGCCGTGCTCAGGCAGACGCCGCTGGCCTCGCCCGTGCTGATCGACGTCATCAAGGCGGAAAACTGGACGCCGTTCGACGAGACGATCGTCATGACCTGCGATCTGACCAATGCCGAACTGCCCGACACGCTCGACCATCTGCCAACGCACGACATCAGCCGCTTCGTCGATGCCAACCTGGCGACCGATCAGGTGTCGCCGAAGCTGAAACCGGCGCTGGCCGAAGTGATCAACGCGATCAAGCCGCCATCCGGGCTGTTCATGATCGAGGATCCGGCAACGGGGCCGCTGGCGACCGTTCTCTGCGTGCAGGACAACGACCTTGCCGGCATCATGTCGCTCTCCGTCACGCCGCAGCGCCGCCGCGAAGGGCTGGGGCTGGAAATCCTGACGTCGGCGCTTCGCTGGGCGCGGATGCGCAGCGCCCGCTCCGCCTGGCTGCAGGTCAAGAACGGCAATGTGCCGGCGATCGCGCTTTACCAGCAGCTCGGCTTCACCGAGGCCTACCGCTATTCCTACTGGCGACGGGATCTGACCTCATGAGCGAGCCGGTCCGCAGCATTCTTCTCGTCGTCGCCTGCGCCCTGATCGATGCCGACGGCCGCATCCTCCTGGCCCAGCGCCCGGAGGGAAAATCGCTGGCCGGTCTCTGGGAGTTTCCCGGCGGCAAGATCGAGCCCGGCGAGACGCCCGAGGAGACGCTGGTGCGCGAGCTTCACGAGGAGCTCGGCATCACCACGAAAGTCGCCTGCCTGGCGCCGCTCAGCTTCGCCAGCCACACCTACGAAAAATTCCACCTGCTGATGCCGCTCTACGTCTGCCGACGCTTCGAGGGCATTCCGCACGGCAAGGAAGGACAGGCCATCAAGTGGGTCAAGCCGCAGGCTCTGCGCGATTACCCGATGCCGCCCGCCGACGAACCGCTGATTCCGGTTCTGCAGGACCTACTTTAGAGATTTCTGCAATATTAGAATTCATGTGCCGATTTGGCTGTGGATATTAATCGATCGTTTAACACCTTCTGCCAAAGATCGGCCTCAATCAAGCAACTGGCATGTGTGTAGAAGGCTTGACGCATGGACGACGATTTCTGGAAAGCAGTTCGGGAGAAAGAGCAGGCTTCGGTTTCCTCACGCAAGACGGGGGCGCTGAATATCGCCTTGCTGTTTGGTACGGCTGTCGTGGCACTGACCCTCATTCTGACACCGATGCTCGCCGACAGGTCGAAGTCGAGCGTGTTCGCCAGTGCGCCACCTGAATTCGATACCATCACGACAGGTTCGATTCCCAAGACAGAGAGTGGTCCCAAGACCGAAAACGGCAAGCGCTATACGATCCGTCGCAGCGTCCTTCAGGACACGCCCGGCTCCGTCTGCGTCGTTCAGGGCTATGGCGGCGGAGTTGGCTGCTGAGGGCGAGGGGCTCTTGGCAGTGAAGACAACAAAATTGCGATAATACGCAAAGGACGGACGATGGGACATCTCAGGGCATTCATCGCAGATCTCAAAGGTGCCACTGCCGTCGAATACGGCCTCCTGGCCGCCGTCATTTCAGTGGCGATCCTCGCCGGCGTCGGCGCCATCGGCAACAATGTCGGCAATCTGTTCCTCAAGACAGCCAACAGCATGACACTGGTCAACTGAGATCAGTTCGACCTACTGCTTGAGCTTGTGTTCCTCGACCTTCAAGGCGTCGGCGAGCCGCATCTTGGCGGAGCCCGGCCGCAGCGGCTTCTGCTGGCTCTCATGCGGCGCCCATCCTGAAACGTAGATGATCGAGAAGGTCGCACGAATGCGGCCGTCCGGATCGGCATATCGCTCGGCATAGATCTCCGCCGCCCGCAGGAAGAACGCGCGTGACAAAGGCTTGCGGCTGCGCTGCGCCAGCGGATTGGCCATGCCCATGGCGCGCAGATCGCGCATCAGCGGAAAGATCGAATCGTAGCGGACCGTGTAGGTCTCGGCGTCGATGACAGGCAGCGCGAAACCGGCGCGCTGCATCAGGCCTCCGACATCTCTGACATCGGCAAAGGGGATAACCCGCGGGCTGGCGCCGCCGGTCATCTCGACCTCGGTGGCGAGCAGGACCTCGCGCAACTCCTGGAGCGTGCCGGAGCCGGGAATGGCGGCGAGAAACAGGCCGTCGGGCCGCAGCGCGCGGCGGATCTGGATGAAAACGCCGGGCGTGTCATTGGTCAGGTGCAGGCTGAGCGGCGCGATGATCAGGTTGGCCGATTGCGGCTCAAGCGGGACGATCTCCAGCGGCGCTTCGATGAATGCGTCATCTGGGCTCGCGTAGGCGCTTTCGCTCTCGACGCGGGTGAGAGCGGCGACCTTGCCGGTTGCCTGCGCGGCGCGGGCGGCGGCGCCGCTGGCGCCGTGCAATTCGACGGCATGCTCGAAGGTGCGTTCCACCACGGCGAGGCGTTCGCCCAGCTCCTCGGCGGCGATATCGAGCAGGAAGGCCGCCTTCGGATCGTTGTTGCGCAGGGCGCGATGCCGGTTCTGCTCGATCCTTGCCGTGTCGAAGATGATATCCATGGCCGACGTCCATAATCCTGCAAAAGGCGTGCGGCAAGGCGATTTTCCTCAAGCGCGAGATCGGCTACTCTCTCGCCATGGGGTTGCAACCGTTCGAAGGTCTGGCACGATTGGACAGGGCGCTGCTGCTGCGGCCGCTGCAGGCCGTCGTCGATCTGGTCTATCCGCCGGCCTGTGCGGTCTGCGGAACATCGACCGGGCGCCATCGTGGACTGTGCCCGAAGTGCTGGTCCGCTCTGCGCTTCATCGAGCGACCCTATTGCGAGGTTCTCGGCATTCCCTTTTCGCATGATCTTGGTCCTGGCATCCTGAGTGCCGAGGCAATCGCCAATCCGCCGCCGTTCGACAGGCTGCGCTCGGCGGCCTTTCATGACCAGACGGTGCGTACCCTCGTGCATGGATTGAAATATCGCGACCGGACGGATCTGGCGCCGATGATGGCGCAATGGATGCTGCGGGCCTCCGACGGGACGGTGGCCGCGTGCGACGCGATCCTGCCGGTGCCGCTGCACAGGACGCGGATATTCCTGCGCAAGTTCAACCAGGCGGCGGAACTGGGCCGGCACATGGCCCGGCAGGCGGAAAGGCCGTTTCTGCCGGCGACCCTGCTGCGCATCCGTCGAACCCGGCAGCAGGTGGGGCTCGGCGCCCGGGCGCGAGAGGACAATGTGCGTGGCGCCTTCGCGGTGGCGGAGGGGCGGGAGGGCGACGTGTTCGGCAAGCGGCTGGTGCTGGTGGACGATGTCTACACCACCGGCGCCACGGTCGCCGCCGCCGCAAGGGCCCTGCGCAGGGCGGGCGCCGCCGATATCACGGTTTTGACCTTTGCAAGGGCGCTTGCAGAAACTATATGACAAAGAGATAAATGCCTTTGCCTGGAGCCCTTATGGTACCCGTTACGATCTACACGCGCGATGGCTGCGGCTACTGCGTCCGCGCCAAGTCCCTTCTGACCGAAAAGGGCGTCGATTTCGTCGAGAACAATGCGACATCCAAGCCTGAATTCCGCGCCGAGATGATCGCCAAGGCGAATGGCGGCTCGACGTTCCCGCAGATCTTCATCGGCGACAAGCACGTTGGTGGTTGCGACGACCTGTTTGCGCTCGATCGCGCTGGCAGGCTCGATCCGCTGCTGGCGGCCTAGGACAAGCCGATGCGCCGCAAGGTTTCCATCGATACCGGTTCAAGCATTGGTCGCCCCAGCGCGGCTGGCGGGGATGTGTGCGGAGGCCTGGCCGCTTGATCCGCTATTCCCTGCATTGCGACAATGCCCATGAGTTCGAAGGCTGGTTTTCCGAAAGTGCCGATTTCGATCGTCAGGTTGCTTCAGGCTTCCTGACCTGTCCGGTCTGCAACTCGGCGTCCGTCTCCAAGATCCTGATGGCGCCCTCGGTCTCGACCGCGCGCAAGAAGGACCAGATGCAGACCGTCGCCATGGATGCTGTGCGCCGCGAGGCGTTCGCCAAGCTCAAGGAAGCCGTGAGCACGATCAAGGCCAATTCGGAGGATGTCGGCGAACGCTTCCCCGAAGAGGCGCGCAAGATCCACTACGGCGAAGCCGACGCGCGCGGGATCATCGGCCAGACGACGCCGGATGAGGCGCGGGCGCTGCTGGACGAAGGCATCGAGATCGCGGCGCTGCCGGTGCTGCCTGACGATGTGAACTAGGATGAAATCGGCGGTGCGCCTTGCGATGTATAACTTCGGTTTGCACGTAGCGCCCTTCGAGAGCGATGCCGTCGAGGGCTTTCGTCTGCGCGAGCCTGCCAATTTCGAGGCAGCGAGACGTGCATGCGGCTTCATCGGCCGATCGGGTTACGCTGGCGAACCCGGCACGCAAAGTTGGGGAAGGCAAGTCTTTCCCCGATTCATCGAAGGTAGTGGCTTCGACAGCGCGCCGTCTTCTCTATCGCTCTGGGCCGATATCGAGTCGCTGATGGCCTTCAGTTATAGCGGCGTACATGCCGATGCGCTGAAGCATGCTCGCCACTGGAACGTGAAGGCTTCATGGCCGGCCCTGGTCTTGTGGTGGGTGGATGCGCAGCATCGACCCGACTGGACCGAGGCCGTCGAGCGGTTCGAGCATCTGGCCGATCATGGACCGAGCGGGCGAGGCTTCACCTTCAAGCGACCGTTCGGGGCTGATGGCGGCGAGACCGAAATCGATCGCGCCCGGGTCAAGGATCTCGCTACACGCAACGCCAAGACGCAGGGTGATCTCCTGGCACATGTTCTGACCTTGAAGGTTTAGCCGAGGCCCGCGTTCCTACGCCTGCCGCTTTGCCAGCAGCATGTAGTTCACGTCCATGTCTTTCGACAGGTTCCACTGGTTCGACAGCGGGTTGAAGAACACGCCGGTGCGGTCGATGATCGTCAAACCGTCGGCCGTCACCGGCTTTTCGATTTCCTCGGGGCGGACGAGCTTTTCGTACTGATGGGTGCCGCGTGGCAGCCAGCGCAGGACGTTTTCGGCGGCGAAGATGGCGAGCGCGGCGGCCTTCATCGTGCGGTTGATGGTGGCGACGAACATCAGGCCCCCGGGGCGGACCATCTTCGCGCAGGTGGTCATGAAGAATTCGACGTCGGCCACGTGTTCGACGACTTCCATGTTCAGCACGATATCGAAGGTCTCGCCGGCTTCGGCCAGTTGCTCGGCCGTCACGGCGCGGTAATCGACCGGCACGCCCGAGGCCTTCGCATGCGTGGAGGCGATGCCGATGTTCTTTTCGGAGGGGTCGGCGCCGACGACCGTCGCGCCCATGCGGGCGACCGGCTCGGACAGCAGGCCGCCGCCGCAGCCGATGTCGAGTACCCTCAAGCCCTCAAGCGGGCGGGCACTGCGCACGTCGCGGCCAAAATTCTCCGCTGCCTTGTCCCTGATATAGCCGAGCCTGACAGGATTGAACTTGTGCAGCGGCTTGAACTTGCCGGTCGGGCTCCACCATTCGGCAGCCATGGCTGAGAAACGGTCCACTTCGCTCTGGTCGATCGTGCTTTTTGCCGCTTCCGTCATCGTCATGCTCCTTGGTTCGTGAGGACTGAAGTCGGACGAACCACAGGCGAAGTCAAGGGGTGAGCCCTTAGGTGAGCGGCTGTGTCGCGCCGCCGCGCCGGTAGCCCGCGGTTCCTCCAAGAGGATAAGGCGACGTCCATCATCACATTGTGATATTGTTAATGTATTCTTGAGGGTGAGACCATGTTGCGTCTGCGTAATGTTTCGGCCGCGGTGCTCGGCCTCGTTATGTGTTGCCCGCCCGCCGCCCGCGCGGAGGTGGCGGTGGGCGAGGCGACGCTGATCAAGACGGAAGTGACCGGCGAGAACGGGCCGCTAGTGGTCAAGGCGCCTGTGCATCGTGACGAGCGCATCCGAACCTCGATCGGCGGTCTCGGGCAATTCGTCTTTCGCGACGGTACCAAGCTCGCCGTGGGCGCCGGGTCGTCGGTGGTGATCGACAGCTACGTCTATGACGACGCGACGTCGGTCAAGAAGCTCACCATCAAGGCGGCCAAGGGTACGTTTCGCTGGATCAGCGGCAGTTCGTCGTCATCGGCTTATTCGATCGTGACACCGGCGGGAACGATCGGGGTCAGGGGCACGGCGTTCGATGTCTACGTGGCGCCGAACGGCACCACGGCGATGGTGCTGCTCAACGGTTCGGCGCAGTTTTGCGGCGCCGGCGGATGCAAGCAGCTCCGGCAGCAGTGCGATTGCGTGATCGCCTCCCGCGGCGGCGGGGTATCCGATCCGCGTACGGTGGACGAGGCGACACTTCGCACGCTGCGGAACCAGAAGGCGCTGCCGTTCCTGTCCGGCGCGCAGCAGCTTTCCGGCCCGCTCGGCAACATCCGCACCAGTTGCGGCCTGCGCAGCATCCGGGTGGACCGGCGGGATCCGGATCGTCAAGTCGTTCCCGAAGTCGCGCCGGCACCGCAACGGCTGGCGCCACCGGAGACTCCGCAGAAGCCCCAAAAGCCGGATAAACATCATCGTCATCATCACGACAAGCACCACTCCGATCGACACCATCATTGGGGCGGCCCGCACGACAGGCACGATCATCATTGGGGAAATCGCCAGGATCGGGCCGGTGGCTGGGGTCAGCTGAGCGGCCGTTTCGTCGATCGTGACAATCGCCGGGACGAGCGGCATGCAGGTTTTGGGCGGCAGGGAGATCGCGGTGGCAGAGAGCAGGTGGGCGGTCATCGGGGGCGGAACGGTGATATCGACCGGGCATCCGCCAACGGCGACCGTCGCGATCATCATGCGCGGCGCGATCGGTCGCAGAGTGCGCAGATGAACTCTGGTCAAGCTGGTCGAACACACAGCGGACAGGCAGGGGCCGCGTCCGCGAACGATGGCGCAAGTTTGTCGGCCAGCGGCGAGCATGCCGGCCGGCGTAGCAGTGACTGGAGCGGTGGCGGTCGCGGGGGTGGTGACGGCAATCGGGTCCGCATCCACAGGTCGCGCGGCGGTTAGAAGATCGTCTCTGCCGACAGAAAGCTACTCCGCAACCTTGTACAAATCCCGTCACGACGCCTGTTCGGACGGGAGATCGATCTTCTCAGTCGGCGCTTCCCGGAAATGGTCGGCTCGGCGGGCGAGGCGGCGGTAGAATTCCGGCAAGGCGGCCGCGAACGGCTGGGCGCGCTGGCGTGCTCTCGCCAGCAGCTTCCTGTTGTCCGTCGAGCGGCTGCCAAGCGCCTCGACGAGGGTCTGGTGGGCTGTCTCGAGCAGCGCGAAGCTTGCCGACAGACCGACCGTCTCGTCGCCGACGATGGCGTATAGCCGTGCGCGGCTGCTCTTGCCCTTGAGGCCCAGCGCGCCGGCATCGAGCAGGGCGAAGGTCGGCAAGGCCGCCGCTGTCGTCTCGGAGACGAGGATATCGAAGCCCACTTCCTTGCAGCAGCCCTCGATGCGGGCGGCGACGTTCACCGCGTCGCCGACGGCGGAATAATTGAAGCGGCTTTCGGCGCCCATGTTGCCGACGCAGGCAAGGCCGGTGTGGATGCCGATGCCGATGCCGACCGTGTAGTCCGCCCCGAAGCCGAACGCATCGGTGGCGTTGAGGCCTGCCAGCGTTTCGCGCATGGCAAGCGCGGCGCGCACCGCCTTGGCCGGATGATCGGCGACATCGACGGGGGCATTCCAGAAGGCCATGATAGAATCGCCGATGAACTTGTCGAGCGTGCCTTCGTGGGCGACCACATGGCGACTCAGGGCGTCCAGCAGCGTATTGAGAAAACGCACCACCTCGGCCGGCTGGAGACGCTCGCTGAGCGTGGTGAAACCGCGCACGTCGACGAACATCACCGTTAGCTCACGGTCGTCGCCGCCGAGGCGCAGGGCATCCGGATTGTGCTCGATGCGGTGCAGAAGCGAGGGCGACAGATACTGGCCGAAGGCGCGGCGCACCTCGCGGCGCTCGCGATCGATCACCAGAATGCGGAACGAGGTGGCGGCGAAGTGGATGATAGAGCCGGCGATGATCGGCGCCAGAGGATCGAACAGCAGACCCCATTCGGAAAAGGCGACCCACGAGGCGGCAAGGGCGAGCGCCGTGATCAACAGGCCGCAGGCAAGGCCGACGGCCGGGCTGACGAAGGTGGTGACCATGACCAGGCAGGTGCCGAGCACGGCGATCAGCAGGATCTCCATGCCATCGGCCCAATCCGGGCGCGACAGGAAATGGCCGGAGAGGATCTGCTCGACGGTCTGTGCGTGCATTGAGACGCCGGGGACGTTTTCGCCGAGCGCCGTGGTGCGGATATCCTGCAGCCCGGCCGAGGAGGTGCCGACGAAGAGAATGCTGCCCTGGATGGCGGCGGCAACCTCCGCCGAAGGGCCGTCCGGGTCCAGCACCTTGGCGGCGGAGATGTAGCGTTCGGCGGCGTCGCGGCTGGTGTAGAGCCAGAGTTCGCCGGAGGCGGTGACCGGCACGACGAAGTCGCCGACCTTGATCGATGTCAGCGTGTCGGCGGCATCGGGCGCCGAGGCGACGATATAGGTCGATGCGCCCTGGGCGACGCGCAAGGCTTCGAGTGCCAGGTTTGGATAAAGCTGCTGACCGTCGCTGAGCAGCAGCGGAATGCGGCGCACGGCAGAGGAATAGGTGCCGGGGTTGAGGCTGATATGGCCGATGCCGGCAGCGTTGATCTGCAGTTGCGGGCGGATCGGCGTTGCCGCCTTCATCCGCGGCGGGGCGTTGAACGGGGTCTCGCCGGTGAAGGCAAAGCCGGCCTTGACCGGCGGACGATAGCTTCCGTCGGTGGAGAGGCCGAAGCCGAGAACGACCGGGTGCCCGGCAATGGCTTCGGCGAAAATCTGGTCATTGTCGGGCAGGCGGCTGAGCAGTGTGGGATCGACGCCGCCGACATCACGCATGATCGAGCGCGGCGACAGGCGGTCGGACTCGGCGAACAGGACATCGAAGGCGATCGATGCGGCCCCCATGTCCGACAGCCGCTGCACCAGCAGCGCCAGCCGGTCGCGCGGCCATGGCCACTGGCCGAATTCGCGCAGCGACGCCTCGTCGATGTCGATGACCCGCACCGGCATGCTCTCAAATGTCCGGGGCGTGATGCGCTGGTACTCGTCGAAGGTGATGTCGCGGAGCTGGCGCAGCAATGGTGGATCGCTGGCGCGCAGCAGCGTGAAGGCTGCCACCAGCGCCAGACCAAGAACGACACCGATGTGCTGCATGCGCGTCATGATCGGATCCGCCCTGTATCGGAGGCCTGCCCGCGACCGCGGTGTCCGGGGCACCCGGTTCAGGCGGCGCTCCGGCGCGCATCAGGCTGCCCGTTTCGCGCGGATGATGCAACTGCACCTTTCGAGCGTTGAGGGCACGGAAGGACGGTTGCGCAGGCAATCTGGCTGGCTCAGCGCTGTTTCGGGAGGTAACTCGGCTCACCGCCTAATCCGGGGTGGTGCACTGGAGATCGATTGCGCCCTTGTTGTTCCAGTACATCCAGGCGACGTCGTTGGCGAAGCACCAGAGTGTGCCGGTTTTTGGGGCCGTCCAGCTCAGCTTGCTGCCGATCCCGAAGGCAGTGGACAAATCCTTGTCGATGGTGCCGACGAGGGCGAACCAGGGCTCGCGCGGCGCACGCCGTGCTGCCCTGAACGGCGCCAGCCAGGGCTTCTCATAGCCATCCGCGTCTGTCTCTATCCACCAATCGATCCAGGTGCCCGAGGCAAGGAAGTCGTACTTCTGGCCCTGCTTCAGATCGCACAGCCGGGTCCAGCGATCGGCAGCCTGGATCGATTTTCCTGCGATGACTGCCATATCGACCTCCCGGCGCCAGCTTCTCCCTGCGTTGTCGGGCAAAGCCACGTCGGTACCCTGCCGATGCCCTGCCGGATCATAGGCACGGCGTCAGTCATTTGCAATCTATTATTGTTTATTGAAATTATAATCGTTATAATTGTGGGCGATTGTTGTGCTCAGGCAATTGACGGGCTATCGCGATCGTCGCGACCATCGATCCGGTTTGGCTATCCCTGCGAGATCGCGTCGGTTTTACGGGAGGCGGCGTGGGCTTCGAGAATGGCCGCCGTTATCACCTTGCGCAGTTCGTAGACCAGTGAACGTGACCGCTTCCGGTCGAGGTCCTGGGCGGCCTTGGCGAGGTTGAGCCCTTCGTTCAGAACAATATGATGGGCGCGCGCCAGTGCCCAGCTTTCAATATCAAGACTTTCCATTCGGAATCTCCGCCAAATCATTCAGCATCAAAGACATTCGCGAATCATTTTACGCCGCATACTTATGATTGAAGAAGAATCACAGTTACATTTGCTTGGAAATATCTGCATCACCCGATTTTTAGTAGTGTGGCATAATTGTTGCGATCAACTCGGCATCAATAGCGCAAAGGTTGCGACCATGTGCTCGCAGCCTTACTCCAGGTAATGGCGCGAAACCTCGCCTCAGTCGTTGGAAGCGACGACGGAGTTGCCCGGCCGTCCTGAGGACCAGCGCAGCCATTGATCGGGGCTGCCGTGGAAGACGTTGAGGTCGATCCGCCCTTCCACGCCATGCGACAGGCCCGAGCCGGAATACTGCCAGAAGACCCACTTGCGGCCGGGATAGCGCTTGGAGGGATGGGCGGCGACCGAGCGCAGCCAGAACGGATGGTTCGGGAACGCGCCCTGCAGATTATCCGCGTAGAAATCGGGCGCGGTGTAGATGACCGGGCGCTTGCCGTAGTAACGCTCGAGCTTATCCATGAAGACCTGCATCTTCTCGAGCACATTTTCGCGTGACGGCCGGCGCTTGCAGGCGGATTCGCCGTTCCATTCGACGTCGATAACCGGCGGCAGCGCGTCGGGATCACGCGGAACGTTGCGGATGAACCAGTCGGCCTGCTCGCCGGCGGTGCGGCACCAGTAGAAGAAGTGGTAGGCACCACGCTTCAATCCGGCTTCCTTGGCCTTGCGCCAGTTGGTCTTGAACATCGGGTCCAGGTGGTCGCCGCCATCGGTGGACTTGATATAGGCGAAGTTGGCGCCCTGGCTCCGGAGCTTCGGCCAATCGATGTCGCCCTGCCAGCGCGAAACGTCGACGCCGTGGACTGCGAGCTTGTGCGGTGAAGATCGGCCGAAATTGATCGGTTTGGCATCGCGGAACTGGCGGCTGTACAGCCTGCTGCGGGTGCGCGGGGCTTCGACGACGTCCTCGTCTGGCGCTTCCATGATCGGCGGGCGTGCCGGAGGCACCATCATCGCGACCCTTGTGTCGCGGGGTGCGTTCACCGCTTGGTTCACTGGCGCGGACACCATCGGGCGCTCGGCCGGAAGCGGTGCCCCAACGGCGCGATCGGCGGATGCGAAGGCTGTCGATTCCGGCACCGGGCCGGCCCAAGCCAGCACTTCCTGATGCGTCTGAAGAGCGGCGGCGCCGACGTCGGCCGAGGGCACCGGCGCAGACGGCACGGCGGCCGGTGGCGAGACGGAGGCCGTTGTCTCGCGCGACGGGGCGGCAGAGGCCAGAACGTCGGGGCCGGATGTCGATGTGCAGCTCGATACGGTCAAGCATGCAAGGAAGATCGCTGGCACGGCCGATAGTCGCATTGGGGAACCCGTTACTCATTACAAGCCCGATGGCCAGATGGGCGGCACCGGGAACATCAAAGGGTATTGCTAACGGGACATTACCAAAAAATGCTGAATCCAATCTTTACGCCGTTCACTTGAATGAGAAAGGCGACGGGATCGTCTCCCGTCGCCTCTCCGTGCCGGCATTTTTGATCAGCGGATCAGGCGACCAGCGCGATGTCTGCTTCGCGGGCGCGCGCAGCTGCCACCGAGGGGCGGGCTTCGATACGCTTGACGTATTCGGCAATGGCGGGCCACGCGCCGAGATCGATCGCCAGATGCGGGAACCAGCCGAATACGGTGAAGAGATAGGCATCGGCCACGGTGAAGGTGTCGCCCATCAGATAGGCGTTGTCGGCGAGGCGGTCGGCGATCAGGTCAAGACGTTTTGCCAGCTTGTCCTTGAAGATCGTACGGGCCTCTTCCGGAAAGGCCGGATTGAAGAGCGGGCCGACGCCGGCATGGATCTCGCTGTTGACGAAGCTCAGCCATTCCTGCAGCTGCGAGCGGGCAAAGGTGCCGTTGGCAGGCGCCAGGCCGGTTTCCGGCTTGAGATCGGCGAGGTACTGAACGATCGCCGGACCTTCGGTCAGCACCGTGCCGGTCTCCAGCTGCAGTGCCGCGACATAGCCTTTCGGATTGACCGTGCGGAAGTCGTTCCCCTCGGAAGTCTGCTTGGTCTTGTTGTTCACCCGGACAAGATCATAGGGCATGCCCAGTTCCTGCAGAATGATGTGCGGCGAGAAGGAGCAGGTGCCGGAGGCAAAGTAGAGTTTCATCGAGATCAATTCCTTGTGGCGGAGCCCACGGCCTATCCGCTGTGCGTGAAGGAAAAATTACCGGCGGGCGACTTGAAGAAGGTTCAGCGATCACGAACGCGTTTTCGTGCGCGGTGAACCTTTGTCAACAAAACCTGGGTGGGGGTGCTCGCCCGGATGCTATGGCTCGAAACGACTGATTTCCAGGCCGCTGCCGACCGGAAGCAGAACGCTCGATATTCCCTGTTTTGCCCGGATCGCTGCGCCATAGGCCTTCACGTCGTCGTTGCCGGGGCGGATCATGTTGTCGGCCACGACGATCGCGCCTGGATTGAGCAGGGGATAGAAGGCTTCGAGGCAGGGGAGATAGAGGTCCTTCCAGAGATCGACGAGCACGAAGTCGATGCCGACCTCCAATCGCGAAATCATCTCCACCGCATCGCCGACCCTGAAGTCGATGACGTCGGCCAGACCCGCCTTATCGGCCATGTCGCGGGCGAATTCGGATTTGTAGCCATGCAGTTCCATGGTGATCAGCCGGCCGCCCGCTCTCTGTGCCGCCTCGGCCAGCCAGATCCCGGAATAGCCGAAGGAGGTGCCAAGTTCGAGGATGGTCGGATTGGGCAGGCTTGCGGCGAGAATGTTCAGCAATTGTCCGGTGCGCGGGCCGACGGCGCGCATGCGCATGTCCCGTCCGCCATCGCGTCCGCCCGGTGCCTCGACGCGTGGAGCGCCGCGCTCCTTCTCCAGCATCTCATGGTAGGTGGCGAGTACGCTCTCGATCTTGCTGTCCATATCGTCGTGTGTCCTTATCGTATGTCGCAAATGGTTCGATCGACAGTGCATCAGCCGGCGTGCCGTCTGAAGTTAAAGTTTGGCAATGATCGGCCTTGTCGTCGGGCCGCGCGCTCCGCGACCTGCCGATGCTCAGGGTCGCGTCGTCGGTATCATCGCCGTTCTCTCCCGAAGGATCATCGCCCGGAATGCGGGCTGCAAACTCCGCGTGCAACAGGAGCCGTCATTCTCCTTTCCCCACCTTGCCACCCCCGGACAAACTCGCTAAGAGACGCCGCAACTTGAGCCCTTGTGCACAAGGCTTTAGAAGGGTTCCAGACTAAAGAATTCTGGCTCTTCGGCCCTGTCGTTTCACGAGGCTTCGTCGTGCCGGGTCTGGCTTTCGTCTCTCCCGGCGGTTTGCTGTGGTAGAGGCTTATGGCACGCATCGTAATGAAGTTCGGCGGAACATCCGTCGCTGATCTGGACCGCATCCACAATGTTGCCCGCCACGTCAAACGCGAGGTCGATGCCGGTCACGAAGTGGCTGTCGTCGTTTCCGCCATGTCGGGCAAGACCAACGAGCTGGTCGGCTGGGTGCAGAACACGCCGAAGGTGGCCGGCAGCAATTCGCCGTTCTACGATGCGCGCGAGTATGATGCCGTCGTCGCCTCCGGCGAGCAGGTGACGTCGGGTCTTCTGGCGATCGCGCTGCAGGCGCTGGATATCAATGCGCGCTCCTGGCAGGGCTGGCAAATCCCGATCCGCACCGACAACGCTCATGGCGCGGCGCGCATCCTCGAGATCGACGGCGCCGACATCATCAAGCGCATGGGCGAAGGCCAGGTTGCCGTCATCGCCGGTTTCCAGGGCCTCGGCCCTGACAATCGCATCGCAACGCTCGGTCGTGGCGGTTCCGATACGTCGGCGGTGGCGATCGCTGCCGCGGTGAAGGCCGATCGCTGCGACATCTATACCGATGTCGACGGCGTCTACACGACCGACCCGCGCATCGTGCCGCAGGCGCGCCGCCTGAAGAAGATCGCTTTCGAGGAAATGCTCGAAATGGCGTCGCTCGGCGCCAAGGTTCTGCAGGTTCGCTCGGTCGAGCTTGCCATGGTGTTCAAAGTGCGCACCTTCGTGCGCTCGTCGTTTGAAGATCCCGATGCTCCGGGCATGGGTGATTTCTTGAATCCGCCCGGAACGCTGATTTGTGACGAGGAAGAAATCGTGGAACAGGAAGTAGTCACCGGCATCGCCTATGCCAAGGATGAAGCGCAGATCTCGCTTCGCCGCCTCGCCGACCGGCCGGGCGTCTCCGCCGCGATCTTCGGACCGCTGGCCGAGAACCACATCAACGTCGACATGATCGTCCAGAACATTTCCGAAGACGGCTCGAAGACCGACATGACCTTCACCGTTCCGTCGGGCGATGTCGAAAAGGCGATCCGGGTGCTCGGCGAGCACAAGGAATCGATCGGCTACGACGTCGTGCAGAACGAATCGGGCCTGGTGAAGGTGTCGGTCATCGGCATCGGCATGCGCAGCCACGCCGGCGTCGCGGCGACCGCTTTCAAGGCACTTGCCGAGAAAGGCATCAACATCAAGGCGATCACCACGTCTGAAATCAAGATTTCTATCCTGATTGACGGTCCTTATGCGGAACTCGCTGTCAGGACTTTGCATTCCTGCTACGGTCTGGATAAGAATTGATTCCTCGCAGGCCTGCCGCGCGTACAAGTTGAGAAGTGGCGCGGCACTCTGCCGGGCTACTTTTGCCTTTGTTTTTGGAGCTTGAGACGCAATGAGAGACCTATCCGGCGGTCCGCGCGTGCTGCTCAAGCGGCTGCGCGAGTTGATGGCGGAGCCGCTGGAGCCACAGGAGCGGCTTGACCGGATCGTCAGTCAGATCGCCAGCAACATGGTGGCGGAAGTCTGCTCGGCCTATGTGCTGCGCTCGGACGGCGTGCTCGAGCTCTATGCAACCGAGGGTCTGAACCGCGAAGCCGTCCACCTGGCGCAGCTGAAGATGGGCCAGGGCCTCGTCGGCACGATCGCCGCCTCGGCGCAGCCGCTCAATCTGTCGGACGCGCAATCGCATCCGGCCTTCCGCTATCTGCCTGAGACCGGCGAAGAGATCTATCACTCCTTCCTCGGCGTGCCGATCCTGCGCGCCGGCCGCTCGCTCGGCGTTCTCGTCGTGCAGAACAAGGCAAGCCGAAACTATCGCGACGAAGAGCTCGAAGCGCTCGAGACAACGGCGATGGTGCTGGCCGAAATGATCGCCACCGGCGAACTCAAGAAGCTGACCAAGCCGGGCCTCGAACTGGACCTGACGCGGTCTGTGACCTTCGACGGCGACACCTATAACGAAGGCATCGGCCTCGGTTATGTCGTGCTGCACGAGCCGCGCATCGTCGTCACCAATCTCTTGAACGACGACGCCGACAAGGAAATCCGGCGGCTGGCGGAATCGCTGGGGTCGCTGCGCATCTCGATCGACGACCTGCTGTCGCAGCGCGACATGTCGATGGAAGGCGAACACCGCGAGGTGCTCGAGACCTACCGCATGTTCGCGCACGACCAGGGTTGGGTGCGCAAGCTGGAAGAGGCGATCCGCAACGGCCTGACGGCAGAAGCCGCGGTCGAGAAGGTGCAGAGCGACACCAAGGCGCGGATGATGCGCCTGACTGATCCTTATCTGCGCGAGCGGATGCACGATTTCGAGGATTTGGCGAACCGCCTGCTCAGGCAGCTGACCGGCTATACCGGCCGGACGTCGGGCGACGGCTTCCCGGCCGATGCGATCATTCTGGCGCGCGCCATGGGCGCTGCCGAGCTGCTCGACTATCCCCGCGCCAACGTGCGCGGCCTGGTGCTGGAAGAAGGCGCCGTGACCAGCCACGTCGTGATCGTGGCGCGTGCGATGGGCATTCCCGTCATCGGCCAGGCGGCCGGTATCGTGGCGCTGGCAGAAAACGGCGATGCCGTGATCATCGACAGCGACGGCGGGCACGTGCATCTGCGGCCGCTGCCGGAGCATCAGCGCTCCTACGAGGAAAAGGTGCGGTTCCGCGCCCGCAGGCAGGAGCAGTTCCGGGCGCTGCGCGCCGTCGAGCCGCTGACCAAGGATGGCCAGCGCGTATCGCTGCAGATGAATGCCGGCCTGCTGGTCGACCTGCCGCAGCTGTCTGAATCTGGCGCGGAAGGCATCGGTCTGTTCCGCACCGAGCTGCAGTTCATGATCGCCTCGACGCTTCCCAAGGCGGAAGAGCAGGAGCAGTTCTACCGCAATGTGCTGAAGCAGGCGGCCGGACGCACGGTGACGTTTCGAACGCTGGATATCGGCGGCGACAAGGTGGTGCCGTATTTCCGCGGCCACGAGGAAGAAAACCCGGCGCTCGGCTGGCGGGCGATCCGCCTGTCGCTGGACCGGCCGGGCCTGCTGCGCACGCAACTGCGCGCCATGCTGAAGGCCGCCGCCGGCATGGAACTGAAGATGATGGTGCCGATGGTGACCGAGGTATCGGAAATCGCCGCGGTGCGCGAATTGTTGCAAAAGGAAGTGCAGCACCTCTCCCGCTTCGGCCATGGCCTGCCGCGCAAGCTGCAGTTCGGGGCGATGCTCGAGGTGCCGTCGCTGCTTTGGCAGATGGACGAACTGATGGCAGCGGTCGATTTCGTGTCGGTCGGCTCCAACGATCTGTTCCAGTTCGCGATGGCGGTCGATCGCGGCAATGCGCGCGTGTCCGATCGCTTCGATACGCTGAGCAAGCCGTTCCTGCGCATCCTGCGCGACATCGTGCGTGCCGGCGAGCGCAACAAGACGCCGGTGACGCTGTGCGGCGAGTTGGCGGGCAAGCCGATTTCGGCGATGGCGCTGCTCGGAATCGGCTTCCGCTCGGTGTCGATGTCGCCGGCGTCGATCGGGCCGGTGAAGGCGATGCTGCTCGGGCTCGATGTTGGGGCGCTGGCGCACATCATGAACGAGGCGCTCGACGACACCAAGACGCCGACCTCGATGCGCGAGCTGCTTGCCCATTTCGCCGACGCGCACAATATTCCTCTATAGTTCAAGACAAACAGAATCGGAGTAAGGGTGGCGAAGCTTCCCGTTGAAAAGATGCGCGAGCTGGAACGTCGTTTCGGCGAGATCGAAGCGCGCATGTCGGCCGGCCCCGCAGCCGACGTCTACGTCAAGCTTGCCTCCGAGTATTCCGAGCTGCAGCCCGTCGTGATGAAGATCCGCGACTACGAGAAGGCGTTGGCCGAGCTCAAGGATCTGGAATCGCTGCTGGAGGACAGGACGGTCGATCGCGAGATGCGCGACATGGCCGAAATGGAGCTGCCTGACGTCAAGGAGCGGATCGAGGCGCTGGAGCAGGAAATCCAGATCCTGCTGCTGCCGAAGGACGCGGCCGACGAGAAGAGTGCGATCCTGGAAATCCGCGCCGGCACCGGCGGGTCGGAAGCGGCGCTGTTTGCCGGCGACCTGTTTCGCATGTACGAGCGTTATGCCGCCGCCCGCGGCTGGAAGGTCGAGGTTCTCTCGTCGAGCGAGGGTGAGGCCGGTGGTTTCAAGGAAATCATCGCGACCATCACAGGCAAGGGCGTGTTCGCCAAGCTGAAATTCGAGAGCGGCGTCCACCGGGTGCAGCGTGTGCCGGAAACGGAAGCGGGCGGGCGCATCCATACGTCGGCGGCCACGGTCGCCGTGCTGCCCGAGGCGGAGGAGATCGATATCGAGATCCGTCAGGAAGATATCCGCATCGACACGATGCGCTCGTCCGGCGCCGGCGGCCAGCACGTCAACACGACAGACTCAGCGGTGCGCATCACCCACCTCCCGACCGGCATCGTCGTCACCAGTTCGGAAAAGTCGCAGCACCAGAACCGCGCCAAGGCAATGCAGGTGCTGCGCTCCAGGCTCTACGACGCCGAGCGCCAGCGCGCCGACAGCGAGCGCTCCGCCGACCGCAAGAGCCAGGTCGGTTCGGGCGACCGCTCGGAGCGTATCCGCACCTACAATTTCCCGCAGGGCCGCGTGACCGACCACCGCATCAACCTGACGCTCTACAAGCTCGACCGGATGATGATCGGGGAGATCGACGAGATCGTCGATGCGCTGATGGCGGACTACCAGGCAAGCCAGCTGGCGCAGCTCGGCGAGCAGTCGCTATGAGCGACAGCGGGAAACAGGTCTGTTCGACGGTTTCCCAATGGCTGGGCGAGGCCCGCCGGCGCTTCACCGAAGCCGGGATCGACGATCCGGCGGCCGATGCGCGGGTGCTGGTTTCGGGTCTGCTCGGCCTGTCGACCACCGAGATGCTGACGCGCGGCAACGAGCCTGTCTCCGGCGAGACGGAGAGCCGCATCGCCGCTGCGATCGAGCGGCGGCTGGGGCGTGAGCCGGTGCATCGCATTCTGGGCGAGCGCGAGTTCTACGGCCTGCCGCTGTCGCTTTCCCCGGGGACGCTGGAGCCGCGGCCCGATACCGAAATCCTCGTCGACACGATGCTCCCCTACCTGCGCGACCTTGCAAAGGCCGCGGGGCGTATCCAGATACTCGATATGGGAACGGGAACAGGGGCGATATGCCTTGCGCTGCTCGCCGAGTGTCCCGAAGCTTCCGGCATCGGCAGCGATATATCCGAGGACGCCCTAAAGACGGCGCGATCCAATGCGGCGCGGAACGGGTTGCTGGACCGGTTCGAGGCCGTCCAGTCGGACTGGTTCGGGGATATCCACGGAACGTTTCACGCGATTGTCTCAAATCCGCCCTATATAGCTACCAGTGTCGTTGACACTCTTGCTCCCGAAGTGACAAAATTTGATCCGGCTGCCGCACTGGATGGCGGTCAGGATGGGCTTGACGCCTACAGATCCATTGCCAAGGATACTGCAAGGTTCCTGCATCCCGACGGTGTCATAGGACTGGAGATAGGCTACGATCAGCGGACCGATGTAACCGGTGTTTTTGAGGCCGAAGGCTTCAAATGCCTGGAATCCGTAAAGGATTACGGACAGAACGACCGCGTGCTTGTGTTCGCGCGCAAGTGAGAGGCTGCGAACGACTGTATTGCGTAGTCCATTGGTGGCATTGCGAAGAAAAGGCTTGGATTTAAACGGGAAGCAATATAGGTTGCCCCCACGTATTGGAGAGATAGGTCAGAACGACGAGTCGTTCGAAGCTAGCTCGGCCTCGGGGGTCCGCTCTCTTAAACGAGAGCTTCAAAGGTTGAACACGACCCAATGCGTGAATCAGTCAAACTGACTTGAGAACAAGCGGCAGGTTGGCGCAAAGGCGCATTATGCTTGCGGCACAAAAGCCCTGAGTCGGTTGATCCGGCCACGGCTGACGGTGCCATCACTCCACACAAACAGAGAATTCAGGTGAACGATCGATGAGGCCAGGACAGCAGAACAAACGCGGTCGCGGGCGTACCAACAACAATGGCGGCGGCGGTGGCGGAAACAACAATAATAATAACAACTTCAACCGCAAGGGTGGCAATCCGCTGACGCGGACCTACGACAGCTCCGGCCCAGATGTGAAGATTCGTGGCACTGCCCAGCACATCGCTGAAAAATATGCGCAGCTCGGTCGCGATGCGCAGAGCTCCGGCGACCGCGTGATCGCCGAGAACTACCTGCAGCACGCCGAACACTACTACCGCATCATTGCTGCCGCCCAGGCGCAGATGCAGGAGCGCGGACAGCGCGACGAGCGTGGCGAATATGATCGCGACGGCTCCGAGCGTGATGGCGACGACATGGACGGCTCCGACAACGACGACGCCGTCGTGGTTCAGCCGCCGCGCCAGCAGCAGGACTATCAGCAGCGCCGCAATGACGAGCAGCCACGTCGTAATAACAATAACGACGAGCAGCCGCGCCGTTCGGACGAACAGCCGCGCCGCAACAACGATGAGCAGCGCCAGCGCCGCAACAATGACGAGCAGCCGCGTCGCAACAACGCCAACAACAACACGAGCGACGAGCAGCCTCAGGTGCAGGCTCAGCCGGTGAGCGAAGAGCAGCCGCAGCCACAGCCGCGCCGCAGCGACGAGCAGCCCACGCCGCGGCAGCCACGTCGTCGCGAGGAGCGTCCTGCTCCGGCAGCTGTTGCCGCTGCACCTCAGCCCGAGGTGATCGACGGTACCGGCCCTCAGCCCGAGATCGAAGGCATCCCTGCCGAGGTTTCGATGGATGAGGAAAGCGGTGCGGCAACGACGCGGCAGCCGCGTCGCCGCAGCGCTACCCCGCGTCCGCGCCGTCCGCGTCGCGCCGAAGGTGAAGCCGCGGCCGAAGGCGATGCAGCAGCCGGCGACGCGCCTGAACTGGCCGAAGCCGCTTCGGAATAAACTCTACCGTTTCTCCCGACGGGAGAGCGTTACGTATCTGGAAAGGGCGCCCTATCGGCGCCCTTTCTGCGTTTCTGTTGTGGCGTGTATTTTATGCAAGAAATACATCATGAGTTTTGAGGGTGCCGTATATTAAATTAGCTATTACTTGGATACGAAACGTTAACCCTCCCGGGATGATCATCGGTTGTGAGGGCTTCGTGTAATGCGATCAGGGATATATGCAGCTTTGCCTCTGGCAAAGTGCAAATCGACCGGAAATGCGCAACCGGAGAACCCTCTAACAGAACGCGCCGCCCGGTGTTGGCGTCGCAGCAAGAGGGGATGGGAATGTTCGGTCTGACGTCTGATTCGGGGCATATCCTCGAGGCGATATCGAAGTCGCAAGCGATCATCGAATTCGACCTGAAAGGCAATGTGCTGAAGGCGAACGAGAATTTCTGCAATGCGCTCGGCTACGGGCTTTCTGAGATCGTCGGCAAGCACCACAGCATGTTCTGCGATCCCGCATCGACGACCACGCAGGAATACCGCGATTTCTGGGCGCGACTTGGCCGTGGCGAATACGACGCGGGCGCCTACAAGCGGATTGCCAAGGGCAACCGCGAGATCTGGATCCAGGCCTCGTACAATCCGGTGTTCAAGCGTGGCAAGCCATACAAGGTGGTGAAGTTCGCCTCCGATATAACCGACGCGAAGAACAGGGCGGTCGAGGATGCCGGCAAGCTGGATGCGATCTCGCGTTCGCAGGCGGTGATCGAGTTCAAGCCGACCGGCGAGATCATCACCGCCAACGAGAATTTCTGCAATGGTCTCGGCTACTCGCTGCACGAGATCGCCGGCAAGCACCACAGCATTTTCTGCGAACCGAATTATGCCCGCACCGAGGAATATGCCAACTTCTGGAGACGGCTGGCGCAGGGCGAGTTCATCGCCGACGAATTCGTGCGCTACGGCAAGGGCGGCAAGGAAATCTGGATCCAGGCGGCCTATAACCCGATCACCGATGCCAACGGCAAGGTCTACAAGGTGGTGAAGTTCGCCACCGACGTCACCAGCCGCATGAGCGCCATCAGCCAGCTCGGCCAGCACCTGCGGGGGCTCTCCGAGGGCGACCTGACAAAGACCGTCGATACCGCTTTCGTGCCGTCGATGGAACAGTTGCGGCACGATTTCAACACCACGATCGGCCGGCTCTCGGAGACGCTGAAGACCGTCGGCGAGAATGCCCATGCGATCGCGGCCGGTTCCCGCGAGATCGGCTCGACCGCCGATACGTTCTCCAAGCGGACGGAGCAGCAGGCGGCCTCGATCGAGGAAACGGCGGCGGCGCTGGAGCAGATCACCACCACGGTCAACGACAGCAGCCATCGCGCCGACGAGGCGGGAAAGCTGGTGGCCAAGACCAAACAGGGCGCCGAGCAATCGGGTCTCGTGGTCCGCAACGCGGTGGCGGCGATGGATCAGATCGAGCAATCCTCCCGCGAGATTACCAACATCATCGGCGTGATCGACGATATCGCCTTCCAGACCAATCTGCTGGCGCTGAATGCCGGTGTGGAAGCGGCGCGCGCCGGTGAGGCCGGAAAGGGCTTTGCCGTCGTCGCCCAGGAAGTGCGCGAACTGGCGCAGCGTTCCGCCAGTGCCGCCAAGGCGATCAAGTCGCTGATCACCACGTCGAGCGAACTTGTGCGCAACGGCGTCGATCTCGTCGGCCAAACCGGCAAGGCGCTGGAGACGATCGTCAGCCAGGTCAACGACATCAACGTCAACGTGGCGGCCATCGTCGAGGGCTCCAAGGAACAGGCGACCGGGCTGAAGGAGATAAACCAGGCGGTCAACCAGCTGGATCAATCGACGCAGCAGAACGCGGCGATGGTCGAGGAAAGCACGGCGGCAAGCCACAAGCTGGCGCAGGAAGCGGAGACCCTGCGCGGACTGCTGGCGCAGTTCCGCCTGAGCGAGGCCTACGCCCACAGGCCATCCTCAAGAGGGGCGCCGTCTCCCGCGCTCCATCTGGTCTCTCGCGTCGCCAGAGCCCATGGCGCAACCGCTGCGGCGGCGGATAGCTGGGAAGAATTCTGATCGTCATATCAGAATAGCAGAAACAGCCGGCATTACCCTTAGGCGGTGCCGGCTGTTTCATTTCTGTTTGCGCGAAATAGCGCGATAATAAATATCTATGCGTGCATGTATTCCCGGTTCGATCCCAAACGGAGACAGATGGGCTGCCGCGGTTTCGCCGCAATGTTACATCCCGTGCCAGACCGGTCCTCGAGGCGCCTGCATGTGGGACATATGATCCTGGTTGTACTCATAATGCATTTTAGCTATTCATTATATGTTAGCTGTCTTTCCAAGCTAACAAAACCTATACGCGAAATACGTTGAAATGTTAGAATTTGCGCATATGCTTATATCCATGAAGAGGCGAGGTGTCTGCCGCTCTTGGCAGCAGCTCGTCGCTCTAGGAAAGCGCGCTTCCTTTCTCTCATTTTCTCACTGCCGGGCATTGGGCCACGGCAGCATCTCGTGGAGGTTGGAATGCAGTACAGTGCATCGAAATTCGCGTTTTTGGCCCTTAGCTGCGCAGCAATCATTGCTCCGCTGCCGGCAAGCGCGTTTGATGTGGGTGGCAGCAATGGTCTCAGCATTGGGACCAGCAATGGCCTGAGCGTATCGCTCGGCGGCGCCAGCGGCGTCAATGCAAACGTCGGCGGTAGTGGTAACGTTGCGTCAGCATCTGTCGGTGGGGCCAGCGGCGTCAACGCCAATGTCGGTTCTAGCTCTAGTGGTGGTCTCGGTGTCTCGGCGTCCGTCGGCGGCTCTGGCGGCATTGGCACCAATACATCCGTAGGTGGTCGTAGTGGCGGTCTCGGCGTCAGCAACACAGCCAGCATCGGCGGCTCCAAAGGCCTCAACACCGGCGTTGATGCGAATGTCGGCGGTCCGGGCCTGCTCGGCGCTAAGGCTAAGGTGGCTTTGGGCACCAATACGCTGCTGAACCTCAACCTTGGTCTGCCTGGTATCGATCCCGATGATCCGCGCAACCCGACCAACCCGAATAACCCAAACAATCCGAATAACCCGAACGGCAGAAATAACCGTCAGGCATTGCAGGCGTTCAACGACATGTCTTCGGCCGATCAGGCGAAGATGAAGGTTCGCTGCAAGGACATTCTGCGCGCTGGCGGCGGCTTTGATGGCAGCCTCGTGAAGCTTTGCAAGATGGTCATCGCAATGCGCTAGGCGGCAGCCGGTTCTGTCGGTGCAGCCTTTTTCCGAAACATCTCCCGAGCAGCCAGTATCGCGCCGCCTGTCACCAGCAGGCAGGCGAGCGCGATACGCCAGCTGGGTTCGGCAAAGCCTGAGATCGTCAGGATCAACGTAGACAAAAGCGGCGCGGCATAACTTGCCGCGCCGAGAATCTGAATATCGCCATTCTTGACGCCGTAGTCCCAGGCATAGAACGCGGCGCCCACCGGAAACAGGCCAAGGCCTGCGACGGCCATCCACTCGAAGGCTGTTTCCGGCCAGACGGTGGTTTCAAGGCCGAGGTGGCAGACGAGCGACAGAAGCGAGGTCGCCAAGCAGAAGCCGGTGACGACGTCGGTCGAGACGGCATCGAAGCGCCGCGTCAGCAGAGAATACCCCGACCATGTGAAGGCGCACATCAGCGCCGCGCCATAGCCCAGCGCATAGGCGCCGTCGAAATTGATCCCGTTCTTGCCGATGATCAGGAACGTGCCACAGAGGCCGGCAAGCGCTCCGACGATATGATACCAGCGCAATCTTTCTCCCGGCAGCAGCGCCGAGCCCACGACGATCAGCAGCGGCCAAAGGTAGGCGATCAGCCCGGCCTCGACAGCCGGCGCGTTGCGCAGGGCCGTGAAGTAGAGAAAGTGGTAGCCGAACAGGCCGACGATCCCGACCAGCCAGACCTTGGCCGGCTGCCTGAGCAGCGCCAGGCGCGAGGGATTGAGGATGAGCACCACGATGCCGGGGATGCTGCCGATGGCAAAGCAGATCGCCGTCAGCTGAAATGCCGGCATCTTGCCGGAGGCAGCAGTAAAGAGCGCCAGAAACGACCACATGAGAATGGCCGTGAACCCGATCAACGTTGCCCGAAGCTTCATCTGTTCCCCTTTGCGGAGACAGTTGCTCCGTCAGCTAGCGCCATATTTGACTGCAGTGATCGTCACGGGCCCGTATTGAGTCGGGATGCGAACGAAGACTGGAGCATATACATTTGCGGCGTCGGCCTTGGCAAACCAGATTTCCATGCGGCTGCTCTTGCTGAGATAGTCGATGTCGCTGCGGCCTTTCTTGTAGCCGGAGCGCGGCACGAAGCGGACGTTGCAGACGGTGGCCTTGCCGGTGAAGCCTTCGGTGGAGAAGTCCTTCGATCCGCTCGGCGACATCACCAGATCCATGCGCATCTCGCCGTCATAGATCGGCAGTTTTTGGGCGCAGACATTGGTATCGGCAGGGAAGATCAGGCCGGAGATCGGGTCGAGCACGGCGCGCATGTCGCTGGCGGGGACGTTGACCCAGTTCTTCGGCGGCAGGCGCGGCGGCTTGACCGTTGTCGAGGTGATGTTGCCGTTGGTGTAGCGGACATCGTAGGTGCGGGCGCGCTTGCCGCTCTTGTAGTAGAGCAGGTAGTGCGACGCCTGCATGCGGTCGCCGCGGATCGTGCCATCGACGCTGGTCTTGGCGGAGATCGTCGTCACCAGATCGGCGAGGCCGGCCGAGCTGATGTCGCCGGACACCCGGTAGGTCTTGTCGTCCTCGATCCGGGTCATGAAGGCGGCGCGGGCAATGGTGATGATGCCGAGCGCGACCTTGTATTCCGTGCGATGGACGACTTCGGCGGCTCCGGCCGGAACGGCGAGGAGTGCGACCAAGGCGGAAATGAAAATGCGTTTGCCCAAATGAGCCATGAATTGAACCTTGTTCCGGCGCACTGGTCAGGCCGTCGGATACGGTCTATACGCCTGTCTTGGCGGTAAGAAAACACGAGCTTTTTGACCGAATTGCGGGAAACGCCAAGGTTTGGCTTGACGCGCCCGGTCTGTCTGATTATAGAACCGCAACTTTCCAATCATGGCCTGTTGGATTGCAAGCTTGACTTTGCGCGAGCCGGCAATCGGTGGCCGAGAAAAACAAGAATAGGTGTCCCATGTCCCGCATGTGCGAATTGACCGGCAAGGCAGTCCTCGTTGGCAACAATGTCAGCCATGCCAACAACAAGACCAAGCGCCGGTTCCTCCCGAACCTGTGCCAGGTTACGCTGATCTCCGACGCACTCGGCCAGCGTTACCGTCTTCGCGTTTCGGCTGCTGCTCTGCGTACCGTCGAGCATCGCGGTGGTCTCGATGCTTTCCTGATCAAGGCAAGCGAAGGTGATCTGTCGATGCGCGCTCGTCTGCTGCGCCGCCAGATCGTCAAGAAGACTGCTGAAACGGCTGTTGCAGCTGCCTAAGCAGCGCTCGACCTTCTGCTATACGGCTTCAAAAGGCTTGGACGGATAATCCGTACAAGCCTTTTGCTTTGCCGGTTCATCCCTCCAACTGGTGGCATACCCCAGGATAAAAAAATGCTTCAGATGCGCTATACCCTCGTTTACGTCGCCCTGATGACGCTTGTCGTCGTCGCCTCGAACTTCCTCGTGCAGTTCCCGCTGAATGCGACGTTCGCCGGCATCAATCTTGCCGATCTGCTGACCTGGGGTGCCTTCACCTATCCGGTCGCCTTCCTGATCACAGATCTTACCAACCGGCAATTCGGCCCCAAGGCCGCCCGCAGGGTCGTGTTCGCAGGCTTCGTGGTCGGCGTCGCGCTGTCGTTCGTGACCTCGGTTCCGCGTATCGCCATCGCCTCGGGCACGGCCTACCTTGCCGGGCAGCTACTCGACATCGCGCTCTTCAATCGGCTGCGCCGTCAGGCGTGGTGGCGGGCGCCGCTGGTGGGGTCGCTGCTCGGCTCGATGCTCGATACGGTGATCTTCTTCTCGCTCTCGTTTGCCGCGCTCTTCGTTTTCCTCGGTCCGAACGATCCGTTCGCGCTGGAGGCGTCGCCCATCCTCGGCATCTTCACGGCCGAGGCGCCGCGCTGGATTTCCTGGGCGATCGGCGATTTCTGGGTGAAGCTGCTGGTCGGCCTGGTGATGCTGCTGCCCTACGGCGCACTGATGAGCGTTCTGCGGCCAACGCCGGCGGTCGGCGTCCGCTGATCCGCTCTCAGGCGGGCGACACGCTTGCCGCCGTTGCCGGACTGCCGCGGTTATACTGCCGCGGCGAGCAACCCATCACCCGCTTGAACGCCGTGCTGAAGGCAGCCTCGGATTCGTAGCCGAGCGACGGGGCGATGACCGAAATCGGGTCCCTCGAGTTTTGCAGGCGGTCGCCGGCGAGCAACATGCGCCAATGGGCGAGATATTCCATCGGCGAGGTGCCGACCGTCTCCTTGAATTTCTGGGCGAAGGTCGATCGCGACATGCCGGTGCGGGCGGCAAGCTGCTGCAGCGTCCAGCGATGGGCGGGATCGTCGTGCATGGCGTTCATTGCGGTGCTCATCTGCCTGTCGGCCAGCGCGAAGAGCCAGCCAACGCCGGTGCCCGATCGTTCGGCCATGTGCAGGCGCAGCGCCTGCACCAGAATCATGTGGGCAAGGTGCTGGACCACGAGAAAGCCGCCGGGCTGCTGTTCCCGCAATTCCTGCATCATCTGTTCGACCGCCCAGCGCAGCGCCGCCTGGCTTTCCCTGTCGCGCAAAAGCACGATCGGCGGCAGCATGCGCAGCAGGATGTCGGCGTGATTGCCGGCAAGGCCGAAGCGGCTGCTAACCAATGAGAAGTCGTTGCCGCCGTTCAGCGAGACGATGCTGCCCTTGCGCGGGCCGAAGAAAATGCTCGAGGCCGGGACCGGCTCCAGCGAAAGATCGGTGGCCAGCCGGAAGGGGCGTCCACTCGGGAGCAGGAAGCTGTCGCCGGCGGTGAGCCGCACCGGATCGGGTCCGCCATCGACCGCGAGCCAGCACTCTCCCGAGACGACGGCACCGCACTTGATGCCGCCCTGCTGGTCGGGAAACTGGATCGCCCAGTCGCCACCAGCCTCCATTCCGGCAGAGAGATAGTTCTGCGGCTTCAGCAACGACAGGACATTGGAGAGCGGGTCCATCGGAAACTCCGGACGATTGCAAAGATATGGCGGACTATACAGCATAGACCGTATAATCCCAATCTCCTAGCCTGTCTTCGAGACGATTGCTGCGGCGGTCGTTGAAGAGCAGCCAAGGAGAAATCATCATGCGCGTTTTCGTTACCGGTGCCACGGGCTTTGTCGGCTCCGCCGTCGTTCAGGATCTCATTCAGTCCGGCCATCAGGTTCTAGGTCTCGCCCGCTCTGACGCATCGGCGGCCGCGCTGAGGGCGGTAGGCGCCGATGTGCATCGCGGCGAGCTCGAGGATATCGACAGCCTGCGCAGTGGCGCGGCCGCGTCGGATGGGGTCATCCATACCGGCTTCATTCATGATTTCTCGAAGTTCAAGGAGAATTGCGAGATCGACCGGCGCGCCATCGAGGCGATGGGCAGCGTGCTGGCCGGCACGGGCAAGCACATGGTCGTGACGTCGGGCACCGGGTTGATCGCGCCGGGGACCGTCGCCACCGAGGATGCGGCGGCGCCGTCTTCCGCCGCCATTCCCCGCGTGTCGGAGCAGACGGCATTGTCGATGGATGGCGTCAGCGCCTCGGTGGTCCGGCTGCCGCCCTCCGTCCATGGCGACGGGGACCACGGCTTCGTGCCGATCATCATCGGCATCGCGCGCGAAAAGGGTGTCTCGGCCTATATCGGCGGGGGTCAGAACCACTGGCCGGCGGTTCATCGTCTGGATACCGGACGGCTCTATCGGCTGGTTCTGGAAAAGGCTGTAGCGGGTGCGCGCTATCATGGCGTGGCCGAGGAGGGCATTGCGTTCCGCGAGATCGCCGCGGTGATCGGCAAACGGCTGGGCCTGCCCGTGGTCTCGAAAGCGCCTGAAGAGGCGGCCGAGCATTTCGGCTGGTTCACCCATTTCGCCTCGATCAACAACCGGGCGTCCAGCGCCAAGACGCGGGACGTTCTCGGCTGGAACCCGACGCATCCGGGACTGATCGCCGATCTGGATCGTCCGGCCTACTTCGAGGGATGAGCGTGGCGGTGCCGGTTTGGTTGAGACTGCCTAGCGCGCGGCACGTCCACCCGGCCCGGTGTCAACGAATGCCGGGTCGTGCGGCGGTGGTTCTGTCGGGGTGAAGGACCGATGTCTCGACCCAACCGTTGACCAAGCCTTGCGCGGCATCCTCATTCGAGACGAAGGCCGTCATCCAACGATGATGGCCTTCGATCAGGTAGGTGGCGCCATTCGGTCTGCGCTCTTTCGTCAGCTTGCCCAATGACGCTGCCGACAGCGCCGCCTCGAAATCCGCAAGCTCCGGCGGCGAGCAACGCAGGGCATCGACCTCTTTCTTTATCGTGGCAGCCGCGAAATTGAGCGAGCAGGTTGATGAAAAGAGATCCGTATAGTTCTGGTAGCTGACGAAGAACTGCAGGCGGCTCGGCATGGTATAGAGTTCGTTTCCGGTGAACGGCCCGGAAAGCGGCGGGGTGCGTTTGTCGCCCTGATACAATGCCCACCTGCCTTGCGCGGCGCCCTGATGCAGGATGTCCAGGCGGTCGCCATAGACGATGCAGAACCTGAACATGTCCTCTAAGGGGCAAGCGGAAGCCATGCGCGGAGTCGGCAGGCTCATGACAATAATGGCAACCATCAATCGCATATGTTTTCTCATATGCAACCATAAAACAGGTCGCTTCAGAATCAAGATACCGCTTTAGGTTAGGGTTGTGCGGCAGGCCCTACCGCGCTGGCGGCGGTGGTCTTGTCGCTATCCAGCAGCCGGAATTCCAGCATCAGGTTACGCTGCAGGATCGAGTGATTGTCGTCGGAGACGATGATAACATGGGTGGTGCCGTCGGCGGCACTGAAGGCGTCGAGGCCTTCCATGTTGTCGATCTGGTCGCTGAAATCGCTCTGCATCAGGATCTCGCCGTCCATCACGGCGCCGGGCCTGATGTCGGATGATTTGATGCGGCGGATGCGCATGCCGATGCCCTCCGCCATGTTGAAGCGGCGCTCCAGCAGGAGAAGATCGCCATTCGGCAGGAATGCGCCGTCGGTGGCGTCGAAGTCGCCATAATGGGAAAGCGTCAGCTTGCCCTTCAGCGGACCGTCGAGAATGGCCGCATAGGCGTTGCCGTCGTCATCGAGGCTGCGTTCGGCGACGATCAGCGTGCCGCCTTTCAGCGGGCTATCCATGGGCGACACGGCCACGGTCTCGAAGCCGCGGTTGGCGCGCAGCTGCTTTCGCTGGAAGGGCAGGGGCATCGTGCCTGTCGCCCGCGAGGTCTCGAAACCGGGATCGGGATAGCTGTCGACGCGGTGTTGCTGCTCGAAGGAGACCAGCACGCGGTCGCCATGCAGCGCCACGCCCTCGGCATCCATGAAACCCTTGCCCTCGAAGCTCTGGCCGACGCCGTTGCGCATCGTGGCGATCTCGACGTCGGCGAGGCCGGAGAGCTTTCCGGATGCTTCGCGCTCGATGCGGCCGGTCATCCAGTGGCCGGTGTCGAGCACGCCGACGAAATGCGTGTGGTCCTCGCGGAACCGGATCGACGAGAGCGAGCCGAACAGCCGCTCGGGCGAGACCATCTCGAGGCCGCCCAGAAATTCGAAAGGCCCGAACCTTGTCTCGTTAGAGCCGATCTTGAAACGCGTGATGATGTTGCTCTTCACCGCTGCCGGCAGCGTGTCCGCCATCGCGTTCGGGGCTGCTGCAAGTCCGAACGCCAGCAGCAGCGCCCGTGCGCGATAGTTACGGGCGAGCAGCGCGAGAGCGCCCATGCGCGATCAGCCGGCGCGGCGGCCACGGCCGCCTCGCGGCTGCGCGGGCTGGTCTTCGAAGAGAGAGGCCAGCTGTTCGGTCATCGCGCCGGCCAGTTCGTCCGCATCGACGATGGTCACGGCGCGGCGGTAATAGCGCGTGACATCATGGCCGATGCCGATGGCGAGAAGTTCGACCGGCGAGCGGGTCTCGATGCGCTCGATGACCGCGCGCAGGTGACGTTCCAGATAGTTGCCCGGATTGACCGACAGCGTCGAATCGTCAACCGGCGCTCCATCCGAGATCATCATCAGGATCTTGCGCTGCTCGCGGCGGGCCAGCAGCCGGTTGTGGGCCCAGATCAGGCCTTCGCCGTCGATGTTTTCCTTGAGCAGGCCTTCGCGCATCATCAGGCCAAGATTGCTGCGGGCGCGGCGCCAGGGGGCGTCGGCCGACTTGTAGATGATGTGGCGGAGATCGTTCAGGCGGCCCGGCGTCTGCGGCTTGCCGCTGGCGAGCCACTGTTCGCGCGCCTGGCCGCCTTTCCAGGCCTTTGTGGTGAAGCCTAATATCTCGACCTTGACGCCGCAGCGCTCCAGCGTGCGGGCAAGAATGTCGGCGCAGGTGGCGGCAACCGTGATCGGCCGGCCGCGCATGGAGCCGGAATTGTCGATCAGCAGCGTTACGACCGTATCGCGGAACTGCGTGTCACGCTCCTTCTTGAAGGAGAGCGCTTGCGTCGGGTCGATGATCAGGCGCGTCAGGCGCGCCGGATCGAGGTAGCCCTCTTCAAGATCGAAGTCCCAGGAGCGGTTCTGCTGCGCCATCAGGCGGCGCTGAAGGCGGTTGGCAAGACGGCCGACTGCCCCTTGAAGATGGGCAAGCTGCTTGTCGAGGAAGGCGCGCAGGCGCTCCAGTTCGGCGGCGTCGCACAGTTCCTCGGCGGTGATCGTCTCGTCGAATTCCTCGGTGAAGACGTGGTAGTCGACCTTGTCGTTGAAGTCGTCGAAGGGCGTGTTCGGACGGCGGGTTTCGCCCGGCGTTTCCGAATCGTCCTCGCCCTCTTCCTGCATGTCGTCGTCGGAGACTTCGGCGCCTTCGGTCTCGCCGTCCTCCATCTGCTCGTCGGCAACTTCGCTGTCCTCGACGGGGGCGGCATCGGAGCCGGCGTCCTCGTCGACTTCATCGTCGTTCTGTTCTTCGCCGCTCGGCTGGTCGTCCTGGTCCGACTGATCGTCGGCGTCGGATTCGCTGTCGTCGTCACCATACTCCTCGGCCATTTCCATGGCTGTGAGCATGTTGCGAATGACCTTGGAGAAGGCCTGCTGGTCGTGGATCACGCCGGTCAGGTTCTCGAGATCCTTGCCGGCCTTGTCCTCGATGAAGGATCGCCAGAGATCGAGCACCTTGCCTGCCGAGGCCGGCGGCTTCTCGCCGGTGAGCTTTTCGCGCACCATCATCGCGACCGCCTCGCCGACGGGGGCGTCTTCCTGACGTTCGATGCCGGAGAAGTTCGCCTTGGCGTATTTTTCCTCGGTCATGGAACGCAGGTTGGTTGCCACGCCTTCCATGCGCAGCGCGCCGATCGATTCGACACGGGCCTGCTCGACGGCATCGAAGATGGCGCGGGCGTCGGAGCCCTGCGGCGCCATCGTCGCGTGCACCTTGTCGTCGTGGCAGGCGAGCCTCAGCGCCATGGAATCGCCGAGCCCGCGGGTCACCGCCAGCTCGTGCGCCGTCGGGCGCTTGGAAAGCTCCGGCAGGCGGATGCGCTCGGCGGTCATGCCAGGCCGCTCGTTGGCGAAGGTCACCTCGACCTCGTCATTGCCGGCGATGGCGCGGACGCTGCCGGTTATCGCCCGGCGCAACGGCTCCACGTCGACGGGCGAACCGGGCTTTGCTTTCGAATTGTCACCACGCGCTGCCATGATCCGTTAGCCTCAGGCCCCCAGAACGATGTTGGCGGCGCTTTCCTTCAGCTCGACGCCGAAGGCGCGCTGATAGTGTTCGGCAACCAGCGGACGCTCCAGTTCGTCGCACTTGTTCAGGAAGGTGACGCGGAAGGCGAAGGCGAGATCACCGAAGATCTCGGCGTTCTCGGCCCAGGTGATGACGGTACGCGGGCTCATGACGGTCGAGAGGTCGCCGTTCATGAACGATGCACGGGTGAGGTCGGCGACGCGGACCATCTTGGAGACGGTGTCGCGGCCGTTCTTGTCCTTGCCGAAGCTCTTCACCTTGGCGGCAACGATGTTCACTTCATGGTCGTGCGGCAGGTAGTTCAGCGTCGAGATGATCGACCAGCGGTCCATCTGCGCCTGGTTGATCTGCTGCGTGCCGTGGTAGAGGCCGGTGGTGTCGCCGAGGCCGATGGTGTTGGCTGTGGCGAACAGGCGGAAGGCCGGGTGCGGTCGGATGACGCGGCTCTGGTCGAGCAGCGTCAGGCGGCCGGAGGATTCCAGCACGCGCTGGATGACGAACATCACGTCCGGGCGGCCGGCGTCGTATTCGTCGAAGACCAGCGCGACGTTGTGCTGGTAGGCCCAGGGCAGGATGCCGTCCTTGAATTCGGTGACCTGCAGGCCATCCTTGACGACGATGGCGTCCTTGCCGACGAGATCGATACGGCTGACATGGCTGTCGAGGTTGATGCGCACGCACGGCCAGTTGAGGCGGGCGGCGACCTGCTCGATATGCGAGGACTTGCCGGTGCCGTGATAGCCGGAGATCATCACGCGTCGGTTATGAGCAAATCCGGCAATGATGGCGAGCGTGGTTTCGCGATCGAAGAGGTAGTCGGGATCGAAATCCGGAACATAGGCGCTGCCCTGGCTGTAGGCCGGAACGCGGATGTCGGAATCGATGCCGAAGACCTCCCTGACGGAAACGGTGGTGTCCGGAAGTTCCGAGATATCAAGGTCAATCTTGCTCATCATGTCTCCAAGGCGGGTGGCCGACACCCTGCCATACTGTCTCAGCTCGTTTTGCGATCACGGCGGCGAAGATCAAGTCCACGCGCGCTCATGTCTGAACGTCGGCGATGCTTCTCCGGGACTGAAACGAAACCTCGGCAGCGACGACGTCATCGCCTGCGAGCATTCTTGACCATAGTCCCGGACAAGAAACGCCGCGTCCGGAAGTGGCCAAGGCGCCTGTGGGGCAAACGCAGAAAGATGTGCCGCGGTTGCCTGCGGCCTCAGCCGATGTGGACCATACCCGATTGAAGTCCAAGAGCAAGGACGGGAATTAACAAAAACCGCTCTGCTTCAATAATTGATAGGCCTGGACGACGGCGCGGAAACGCTCTTCCGATCCGCGGTCGCCGCCATTGGCGTCCGGGTGGTGCTTTTTCACCAGTTCCTTGTAGCGGCTCTTGATCTCCGACGCGGTGGCGTTGGCGGCTAGGTTCATGGTGTCGAAGGCCTTCGATTCCAGCGTCTTCAGCTTGCGCTGTTCCGGAAAGCGCGGACCGTTGCTCTTGGCGTCCTTGACGAAGCCGAAGGGATCGCGGACGCGGGTGTAGGCGCCGGAGCGGACTTCCGACTGGATCGGGCTGTCCTTGGCCGACTTGTTGACGCCGACAGTCCAGGTCGGACGATGGCCGGTAATCGCCTCCTTCTGGTAGCGCGCGATTTCGCTGTCGGAGAGGCCGGAGAAGTAGTTGTAGCCCTTGTTGTATTCCTTCACGTGCTCGAAGCAGAACAGAAAGAACTGCCCTTCGGCATTGCGTCCGACGGGAGCGCGATGCACGCCTTTCTTGTCGCACCCGTCCCACTGGCAGGTCGGAGGAGCCAGTTCAGGCTCGGGCTCTCGTTTGCGGCGGGTGCGGATGCGGTCGAAGTATTTGGAATCAAGTCTCATGACGGCGCTAATTATGGGGCTCAGAATAGGTGAGGACAAGAATTGACAAACGGGAATGTTGCAGGCTTGGTGGGAACCTTTTTCTCAACTTTGCAAGATCGGCTCATGACGGTTCAATCCTCCATCGAAGACAAGCTGACGGCGGCGTTTTCGCCGGAGCGGCTTGATGTCATCAACGAAAGCCATCTGCACGCCGGCCATCACCCTGACATTACCGGCGCCGGCGAGACCCATATGCGGGTTCGCATCGTGTCGGCGTCGTTTGCCGGCATGTCACGGCTGGCGCGTCACCGGGCGATCACGGAGCTGCTGAAGCCGGAACTGGATGCAGGATTGCATGCGCTGGCGGTCGAGCCGGCGGCGCCCGGAGAGCCGGTGCGCTGGTAGGACGACACCGCCTCATATGGGCGCGGTGTCGTCGTTTTTAAAGGTTTTCGCTCAGCGAATCAGAAGCGCCGTCGCGTAGAGGCCGAAGCCGAAAACGGTGTGGGCGACGAGGCCGAGGAAGCGGGTCTTGTTGGGGTTCGGTGTCTTCGACGCCGCCCAGCCGATGCCGAGGCCAGGCTGCAGCAGCAACCAACCGCCGGCGATGGTGACGATGCCCCAGATCCAGGCCGGCAGGAACGTCGGTTCGGCCAGCCAGCCGGGGCCGGTGATCAACACCAGCAGGATACCGTAGGCTATGCCGACCGCGTAGTGGAAGATCCAGCCGAGCGCGAGCTCGTGCTTGTAGGGCGCTGCCTTGCCGATGTCGTCGTGGAAGACCTTGCCTTTGCCGACGTGCCAGAGCCAGCGGCCGGGCGGTGCCCAGTTCGGTATGGCGCCCTTGGCAAGCGCGATCGACCAGATGTCCATCAGGACCGTTGCGCCGATGCCGATGACGACGGAGCGCCAGAAAATATCAAACAACATGTCAAATCCATAATGATGCTGCCCGCCGGGCTCCTCCCACAGCGTGCAATTGGAAAGGGATGTCGAAAGAGGATCAGGTCGGATTGACCTCGTTCTCTTCCGCCGGGCGTATGCGCAGTCTGGTGATGCGGTTCTTGTCGCGTTTCATGACGATGAAGCGCTTGCCGTAGAAGGTGAAGGCCTGGCGCTCTTCGGGAATGGTCATCGATTCGTGGATGACGAGGCCGGCGATCGTCGTTGCTTCCTCATCGGGCAGTTGCCAGTCGAGCGCGCGGTTGAGATCGCGGATCGGTACATTGCCATCGACGACGACAGAGCCGTCTGCCTCCTGACGGACGCCCTGCATCTCGATGTCGTGCTCGTCTGAGATATCGCCGACGATCTCCTCCAGAATATCCTCCAGCGTCACGATTCCCTGGACTTCGCCATATTCGTCGACGACGACGGCGAAGTGCTGCTTGCGGCGCAGGAAGGCGTTGAGCTGGGCCTCGAGATTGGTGCTGTCGGGGACGAACCAGGGTTTTTGGGCGATCTTGACGATATCGAGATGCTCAGGCTCCGCGTCGCGTTCGGCCAACGCCCGCAGCAGATCCTTGGAATGGACGACGCCGATGATGTTGTCGGTCGAACCGCGCCAGAGCGGCATGCGGGTGAAGGGGCTGTCGAGAATGGTGCGGACGACCACCTCGGGTGGATCGTCGGCATTGATGCCGCGCATCGCCATGCGGTGGACCATGATGTCGGAGAGCTCAAGCTCGCCGAGATCGAGCAGGCCACCGAGGCGGTCGCGGTCGGCCTTCACCACCGAGCCTTCACGGTGCAGCAGATCGACGGCGCCGCGCAGCTCTTCGTGGGCCGAGAGCATGGAGACTTCGCGCGAGAGGTTGATGCCGAAGCGGGCGAGGATGAAGCGGACGATCCGGTTGACGAACGAGGAAAGCGGACCGACGACGGCGACGAAGGCCTTGACGGCAAACGAGACCTTGAGCGCGAACTGCTCCGGGATGGAGATCGCCCAGCTCTTCGGCAGCACTTCGGCGAAGATGACGAGAATGATGGTCATCGCCAGCGTCGCCCAGGCCACGCCCGAATTGCCGAACAGGCCGAGGAAGACGCTTGTCGCGATCGACGACGACAGGATGTTGGCGAGATTGTTGCCGATCAGCAGTGCGCCGATCAGCCGGTCGCGGCGCTCGATCAGTTCGCGCACGATGCCGGCGCGTTCCTCGCCGTTGGCCTCAAGCGTGTGAATGCGGCTGCGGGACACGGCCGTCAGTGCCGTCTCGGAGCCGGAGAAGAAGGCAGACATGAGGACGAGGGCCACGATGGAAACGATTTCCGGCCAGTATGCGGAAAGAAATGCCAGCGTGCCTTCGAGGGTCATTGCGGGTGTTTTTCCTTGAGGAAGCTCAACACTTCGGAAGCGGGAACGTCATTGGCGACGAAGGACTGGCCGATACCATGGGTGAGGATGAAGGTGAGCTTGCCGCTCTTGACCTTCTTGTCCTGGGCGATCGCGTCCATCAGCACGTCGGCTGGCGGCAACGTGCCCGGGATTTCGGACATGCGGGTGGGCAGACCGACATCGCGTAAATGGCGCTCGACGCGCTTGGCATCGTCGGGGCTTGCGAGGTTCATGCGGGCCGAGAATTCGTGCGCCAGAACCATGCCGATCGACACGCCCTCGCCGTGGACGAGGCGAGCGCTGTCATAGCCGGTGGCGGCTTCCAGCGCGTGGCCGAAGGTGTGGCCGAGGTTGAGCAGGGCGCGCTGGCCGTTCTCATGCTCGTCGGCGACGACGACATCGGACTTGGCCTGACAGCTTGCGGCGATCGCCTCGGTGCGGGCAGCGCCGCCCGAAAAGACGGATTGCCAGTTGGCTTCCAGCCAGGCGAAGAAATCGGGCTTGTCGATCAGGCCGTACTTGGCGACCTCGGCATAGCCGGCGCGGAATTCGCGTTCGCTCAGCGTGTTCAGCACATCGGCATCGGCCAGCACGAGGTCGGGCTGGTGGAAGACGCCGATGAGGTTCTTGCCGTGGCGGCTGTTGATGCCGGTCTTGCCGCCGACGGAGCTGTCGACCTGCGACAGCAGCGACGTCGGGATCTGCACGAAGCGGACGCCGCGCCTGACGATGCCGGCAACGAAGCCCGAGAGGTCGCCGATGACGCCGCCGCCGAGCGCGATCACGTAATCGTTACGCTCGATGCGGGCTTCGAGAACCTTGTCGCAGGCCGTCATCAGATGTTCGAAGCTCTTGGTCTTTTCACCCGCCGGCAGGACCAGCGAGGACGATGCGATGCCAGCGGCATTCAGGCTCTCGACCAGTGCGTCGAGATAGAGGGGGCCCACGTTCTCGTCGGTAATGATCGCAGCCTTGCGACCCTTCAGGCGCGATGCGATCTCGGCGCCGGCGCGGGCGATCAGGCCGGGGCCGATCAGGATGTCATAGGCGCGCTCGCCGAGCGGCACGTGAACCTTGCGGTCGGTGGAGGCGGCAATCGCGGTCATCAGGCGGCACTTTCGGTTCTGGCGTCGATCAGGGCTTTCAGCACTTCGTCGCTCATCTGCTCCTTGCGCACATCGCGCGAAATGACGGTGAGATCGGCCTGCTCGTAGATCGGGTATCTGGCGTTCATCAGGTTTTCCAGCGTCTGCTTCGGATTTTCCGTCTTCAGCAGCGGACGCGTGTCGCGCTTGTTGACGCGCTCCCATAGCACGTCGAGTTCGGCCTTCAGCCAGACCGAGACGCCGCCCTTCTTGATGTGCCTGCGGGTGCGATCGTTGATGAAAGCGCCGCCACCCGTCGAGACGACGCGCGGGCCGCCCTTCAGCAGCCGCTTCATCACCCGTCCCTCGAGCGCCCGAAACTCGTCTTCGCCGTAGGCGTTGAACAGCTCGGAGATCGACATGCGCGAGACGCGCTCGATTTCGGCGTCGCTGTCGATGAAGGGGATGCCGAGCTGGGTTGCGACGATGCGTCCGACCGATGACTTGCCGGCGCCCATCAGGCCAACGAGGATCAGATTGCGCGAACCGAGCGCAGCGCGAGCTCTGTCTCTCAGGCTATCGGCAACGATCAGAACAGGGTCGCTCATTGGTCCATTCACACTTTGTTTGCGAACGGTATCGACAAATGCAGGTGTAGCGTCAAGTCGCGGGCAAGGGAATCATGGTTCAAAAGCTGCTTCTTGCACTTGCAAACAGGCTTCTTCATAAAGAAGCGAAGCCAGGGAGTTATTGAATGCCGAGCCTGTTCCGATTTCTAGCCGTGCTGGCGGTCATCGCCGGAGCGATCTACGGAACGATGTGGGCGCTGGTGACGTTCGTCGAGCCGAAGGCGCGCGACGTGACAATCCGTATTCCGTCAGAACGGATCAATCCGCCCGCCACCGGTGCCATCAGCCCGGCCAAGAAGTGACGCGATGAGGGATCTCAGCCGCGTCCACGTCGAATCCTTTCTGGAAATGATGAGCGCCGAGCGGGGTGCCGCGGCCAACACGCTCTCATCCTACGAACACGATCTCGACGACCTTCATTCGTTTCTCAACGGCCGAAGCGTGCGACTGACCGAGGCGTCGTCTCCCGATCTTTCCGCCTATCTGGCATCGCTGGCAGCGCAGGGTTTCAAGACCTCGTCGCAGGCCCGGCGGCTGGCGGCGATGCGGCAGTTCTACAAGTTTCTCTACGCCGAGGGCCTGCGCACCGACGACCCCACGGGTATTCTCGATGCGCCGAAAAAGGGCCGACCGCTGCCGAAGACCATGGGCGTCGACGAGGTCGGCCGGTTGCTGGAGCAGGCCGAGCAGGAGGCGCAGGATCCAGCGCCCGGGCAATTGCAACGACTGCGGATGCTGGCGCTGCTGGAACTGCTCTATGCCACCGGCATGCGTGTCAGCGAGCTGGTTTCGCTGCCGGCGCGGGTGCTCGATCAGGAAGGGCGGTTTCTTATCATTCGCGGCAAGGGCAACAAGGAGCGGCTGGTGCCGCTGTCGCAATCGGCGATCGCGGCGCTGAAGCTCTACGGCCGGATGCTGGCCGCCGAGACGGCAGCCTCGAAACATCCACAGGAAAGCCCGTGGCTGTTTCCAGCAGCGTCGAAGGAGGGCTATCTGGCGCGGCAGGTGTTTGCGCGCGACCTCAAGAACCTGGCAATCCGGGCGGGGCTGACACCATCTATGATCTCGCCACACGTGATGCGGCACGCGTTTGCAAGCCATCTCCTGGCGAATGGCGCCGATCTGCGCGTCGTGCAGGAACTGCTTGGCCATTCGGACATTTCCACCACGCAAATCTACACGCATGTACTGGAAGAAAGGCTCCAGCAACTGGTCCAAACGCACCACCCCCTTGCCAAACAGGCGAAAAAGCAGGATTAGGACCGGCGACAAGGGCAGCCAGATACAAAATGCCCCGGGCACAAGGAACGGAAACGCACCTCATGCACAATTATCTCGACTTCGAAAAGCCGATCTCCGACCTCGAAGGCAAGATCATCGAATTGAAGAAGATTGCCTCGGAAGACGAGAGCATCGACACATCCGATGAAATAGGCAGGCTGGAAGTTCGCGTTCGCGAAGCGACCGTCGATATCTATTCGAAGCTCAATGCCTGGCAGAAGACCCAGGTCGCGCGTCATCCGCAGCGGCCACACTTCGTCGACTATGCCAAGACGCTGTTCCAGGAATTCACACCGCTCGCCGGAGACCGCAAGTTTTCCGAGGATGCTGCGATCCAGGCCGGTCTCGCCCGCTTCCGCGGCCAGCCGGTGGCCGTACTCGGCCAGGAAAAGGGCAACGACACCAAGAGCCGCCTGAAGCACAATTTCGGCAGCGCCCGGCCTGAGGGTTACCGCAAGGCGATCCGCGTGCTCGAGATGGCCGACCGCTTCGGCCTGCCCGTCATCACGCTGGTCGATACCGCGGGCGCCTATCCGGGCGTCGGTGCCGAAGAGCGGGGCCAGGCGGAAGCCATCGCCCGCTCGACGGAAATGTGCCTCGGCCTCACGGTTCCGATCGTCTCCGTCGTCATCGGCGAAGGCGGTTCGGGCGGTGCGATTGCAATCGCCACCGGCAACCGCGTCTACATGCTTGAGCATGCGATCTACAGCGTGATCTCGCCTGAAGGCGCTGCCTCGATCCTGTGGCGCGATTCGGCGCGCGCCAAGGAAGCAGCGACCAACATGAAGATCACCTCCGAGGATCTGAAGGCGCTCGGCATCATCGACGGCATCATCGGCGAACCGCTCGGCGGCGCGCATCGCGATCCGGACAGCGTGATTGCCGCGACCGGCGACGTGATCGCCAATGCGCTCGGCGAGCTTTCCAGCCGCTCGGGCGAGCAGATCCGCAACGATCGCCGGCAGAAGTTCCTGAATATGGGCCGCAATCTCTAAGCAAGCTCTGCGGCTTACTGTCGATTGAGGCCAAACCTTGGCCACAATAGTGTTATGAATAGCTTTGGTACTTGCGGGGGTCGTGGGTGCGCGGCATGGTCGTTAAGGTTTTGTAAACCAGAATGGGCCAATGATTCGCTTTACTTGAGACCTGTTCAACGAATTGGGTCGCATCTCGTAATTGGGCTAGTTTGAATGCGCATTCGTCATTTTGCCTATGTTTCCCTGATGGCGCTGGCTCTGGCCGGCTGCAACGACGCATTGGAAACCACGCAGATCGACCTGTCCAAGGTCAAGAACAAGGTCGAACAGCCGCTGCCGCCGCGCATCCTCAACGAGATGGCGGCCAAGGGCATGGACCGCAATTCGCCGATCATGGTCCGCATCTTCAAGGAAGAAGGTGTGCTGGAGATCTGGAAGGCGAAGACGGACAACCGCTTCGAGAAGATCACCGACTACAAGATCTGCGCATGGTCGGGCCGTCTCGGTCCCAAGGTGAAGCAGGGTGACCGACAGGCGCCGGAAGGTTTCTACAACCTGACAAAGGCCAACCTGAACCCGAATTCCAAATATTATCTCGCCATCAACACCGGCTTCCCGAACCGCTACGACGCCGTCAACGGCCGTACCGGCACGGATCTGATGATCCACGGCGCCTGCTCGTCATCGGGTTGCTACTCGATGACGGACCAGCAGGTTCTCGAGATTTATGCCTTCGCCCGCGACGCCTTCAAGGGCGGCCAGTCGACCGTGCAGCTCGAGGCCTATCCGTTCCGGATGACCGCCGACAACATGTTCAAGCACCGGATGAACGAGAACATCGACTTCTGGAAGATGCTGAAGGTCGGCTACGACAATTTCGAAGTCACCAAGCGTCCGCCCGAGGTCAACGTCTGCGAGAAGAAGTACGTCTTCAACCAGCAGGCGTCCGGCGCCTTCAATGCCGGCGGCAAGTGCCCGGAGATGTCGACGCCGCCTGCTCTGGCGTCCGCTCTCGCCTCCTACGGCAAGACCTATGATCTCGCCTATGCCAAGGCGTCGAAGGAATTCGATGGTCTGGCGTGGTACGACCCCTCGGAAGCCGAGCGCAAGGCTGTCGTCGCCAAGACCCGCAAGGGCCGCGAACTTGCCTACGCGCCGACCGGAACCTCGCTCGAAGCCGGCAAGATGATGAAGGTCGCCGAGCTCGAGGGCATGATGGCGACGAAGACGGCAACGTCTGTCGCTTCAAACACCGTGACAGGCTCGACGCCTGCCGGTTCGCCTACGGTCGCTGCTGCCACCGACGTGGCGCTCGTCAACCCGGCATCCGTTCCGGTGCCGACGCCGAGCCCGCTGGCACCACAAAGCGAGATGGCAACGGCGTTTGCGCCGGTCGAGCAGCCGGATTCCGTCGAAGTCGCTTCCAAGAAGCCTTTCTGGAAGTTCTGGACCAAGGAGTGATGGCTTGACTGCCATCGCCTACGATCTGCGCGGGCTGAAATGCCCGCTGCCCGTTCTGAAGACCCGCAAGAAGATAGCGTCCCTGCCGCCAGGCGCGCTGATCCGTGTCGAGACGACCGATCCGCTTGCCGGCATCGACATTCCGCATTTCTGCAATGAGGATGGTCACGAACTGGTCGAGAGCGAAAAGACCGATGACGGTCATCGCTTCCTGATCCGCAAGGGATAGCGCCTCGAGCGCTCTTGCCTAGAAGCTTATTCCCGAATGCTAAAGCCGCATTCCCGGGATGGCCAGCGGATTGTCGTTGAGGGCTGCACGGTCGGCGGTGTCGATGCGTGGCTTGCCGAGGAATGCGTCGAACAGGTCCTTGACGAAGGCTTCCGGCAGATCCTTGGTGATCAGCACCATGCGTGTGCGCCGGTCGTCGGGGTTTGGCCAGGCGGGCAGACGGCTCGGCGGATGGAAGATGCTCTGGACGCCGTGCAGCACCAGCGGGCGATCCGGTCGATCCGACATCAAGACGATCGCTTTCATGCGCAGCAGCTTTTCACCATGCGCCGACCGCAACAGATCGACGAACATGTCGAGCGCCATCGGATCGATCGGCTTGTCCTCGACGATCGAGAAGGAGCGGATCGAGGCGTCGTGGCGGTTGACGTCGTGCGGGTTCTGGTCGTCTTGGGCGTGATGATGGTGATGGCCGTGGTGATGCCCGTGATCGTGCCCGTGATCATGATGGTGATCGTGCCCGTGATCATGATGGTGATCATGCCCGTGGTCGTGATGGTGATGCGCTTCGTGCGCATGCTCGTCGTGCAGCCAGCGGCTGACATCGGCGCTCTTGGTCGCCGGGTCGTAGATGCCGTTCACGAGCGTGGCGGCCGTACCGGTCGTGGCGTCGTCGGCATCCATCAGCGTGGCGCGCGGATTGAGCGCGTGCAGACGCGCCCTCAGCCGTTCGAGGACGTCAGGCGAGGCCATGGTCTGCTTCGACAGGATCAGCCGATCGGCGACGGCGGCCTGTTTCACCGCTTCCTCGTGATTGTCGAGCGTCTGCAAGCCATTGACGGCATCGACAATGGTGACGACGCCATCGAGGTCGAAATTCTCGGCGATGATCGGGTTGCCCATGATCGCCTGCATGACAGGCGCCGGATCGGCAAGCCCCGTCGTTTCGATGACGACGCGGTTGACCTTCTTGACTCGGCCGGTCTGGATCGCGTCCATCAGGTTGGCCAGCGTATCCACCAGTTCGCCGCGCACCGTGCAGCACAGGCACCCATCGGAGAGCTCGATGATCGCGTCGCCGGAGCTTTCGACCAGCAGATGGTCGATGCCGACATCGCCGAATTCGTTGATGATGACGGCCGCGTCCTTCATGGCCGGATCCTTGAGGATGCGGTTGAGCAGCGTCGATTTTCCCGCACCGAGGAAGCCGGTGAGGATGGTGACCGGAATCCGGTCCGCGGGTGCACTCATGGCGGTCTGGCCTTAAAAGGACGTGGGGCGCGGCATCGGGATCGGCACGTTGGCGATATCGCCGGCGCCGTCAGCCGTTGCCAGCTTGTCGGGCTGCGGTTCGTTCTGGCCGGGGATCAGGCCGGCATAGGAGAAGGTCGGCTCGTGGTCCCGCTCGAGAATATAGGGGGAGTGGATCTTCATGCGGCCGACTTCGTCGCGCGTTTCGCTGCGGACCTTGGCGCCCTTGGCGCTGCAGATCTCGGCGGTGATGTCGGTGACCTGGTCCTGGCCTTCGCCGTACGGTTTCAGCGAGCCGAGCGTGTCGGCGCCGGGAAACTGGGCGGTGAACCCCTTCTGCAGCATGTCGGCCGACGCGTCGGCGCGGGCGGCGAGGCTGTCGGTGCCGAGCACCACCGAGATGAGCGTGCGGCCGTTGCGGGTCGCGGAGCTGATCTGGTTGAAGCCGGATGCGCAGATGAAGCCGGTCTTCATGCCGTCGGCGCCGGCAAAGCGGCCGATCAGCATGTTGATTGCAGGGATGTTCTGGGTGCCGGTGGTGATGCCCTCAAGCGCGAAGTAGCTGGCATATTGCGGAAAATCACGGCGCAGCGCCACCGACAGGATCGCGAGATCGCGGGCGGTCGTATACTGGCCCTTGCCGGGCAGGCCGTTCGGATTGATGAAGTGCGTGTCGGTCATGCCGAGCTTCGCGGCTTCGGAATTCATCCGCAGCACGAAAGCTTCCTGTGTGCCGCCGACGGCCTCGGCGACGGCCACGGCAATGTCGTTGGCCGACTTGACGATCAGGATCTTCAGGGCGCTGTCGAGCGTCAGCTTCTGGCCGGGCTTGAAATACATCTTGGCGGGCGGCTGGGCGGCGGCGCGCTTGCTCATGGCGATCGGGGTGTCGATGCTGATCTGGCCGGAGCGGATCGCGTCGAAGGTCGTGTAGATCGTCATCAGCTTGGTCAGCGATGCCGGATACCACTTGCGGAAGGCTTCCTCATGCTCGAGCACGCGGCCGCTCTGGACATCCACCAGGATATGCGGATTGGCATAGGCCGCAGACGTCGCGGAGACAGCGATGGCGGCGAGGGTGATCGGCCGCAAAGCGGCAAGCAAGCGGTTCTGGCGCGTCGACACGGTTTGTCCTTAAAGATTTCCGGATGTCTCGAAAGTTTCCCCTATTTAACGTATATGGCCATGACATGGCAAAGGTCATTGTCTAACTTCTTCGCGAGGCGTGATATCTCCACCGTTCATTGCCGTCGCTTTCGATTTTCACGTTCCAATTTTTACCAGGGAAGCAAGCATGCCGATATTGAACAGAGCCGCCGAACTTCAGAACGAAGTGACCGAGTGGCGCCGGCATATCCATGAACGGCCGGAACTGCTGTTTGCGGTCGAGAACACCGCGGCCTTCGTGGCGGAGAAGCTCAAGGAATTCGGCGTCGACGAAATCGTCACCGGCATCGGCCGCACCGGCGTCGTCGGGCTGATCAAGGGGCGCGGCGAGGGATCGCGCGCCATCGGCCTGCGCGCCGACATGGATGCGCTGCCGCTGACCGAGATCACGGGCAAGCCCTGGGCCTCGACCACGCCGGGCAAGATGCACGCCTGCGGCCATGATGGGCACACCGCAATGCTGCTGGGCGCGGCCAAATACCTGGCCGAGACCCGCAATTTCAACGGCAACGTCGCCGTCATTTTCCAGCCGGCCGAAGAGGGCGGCGGTGGCGGCAACCTGATGGTCAAGGACGGCATGATGGAGCGCTTCGGCATCGAGGAGGTCTACGGCATGCACAACATGCCGGGCCTGCCCGTCGGCCAGTTCGCGATCCGCAAGGGGCCGATCATGGCGGCCACCGACGAATTCACCGTGACGGTGAAGGGCCGCGGCGGCCACGCGGCGCAGCCGAACCGCACCATCGACCCGATCGTCATCGCCACGCAGATCATCACCAACCTGCAGATGATCGCCTCACGCAACGTCGATCCGCTGCGTTCGGTGGTCGTCTCGGTGACCAAGTTCAACGCCGGCTTTGCCCACAACGTCATTCCCAACGAAGCGACCTTCGCCGGCACCGTGCGGACGCTCGACGAGGCGGTGCGCGATCAGGCCGAGAGCCGCTTCCGGCAGATCGTCAGCGGCATCGCGGCAACGCATGACGCCGAGGCGGAGATCGCGTTCCACCGCAACTATCCGGTGACCTCGAATCACGAGGCGGAGACCGTGCATGCCACTCAGATCGCCACCGACATCGCCGGGGCCGCCAACGTCAATGCCGACATCGACCCGATGATGGGCGGCGAGGATTTCTCCTACATGCTGAACGCCCGCCCGGGCGCCTTCATCTTCATCGGCAACGGCGACACCGCCGGCCTGCACAACCCGGCCTATGATTTCAACGACGAAGCCATCAGCCACGGAATCTCGTACTGGGTGCGGTTGGCGGAGCAGCGGCTTGGCGAGTGAGGGCACGTGAAGAGGGATCCGGCCATGCCTGGTCCCTTTTTCAACGGCGGTGGGCCGAGACGTGCTGTAACGACCTGATTTTATAGGAAAATGGTGTCCACGAGAGGATTCGAACCTCCGACCCCAGGATTAGGAATCCTGTGCTCTATCCTGCTGAGCTACGTGGACAGCGCTTCTGCATAACTCGACTGCCTTCATCGATCAACCGGCATTTGAGGCCTTGCCTCAATTAGCAGGCGCGATACCGCGAAGCAGGTCAACGTGATTCGCTCGAGTGATCGGCAATCATCGTTAGAGGGGCGTGAAGATCGGGTTTTGCGATGACGCTCTGTTGTTAAGTCTCTGCTAAACAACATAAATTTTGGGCATCTGTACCAACCCCGAACGGGTTCGCGTCATATCGGGACGGTGCGCCGTATTGGTATGCTTATCGCGTTAACAGTGAGTTTTCTTAGTAAAACACAACCATAGAAAGAGCGCGACCTGTCTACTGATCTGGTCCATGCTCGGCCATCACTGCCAAGCCGAACATGCCAGAGAGGTCCGTTGCCCCGATCCGAAGCGAAGACATCCCGCCCTTTCCTGATTTCAGCCGTCTCGTCGGTGCGTGGTGCGATGCTGGCGCTGGGGCTCACCAGTTGCTTCGTCAATCTCCTGGCGCTGACCGGCTCCTTCTTCATGCTGCAGGTCTATGACCGCGTCATTCCGGCGCGCAGTCTGCCGACTTTGGTGGGGCTGGGGATCATCACGCTGACGCTCTTTGCCTTCCAGGGGGTGCTGGAGCTGGCCCGCTCGCTGGTGCTCGCGCGGCTCGGGCAATCGGTCGACGAGCGGTTCGGGCCCGTGGTGTTCCGCTCGTTCGCAGCGCCCCCGTCACGCCGGAATGGCGAAGAGGCGGGCATGCAGCCGTTGCGGGACATCGACATGGTGCGCGGCTTCCTCTCCGGTCCCGGGCCAACCGCGCTGTTTGATCTGCCATGGATGCCGTTTTATCTCGGGCTTTGCCTCGTCTTCCACGTCTGGATCGGTGCCGCGGCGCTCGCCGGCGCGCTGATCCTGGTGTTGCTGACCGTTCTGGCCGAGTTGAAAACGAGAGAGCCGGCGCAGCAGGCCGCCAGCATCGGTGTCGAGCGGATGGCGCTTGCCGAGGCCACGAGGCGCAATGCCGAGACGGTGGCGTCGATGGGGTTCGTGCGACGGCTGGAGGATCGGTGGTCGGAGATCAATCTTCGCTATCGGCAAAGCCAGTTTCGCACGGTGCGGATCACCGTTTCGCTGTCGACCCTGTCACGCGTCGTCCGGCTGATGCTGCAATCGGGCGTGCTGGCGGTCGGCGCGGTGCTGGTCATCCGCCAGGAGGCGACGGGCGGCATCATGATCGCCAGTTCGATCCTCGTCAGCCGGGCGCTTGCGCCGGTGGAGCTGGCGATCGGGCAGTGGCGCGGGTTTGCCGCGGCCCGACAGGGCTGGTCGCGGCTGGCGCGGTTGGGCGATCTGGCGGTTTCGGCTGGGCCGGAGGTGCAGCTGCCGAGGCCTTGCGAGACGCTTATCGTGGACAAGCTGCATCTTGCCGCGCCGGGATCGAGCGCGGCCGTGGTGCGCGGCGTGTCCTTCGAGGTCAAGGCGGGCGAGGCGATCGGCATCATCGGACCGAGCGCGTCGGGCAAGTCCTCGCTGGCGCGGGGGCTGGTCGGGCTGTGGGCGCCGCGGCTCGGCTCCGTGCGTCTCGACAGGGCGTCTCTGTCGCAATGGGAGCCGGAGGCGCTGGGGCGCCATATCGGCTACCTGCCGCAGGAGATCGGCCTGTTCGATGGCTCGATTGCCCAAAACATCGCCCGCTTCGACCGATCCGCGACCTCGGATGCGATCGTCGCGGCAGCGCGGGCGGCGGGGGTCTACGACATGATCGTGCAGATGCCCGATGGCTTCGATACCGAGATCGGCGATCAGGGCGCCATGCTCTCGGCCGGCCAGCGGCAGCGTCTGGCGCTGGCGCGTGCGCTTTATGGCGACCCGTTTCTGGTCGTGCTCGACGAGCCGAACGCCAATCTCGATACCGAGGGCGATGCGGCCCTGACGCGAGCGATCGAAGGTATTTGCCGGCGCGGCGGCGTGGCGATCGTCATCGCGCATCGGCCGAGCGCGCTTGCCGGGGTTAGCAAGGTTCTCGTGCTCGCCAAGGGCCAGATGCAAAGTTTCGGGCCGAAGCAGGATGTCGCGAAGCCGCCTGTGCCGGCCGCGTCGGCGGCATTCCTGCCGGTGCGTTTCGGGCGCGCGGGTGACGGGAGGGCTGCGGGATGAACAGCATGACAGGAGGTATGGGTGGAGCGAAGGCGCCGGGTGCGCCGATGGCCGAGCGGGCGATCCGGCGGCTTGCGCTGCTGGCGCTGGCGGCGGTCATCGTTCTGGTTGGGGTGCTCGGCAGCCTTGCGGCGACCGTTCATCTCAACGGCGCGGTGATTTCTTCGGGCACGCTTGTTGTCGACAGCTACATCAAGCCGATCCAGCATCTGAAGGGCGGCACGGTCGGGCAGCTGTTCGTGCGCAACGGCGACAGGGTCGAGGCCGGGCAGGTGCTCCTGCACCTCGACGACACGCAGGCGCGGGCGACAGCTGCGATCGTATCGCGGCGCCTGCGACAGCTCGCGGCGCGCACTGCCCGGCTGTCGGCCGAGCGCGACGGGCGCGAGACGCTCGCATTTCCCGATCTGGTCAATATGGCGGCGGCCGACGAGCGGGCGACGCTGATCGAGGGCGAGTGCCGGTTGTTTGCCGATCGCCGCGCTTCGTTGCAGGGCCAGCAGGCGCAGCTGCGCGAACGCATCCGTCAGCTCGGGCAGCAGGCCGATGGTCTCGCCGCGCAGCAGGACGGCAAGCGGCAGGCGATCGCGATCATCGGCAAGGAGCTTGCGAGCCTGCAGCCTTTGCTGCAGCAGGGCATCATTCCGGCGACGCGGGTCTATGCCTTGCAGCGCGATGCGGCGGACCTGACCGGCGAACTGGGCAGCCTTGTCGCTTCGGCAGCGGAGGTGAAGGGCAAGGTCGCGGAAACGGAGCTGCAGATCATCCAGCTTGGCGACGACCGGCGCAGCGAAGTGTCGGAGCAACTGCGGCAGGCGCAGAGCGATACCGGGGAGTATTCCGAACGTCTGGTCGCCGCCGAAGACGATCTCAAGCATATCGATATCCGCGCGCCGCAGGCGGGCATCGTTCACCAGCTTGCCGTCCACGTGGCCGGCGCTGTGGTCAAGGCCGGCACCGACATCATGGAGATCGTGCCGGACGCCGACGCGCTGACGCCGGAGTTGCGGCTTGCGCCGCAGGATATCGATCAGGTGGCGGTCGGGCAGGCGGTCACCTTGCGGCTTTCGGCCTTCAGCCAGCGCACCACCATGGAGTTGAACGGCCGCGTCGACAGCATCACGGCCGATCTGTCAACCGATCAGCGGACCGGCCAGAGCTATTACGGGGTGCGCGTCCATATCCCTGATGCGGAATGGCAAAGGCTCGGAAAACTGGCGCCGGTCGCGGGCATGCCGGTGGAGGCGTTCATCGAGACGGGGGAGCGGACGGCACTTGCCTATCTCGCCAAGCCATTCACCGATCAGGCCGCCCGGGCTTTCCGCGAAGAGTAGGCATTGCCGCATACGGCGGCATGAGGGAGCGCTGCATGTAAGGGGCGATCGCGCCCGGCTGACATTGTATTTCGCTGGAGGGAGGGGAACGAGCCTCCAGTATCTGCCTCTCGGGTGTCGCTTGATGCCCCTTGAGGACAAGCCTGACGGGAGGACAACCCAAGGAGATGACGATGACACAGTCGATTGAGAACGCCGTAGGCCTGCCGCTTTTCTACAGCGGGACGTCCACTGCCTGGCTGTCAGCCACCGGCTCCGGCCCGGTGCTGAACGGCACGGCGGGCAATGACAGCATATGGGGCGACAGTTCCGTCAACGTCACCATGCAGGGCGGGACGGGAGACGATATCTACTACCTCTATTCCAGCATCAACCGCGCCGTCGAGGCGCCGGGCGGCGGCGTCGACACGATCAACACCTGGATGAGCTACACGCTGCCGGAGAATTTCGAGAACCTCACGGTGACGGGGGACGGCCGCTATGCGTTCGGCAACAGCGCCGACAACATCATATCGGGCGCGGCAGGCAGCCAGACGATCGATGGCGGCGCCGGCAATGACGTGCTGATCGGCGGTGGCGGGGCCGATGCCTTCCTGATCACGCATGGCAATGGCAGCGATCTGATCGTCGATTTCAGCAGCAACGACACGATCCGCTTCAACAGCTACTCGCTGACCAGCTTCGACCAGGTGCTCAGCCACTCGACACAGGAGGGGAGCGACCTCAGGATCGATCTCGGGGGCGGCGAAAGCCTGGTTCTCGCCAACACCGCGGCCTCCGACCTCAATGCCGACCAGTTCCAGCTGACGCTCGACCGGTCGGCGCTGACGCAGACTTTCGGCGACGAGTTCAACAGCCTGTCGTTGCGCAGCGGTGACGCGGGGACATGGGATGCGAAATTCTGGTGGGCGCCCGAAAAGGGAAGCACGCTGCCCGACAATGGCGAGGAGCAGTGGTACGTCAATCCCGCCTATGCCGGCACATCGTCGGTCAATCCGTTTTCCGTCAAGGATGGTGTGTTGACGATCACCGCCGCGCAGACGCCCGCAGCCATTGCCGATCAGGTCGATGGCTATGACTACACGTCGGGCCTGTTGAACACGCACTCCTCCTTTTCCCAGACCTACGGCTATTTCGAAATCCGCGCCGATATGCCCGACGATCAGGGCGCATGGCCTGCCTTCTGGCTGCTGCCGGAAGACGGCTCGTGGCCGCCGGAGTTGGATGTTGTCGAGATGCGCGGCCAGGACCCCAACACGGTGCATGTGACGGCGCATTCGGCGGCGAGCGGAACCCATACGATGGACCAGACGGCGGTCAATGTCGCCAGCACCGACGGGTTTCATACCTATGGCGTGCTGTGGGACGAGGATCAGATCGTCTGGTACTTCGACGACGTGGCGGTGGCTCATGCCGATACGCCCGACGACATGCACGAGCCGATGTACATGCTTGTCAATCTGGCGATCGGGGGCATGGCCGGAACCCCGTCGGATGATCTTGCAGACGGGTCGCAGATGAAGATCGACTATATCCACGCCTACTCGCTCGACCACAGCCCGGTGACACCAGCCGCGCAGACAGCGACGGACGACTGGCAGGCCTGAGCCGATCGACTTTCTACCCCAGGGTCGCAACCCCTATCCTGATTGAGTTTCGACCCTAAACTGGCCGGCGTCCGCAAAGACGCCGGGATTTTTTCGGAACGATGACAGCGCTCCCTCGTTCATTCCCCCGTAGACATGAAAGAAGGAGAAGCATCATGAAAGCGAAGTTGATCGCAACGTCGATTTTGGCACTTGGCCTGGCAAGCGGGGTCGCGATGGCCCAGTCGAACCCAAGCCCGTCAGGAGCGACGATCGGCAACAGCACCGTCGATAGCGGCGGTGGCGCGACAGCGGATGCTCCGAACACGACCGGCACGTCGCCCGGCGTGGTCGACCCCAACGCAACCTACAGCACGACGCCCGGCGTCAACACGAATTCGACAGGCACGGTCGATCGCAGCCGTTGCCCACCGCAGCCTGCTCCCGGCACAACGGCCACGCAGGGCGGTAGTGGTGGCGCGTCGGTCAGCGAAGCTTGCCCGGACGTCCAATAATTCAATCGCAGGGGATCCCGCATTGCGGGGTCCCTTTTCGCCATGGCGCGACTGGGTGGCGCTCCCGCCAAATTTCGCGCGATATCAACAACACGCCGGGATTTCAGACCGCATTCGAGCATGGATCGGATTTAATTTCGCCACCGCCTGAATGCCGCCCGAAATCTCTACGCATGTAGCGAATCAAGCCCCGTATATTCGATTTTGTGAATCTGTTAATTTTGTTCATACGATCGGGGTTGGTAAGTCATAACAAGGCACTATCTTTTCCATCAGAGTACCAAGGAGACCACCATGAACAAGACACTCGCAACGCTCGTCGCCGCAGCATCGCTGGCGCAGGCTTTCGCCACATCGGTTTCAGCAGCCGATCTGGTCACCACCTATGAAGAGCCGGATCAGCGCGATGGCGTCAAGATCGGCGTCCTGACCTGCGACGTCGGCGGCGGTGTCGGTTACGTGATCGGTTCGGCCAAGACCGTCGATTGCGTGTTCAGCGGCACGCGCGGCGGCACGGTCGATCACTACAGCGGCACGATCCGCAAGATGGGCGTCGATCTCGGCTTCACCACCCGCGGCCGTCTGGTCTGGGCGGTCTTTGCACCGACGGCCGGCTATCACCGCGGTTCGCTCGGTGGCCTCTATCAGGGCATCACCGCCGAAGCGACGCTTGCCGGCGGTGTTGGCGCCAACGTCCTGTTCGGCGGCACGTCCGGCTCGATCCAGTTGCAGACGATCAGCGTGACCGGCCAGCTCGGCCTGAACGTGGCTGCGACAGGCACCTCGGTGACGCTGACGCCAGCTGGTTGAGCTGACGCGGATAGTCTTCGCAAGAGTTGAGAAAAGCCGCCATTCAGGGCGGCTTTTTTCGTTCTGTGCCGGATCAATCCAGCATCAATCCTTGTGCTAGCCAAGGATTTACCGCCTTCGGCGTACGGGTGGAACTTTCCGGCGTTTCTCCGCGTTCATTCGCTAACAAAGGAGATGTCCCGATGTCCACGAAGCTCACAATTCTCACAGCCGCTTATCTCGTCGTCGGCAGCTTTCTGCTGGCCTTCAGCTACCAGCCCGGTGGCACGACCGCGACGCCGAAGACGGATCGCGTGGCCGGCTCGACTTTCCTGATGGAACGCTTCGCCGGCTGATCGGCTTTGCATCATCATGCGGTTGGACCCGATGCGCTACCAACTGACCCGGTAGTTCAGATTTATGCTGCCCGTCTGCGCTGACGATCCCGGATTGGTGATCGTGGCGCTGAGATTGAGATCGGGCACGATGATCTGGTTGAGGGCAAGCGAGCTTGAGAGGCTGCCGTCTATTCCGGTCATCGTCGCAGCCGCCGATAGTGATGTCCCCGTCCAGGGCTGGATGAATTTCAGCGACTGCGACGTGTCCACGAAAGCTTGGCGCGTATCGACCGCGTCGTATCGAATCTGAACGAAGCGCGTCGATTGCATGTCGAGAGAGTCTGAGAAAATCCAGCTTCTCGAACGGCTGAGCATCAGCGAACCATTTCCTCTCAACGTATCGACAAGCACACTTGCAGCGCGCTCCGCACTGGCGGCGGGCGTGACACTGACCTTGGTAATCTTGCCCCACAGCATGGCCTGTTCCGAATTCGACACCAGCGCGCCGCCCTTGGTCGAGGCAAGGCCGATCTCCGCTCCGGCGCTGGTTTCCCATTCGGCAGGCAGGCGGAAGCCCATCCGCGCCTTGTAGGATGTTTCCGACACCTTGACCGGTGTCCAGATCACGAGGTTGTCTGCATGCGCGCGCGGTGCAAACGAGATGAGCGCGGCGGGCAGGAGCAATAAGCTGCTGGTCGTTCTCATGGCCATATCCCTTGATCGAATTCGGGCGCACAGCAGAAGGCGCAATGATGCCAGGCTCTGCAAACCCGATGTCTCGTTCTGGTTTTTTATCGCGTCCGGCCGTGGCCTGGATGCGGAAGCATGCGCGAAATCTTGCGCAGCCGGAGAGCGGAAATTGCAACCGAAGCGGTTGCCGCTGCTCCTGTCCCGAAGGAATGTTATCAGGATCACATCGACGGCCGCGGATGTAAACCCCTCGCCATCAAAAATCTGCTGCAGTGCACACTTGCCGCTGTTTGCAATCCCCTGTAGAGCCGTTGCGAACGAGAAAACGCAGGCAAAACCCGCATGATCATGGGCAGAAACGGGCCTCGGCGCCTCAGCATCTTTGGCTCGACCGGATCGATCGGCAAGAACACGCTCGACGTCGTGGCGCATCTGGGCGGGCTGGAAAACTTCGAGATTTCCGTGCTCACCGGCAACGAGAATGTCGGGCTGCTGGCCGCACAGGCGCGGGCTTGCAACGCGAAAGTCGCGGTGACGGCGAGCGAAGCGCATTATCAAGCCCTGAAGAGCGAACTGTCAGGAAGCGGCATCGCGGTTGCGGCCGGTCAATCCGGCCTGATGGAAGCGGCGGAACTCGACGTCGAGTGGGTGATGGCGGCGATCGTCGGAACGGCTGGCCTGGCGCCGACACTGGCGGCGGCCCGCAAGGGCGCCGATATCGCGCTTGCCAACAAGGAATGCCTGGTGTCAGCCGGCGGATTGTTCGTCGAGGCGGTGCGCCGCGGCGGAGGCAAGCTTTTGCCTGTCGACAGCGAGCACAATGCGATCTTTCAGGTGCTGGAGGAAAACCAGCGCCATGCCGTCGAGCGGATCATTCTGACCGCATCCGGCGGTCCGTTTCGCACGGCGTCGATCGAGGAGATGGCCGGTGTCACCGTCGAGACGGCACGGGCGCATCCGAACTGGTCGATGGGACTGAAGATCTCGATCGACAGCGCATCGATGTTCAACAAGGCGCTGGAGATGATCGAGGCCAGACACCTGTTCGGTCTGTCGCCGGAGCAGATCGAGGTGATCGTACATCCGCAGTCTGTGATCCATTCGATGGTCGGCTATACCGACGGGTCGGTGCTGGCGCAGCTCGGCGCCCCCGACATGCGCACCGCGATCGGCTATGCGCTGGCGCATCCGCGCCGGCCGAACCTGCCGATCGAGCGGCTCGATTTCGCTAAGCTGGCGCGGCTCGATTTCGAGGCGCCGGATGAGCAACGCTTCCCGGCCCTGCGGCTGGCACGCTTGGCAATGACGCGCGGCGGCGTGCAAGGAGCGGTGCTGAACGCGGCCAAGGAAGTGGCGCTGGAAGCCTTCATTGCCGGTCGCCTGTCTTTCCTGGCGATGGCCGATGTCACGGAAACCGTGATGGACATGCTGATCGATCTGCCGGATGCCGTGACGATGGACGACGTGTTCGCCATCGACAAGGAAGCCCGGCAGCGGGCTGCCGGGCTTATCAATTAAGCAGAAAAGATCGTTGACCGAACGTCAGGCGACGTGGCGGGCAAGGGCGCAGCGCGACCACAGCGAGTGCAGCGCCTCGACCAGATGCTCGATATCGGCATCGGTGTGCAGCGGCGTCGGGGTGATGCGCAGGCGCTCTGTCTTCACGGGCACCGTCGGGTAATTGATCGGCTGCACGTAGACGCCGCAATTGTCGAGCAGCAGGTCCGAGATCCACTTGCACTTGGCGGCATCGCCGACCATCACAGGCACGATATGGCTCGGGTTCGGCATGTGCGGAATGCCGTTCTTGTCGAGCAGAGCGCGCAGCGTCTTCACGCGGTCCTGGTGACGGGCGCGTTCGAATGGGCTGGCCTTCAGGTGCTGGATCGAGGCGACCGCACCGGCGGCAAGCGCCGGCGGCAGCGCCGTGGTGAAGATGAAGCCGGAGGCAAACGAGCGGATGAAGTCGCAGAGCGCCGTCGATGCCGCGATATAACCGCCCATGACGCCGAACGCCTTGCCGAGCGTGCCTTCGATGACCGTCAGGCGATCCATCAGGCCTTCGCGCTCGGCAATGCCGCCGCCGCGCGGGCCGTACATGCCGACGGCGTGGACTTCGTCGAGATAGGTCATGGCGCCGTACTTGTCGGCGAGATCGCAGATCTCCTTGAT
>Ga0247741_1000042_pt1 | contig 107942 bp, 88 predicted proteins | sample UWRJL213509R2_FD_180945 | JGI IMG/M metagenome (GOLD analysis project Ga0247741, IMG submission 180945) | Plant litter microbial communities from Arlington Agricultural Research Station in Wisconsin, United States - UWRJ-L213-509R-2 | ecosystem: Environmental > Terrestrial > Plant litter >...
GCTTCTCGTAGATCTGCCGCTCTTCCGTCACCCGCAGGCAATAGGGAACCTTGACGACCAGAATACGGTCGAGGAAGGCCTCGTTGTTGCGGTTGTTCTTGAACTGCTGCCACTCGGACTCGTTGGAGTGGGCGACGACGATGCCTTGGTAAGGGAAGGCGCCAAAATTCTCGGTGCCGTTGTAGCTGCCCTCCTGGGTGGCGGTGAGCAGCGGGTGAAGCACCTTGATCGGTGCCTTGAACATTTCGACGAATTCGAGCAGTCCCTGCGTCGTCCGGTTGAGACCGCCGCTGTAGGAATAGGCGTCGGGATCGGCCTGGCTGTAGTTCTCCAGCTGCCGGATATCTACCTTGCCGACGAGCGCCGAGACGTCCTGGTTGTTCTCGTCTCCCGGCTCGGTCTTGGCGATGGCGATCTGGCGCAACCGCGACGGCATTAGCTTGACGACGCTGAAGCGGGAGATGTCGCCGCCTATCTCGTCGAGCCGCTTGGTGGCCCAAGGCGAAATCAGGCCGGTGAGCCGCCGCCGAGCGATGCCGTACTTGTCTTCCAGGAGATCGGACATGCGCTCCGGCTGGAACAGGCCAAGCGGGGATTCGAACACCGGGCTCACCTGGCCGTCGATCGCCAGCGTATAGATCGGGAAGCGCTCCATCAGCTTCTTCAGCCGCTCGGCCAGCGAGGACTTCCCGCCGCCGACGGGGCCGAGCAGGTAGAGAATTTGCTTGCGCTCCTCGAGACCTTGGGCGGCATAGCGGAAATAGCCGACGATCCGCTCGATCGTGTCTTCCATTCCGTAGAAATCAGCGAAGGCGGGATAAATCTTGACGGTGCGATTGGAAAATATGCGACCAAGACGCTCATCGGCGCTTGTGTCGATCAGCTTGGGTTCGCCAATGGCTTCGACCATGCGTTCCTGCGCGGTGGCATATAGTCTTTTGTCATCACGGCAGGCCAGGAGGTATTCCTGGAGACTTAGCTCTTCTTGCGCTGCGTTCGTATAGATCTCCGAAAATAGATCGAATACGTCGCTTTCGCTCTTCTGCATGTTGCTCTCCCGCGGCCAGTTGATGAGGACGGGATCGCTACGTGTCGGCTCGCGAGATAAAACGCGTCAGACTTGTTTTCAGTTCAAAGTGCTTACGAAGTTCGGGACAGTCTGTAGCCGATAGCCGCGATACTCGTCAGACTCACATTATGCAGTCGCGAGGGCTGATCGCCAAGGGCGCAGATCGCATTTCACTCTTTTTTGCACGATATGTGACAATTAGTTGCGTTGCACAAAAAAGGGGCCGGTGAATGGCCCCTTTTCGTTGGTTTTCGCTGACTTTAGTTCGGCAGAGCGTAGGCGATCACATAGTCGCCGCGGTCAGGCGAGTTGCGACCGCCACCGGCGGAGATCACGACATACTGCTTGCCTGTCTTAGGCGACTTGTAGGTCATCGGGCCGCCCTGGCTGCCGACTGGCATGCGGGCTTTCCAGATTTCCTTGCCGGTGGAGGCATCGAAGGCGCGCAGGTAATAGTCCTGAGTGCCGGCGATGAACACCAGGCCGCCCTGGGTCGCAAGCGTGCCGCCGAGTGTCGGCATGCCGATCGGCATCTGTGCGCCCATCTTGATGCCGAGCGGACCGGTGTCCTGAACGGTACCGACCGGAACCTGCCACTTGATCTTCTGGGTCGTCATGTCGATCGCAGTCATCGTGCCGAACGGCGGCTTCTGGCAGGGAATGCCAAGTGCCGACAGGAAGCGGTTCTTGTCGACCGCGTACGGCGTGCCCTTCATCGGAACGATGCCCATGCCGGTGTTGACCGATTCACCGCCGCTCGCGACCTTATCGCTCGGTGCTGCGGCAATCATCTTGCTCCACAGGCCGAGGCGCATGTCGTTGACGAAGATCGTGTTGGTGGTCGGGTCGATGGACAAGCCACCCCAGTTCATGCCGCCGAGCGAACCCGGGAAGGCAAGCGAGAGCGTCGTGTCCGGAACCGTATAGAGACCGTCATAACGCATGCCCTTGAAGGCGATGCGGCATAGGAGCTGGTCGAAGGGGGTGGCACCCCACATGTCGCTCTCGGTCAGCGTGTCGGCGCCGATCTGCGGCATGCCGACCGACTTCGGCTGGGTCGGCGAATAGGGCTCGCCGGGGATGTTGCCCGGCTTGACCGGAACGTCCTCGACCTTGGTCAACGGCTGGCCGGTTGCTCGGTCCAGCACCCATATCTGGCCGGCCTTGGTGCCGAAGACGAGCGCCGGAACCGTGGTGCCGTCAGCCTTGGGGAAGTCGATGAACGATGGCTGCATCGGCACATCGAAGTCCCACAGGTCGTTGTGAACGGTCTGGTAGACCCACTTTTCGTTGCCCGTGGTGGCATCCAGGGCCAGCATCGATGCACCGTATTTGTGGTCCAGATCCGTACGCGGCTTGCCGTAGATATCGACGGATGGGCTGCCGACGGGCAGGAACACGGTGTTCGAGGCCGAATCGTAGGACATGGCCGCCCAGACGTTCGGGGTCGAGCGGGTATAGCTCTCGCCATCGACCAGCTGGTTGTGATCGGTCGGGTTGCCCGGATCGAACGCCCAGCGGAACTTGCCTGTTATCACGTCGAAGCCACGCATGACGCCGCCGGGCATATCGACCTGGACGTTGTCGGCAACGCGGCCGCCCACGACGACGGTGGTTCCGGCAACTGTTGGTGCAGAAGTCAGGACATATTGGGGATCTGGCGCATTGCCCATGCCGGCCTTCAGGTCGACACGGCCATTGTCGCCGAAATCGGCGCAGAATTTGCCGGTGTCGGCGTCGATTGCGTAGAGCTGCGCATTGATCGAGTTCATCAGGATGCGGCGCTGGCAGGCTGCACCTTCGGCAACGACGGCCGGCAGGACAGGCGTCGAGTTCGGCGCGGTCGGCTGCACGAGGGCCTGGGTGGCGTCGAAGTAGGCGAGGCCGCGGCAGCGCATCCAGACGGATGACTTGGCGTTGATCTCGTTCTTCCACAGTTCCTTGCCGGTATCGGCATCGATGGCGATGACATTGTTGTGCGGCGTGCACAGGAACACCTTGTCGCCGACCTGCAGAGGGGTCTGCTGGTCCTCAGCGCCGTTTGCGCCGGGGCTGATCGGGGTGTCTCCGGTGTGATAGGTCCAGGCGACCGTCAGGTCCTTGACATTGTCGCGGGTGATCTGGTCAAGCGCCGCGAAGCGTGAGCCGCCCGGCGTGTTGCCATAGGCTTCCCAGTTCTTCTGCTCCTTGGACGGATCGACGGTGACGAGCGGGGCCGGCGTGCCCGAGAAGGCAACGGTCGGATGCGGCACGAACATGCCTGCAACGCCGGCGGCGGAGCCAATCGCCAGGACGATGGCAACGAGGAAGGACACCGCATAGGCCGGCGTGCGGCCCGAGGCCCTGCGCAGCAGCGGATAGGAGAAGGCAACGACGGTGGCGCCGATGCCAAGCGCCAGGAGGCGCGAGATCAGCGGCCAGAAATCGAGGCCGGCGTCCCACACGGCCCAGACGACCGAGAGAATGACAACAAGTCCGAAAAGCAGTGCGCCAGCCGGCTTGCGCCGGATGATCAAGATGCCGGCGACGATCAGTCCTATGCCGGCGAGCAGGAAGTACCAGCTGCCGCCGAGCGAGACGAGCTTGCCACCGCCGATGGCGAAGAAAAGCCCGGCGATCGTGATGACCGCTCCGAGTAGGACCAGCCACAGGCGGCCTAGAAGCGCCGGTGGGTTGGGTGATTTATCCATGGAATTGCCTCATTGCATATCTGGCCAACGAGAATGGAGAGTTCGTGTTCACGAGGTGCTCGCCGCCCTTGCTCGCCGTGCGGTTTAATTGTCCTACGGACAGTGAGCACGAAGATTCGTCGTCCCTAACAGACGTCGAGCCGGCCGATCGATTATTTGGGAAGGCGCGGTTGGCATCCGTTGAAGGGAGCGAATAAAATCCATCAGGTTCGTCCTACGTGCTTTCGAATATTCACGCGTAAGGTACTGACGGAGGGAGACAGCACCTTAACGTCTCCAACCCTCCCGCGATATACCGTCAGCGGTGCTACCGTTGCAAGAGCTATTCTAGAGGATTTGATATCACGGCGGTGAACACTGCGAATCGCAGAACCAGATGTAGCCATCGACCGTCTTCCCGCATCAACGATGGCTGTCGCCAGCCTTGAAAACCATGGACATCGACGCTCTCGACGCTTGCCACGCGACTGCATCCACAGGCGTTCGAAAAAACCAGAGCAGCAGGGGTCAGTAGGGGCTGGTCGTGGCGCTCTCGACCTTCACGGCTTTGGCATTGTGCAGGCGTTCAAGGCAGGCGGTATAGGTGGCATGCATCGGATAGATGCGTGATGTCGGGATGACCCAGTCCGGCTCGTTACCCTGGAAGGTCACGCTGATATCAGCCATGCCGGCCATTGCCGCGCGGATGATCGCCTGAACCCCGCCGGCATTCTTGTCGCCCGGCAAGCTCCACACGCGCAGGCTCTTGCTGTCCGCGCCGATTGCCGGAACGTCCATCGTGTTGCTTCGCCCGGTGACAGAGACATGAGTGGAAAGATGGTCGGGCAGGGTCCATGCATCGTTCTTGATGATCCAGGATGCGTCCTTGAGGCTTTCGCGGAACTCGACTGTCTTTCCTGTCAGGCTGTCCCAGACCAGCGCGCAATAGGATTGCGGGCCGCTGTTGACGTAACCGATCGACCATTGACGCGAAGAGGCGATCCATTCCTCCGCGGCATGGGACATGACCGGCGTCGCTGCAAGAAGCGCTGCGGCAAGGCAGATCCTTGCGGAAAGAGCGGCGGACGATCCCATGTTGCATACCCCACGGCGATAGAAAATGGGCCATCACGGCCCGACATCGATCGATGCAAGGTGGCACGAACTGGTTTCAAAGCGGTGAATGGTTGCGTCGAACGGGGAGGGGGATGGATACCGGTCATGAAGAACGAAGACCGGTACCCCACACCGTTATGGAAGAACGCAGAGCATCTCGTAGAGCAGATTGGCTGCGATCAGCGCCGTGTTGCCGGATGTGTCGAATGGCGGCGAGACCTCGACGAGGTCGCCACCCACCAGGTTGAGCCCGGCGCAGCCGCGAATGATCTCGAGCGCCTGCCACGTCGTCAGGCCGCCGATCTCCACGGTCCCGGTGCCGGGCGCGAATGCCGGATCGAGGCTGTCGATGTCATAGGTCAGGTAGACGGGTGCCGATCCGATCCGGGCCCGGACCTGTTCCATCAGCGGCTTGAGCGACTTGCCCCAGCAATCCTCTGCCTGCACGACCGTCCAGCCCTTGTTTCGCGCCCAGTCGAAATCCTCGGGCGAATAGCCGGTGCCGCGCAGACCGATCTGGAACACCTTGTCGTTGATCAGCAGGCCGTCGTCATAGGCGCGGCGAAAGGGTGTGCCGTGGGCGATCTTTTCACCGAACATCTCGTCATTGGTATCGGCATGCGCATCGACATGGATCAATGCGACCGGGCCGTGCTTGCGCGCGATCGACCGCAGGATCGGATAGGTCAGGGTGTGATCTCCCCCGAGCGTCAGCGGAATGCAGGGATGCTTCAAGAGGTCGTCGTAGAACTCGGTGATGATATCGACCGACCGCTTGAGATCGAATGTGTCGATCGGCACGTCGCCGATATCAGCCACCTGCAGCCGCTGAAACGGTGCGGCGCCCGTCGCCATATTGAAGGGACGCAGCATGCAGGATTCCTGCCTGATCTGCCTTGGACCGAGCCGCGTGCCGGGCCGATTGGAGGTGCCGACATCCAGTGGAATGCCGACGAAACACGCATCCAGTCCCTCGGCGGTCGGCTGGGTGGGCAGGCGCATCATCGTTGCCGGCCCGGCAAAGCGCGGCATGTCGTTACCCCCGAGCGGCTGGTTCAACTGGCGTTCCTGCATTTCGGCTTGTCTCCTGGCTGCGATTGGAATTGTATCTGCGATGCGCTGTCCCTAACCGGCAAGCGCCACGATTGCTTCGTCGGCGGCGCGAATGCCACTCTGGAATGCACCGTGCGCCGTCGAAAAATCCGTCCGGTGCGTCGCTTCGCCGGCAAAAAACAGCCTGCTGTCGTAGGGTTGTGCGAGAACCGAGCGTGCGTCCGCCTGGCCGGGCAGGGCGTGGCTGTAGGCGCCCCCGATCGAGGGCGTCCGCGTCCAGTCGGATGCCACGAGCGGCCGGAGATTGCGGCGGATGTCGTTGCCGAACAGTGCCGCCAGCTGATCGGTGGCGCGGTCGAAGGCAACGTCAGGTCCCTGCTCGGCAACGACGCGCGCGCCCGCTCCACCGAGGAAGCACTCGATCACCGGTTGGCCAAAGGGGCGAATATAATAGCTACCGGTCGTTGCATCGTGGGGATTGCCGAGGAGATGGCTCTCGTCTTCGAAGGGACTGGCGCCGGCAATTTCCAGGAACAGCTTTTCGTTCGAGCCGAGTGGCAGCTGACGGGCCGCGTCGCGCCAGGGATCCAGCACGGATGGCCAGCGGATGGCGTCGCCGGCGATAATGTTCGTCGACACCGTCACGATGACTGCTCGTGCACGAAGCGTTCCGGAAGGCGTCCGCAGCACAATCCTGCTTTCGTCGAGTTCGATGGATTCAACCGATGTTGAAAGATGAACCGGCACGTCGGCAGGCATAGCCGCCGATACCAGCGTTCCATATCCGGCCGGCACGCGCCAATTGTTGTTGGTCGAAGCCTGATCGTAGGCGGCATAGTCCCGGCAGGAAATCCGCTCCAGCTCGTCACCACTGATAAAGCCGCTGAGCGCCTGGAGATATGCGGTCCATTCGCCCGCCGGATCGAGCGCATCGGCGGCAATGTCGGTTGCCGGTGGATCGTCGGCGACGCGGTCGTTCCAGCGCTCGAAAGCCTCGTTGGCCTCAGCTCTCTCGGCCGCGGAAAAGCCGAGGTCGCGAAACTGGACCTGCCACGCCGACTGTCTACGGTCGACGGCAAAGCCAAGCTCTCCGGCAATCCGGGTCCACGGGTTGCGATCGCCCGAGTGGAGCCAGCCACAGCCGAGATCGAACGTTGCTCCGCCAGTCGTCTGTGTCCAGGCGCGTCCACCGGCGCGGGGTAACGCCTCGAGGATAACCGTGCTCAGTCCGCTGCCGTACAGGCGGCGAGCCGCACCGGTACCGGCTGCGCCGGCGCCGATGATGACAACATCGGCCTCATCGATCAGAGGCATGATTGCAGACGCTCCGACGACACGATATCCCGGATCATCGCGTTGTCTTCCGGATCGAGCGGCTCACGGGGTGGTTGGCCCGCGATTCTTGCCGTCTGCGAGCTTGATACTCGGCTTGGTATGCCCCGGTGATCCCGTCCACTCATTGCTCAGACCCGCACACTGGCCGTGATCGACGTCGCGGCAATTGGCCGGATCGTGCTGGGCATTGCGGTAGCCGTCAAGGCGCATAGTCAGCGTCGCTGACTTTCTCCAGCCATTCCACAGCCTTGCCATCCTGCATCTCGGCGATTGCGGTGTGTGTCATTGCGCAATCGGGTGCGGCGCCATGCCAGTGTTTCTCGCCCGGCTCGAACCAGACGATGTCGCCGGGGCGGATTTCCTCAATCGAACCGCCCTCGCGTTGCACGCGGCCCAGTCCGGCGACGACAAGAAGAGTCTGCCCGAGTGGATGCGTGTGCCACGCCGTGCGGGCGCCGGGCTCGAATGTGACCGTTGCCCCACTGAGGTTGCCGCTGCCGCTGAACGGCGCGTCGATGCGGACGGTGCCGGTGAAGTAATCGCCGGGACCGGCCTTCGAGGGTTGGGATCCGCTACGTTTGATATGCATTTATGCACTCCATGCTGATGCCCTATGCCGGGTTCGTGGCGGCGGGCGAGACGTGTCCAGTCCCATCCTATTCCGTAGGAATCCCGTCGGATAGTCGCCATATCCGCATACCGTCATGTCAGGGATTCATGAGAAACACGCGTGCATTCGGACCGCGTTGCTGGATCACGCTGAACGCCCGGATGTTGAAAGATGGCTTTGTTTCATCGTTGCGGGTCCGCTCTTAAGACTTGCAGCGCTTCTCCCACTCGGTCAACATCTGCATGATCTCCAGCGAATCCGCGAGCTGCGGGGAAGGGCGTGGCGCTTCCTTCAGTCCCTGGCGCAGGCAGTGTTCGACGAGACGCACCTGATGCCCGAAGGCGTCGTGGTCGGAGCCCACGAGGATCGTTTCCGGAGCCGCACCGTAATCGGTGATCTCGATCAGATTGTCGCCGGCGATCGGTAGCCACGGATTGGTGACGAACCGCAGGCAGCCGCGCTCGCCGCGCACGGTGAAGTCGAAGGACATTCCGAAGCTGTCCGTCGATTGCAAGGTGGCGAGCGTGCCGCAACCGAACCGCACGGCCAGTGCCGCATCGCAGATATTGTTGTCGTGAAAGGAGATGTTACCGCAGCCGCTGAGCGTCCGATCCGCGAAAGCGTCGTCGCCATATGCGGTTTGCATGACATATTGCATCAGCGACACCGGATAGCAGCCGAGATTGTAGAGCGTCCCCTTGCCCCTCGGGTTCACCAGCTTCCAGATGTCTGCGGCATAGGCACCGGCGATCGAGCGAACAGGACCGAGCCGACCGGACCGGATGATGCTGCCAAGTGTGGCGATGACGGGATGGCTGAGATACATCAACCCCTCAAGGAAGAAAATGTCGGCGTCGCGGACAGCATCGGCCAGGGCCTGTGCATCCGCCATCGTCGTGGTCAGCGACTTTTCCGACAAGACGGCCTTGCCGCTGCGGGCGGCCTTGATGACGGCATCGTGGTGGAGATGGTTCGGCAGGCCGACATAGACGACGTCCACCTCGGGATCATCGATGACGGCGTCGATGCTGGAGTGCGTCCTTGCAATGCCATGTTCTCGTGCAAATGCGGCAAGGCGCTCGCCGTCACGGCCGCTGACGGCGCGAATTTCGGACCCCGCGCTGCCGTTGATTGCCGTGGCCATCGTGTTCGAGATGAAACTCGTTCCGAGAATTCCCCAGCGCAGCATGCTGTTCCACCTCTAGCATTCGGTCTCGTTGATCGATCCTCTATCCCTGCTTTCGGCGCCGGGGCACAGGGATATTAAACTGCGTTGGCGAGCAGATTTGCTGCCTTTCCCTGTGCGACCAGCCAGTCGCGCAAGGCAACGATCGGCTTGCGGTCGCGATCGGCCACCCGGCAGCAAAGCCGGTATCCGGCCGGTCTGCTGATGAAACCGAAGGGCGCGATCAGCGTGCCTGATGTTAGTTCGGCTTTGATCGACGCACGTGGCGCGATGGTCAGGCCAAGGCCGGCTTTTGCGGCGCTGATCGCCAGAACGAGATCGTTGACCTCGCGACGCCTGTGGAACCGCACCGGGGCAGTGCCGCTCTCCCGAAACCAGTCGTCCCAGAGATAGCGAACGTCTCGTGCGATGATCGCCGTTGCGCTGCCGAGCTCGTCCGCCTCCCGGCCAACGGTTTGCGGACTGCCCACCGGGCCGAATTGATCGTCCATGAACGGGGTGGCGGCGATATCAGGAAGCGGGCGGTATTCGCCGCCGGCGATGATCGCGTCAATATCGGGGGCATCAGACAGCGTCAGGCTGACGGGCACGGGAACGACGTCGATTTCAAGCGTCTTCACGTCGGCCTGGATACGCGCAAGTCGCGGCATGAACCATTCGGAGGCCATAGGCATCGGAACGCCCAGCCGCAGCCGCAGCTTGTCGTCGTAGGAGGAAATCTCCTCGGCTGCGCGCATGATGATGGCAAAGGCGACGCCGACGGCATCCGCCAGGCGCTCTGCCGTCGCATTCAGCGTGACGCGGCCGCTTTCGCGGTCGAACAACGGCACGCCGAAATGCTCTTCCAGGCTGGCGATCTGCTGGCGAACCGCGCCCGGTACCACACCGAGATCGGCCGCGGCTGCACGCAGGCTGCCGCATCGGGCCAGCGCATCGAAAGCGCGCAGCGCGTTGAGCGGCGGGAGGGTTGGTCGTCTGTCGGCCATTGGCATGCTTCTGGATAGCGGTGGTCCACTTGTTCTCGGTCAGCGTCGGTATCAAGTCAATCTGTTGCAGGTCGGGGTATTCGGGTTGAATGTACGCGACTGGGTTTCATATCGCTGGCGAGAGCTTATGATCGAAAGCGGATCAGCTACGCGCTAAGCGCATAGCGCATGGCTGCCGTGCACAAATTTGCCTACCGTTTAGGCCAGGCTCAGTGTATCCATATTCATCGAAGCGATGCATCCTCCTCCCGCAGAGCTTCGATTTTGCAAGCGCTCCACTCCTCCTCCCAGGGGCGTTTGTGCGGACAGTAGCACTCCTCCTCCCAGCTGCTGTTCATTGTTTTGAAAAAGCCTGTCGCACCTCCTCCCGCGGCAGGCTTTTTCTTTTCTCCCGATAGCTTAGCTCAGATCGTCACGAAATCGCCACGGGCTTGGAGCGCAGCCGGCTTGCCGTCGCCGGGTCGGCGCGCCGGCAGAGCTGCGGCGGCAGGCCCTTCATGATCAGCTCGGCATCGGCAACCGCCATGGAGCCAATTTCATAGAAGGCGTCGCGTGTCCCGCCCGTTCGGTGTGCCGAAAGCAAAAGCCCGGGGATCGCGCGTACGGGATCGTCCGGCGCTACGGGTTCTTCGGGAAAGACATCCGTCGCAACCCTGATATGACCGGACGTTACCGCCTCCAACATTGCCGGGAAATCCACCACCGCGGCGCGGCTCATCAGCAGGAAGGCGGAACCGGGCTGCATCAGCGCAAACTCCCGTTGCCCGATAAATCCCTCATTCTCGCTGGTGACGCTAGCAAAGACGAAAACCACGCGGCTTTCGCTGAGCGTCTCGTCAAGGCTGCTCGGGATACAGTCGAGACGCGCGATGATTTCGCCTGGAAGCCAGGGATCGAACACCCTCACGACATTCTTGAAAGGCCGAATAAGGTCGCGTAGCTGCTTGCCGAGATCGCCAAAGCCGACGATGCCAACAGGGGCGCCAGCAAAGCGGAACACCCCCTCGTTTCCGGCAAGCCCGTATTGTTCCGTGCCGGCGCGAAACGCACGATCAGCAACCGTGATGCCGCGCGCCAGATCGAGCGCCATTCCAAGTGCCGCTTCGGCGACGGGAGATGCGAAGGCCGATGCCGGGGTGATCACCCAGATGCCGCGCTCCACACAGGCCTGATAATCGATATTCGGCATGAAGTTGGATTCCACATTGATGATCGCCTTGAGCTTCGGCGCCCTGTCCAGCCGCGCCCTCGGCATGTCTGTCTGCCCGAAGATCAGCACAGTGTCGGGAAGCAATGCCTCGACCTGTTCGTCCGGCATCTGCCGGTCTTCCGATATGATCACTTCGCCCAGCCGCTCCAGGCGTCGGCGAACATCCGGCGTCATGATCAGGTCAAGCGTTCGTGGCAACGGGTCTACAAGAACGATATTGCGGCTCATGACTCCTCCCTCATTCCTCGCGTGCAAAGGATTATCAGCAAATATCCGTTGTGAAAGCGATTTCTGAACGATCCGTGCCCGAAAGAAAAAGGCCGCTGCGGAAACAGCGGCCTCTTGGCACGTCTCGTAAGAGCGGTTCAGGCGAACGGTTCAGTGGGGCTCTTGCCCGGGTGCGTGAACCATTCGGCGCCTGCCTCAGTCATGTAGATGTGGTCCTCCAGCCGAATGCCGTAGCGACCGGGGAAGACGATCATCGGTTCGTTGGAGAAGCACATGCCGGCGGCAAGCAGGATCTGGTTGCCGCGCACGATGTAGGGCTCCTCGTGAATTTCGAGGCCAAGGCCATGACCTGCCCGGTGTGGCAGGCCGGGCAGCGCGTAGTCCGGACCGAGCCCGTGGCGGGTGAGGGTGGCGCGGGCGGCATCGTCGAGGCTAGCGCAAGTCGCGCCGATCGTCGCAGCGTCGAAAACCGCCTGCTGCGCTTCGCGTTCGATTGCCCAGGCGCGGGCGAAATCGGCGGTCGGTTCTTCCAGCACATAGGTGCGGGTCAGGTCCGAATGGTATCCATCGATCCGGCAGCCGGTATCGACGAGAACGACGTCGCCGGCCGCGTAGATCTGTTCCCCGTCGGCGCCATGCGGCAGCGACGACGCCTCGCCGAAGGAGACGATGCAGAAGCTGGAACCACCTGCCGCTCCGAGTGACCGATGCTGTTCGTCAATGTAGCGGACCACATCCGATGCCAGCACGCCCGGCTTGATGAAGGCGTGCGCGCGGCGATGCACCTCAAGCGTCAGGTTCATCGCGTACTGGATGATGTCGATTTCGGCCTGCGACTTGCGCAGGCGAATGTCACGGATCAATCGCGCGCCATCGACGAGCCGCTCGGCGCCGATGGTGCGGGCAAGCGCATGATAGACGAACAGCGGCAGCGCGTCGTCGAGTGCGACCCGGTCGGCGGGCGAGATAAGAGCCGCGACCGTCTCCGCGCTGTTTTCATCCTCTTCCCATGTGACGATGGTGCCGTCGAGCTTCGGCAGGCTGTCGACGCGGCTGCGCTCGAACCCGGGTACGATGTAGAACAGGTCGTCCGCCGTGATCAGCGCGCCGACGAGGCGCTCGCTCTGGTGCCAGACCAGGCCGGTGAAGTAGCGAAGGCTCTCCGTCGATCCCAGGAGCACGGCCTGCAGATTTGCGCCACGCATGGCCGCGCGCAAGGTGGCAAGGCGCTGGCGACGTTCGGTGTCGGTAATCGGGGCAGGGCGGGCGGTGGCCGACATGATGTTTCCTCTTGGCATGAAATTTCGATCTGCCCGGGCCTCGATCACGATCATATTGTGGTCGAGGCCCGGGTTGGATGAGCGCAGCTAGGCCTCTTGATGCAGCCAAGTCAACCGTTTGAAAAGCGCGCGCAAAGACAGTGGCGCCGATCGAATTGCGAGTTTTAAACAGTTATCAAAAGGTCGGCGGGGTGCACGCGCTGATCAGTTCGCATGGCACCGGCCCGACGCAGCGAAAGCGATGGGGGCGCCGGCTCTCGAAATAATAGGCATCGCCCGGTCCGAGAATCCGGCGCTCGTCATCCACGGTCACCTCTAGCCGACCCGACAGAACGATGCCGCCCTCCTCGCCATCATGGACGAGCAACACCTTCCCGGTATCGGCGCCCGGCTGGTAGCATTCTTTCAGAATCTGCAGCTGGCGGCCAAACAGACTTTCGCCGATCTGGCGGTAGGAGATCGGACCCTTGCCGATCTCGACCAGTTCGTCGGCGGCATAAAACGGCTTTCGGGATTTCTGCGGCTCAAAGGCGAAAAATTCGGCCAGACCGATTGGAATACCGTCGAGAATCCGCTTCAGCGCCCCCACGGATGGGTTGGAGGAATTGGACTCGATCAATGATATGGTGGAGTTCGTCACGCCTGCGCGCTTGGCAAGTTCGCGCTGAGAAAGGTTGTTCAGCAGGCGCAGATGGCGAAGGCGTTGGCCGATGTCGACGGACATGGTGTTTTCCGATGTTCAGATTGTTCGAAATATAGCAACTCGTCCTCATCGTGGCCAACGATTTCAACGGTTTGAAAATATCCAGAAAAGGACTTGTTCGGCAATCTCAAATGGCCGATGCAGGTATCATCGCCACTTCGGAGAAACAGCATGGATCAGATCAGCAAAGCCAACAGCCCTTCGCTCGACAATTTCTGGATGCCGTTCACGGCCAACCGGCAGTTCAAGGCCAAGCCCAGATTGCTGGCGGCCGCGGAAGGCATGTATTACACCGATGTGGACGGCAAGCAGGTGCTGGACGGCACCGCTGGTCTCTGGTGCGTCAACGCCGGACATGGCCGCAAGCGCATCGCCGAAGCGGTCGAGCGTCAGCTGCGGACCATGGATTTCGCGCCGACATTCCAGATGGGCCACCCCGTCGCGTTCGATTTTGCCGAGAAGCTTGCCAAGATCGCACCTGGCGGCGTTACCGCGCAGCTCGACCGCGTGTTCTTCACCGGCTCCGGATCGGAATCGGTCGATACCGCGCTGAAGATCGCCATCGCCTATCAGCGTGCCATCGGGCAGGGCACCCGCAGCCGCATCATCGGCCGTGAAAAGGGCTATCACGGCGTTGGCTTCGGCGGCATCTCCGTCGGCGGCCTCGTCAACAACCGCCGCGTCTTCCCGCAGATTCCGGCCGATCACATGCGTCATACGCTGGATGTGGAACGCAACGCCTTCACCAAGGGTCTGCCGCAGCACGGCGCCGAACTGGCCGACGACCTCGAGCGGCTGGTTGGTCTGCACGGCGCGGAGACGATCGCTGCCGTTATCGTCGAGCCGATGTCCGGTTCTGCGGGCGTCATCCTGCCGCCGAAGGGATATCTCGAGCGCCTGCGCGCCATTGCCGACAAGCATGGCATCCTGCTGATCTTCGACGAAGTCATCACCGGCTTTGGCCGCCTCGGCACCCCGTTCGCCACCGATTACTTTGGGGTCGTTCCCGATCTGGTAACGACGGCCAAGGGTCTCACCAATGGTGCGATCCCGATGGGGGCGGTGTTCGCAAGCCGGAAGATCTACGACGCCATGATGACCGGCCCGGAAAACCAGATCGAGCTGTTCCACGGCTACACCTATTCCGGTCACCCGGTCGCCAGCGCCGCCGGCATTGCGACACTTGAGATCTACGAGGAAGAAGGTCTGCTGACCCGTGGCGCAGGACTGGCGGACACCTGGCAGGATGCGTTGCACTCGCTGAAGGGTCTTCCAAATGTGCTCGACATCCGCACGCTTGGGCTCGTCGGCGCCATCGAGCTCGCCCCACGCGAAGGTGCAGCCGGCACGCGCGCCTATGACGTTTTCGTCGATTGCTTCGACAAGGGCCTGCTGGTGCGCGTGACCGGCGATATCATCGCTCTGTCGCCGCCGCTGATTATCGAGAAGGAACAGATCGCGACGATTGTCTCGATCATCGGCGACGCGCTGAAGCGCGCTCACTAAGACACTGTCCCGGGCCTCGCATGATCGAGGCCCGGGACATGTTGCTTGATGTCTTCTTCAAACTAAAACTGACACGCCAGCACCGGTCGATGCGACCGGCCCATCAGGCCTGCGCACCCTTGATGACCACAGGCACGCCCTTGTAGGCCGGCGTGCCGGAGAGACGGTCATAGTCCGACAGCGCGATCAGCGCATTCATCTCAGGATAATAGCCGGCAACCGATCCCCGCGGAATGTTGTATTCGACGGCCAGCAGACCACGCGCCGCGCGCAGGCGTCCGCCGGCGGTTGGCAGGGACTCGACGTCGATAATCGCACCGTCGACCAGACCGCGCTTGGCGAGATCGTCCTTGTTCATGAAGATCACGTCGCGCCGGCCGAACACGCCGCGATAGCGGTCATCGAGGCCGTAGATCGTGGTGTTGTATTGGTCGTGGCTGCGCAGCGTGGTGAGCACCAGTGCGTCGGGGTTCTTCATCAGCGGATCCTCGTCGAGACCGCGGGCAACGAGGAAGGTCGCCTTGCCGCTCTCCGTCTTCCAGCGTCGATCGGAAGCCGCCACGTCAAGACGGAAGCCGCCGCGAACCCGCACACGTTTATTGAAGTCCTTGAAATCGGGAAACACGATCTCGATCTTGTCGCGGATGAGATCGTAGTCGGCGACCATGCCGTCCCAGTCGATCCCGTAGCGATCTCCCAGCGTCGCCTTGGCGATGCCGGCGACGATTGCCGGTTCGGATTTCAGCATCTCGCTTGGCGGATTGAGGAAGCCGCGAGAGGCGTGCACCATCGACATGGAGTCTTCGACCGTCACGGACTGTGGGCCCGTCGCCTGCGTGTCGAGATCGGTGCGGCCAAAGCAGGGCAGGACGATCGACGTCTTGGCAATCAGCAGATGCGAGCGATTGAGCTTGGTTGCGATGTGAACGGCAAGGTCAAGCTTGCGCATGGCGGGGAATGTGATGTCGGGATCGGACATGGCAACGGCCAGATTGCCGCCAAGACAGATCAGCGCCTTCGACGTGCCATCGTTCATGGCCTCGATCGATTCGACGGCATTGTGGCCTTTCAGATCGGTCGGGCGGAATCCGAACGCCTTTTCCATGCCATCGATCAGCGCCTTGTTCGGGATTTCGGTGATGCCGACCGTTCTGTCGCCCTGCACGTTGGAATGGCCACGCAGCGGGCAGATGCCAGCCCCGGGGCGGCCGATGTTTCCGCGCAGCATCAAAAGGTTGGCAAGCTGCTGAACATTGCCGGTGCCGTTGCTGTGCTGGGTGATGCCCATCCCGTAGCACAGGATGACGTTCTTCGCCCTTACATAGACATCCGCGGCGCTTTTGAGCGCAGCCCTGGTCAGGCCGGAAACGGCAATGATGTTGTCCCAGCTCGTCTTGTCGATATCCTCCCGCAGCGCCTCCAGCCCGATCGTGTGTTCACGGATGAAATCGCGGTCGAGAACGCCGGCGCCACCAGATGCAAGATCGGCCTCGTCGATCTCGAAGATACTTTTCATCAGGCCCTTGAGGGCGGCGAGATCGCCGCCGGTGCGGACCTGGTGATAGGCCGAGGCGATCGGAGTCGATGACATGGTCACCATTTCGATCGGGTCCTGCGGCGAGGCGAACTTCTCCAGCGCCCGCTCCTTCAACGGATTGAAGACGATGATCGGCACGCCGCGTCGCGCCGCCTCATGCAGGGTCGACATCATGCGCGGATGGTTGGTGCCGGGATTGTGGCCGAAGCTGAAGATGGCATCGGTCAGTTCGAAGTCGTCGAGCGTCACCGTGCCCTTGCCGACACCGATCGATTTCGGCAGCCCGACGCTGGTTGCCTCGTGGCACATGTTGGAACAGTCGGGGAAATTGTTGGTGCCGTAGGCGCGCACCAGCAGCTGGTATAGGAAGGCTGCCTCGTTCGAGGCGCGGCCGGATGTGTAGAATTCGGCCTGGTGCGGATCGTCCAGCAGGTTCAACTCGGCGCCGATGCGGGCGAAGGCGGCGTCCCAAGCGATGACCTCGTAGCGGTCCGTATCGGCGTTGTAGATCATCGGGTGCGTCAGGCGACCCTGATCCTCGAGATTGTGATCGGTCCAGTCCCACAGCTCGGACACCGTGTGCTGCGCGAAGAAGTCTGGATCGACGCGCTTGGCGGTCGATTCCCACGTGATCGCCTTCGCGCCGTTCTCGCAGAATTCGAACGACGAGGTGTGCTTGGGGTCGGGCCAGGCGCAGCCGGGACAGTCGAAGCCTTCCGGCTGGTTGGCCTTCAGAAGCGTGGTCGTGCCTTGCGCGACAATCTGCTGATGGCTGAGTGTCTTTGCGACGGCGCGCAGCGCTCCCCACCCGCCGGCCGGTGCAGTGTAGCTCTCGATCCCTTCGGGCCGCTTCTTTGCCATTACCATTTCCTTCACGTGATGAGGCGGACAAACGTTGCAGCGCGCACATCGCTCATGGAAGCGTAGGGTGCGCGCGCGGCATTTGGAGTGGGTCGGCGACTAGTCTGCCGCCTTCATGGCCGCCCGCAGGCAATCGTTGATGCGCTCCTGCCAACCGGGGCCGTCCTCCTGGAAGTAGGCCAGCACATCGGTATCGATACGGATCGACACCGTTTCCTTGGTGTTGGGAATAGCCGGCCTCTCCACCGCGGGTGGCGCCACCTTCTTCGCAGGCTTGAACAAGGCTTCCGCCGCATCCATCGCATTGATCGGACGGCGTGGTGTCGTGGCCATGCTTGAATTTCCTTCTTCCTGTCGAGAACACGATCACCGGCCATAGTCGTGGCGGCGGATGTCATGTTGCTGCTGAAGACTTATCCGCAGATTTCACGCCAGATCAAGTCAGTGTTGGCACGAGAGGGCGTCGCACGTTGTAAGTCATGAGAAACGTGATGCGTCCGCAGTGTTGGCCCGCGCCACGAGGCTTGGCAGCGAAGGTTTACGTCTCATCGATCTGTTCCGCGCCGACACTCTTTTCCAGCGCGGCAAGGATCTCGTCGTTGTGCTCCCCAAGACGCGGTGACCGTCGCGACAGGGTGAGTTCGGCATCCGAGAACACTAGGGGAGTGCGGATGCCTGGGACGCCATCCACGTTGATCTGCATGCCGCGCGAGGTGAACTGCGCATCGGCGAAGAGTTCCGCCACGCTGTTGATCGGCCCTGCAGGAACACCGATCCGTTCGAGTTCAACCAGAAGAGCATCCTTGGACCATTGCTGTGTCCGCGCTTCGATCAGCGCGGTGAGCGAATCCCGGTTGGCTACGCGGACTCCATTGGTCGAAAAACGCGGATCCAGTGCGAGTTCGGCAAGGTCAAGCGCCGCAACGAGCCGGGCAAACTGGTTGTCGTTGCCGCAGGCGATGATGATGTGACCGTTCGCGACCCTCACGGCCTGGTAGGGCGCGATATTGGGATGGGCATTGCCAAGGCGCCTCGGCGGGACGCCGGTTGCCAGGTAGTTCATCGCCTGATTGGCAAGAACGCCGCCCATGCAGTCGAGCAAGGCGAGATCGATCTGCTGTCCCTTACCGGTACTCGCTCTTTGGAGAAGGGCCGACTGAATGCCGACGACGCCGTAAAGGCCGGTAAAGATATCCGCGAAGGCGACGCCGATCTTTTGCGGCGGGCGATCCGGCTCACCGGTCAGGTCCATGATGCCGGACATTCCTTGGATCATGAAGTCGTAACCCGCGCGCTGGGCATAGGGACCGGTCTGGCCGAAGCCGGTGACGGAGCAGTAGATCAGGCGGGGATTGACAGCGGCGAGGCTGGCATAGTCCAGCCCGTATTTCTTCAACCCACCGACTTTGAAATTCTCGATCAGAACGTCTGCAGAGCGGACAAGCGCCCGGACCGCCTTCTGGCCTTCCGGTGTTGCCAGATCGAGCGTCACGCTGCGCTTTCCGCGGTTACAGGCATGGAAGTACGCCGCCCATTGCTCCTCGCCATCGTCGATGTAGGGTGGTCCCCACCGCCGTGTATCGTCGCCTTCAGGGCTCTCGATCTTGATGACATCCGCGCCGAGGTCTGCCAGCGTCTGGCCTATCCATGGGCCGGCGAGAATGCGGGCAAGCTCGATCACGCGGACGCCCTCAAGTGGTGCTGACATCACCCGCACTCCGGTTGCGAAAACACGTTCTGCTTCCTGCAATCAAAAGAATGCCTGCAGGCCGGTCTGCGCACGACCGAGAATGAGCGCGTGAACATCATGGGTGCCCTCGTATGTGTTGACCGTCTCGAGGTTCTGCGCATGGCGCATCACGTGGTATCCGATCTGGATGCCGTTGCCGCCGTGCATGTCGCGGGCGGCACGGGCGATATCGAGTGCCTTGCCGCAATTGTTGCGCTTGATCAGCGACACCATTTCCGGTGCGAACCGGTACTCGTCCATCAGCCGCCCGACGCGCAGGGAGGCCTGCAAACCCAGTGCAATTTCCGTCTGCATGTCGGCAAGCTTCTTCTGAAACAGCTGCGTCGCGGCCAATGGCCGGCCGAACTGGTTACGGTCGAGGCCATAGCGTCGCGACCGCTCCCAGCAATCCTCGGCCGCGCCCATCACGCCCCACGAGATTCCGTACCGAGCCCTGTTCAGGCAGCCAAACGGGCCTTTCAGCCCGGAAACGCCAGGCAGCAGCGCATCCTCGCCAACCTCGACGCCATCCATGACGATCTCGCCGGTCACCGACGCACGAAGGCTGAGCTTCCCGCCGATCTTGGGCGCCGAAAGCCCCTTCATGCCCTTTTCGAGGATAAAGCCGCGGATCGCATTGTCGTGGGCGGCGGACTTCGCCCAGACGACGAAGACGTCGGCGATCGGCGCGTTGGAGATCCAGGTCTTGGCACCGTGCAGTCGGTACCCGGTCGCGGTCTTCTCGGCGTGTGTCTTCATCCTACCGGGATCGGAACCCGCGTCCGGCTCAGTCAGCCCGAAACAGCCGATCAGATCTCCGGCCACCAGCCCTGGCAGGTAATGATCTTTCTGCGCTTCGCTCCCGTATGCGTGGATCGGATGTATGACCAGCGAACTCTGCACGCTCATCATCGAGCGATAGCCGGAATCGACCCGCTCCACTTCGCGGGCGACGAGGCCATAGGACACATAGTTTGTGCCCGCCGCGCCATATTTCTCCGGCAGCGTCACACCGAGCAGACCGGCCCGACCCATCGCTTTGAACAGCCCCGGATCGGTCGTCTCCTCCATGTAGGCGTCCTTGATCCGAGGCGCGAGCTCGGTCCTGGCGAATGCGCTGGCGGAGTCGCGGATCATCCGCTCCTCCACGGATAGCTGCTCCTCCAGAAGGAACGGATCTTGCCAGCTAAATGGCGCCATGTCGCTCATCGGGTCCTCCATCCTCCACCCATGATGCTGCACGCGCAGCCCAAGCTCCGCGTGCGTTGGCTTTCTTAAGCAAGGCCCTCGGCAGCGACGGCGCCGGTCAGCCGGTCAAGCGTGCGGCCCATGCGCGCCATGATCTCGGTCACATCGTCGGATGTGACAATCAGGGGAGGGCATAGCGCGAGCTGGTCGCCGATGGCGCGGAAGATCAGGCCTTCCTCGTGGCCGATGGTCGATGCAAGCGCGCCCGCCTTGCCGATCTTTTCGAAGGGCTTGCGTGTCTTCTTGTCCGCCACCAATTCGACCGCGCCGATCAAGCCCGCGCCGCGGGCTTCGCCGACCAGCGGATGGTCGGCGAAGGATTGGAGTCCTGCCTGGAATTGCGCCTCGAGACGCGCGGCGTTACCCATCAGGTCGCGCTCCTCGATGATGGCGAGGTTCTCAAGCGCGACGGCGCAGGAGACCGGATGGCCGGTTGCCGTGAAGCCGTGGCCAAAGGCACCGATCCTTTCGGAGTTGTCGGCGATCGCCTGGTAGACGGCATCGGAGAACATCACGGCGGCTAGGGGCATGTAGGACGAGGTGATCTGCTTCGACAGCGTCATGATATCAGGGGTGAAGCCATACTTCTGGCAACCGAATGGCGTGCCGAGGCGGCCGAAACCGCAGATCACCTCGTCGGAGATGATGAGGATATCATTGGCGCGGCAGATGCGTTCGACACCTTCCCAATAGCCGGCAGGCGGCGGCAGAACGCCGCCGGCAGCTATCAGCGGTTCGCCGATGAACGCCGCGATGGTGTCTGCGCCCTCGGCGGCGATGACACTTTCGAGCTCGGCGAGCAGACGCGCGGTGAACGCCGCCTCGTCCTCGCCTTCCGCACCGAAACGATAGAAATGTGGGCAGGTCAGGTGATGAACCGGGATCGCCGGCAGATCGAAGTCGCGGTGGTTCATCGGCAGGCCGGTCAGGCTGCCGGAGGCCACGGTGATGCCGTGATAACCCTTGATGCGCGACAGGAACTTCTTCTTCTTCGGCCGGCCGAGCGCATTATTCATGTACCAGACCATCTTCACGATCGTGTCGTTCGCCTCAGAACCCGAGGAGGTGAAGAAGGCACGGGTAATGTTGGCCGGCGTCATCTCGACCAGCGTTTCTGCCAGGCGGATCGACGGTTCGTTCGCCTTGGAAGAGAACGTGTGGTAGTAGGGAAGCTTAAGCATCTGCTTGTAGGCCGCCTCGGCCAGTCTCGGCTCGGAAAAGCCGACGGCCACCGACCAGAGACCGGCGAGCCCCTCGATATATTCCTTGCCGCGCTCGTCGTAGACCCGGATGCCATCGCCCCTTTCGATCACCAGAGGACCTGTACGCTCGTGCTGTCGCAGGTTGGTGTTCGGGTGCATCGTCGTTGCGATGTCGGCGGCGGCAAGCGAGTTGGAAAGTACGGTCATGTCAATTCTCACAGGCTGGAGCGAATGCTGAGGTCGTTGGGCTGCGGTCTTCTTTTGTGCTGTATATCGAGGTCTCGTATCTCGGCCTGCTTTCCCACGCGTCGGCGTGCACCGTGGTCATATGGACGACCAGACCGTCGTTCATGCCGATCATGCCGGTTTCCCGCGCATCCGCAACACGGAACATCAGCATGGCTGTCACGCGGCCGCGCAGATAGCGCGCATCATGCGGATGATTGCGTGATCGAGGGCGGGATCGACAGGCAGTGTCTGCGAAGACAACTTGACGATCACGGTTTCGGTTTCCGGGTGGATCCAGATCCACTGCCCATGGATGCCGATCGCCGCCAGTTCGCCGTTGCCGGTTTCATACCAGTAGTTGCGGTAGCTTCCCTCGGGAAAGAGTTCCAGTTGGTCTCCCTTTGCCCAGGCGCCGCGCCGGCTGCGGGACCAGAGGTCGCTTACGAACCGAGCCGGGACGACCCCTCCACCCTGCCTTCTGACAAGGTCGCCCACCAGCGCCAGATCGCGTGGCGTAGTTGAAATGCCGCCAGCGGCCCGCGCTGTGCCGATGCGGTCGACCGTCACCATCGCACCCGACACCGCACCCATCGGCTTCCACAGTTCGTTGCTCATCAAGGACGCAAACCGAACACCGGCGGCGCGTTCGAGAACGATGCCGGCCAGATCGGTGTTGGGGGATCGGTAGGCGTGTTTGTCGCCGTGCGGGCCATCGCCTTTGCCGATTCCGCATAGGAAGCTGCTGAGATCTGGCGCCGGATCTCCTGGTATGTCAGGGTTCCAGCGTGTGGCGCGGCGGTAGCGCTCGAAGCCGCCCGAACTATCGAGATAGTCTTCGACAAACTTGCTGCTGATCTCCATGTCGAAAAGCTGTTGGACAGTCGCGTCGGCATAGGCCGATCCCGCGACCTCGGGGACATACTCGCCGATCAGCTTGTCGAAAGACAGAAGCCCCTTGCCGGCCAGGATCCCGGCCAGCAATCCCGTGAGCGACTTGGAGACCGAGAAAATGATGTGGGGGCGAGAAGGATCGGAATGCGCTGTCGACCATTCCGCCACGATTGTCCCGGCGCGCATCACCACAAGCTCGTCGGTTTCGCTCGTAGTCAGAAAATCCGCCAATGTCCTAGTGACACCGTCCGTATCCGCGAACTCGACGGTCGCCAGAGAGCTCAGTGCAACCGGCGCCGGTTGAGGCCGCGCCGCTCGGGAGCCAGCAATGACGGCGGAAGGGATGATCTCGCTGACGTTTTGAAACGACCAGCGGCTGTAGGGCGTGGTCCGCCAGTTCGAAAGCGTAACGTCGGCGCGGTTGAACGCTTCCGTTGCGGGACCAGTCGATTTGGGCTGCCGCTCGGCCAGATGGTCTGTCGCCATGATCAGGCGCCTTCGAAGCCGGTCAGGACACTCACCGCATTGACGCCGATTTCCGCCACGGCGTAGCCACCTTCCATCACAAACAGGGTCGGCAGCCCGAGTTTTGCGATCCGCTGACCGATCTTGGGGAAGTCGCTTGTGGTCAGCTTGAAGCGGCTGATCGGGTCTTTCTCGAACGTATCGACGCCGAGCGAGACGACGACCACGTCAGGCGCGTAAGACGTGAGCTTGTCGCAGGCGTCATCCAGCGCCTGGCTCCAGCGATCCCAGTCGGTACCAAAACGCATGGGGTAGTTGAGGTTATACCCTTCGCCTTCACCGCTCCCGCGCTCGTCGGCATGGCCGAGAAAATAGGGGTATTCCTGCATCGGGTCTGCATGCAGGTTGATGACCTGAACATCGGCGCGTGCATAGAAGATTTCCTGTGTGCCGTTGCCGTGGTGGTAATCGACGTCGAGGATCGACACCTTCTTCGCGCCGTTGTCGCGCAGCCACTGGGCGGCAACGGCCGCATTGTTGATATAGCAGTAGCCGCCCATGAAGCCGGCGCCGGCGTGGTGGCCTGGCGGGCGGCAGAGCGCGAAGGCCGACCGGTCGCCGCCATGCACCAGGGCGGCTGCCGTCAGCGCCGTGTCGTGCGAGGATTTGATCGCATCCCATGAGCCTTCGACGATGCCGCAGCCCGCGTCGAACGAATAGTAGCCGAGCAGACCGTCGATGAACTCGGGCAGCACATCGCCGCGCAGGCCACGTGTCGGCCAGGTGAAGGGCAGCGCCGTGCCGGAGCGACCCTCGGCCGTCCAGCGGCTCCAGATCGTCGGCAGGAAATCGAGATAGTCCTGCCGATGAACCTTGGCCGCCGTCGACAGGTCATGCGCATTCGGTTCGAGAATGGCGCCGAGCGCGATGGCCTTGATGCGCTCGGCGACGTATTCGGCGCGCGACGGCAGCTCGAAGCCCGGGACGATGGCGCCGGCAACCAGCTCGAGTTGTTCGGCATGTCCGCGATGGCGCGGCGAAAAGACGGTCTTCATAAGATTATCCATCAGCGGGAAAAGGCTACACCCCGCCTCATCCTGGCGGGGTGCAGATGGGCGACTTACTTCTGGAGTTCGGTCCAGATCTTGGTGTAGAGGGCCTGGACATCCGGCGGGCAGGTCATCGACGGCACGCCGACCGATGCGAACTCGGCGGGAACGTTGATTTCCGGCGCACCCTTCATGTCGGCCGGCATGAACTTGTCGGAGCCGGCAATGCCGTTGGCGTAGCGGTGGAAGCCGGAATTCATGCCGGCGTTTTCAGGATCCATCATGAAGTTCTGGAACAGCTTGGCATTTTCGACGTTCTTGGCATCCTTGAGCACCGACAGGTTGTCGCTCCAGTCGACGAAGCCTTCCTTGGGATAGCCAAACTTGATAGCGGGGTTCTTCAGGCGCTGGCGGAAGGCGGAGCCGTTCCAGTCGCTGGAGGCAGCGAAGTCGCCGGAGCCCATCTTCTCGATGGTGCCGTATTCCATTGCCACCCAGTTCGGCTTGGCCTTGACCAGCGTGTCGCGCACTTTCTTCAGGATCGCCAGATCGCCGGTGCACTTCTTGCCGCCATTGTAGAGCACCGCCGCATCGATGACATCGGTCATCTCGGGCACGACATTGACCTTGCCCTTCAGCTCATCCGGCGTGTCGAAGATGATGCCCCAGGTGTTGATATCGCCCTTATAGACATCGGTGTTGACGACGGTGCCGACGATGCCCATCGCCCATGGCACCGTGTATTTACGGCCGGGGTCGAAGTCAGGATTCGCCCATTCCTTGGCGACGTTCTTGAAGTTTTCCATCTTGCCCGGATCGGTCTCGAGCAGCAGGCCCTCGGAAATCCAGATCGGAATGTAGTTCTGCGAGGGGACGACCATGTCGAAGCCGGAACCGCCCTGGCGAACCTTGGCAAGCGCGGTGTCGTTGGAATCGTAGTCGGTGATGGTCACCTTGACCTTGTAGGTGTCCTCGAACTTCTTGATCATTTCGGGGCTGGTGTAGTTGCCCCAGTTGTAGATGTTCAGTTCGCCCTCGGCGTGGGCGAAGCTGGCCGATGCCAGCAGTGCCGCCGCCAGGGCGATGGTGGACGTCATGCGTTTCATGCTTAGGCTCCCTTTCTCTTTATTGTTCAGGCACGATTTCGGTTGACGACGAAGAAGACGATGACGACGCAGATCGACAGGCCGAGAAACAGCGTCGAGATCGCGTTCATCTCCGGCGTGATGGAGCGGCGGATTTGCCCCAGCATGTAGGTGGGCAGGGTATCCTGGCCGGCCGACTTGACGAATTCGGTGATTACGACGTCATCCAGCGAGATGACGAAGGCCAGCATGAACCCGGCAAGAATGCCCGGCCACAGCAGCGGCAGGGTCACATAGCGGAAGGCGTTCCATGGCGTCGCATAAAGGTCGGCTGCAGCCTTCTCCAGCGTCAGATCCATGTTCTCCAGCCGGGCGCGGATCGGCAGATAAGCGAACGGAATGCAGAAGGCCGTGTGGGCGGCAACGAGGTAGCCAAGCCCGGAATAGCCCGTCCAGATCTTGATGCGCGCGAAGAAGATCAGCAAGGCCACCGCCGTCACGATCTCGGGGATCATCAGCGGCTGGTTGATGAAGGCGTATTTCATCGTCAGGCCGCGGTAGGGCTCCGTCCGGGTGGTCGCCAGCGCCGCCATGGTCGCGGCGATCGTGGCAATCACGGCCGCGATGCTGGCTATCTGCAGCGAGCGAAGCGATGCGTCGATCACCTGCTGGTTCTGGAAGGCCTTTTCGAACCATCGCAGCGACATGCCATCGAACGATGCCAGCGATTCCCCGGCGTTGAACGAGTAGAAGACCAGCACGGCAATCGGCAGGTAGAGCGCTGCGAAGCAGACCATGGCGATCGTGGTGAAGCCGCGCTGCCGGCGGACGGAGAAGGACCTAGCCATGCTGGCGGCTCCCCTGCGAACCCGCATTGCGGACATAAAACAAAAGCGCGACCATCACGATCAGCATCAGCGCGATCGAGAGCGCCGATCCGAGCGGCCAGTTGCGCCCCTGGCCGAACTGCAACTCGATCAGGTTGCCAAGCATCAGGTTCTTGCCGCCGCCGAGGATGCTGGGTGTGACGTAGGCACCGAGCGCTGGAATGAAGACGAGGATGGAGCCGGCTATGATGCCGGGCTTGACCAGCGGGATGATGATGCGGCGAAGCACCTTGAACGGCGTGGCGTAGAGATCGTAGCCGGCCTCGACCAGCCGGAAGTCCAGCTTTTCCATGCTGGCATAGAGCGGCAGCACCATCAGCGGCAGGTAGACATAGACCATGCCGGTAAGGATGGCGCCGTCGGTAAACAGCATCTGCAGCGGCTTTGCGATCAGACCCGCCCTTAGCAGCAAGCCGTTGATCAGCCCCTCGTTGCGAATGATCTCCAGAATGGCAAAGGTACGGATCAGCAGGTTCGTCCAGAACGGTATGGTGATCAGCAGCAGCCACAGTTCGCGCGTCGTCTCCCTGCGGGTGGCGATGAAATACGCCGTGGGAAAGCCGATCGCCAGCGTCAGCACTGTTGTCACCAGCGAGAGCACGACCGAACGCACGAAGATCGAGATATGCGCGCTGGCGAGCGACAGCGTGTCGTCGAAAATGTCCTTCTCGAGAAACACGTTGATCCAGCCATCGAGGGACGGCTGCCAGACGACGTCGCCATACGGTCCTGGCGTCAGAAACGAATAGGCGACGACGATCAGTAGTGGTCCGCTGGCAGCCGCTAGGATGATCAGCAGGGCCGGGAGCGAAAGAAGCCATCGTTTCCGGATGTCCCGGGTCTTTTCCGTTTCAACCGTTGCGACTGCGTCTGTCATGTCAGCCTCTCAAGACCCGGGCTGCGTTGGGTTCGATGGCGATACCGACCCGGTCGCCCTCGGAAAATCGCGCGGCCTGCAGCGGCTTGTTCTGTTCGCGCAGCGTGAATATCGTTTCCTCGTCGGCGAGACGGACGTGGTAGTGTGTATCCGTTCCAAAATAGACGACGGTCTCCAGCGTGCCCGTCATCTGGCAGGCTGGATGGTCCACCGGAGGGCAAAGGGCGGCGTGCTCGGGCCGCAGCACCAGCGTCACATCTCCGTCGGTCGCGAAATCCTTGGGCATGGTTGCCGAGATGCGGCCGGCCGAACGCGTTTCGACCTCAGCGATTCCGCCCGTCATCGAGCGAATCCGGCCCTTGAGGAAATTCGTCTCGCCGATGAAGTCGGCCACGAAGCGATCGGTCGGTGCGTCGTAGATTTCCCTGGGCTTGCCGACCTGCAGGATCTTTCCGGACGACATGACGGCGATGCGGTCCGACATAGTCAGGGCCTCTTCCTGATCATGGGTCACGAAGATGAAGGTGATGCCGGTTTCCGACTGCAGGCGCTTCAGCTCGATCTGCATGTCCTTGCGCAGTTTGTAGTCCAGCGCCGACAGCGGCTCGTCGAGCAGGAGCACCTTTGGCTGTGGCGCGAGCGCGCGCGCCAGGGCGACGCGCTGCTGCTGGCCACCGGAGATCTGGCTGGTGCGCCGTCCGGCCAGTGCTTCCATCCGCACCAGCTTCAGCATGGCCGCGACGCGTGCCTTGATCTCGCTTTTCGGCCGGCCGAGCATGGTCAGTCCGAACCCGATATTGTCCGCAACGGTCATGTGCGGGAAAAGGGCGTAGCTCTGGAAAACCGTGTTGATCGGTCGCTTGAAGGGCGGCATGGCGGCAATGTCGCTGCCGTTCAGCATGATCTCGCCGGATGTTGGATATTCGAAGCCGGCGATCAGCCGCAGAAGCGTGGTCTTGCCGCAGCCCGATGGGCCGAGCAGCGTGAAAAACTCGTTCTGCCGGATCGAAACCGATGCGTTGTCGACGGCGGAAAAGGCGAACTCGCCGAAGCCGAATACCTTGGAAACACTGCGAATTTCAATCGCGTCCAATTCCGCCATATGCGGGCCACTCACCGTTGCTGAAGCTGCTGTTCCCGCCTTTTCGGCTTTTGGCTAGGTGACCACACGCCATGTGCGTTGACAACCCGAATCTAATCTCCCGGTGGAAAATATTTATCGGCCGGAAAACTAATGTGCCCGCCGCAGATCGTCGTTGTCGGTCGGATCGTATCGATAGCATCGGGATCGGTCGCTTCGATATCGGTGTCGAGGATGACGATGTCGGCAACGTAGCCCGGCCTGATCATGCCCTTGCGATCCTCCTTGAACTCGGCATAGGCGCCTTCGACGCAATAGGCGGCAAGCGCTTCCGGCAGCGAAAACGATTGATCGGGGTCGGTCTCGCTCCAGCGCTTGCGGGTAACCGCCGCCTTCACGCCGACCAGCGGGTCGATCGGCGACACCGGCCAGTCCGACGCGAAGCAGATATGGGCGCCGGCGTTCTTCAACGTCCGCCAGGCATAGCTCACCGGCCAGCGGTCGCGGCCGATGCGCGAGATGGTCGGTTCCAGCGGCAGGCCAGCGCAGCCGGGTGGATGCGGCGGCTGCATGGAGGCGATAACGCCAAGCTCCTGAAAACGTCCGATATCGTCGGGATGCACAACCTCGATATGTTCGATCCGGTGGCGGCTGTCGCGGGCGCCGTTCGCGTTTCTCGCTGCTTCGTACCCGTCGAGCACGGCGCGCACCGCGCCGTCGCCGATGGCGTGGACGGCGATCTGCAAACCGCGCCGGTCCGCCTCCACGGCCACTGCCCGGAAGGTCTCGGGCGTGAACAGGCCCTCGCCGCGATCGCCTGGCATATCGGCATAGGGCTCGACCATGACCGCCGTGCCGCTTTCGATGACGCCGTCGTAGAAGACCTTGACCAGACCGGACGAAAGCCAGTCGCTGTCGAAACGCGCAGACATGTCGGATGCTTTTTGAAGCATGTCGATCGACATGAAATTCTTGAAGTGGAAGGGGACCTGCACCCGGCAGGGCAGGTGGCCATCTTCCTGCTCGATCGCCGACAGCAGCTGCAGTTGATAGAGATTGCCGTCCATGTTCTGGACGGTGGTGATGCCGTGGCTGGCGCAATAGGCAAGACCGCGTCGCATGACGGCGATATCCTGCGCCCATTGCGCGGCATCAGGATAAGGGTCCGGCTCGCCGCCGGTGGACAGGCCCAGTCGATAACGATCGAAACCGCCGGCCGCCTGCAGTGGGCTGAATGCTTCCATCTCCCGCAATTCGCCGGTTGCCAGGCCATCAGGGCCCATGACGACCTCGTTGCCGGGGCCGAGTTTGGCGCCACCGAGTATGCCGACCAGCTCCAGCGCGCTGGTGTTGGCCCAGGCTGTGTGGTGATCCGGCGCGAAAAGAACCAGCGGCTGGGCGGGCAGGATCGCGTCGAGATGCTGGCGGGTCAGCGTCTGCGCCCGGCCGAGAATGGCGTAATCGACGCCCTGCGCAAACAACACCTTCTGCGTCTGGCGCGTGTGAGCGTAAGCGCGGACCGCCTCGGTCAGCGCGGCAAGGCCCTTTACGCCGGTGAGCTGCAGATGGTCGAGTTCCGCGGCGCCTGAAAAGAGATGCATGTGGTTTTCGGAAAAGCCCGGCAGGACGGAGCCGCGGGCGGCATCGATAATCCGGGTATGAGGCCCGCGCAGCGGCTCGACGTCGGCACTGGTCCCTACCGCTATGATCCTGCCAGCGGCGAACGCGACCGCCTCGGCATGCGGACTATCGGGATCAAGGGTCAGAACACGTCCGTTGAGGATGATGGTGTCAGCCGTATGCGTCATGAGATGCTCATCGTTGCCATGCAATAGGCCGAGCTAAGCCGATACGGCGATCGAATTCAACCGAAACCAGTTTTGCGGCTGATCTTGGGCCGCGCGACATGACGGCACTCACAGCGGGGACGGGGTGGCTGGGAAGACCGCGCGTCTCCGCCTGCGCGAAGACGCTTGAGTGCTCAGGCGAACGCGGCAATCGCCGCGTTGCAGGCCTTGGAGAAATGGCCGCAACAGTTGTCGTTGCCCATGGATTGCCGCGTGACGCGGGCGCCTTCCAGCAGAAGGGTAAGTGTATCGGCCAGCAGCTGCGGTTCACGCGCGCCGGCGGCAAGACAGAGCGCTTCCAGCTTGTCCCGCTGCTCTGCCTTATGGCGCTCTATGACCCCATAGGCCGGATGGCCTTCGCCTTTAAGCTCGATCGCCGCATTGGCAAGGTCGCAGCCGACATGCTCGCCGCAAAGGCTCTGGGTGCGCATCTCGATCCAGGCAACGAGTTGGCCCCGGGCATCGTCGGGATGGGCCGCCTCCAGGTCACGCCAGATCGCCTCGGCCTTGTCGGAGGCTCGGCGCAGCGTTTCGCAGACCAGTTCGTCCTTCGAGCGGAAGTGCCGATAGAGCGTCATCTTGTTGGTGAGTGCACCTTCGGCGATGGCATCGACGCCGATGCCGCGAATGCCGTGCTCACGAAAAAGCTCCGCGGCGGTCGAGACGATGCGTTCCCGTGGCGGGATCTTTTCGTCGCTGTTTGCCGGCATGAGAGCGGTGGAGGTTTCTGATTTTTTTGAGGACAACGTCCTTGACATCCGTGTGACCGATCGGTAACAAATGCATTGTTACTTACCGGTAACACCACTTTTTGCGGAAGTCAATGCCGACAGGGCGTTGCAGCCAAGGTGGAACACGGGCGACCGCCCACGAAAGGAGGACTGAGCCATGAGAAAGACCAGAGACGACCTGACGATATCCGAAGCCCTTCGCGACCCCCTGATCGCCATGGTGATGCGCGCCGACGGCGTGAAGCTTGACGATTTCAAGCGACTTCTGGAGACGGCGGCGGTGAAACGCGAACAGCGTTCCAACCCGGTCAAGAAATTCATTGACGTCATAAAGAGCAATCCGGCTGCGACCTGCAGCTTCTGCTGATACCTAGGGCGTTCCCTGCCCCTGTAAGAGCCGTCGCTGACAAAGCGACGGCTTTTTTGGTTTGCCCACAGCTCCCCGCGAATACAAAAACGGGGCCGAATGCGACCCCGTCCTGTCTGTTGGAATGATCAGAATTCAGACCATTCAGGCTCTTGCTTCAGCGCCGCGTTGCCTCGGAAGGCACTGGCGAGCTTCTGCCCCAACTGACGCGCGGGCGAGGCGACGGAGGCGTGGCTGGCGCGGGCGCTCGTGGCCACCGGGCGGGACTGGATCGGTGCCTCGCCACCGAGCTTGAACTGCGACATCAGATGCGACAGCGCCGTTGCTTCGTTGGCCAGGCTGTGGCTGGCGGCCGTGGTCTCTTCGACCATGGCGGCATTCTGCTGCGTGCCCTGGTCCATGCTGTTCACGGCCGTGTTGATTTCCTGCAGGCCGATCGACTGTTCGCGCGAAGCTTCCGCAATCGCATGGACGTGGCGGTTGATCTCCTGGACTTCCGAGACGATCGCGTCGAGCGCCTTGCCGGCTTCTCCGACCAGAGCCACACCGGACTCGACCTGCGAGCCGGACGCGGTGATCAGCGACTTGATCTCCTTGGCAGCCTTGGCAGAGCGCTGCGCGAGTTCGCGGACTTCCTGTGCGACGACCGCAAAGCCCTTTCCGGCATCACCGGCGCGGGCCGCTTCGACGCCGGCATTCAGTGCCAGAAGATTGGTCTGGAACGCGATGTCGTCGATGACGCCGATGATGTTGCTGATCTCATTGGAGGACTGCTCGATGAGATGCATTGCCTTAACGGCGTTGCGGACGACCTCGCCCGACTTCTCCGCACCCTCGCGGGTGCGGGCAACGAGCTGGCTCGCCTCATTGGCGCGCTTTGCGGCGTCCTTGACTGTCGTGGTGATCTCTTCGAGGGCCGCGGCCGTTTCCTCGACGGATGCAGCCTGCTGTTCCGTCCGCTTCGACAGGTCGTCGGCGGATGCGCGGATCTGGCTGGAGCCCGCGCCGATCGCGCTTGCATTGGCGCCAACTGCCTGAAGAGCGCCGTTCAGTTTCAGTACTGCGGCGTTGAAATCCTGACGAAGCGTGTCGAGGTTGCCAGTAAACGGCATGTCGATCCGGCAGGCCAAGTCGCCATCGGCAAGGTTGCCGAGCGCGTGGCCCAGCGCCTGGACCGCCGTCTGCAGGCTTGCTGCTTCTTCGGCCTTTTCCGCTTCACGCTGGAGGCGCTCGCTTTCGCTCATGGAGCGTGCCGATTCCGCCTGCTGCTCGATCCGCAGACGCTCGATGGCGTTGTTGCGGAACACGGCGACAGCGGTCGCCATCTGGCCGATTTCGTCACGACGATCGAGACCATCGATATCCTGCTGGGTCTCGCCGGCAGCCAGCGATGCCATACGCTCGCGCAACTTTGCCATCGGTGCTGTAATACCCTTGTGTGCGATGGTCATGGCAAAGGCGATCGCGGCGAAGATGCCGACAATGAGGCCAACGATCGAGCTGAAGATGGTCGAGGACACGGATGCCGACAACTCGCGGCCACCATTGTCGAGAAGATCGGCCATGGCCTTGTTGTTGGCGCCGAATTTCGGAGACAAGGCGATGATCGCCTCGTCGAGCTTGGCGGAAAGGTTCTTGACGGCCTCGGCATCTCCGGCAGCGTGCGCTGCAAGCGCCTGGTCACCGATCGCCTTCAGCGCGTCAGCGCCGACGAGCAATTCGGCGATGGCGTCCTTGCGGCTCGCGACGAGGTTCGGGATCTGCGACAGGCGTTCGCGGGCACCGGCGAACTCGGTGCCGAAACGCTTGGAAATATTGTCGAATGCCGGCGAACCGGTTTCCTGTGTGAGAGCGCGGCTCAGCCAGGTGGTCGATGTCCAGATTCCCGCGGCCGCCCGAGCGCCGAGGGTTGCCGCCGTGCTCTCGTTCTGCAGGAAGCCGGTGTAGGATTGATTGGCGGCGTGGAACCTACTGGCGACATAGGTCAAACCAGACAGCGAAATCACGCCAAGCAGCGCAATGGCGATGAGAAACTTGGTCTTTATCTTCAAATTTTTGAGCATAGCGCACCTTATAGCCACAGGACGACGAGCCGTGCTCGAGACTTAGGCAATCGAGCAGAAGCGGAAAATTGATATTGTCAAATTGGTGGGGCGCATCATGCGCAGAGCGACGACCGGATACCCGGGCATCGCAAACGCAACCTAAGCACTCGTTATTAAAAAATCCTGACCGCGTCAGAATAGGTGGTGGGTGATCACAGCCGACCACTCGCCACGCGCTCTATGTCGAGACGCGCGGCGCCGTATGAAATGAATTCGGGCCGCCACCGATCTGGTGGCGGCCCGATGAGTTTTGCCGAGCGTCAGACGATGCCGCCGCTGCCGCCGACCGAAGCCGGCCGCTCGCCGGCGACCTTCTTGCGGTAACCGCTGGCGCGGTAGGTCGCGACCGGGTCGATGGCGCCGCCCGCACGGCGACGGGCCTCGGCGAGGATCGGCTCGACGTCGGCGCGATAGCCCCTCTTCAGCGTTTCCGTGGCCATCAGCGCGTCGTTGTCATCCTGGTAGCCGGACAGCGCCTTGCGATCGACGATCAGCGCCTGCGCATAGGCGCGGCGGATTTCGTTGGCGCTGTTGATGAGGCTTTCGATCGGGTCGGTCACATTGTGCGACTGGTCAATCATATGGGCGGGGTTGAAGTCGTTGACGCCGCGCTGCTCAGCTTCGACAAGTTCGTTGAACACGAGGAACAGGCGATAGGGGTCGATCGAGCCGGCGTCGAGGTCGTCGTCGCCATACTTCGAGTCGTTGAAATGGAAGCCGCCGAGCTTGCCGAACTGGATCAGGCGGGCGACGATCATCTCGATATTGGTGTTCGGCGCATGGTGGCCGAGATCGACCAGGCAGTGCGCCTTGGGGCCGAGAGTCTGGGCGATCAGGTAGTTGGTGCCCCAGTCCTGCACGACGGTCGAGTAGAAGGCCGGCTCGTACATCTTGTGCTCGGAGAAGAGCTTCCAGTCCTCGGGCAGCGCCTTGTAGATATCGGCCATCGAGGCGAGGTAGCGTTCGAAGGAGCGGGTGAAGTTGCTCTGGCCGGGGAAGTTCGAGCCATCGCCGACCCAGACCGTCAGCGCCTTGGAGCCAATCGCCTTGCCGATCTCGATGCATTCGAGATTGTGCTCGACCGCCTGCGCACGCGTTGCAGCGTCCGTGTGGCTCAGCGACCCGTACTTGTAGGAATGGGCTTGGCCGGGCGCGTCGGAGAAGGTGTTGGAGTTCATCGCGTCAAAGCCGAGGCCGAGTTGTTCCCCCTTGGCCTTGAGTTCCTTCACATCCGTCTTGTCCCACGGAATATGCAGCGAGACATTCGGCGTGGCGCGCGTCAACTCGTTGATGACGGAGCAGTCTTCCAGCTTGTCGAAGATGCCGCGCGGTTCGCCGGTGCCGGGGAAGCGGGCGAAACGCGTACCACCGGTGCCGACGCCCCATGAGGGGACGGCGACGAAGAATTCGGAGACGCGGCGGGTGATCGCTTCGATATCGACACCGCGACGCGACAGGCTGGCGCCGAGCGCTTCGTAATCGGATTTGAGCGCGGCTGCGCGCTTTTCGTTTTCCTGCGCGATCACATCCTGCGCAATTATCGTGTCTGCCATCAATTCCTCCCTTGTCGCATTGAACCAAACGGCTCCTGTCCGCGTTTCGCTGCGTGAAATAATATAATCCGTTACGAGGCGACCTTGGACATCATACGCATTCTTCTCGCAATCATCCTGCCACCTGTCGGCGTATTCCTGCAGGTCGGTATCGGCCTGCAGTTCTGGCTCAATATTCTGCTTACGCTGTGCGGCTACGTTCCGGGGATCATCCATGCAATCTGGGTGATCCTCCGGAGGTAGGGATCAGCGCGGGAAGCTCTGCGCGTTGCCGGCATCGACGTTGATGATGTTGCCGGTCGATTTGGCCGACACATCGGATGCCAGGAAGTAGATGGCCTCGGCGATGTCTTCGGGGAACACGTTGAGCTTCAGCATCGAGCGCTTGCGGTAATGCTCCTCGAGCTCGGTGATCTCGATCTTCGAAGACGCCGCACGCTGTTCGCGCCACTCGCCGTTCCAGATTTTCGATCCGCGGAGAACCGCATCCGGATTGACCGTGTTGACGCGGATGCCGGCTTCCGCGCCTTCCAGCGCCAGGCAACGGGCGAGATGGATTTCGGCCGCCTTGGCGGTGCAATACGCAGCCGCGTTCGGCGAGGAGGCCAGGCCGTTCTTGGACGCGACGAACACGACGTTGCCGCCGAGGTTCTGCTTGCGGAACAGACGGAACGCCTCGCGCGATACGAGGAAATAGCCGGTCGCGAGGATGTCGATGTTCTTGTTCCACATCGAAAGCTCGGTGGTTTCGATCGGCGCGGACGAAGCGATGCCGGCGTTCGACACCAGAATGTCGATGCCGCCGAATTCTACGCAGGCTTCCGCGAAAGACGAAATCACGCCGTCTTCCTTGGTGACGTCGAGCTTGACGCTGCGAACCGCATCGCCGCCAAACTGCTTGGCAAAGTCGGTCTGGGTGCCGTCGAGCGCTTCCTGGTCGATATCGGCCAGAACCACGCAGGCACCTTCGCCGATCAGGCGGGCAGCGGTTGCGCGGCCGATGCCGCCGGCGCCGCCGGTGACGAACGCAACCTTGCCGGCCAGGCTCTTCGGCTTCGGCATGCGCTGCAGTTTGGCTTCTTCGAGCAGCCAGTATTCGATGTCGAAGGCTTCCTGCTCCGGCAGGCCCTGATACTCGGAAACTGTGGATGCGCCGCGCATGACGTTGATGGCGTTGACATAGAACTCGCTGGCGATGCGAGCGGTTGCCTTGTCACGGGCAAAAGACAGCATGCCGACGCCGGGAACGAGGAAGATGACCGGGTTCGCGTCGCGCATGGCGGGCGAGTTGGCATGCTTGCAGTCGTTGTAGTAGCGGGCGTAGTCGGCGCGGTAGTCTTCCAGCGCCTTGTCGAGTCCGGCAACGATGGCGTCCACGTCAGGCTTCGCCGGGTCGAAATCGACGATCAGCGGGCGGATTTTGGTCCGCAGGAAATGGTCCGGGCAGCTGGTGCCGAGCGCGCCGAGCGGCGCTAGGTGCTTCGAGTTGACGAATTCGAGCACGGCATCCTGATCGTCAAAGTGGCCGAGTTTGCGTTCCGACTTGCCAATGCGACCGCGGATCTCGGGCATCAGGCGGGCGACGATGGCGCGGCGTTCGGCAACCGGCAGGCTCTGCGTGACAGCGCCCCCGAAGATCGTCTTGCCCTCGGTCTTCTCGGCAAACCAGACGATGGCCTTGTTGATGATCTCGAGCGTCAGCTCGTAGCAGGCCTTGGCATCGTTCGCCCAAGTGAAGAGACCGTGGCTCTCGAGGACGACGCCCTTGGAATTCGGGTTCGCCTTGACGAAGGCTTCAAGGTCCAGACCGAGCTGGAAGCCCGGGCGCCGCCAGGGCAGCCAGCCGATGTCGGCGCCGAAGATCTCCTGGGTCAGCTCCCTGGAATTCTTGGAAGCGGCGATGGCGATGATCGCATCAGGGTGCATGTGGTCGACATGGGTGAAGGGCACGAAACCGTGCAGCGGCGTATCGATCGAGGCAGCGCGGCTGTTTAGGTTGTAGGTGCAATGGGGGAGGAAGCCAACCATGCGGTCTTCGTCTTCGACACCCTTGTAGATGCCCTTGAGCGAATCCAGCTTGTCCTGATAGAGCGTCGCGAAGCCGTCGAGCTTGATAGTGCCGACGTCGCCGCCCGAACCCTTGACCCAGAGAACCTTGACCTTTTCGCCGGTCAGCGGATCGGTCTCCATGACCTTCGCAGAGGTATTGCCGCCGCCGTAATTGGTGATGCGCTTGTCGGCGCCGAGCAGGTTGGAGCGATAGAGCAGCTTTCCGGTCTCATCGAGGCCTGCCGCATATGTCTCGTCCCAACGGTTATCCAGAAGCCGGACAGTTGCCGCCATGTCATCCTCCCATATAGAATTCGTGGACGCCCGAACGAACTCCGCGTCCCTTGCGGTGACGGTATCGCTCATGAAAACCGGCGTTGTCAATCGAAAACGATCAAAAACGATTATGTTGCAGCGCAATGTGAAAATATATGATCGTTTCTGATTGACACATAGTCACAACTGCGAAATAAACGATGCAGGAGGACCCCATGCACGAACGCGAACGCCATCGCATCATATTGAGCGCCGTACAGGAAAAGTCGGTCGTGACAGTTCAGGATATTTCCGAGCTGACCGAGGCTTCCGAGGCGACGATCCGGCGTGACATCGCGGCACTTCACGTGCAGGGCAAGATCCGCCGCGTTCGTGGCGGCGCCGAAGCGGTGCACCCCCCGCAGCTCGGAAATCTCGCAGGGCGCCCGTTCAGGGTTTCAGAATCAGTCAATTCCGATAAAAAGCGCGCAATTGCTCGCGCTGCCGTCGATCTCTGCGATCCGGGCGATGCGATCATCATCAATGGCGGCACCACGACATTCCAGATGGTGCACTTCATGGCCGCGCACCGGATGCAGGTGATGACCAATTCGTTCGCGATTGCCGAGCATCTGGTCAAGCATTCGAAGAATACGGTGACGGTGCCCGGCGGCGTGATCTATCGCGAACAGAGCCTGATCCTGTCGCCCTTCGACAATGATGCGATCCGCAATTTCTATGCGCGACGCTTCTTCATCGGTGCGCAGGGCGTCGGCCCGCTCGGCATCATGGAGGCCGATGCGCAGATCATTCAGAGCGAGCAGAAGCTGATGCATCAGGCCGACGAGCTGATCGTCATGGTCGATTCCAGCAAGTTTCGTAGGCGCTCGAGCCTCATTCTGTGCCCGCTCGATCGCGTAACCACAGTCATTACGGACGAGGGAGTCTCCGAGGAGTCCGTCCGGATGATCGAGGATGCGGGCGTCAAGCTCGTGATTGCGAACACGGTTTCGCAAGTGAAGGAGGATTCCTCGTCGGTCGCCTGAGAAGCCCGGCAGGATGTAGTCAAGTCTTTTTAACCTGGGAGGATGAAAGCATGAAACTCGCAAAAACACTGGCGGTGGGCGTCGCCTTTGCCGTGGCGCTGATGGCAGGCGCCGCAAGCGCCAAGGACATCAAGATCGGCCTCGTCGTGAAGTCGCTCGGCAACGGCTTCTTCGAAGCCGCCAACAAGGGCGCGCAGGAAGCCGCCAAGGAACTCGGCGGCGTCGAGGTGATCTACACCGGCCCGACCTCGACAACGGCCGAAGGCCAGATCGAAGTCATCAACTCGCTGATCGCGCAGGGCGTCGACGCCATCGCGATCTCGGCCAACGATCCGGATGCCGTCATCCCGGCCCTGAAGAAGGCCAAGCAGCGCGGCATCAAGGTCATTTCCTGGGATTCCGGCGTCAACAAGGATGGTCGTATCCTGCAGCTCAACCCGTCGTCCAACGAGCTGATCGGCAAGATGTGCTTGACGCTGGTCAAGGATCATCTGGAAGGCGGCAAGGGCGACTTCGCCATCCTGTCGGCAACCACCACCTCGACCAACCAGAACATTTGGATCGGCGAGATGAAGAAGCAGCTGAAGGACTTCGCCGGCATGAACCTCGTCACCACCGTTTATGGTGATGACCTCTCCGACAAGTCCTACCGCGAAGCCGAAGGCCTGCTGAAGTCGAACCCTGATGTCAAGGTCATCGTCGCTCCGACGACGGTCGGCGTTCTCGCCGCCTCCAAGGTTGTCGAAGACAAGGGTCTGGTCGGCAAGGTCTACGTGACCGGCCTCGGCCTGCCGTCTGAAATGGCCGGCGCGATCAAGTCTGGCGCGACGAAGGAATTCGCCATCTGGAACCCGATCGACCTCGGCTACTCCGCGACGCAGATCGCCTATCACCTCGTCAAGGGTGACGCGACCGGCAAGCCGGGCACCGAAATCGAAGCCGGCCGCATGGGCAAGATCAAGGTGGACGACAAGGGCGAAGCCGCGATGGCCGATCCGTTCATCTACAACGCTTCGAACATCGACCAGTTCTCGAAGGTTTTCTAAGCCTCGCTTGAACACCATAACCCGGCGGCATTGCCGCCGGGACTTCCCAATCGACATCCGGTAAATGCTGATGAACAACGCCCTTCAACACAATGTTGCAAGCGTCGCGCCTGGCGACGTTCCCGCAATTCTGGAAATGCGCGGCATTTCGCAGATCTTTCCCGGCGTGAAGGCGCTCGATAACGTCAGCATCTCGCTCTATCCCGGCAAGGTGACGGCGCTGATCGGCGAAAACGGTGCCGGCAAATCGACGCTGGTGAAGATCCTCACCGGTATCTACCGTCCGAACGAAGGCGAGATCCTCGTCGATGGCAAGGTGACGACATTCGCCAACGCGCAGGCCGCGATCGACGCCGGCGTGACCGCGATCCATCAGGAAACCGTGCTCTTCGACGAACTCACGGTTGCCGAAAACATCTTCCTCGGCCACGCGCCGCGCACCCGCTTCCGCACCATCGACTGGGCGCTGATGAACAGCCGTGCCAAGGCGCTGCTGGTCTCGCTGGAAAGCAACATCGATCCGACGATCCGCCTGAAGGACCTCTCGATCGCGCAGCGCCACCTTGTGGCCATCTCGCGCGCACTGTCGATCGAGGCCCGCATCGTCATCATGGACGAGCCGACCGCCGCACTCTCGCGCAAGGAGATCGACGATCTGTTCCGCATCGTCGAGGGGCTGAAGGCGCAGGGCAAGGCGATCCTCTTCATCAGCCACAAGTTCGACGAGCTCTATGAGATCGCCGACAATTTCGCCGTCTTCCGCGATGGCCGCGCCGTCGGCCACGGCAATCTCAAGGCGACGCCGCAGGACGAGATCGTCCGCCTCATGGTCGGTCGCGATGTGGAGAACGCCTTCCCGAAGGTCGACGTCGCCATCGGCGGCCCGGTGCTGCAGGTCGAGAAATACTGTCACCAGACCGAATTCCGCGACATTTCGCTGACGCTGCGCAAGGGCGAGATCCTCGGCATCTATGGTTTGATCGGGGCAGGGCGCTCGGAGCTCTGTCAGTCGCTGTTCGGCATCACCAAGCCGCTGTCGGGTAAGCTGAGCCTTGATGGTCGTGAGATTGCGATCAACTCACCGCTGGATGCGATCCGCGCTGGCATTGTCTATGTGCCGGAAGAGCGCGGCCGCCATGGCCTGGCGCTACCGATGCCGATCTACCAGAATATGACGCTGCCTTCGCTCGGCCGCACTTCGCGAAAAGGCTTCCTGAAGGCGGCCAACGAATTCGCGCTGGCACGCAAATATGCCGAACGTCTGGACCTGCGCGCCGCGGCGCTATCCGTTCCCGTCGGCACGCTGTCGGGCGGCAACCAGCAGAAGGTGGTCATCGGCAAGTGGCTGGCGACCATGCCGAAGGTGATCATTCTCGACGAGCCGACAAAGGGTATCGATATCGGCTCCAAGGCAGCCGTGCACGGCTTCATCAGCGAGCTCGCCGCCGAAGGCCTGTCGATCATCATGATCTCGTCCGAGCTGCCGGAGATCATCGGAATGTCCGACCGCGTCCTCGTCATGAAGGAGGGCTTGTCGGCAGGCCTCTTCGAACGCAAGGACCTGACGCCCGAGGCGCTGGTGCGCGCCGCCACCGGCAACGCTTGAGGAACCAGCATGCCCCGATTGCTCAGAAAACGAGAAACCCTCCTCTTCATCATCATCGCGGTGATGATTGCCGCCTTTTCGACGCGGGCCGATGGCTTTGCAACGCCCGGAAATCTTTCGGGCATCTTCAACGACACGTCGATTCTGATCATCCTGGCGCTGGCACAGATGACCGTCATCTTGACCAAGTCGATCGACCTGTCGGTGGCCGCCAATCTTGCCTTTACCGGGATGGCGATCGCCATGCTCAACGCCACCTATCCCGGTCTGCCGCTGGTGGTTCTCATCCTCGCCGCGATCCTGATCGGCGCCTGCCTCGGCGCGATCAACGGCTTTCTCGTCTGGGCGCTGGAGATCCCGCCGATCGTCGTGACATTGGGCACGCTGACCATCTATCGCGGCATGGCCTTCGTGCTGTCGGGCGGCGAATGGGTCAACGCCCACCAGATGACGCCGACCTTCCTGAATGTCCCTCGCACCGTCGTGATGGGCATGCCAATTCTCAGCTGGGCCGCTGTTATCATCGTCGCGCTGATCTATGTCGTGTTGAAATACACCCAGTTCGGCCGCTCGACGTATGCAGCCGGCGGTAACCCGACGGCTGCCGTCTACGCCGGTATCGATGTCGGCTGGACGAAATTCCTGGCCTTCGTGCTGTCGGGCGCTCTGGCCGGGTTGGCGAGCTACCTATGGGTCTCGCGCTATGCCGTCGCCTATGTCGATATCGCCAACGGTTTTGAACTCGATAGCGTGGCCGCTTGCGTGATCGGCGGCATCTCGATCGCCGGCGGTGTAGGATCGGTCCTCGGCACCGTGCTGGGCGCGCTTTTCCTCGGCGTCATCAAGAACGCGCTGCCCGTCATCGGCATCTCGCCGTTCACCCAGATGGCGATCTCGGGCACCGTCATCATCCTCGCCGTCGTCTTCAACGCAAGGCGCGAGCGCAATCGCGGCCGCATCATCCTGCGCGACAAGGCCGCCGCAGAGATACCAGCAGAGGTGGCCGCATGAGCACCGTCGTTTCCACACCCTCTGAAAAGCGCGTCATTCCCGATCGCCTCGGTACACCGTTCAAGCGGATCATGGCGAGCTGGGAAGTGCTGCTGTTCGGCGTCGCGGTGCTTATCTTCATCTTCAATTCGCTGGCTTCGCCCTATTTCCTCGACGCCTGGAACCTCTCCGACGCGACCTTCAACTTCACGGAAAAGGCGATGATCGCCTTCGCCATGGCGCTGCTCGTCATCTCGGGCGAGATTGACCTCTCCGTCGCCGCCATTATCGCGTTGGCCTCGACCGCCATGGGCGCCGCCGCACAGGCAGGGATCGGCGCGCCCGGGCTGGTGGCCATCGGCGTTGGCGTCGGTCTGCTCTGCGGGATGTTCAACGGCTTTCTCGTCTCGGTGATGAAGCTGCCGTCGATCGTCGTCACGATCGGCACGATGAGCCTGTTTCGCGGCATCTCCTATATCGTCCTCGGCGACCAGGCCTATGGTGGCTATCCCGAGGATTTTGCCTTCTTCGGGCAGGGTTACGTCGTCTGGGTGTTCTCGTTCGAGTTCGTACTGTTCGTCGTCGTGGCGATCCTGTTCGCCATCCTGCTGCACGCCACCAATTTCGGGCGCCAAGTCTATACGATCGGCAACAATGATTTCGCCGCACGCTTCTCCGGCATTCCGGTCGAGCGGGTGAAGTTCATCCTGTTCATGCTCACGGGTGTCATGAGCGGTGTGGCCGCCGTCTGCCTCACCTCGCGTCTCGGCTCGACGCGTCCGTCGATCGCGCAAGGCTGGGAACTCGAAGTCGTCACCATGGTCGTCCTCGGCGGTGTCTCGATCCTCGGCGGCTCCGGCAAGATCGGCGGCGTGGTCATCGCCGCCTTCGTCATGGGTCTCGTCACCTTCGGCCTCGGATTGCTCAACGTACCCGGCATCGTCATGTCGATCTTCATCGGCCTGCTTTTGATCATCACCATAGCGATCCCGATCATCGCCCGCCGCATCAAAGCCATGAGTTCGAAATGACGCTGGAAAAACACGCCTTCAAGATGGTGCTCAATCCCGGCATGGAAGCCGAGTATAAAAAGCGCCATGACGAGATCTGGCCGGAACTTGTCGAGTTGCTGCACCAGTCGGGTGCCAGCGACTATTCGATCCACCTGGACCGCGAGACCAACACGCTGTTTGGCGTCTTGACGCGCACAAGCGACAACAGCCTGGCCAGCCTGCCGGATCATCCCGTCATGAAGAAGTGGTGGGCACATATGGCCGACATCATGGCCACCAATCCCGATAATTCGCCGGTGCAGAGCGTTCTCGTCACCGTTTTCCATATGCCATGACGACCGAACCGCAATTTTCCCGCATCGCCGTTCTCGACATCGGCAAGACCAATGCAAAGGTGGTGGTGCTCGATAGCGCCACCGGCGCCGAGATCGCCGTCGTCAAGACCGCGAACCGGGTTATCACCTCAGGCATCTATCCGCACTACGACGTCGAGCGTCTGTGGACCTTCGCGCTCGATGCGTTCAGGCGCTTTGCTGTCTCGCCCGGTTTCGATGCCATCTCGATCACCACCCATGGCGCCTCCGCTGCCCTTCTCGACGCGACAGGAGAGCTCGTCATGCCAGTACTCGACTACGAGCACGGCTATCCGCAATCGGTGATCGACGCCTACACAGCACTACGACCGCCCTTCGAGGAAACCTACTCGCCGCACCAGACGATGGGCCTGAATATCGGCGCGCAGTTGCACTATCAGCAGACGGTCTTTCCGGAGCTTTTCGCCGAGGTCGCGACCATCGTTACCTACCCGCAGTACTGGGCAGCCAGGCTGACCGGGGTGACGGCGAACGAGCGCACGTCGCTCGGTTGCCACACCGATCTCTGGAACCCGTGCGCCTCCTCCTATTCCAGCCTCGTTGATACGCTCGGCATCAGGGAGCTGATGGCGCCGATCCGCTCGGCTTTCGACGCGCTGGGCCCGGTTTTGCCTGAGGTCGCCCAGGAGATCGGTCTCGAACGATCGGTTCCCGTCTATTGCGGAATCCATGATTCCAACGCGTCGCTGCTGCCGCATCTCGTCAATCGCGCCGCGCCGTTCGCCGTGGTTTCGACGGGCACATGGGTGGTAAACTTCGGCGTTGGCGGCGATCTGGATCACCTTGATCCGCGGCGAGATACGCTGGGAAATGTCGATGCATACGGCCGCGCCGTGCCGTCTTCGCGTTTCATGGGCGGACGGGAATTCGAGGTTCTCTCCGCCGAGATTGGTGTGGTGGCAACGGATGACGTGCTCGATGTCGTCGCCACCGTCATCGCCAAGGGCATGATGCTGCTGCCCAACGTAGTACCGGGGTCCGGTCCGTTTCCCGGCAAGCAGAGACGGTGGATCGCTGCCGAAAGCGCTACGGCTGCCGAATGCTACGCTGCTGCCTGCCTCTATCTTGCGTTGATGACAGAGGCTTGCCTTAGCCTGATTGGCGCAAAAGGGCCGATCATCGTCGAGGGGCCATTTTCGTTGAACCAGGTCTACCTCGATATTCTCGCCGCCGTGACGGGTCGCGATGTCATTGCCTTGCCTGGCTCTACCGGCACCAGCGCCGGTGCCGCGCTTCTGGCGGGTATCCGACCGGTTGTAGGCGCCGAACGGCACGTTTCACCGCGTCAGATCGAAGGGCTCGCTGACTATCGCCGCGATTGGCATGCGGCGCTGAGGTAACACTCTTTTCCGGATCGCCTCTTTGCGCGGCCTGTCATTCGCGATAGGTTGAGGGCGCCATCAGATCAGGTGAGGAAAAGACGACATGACAGTTTCATCCGGCGAGGAGTTCGATCCGCGGGCGCTCGCAGCACGGTTTGCCAGCCTTGAAAAATCAAGAAAAAAGGCGCCGACGGCCGATTTTACCCTACCGGCCACGCTACGGGACGCGATGGATGCCCAGAATTTTCTGGTGGCGGAAGAACGCATTTCCAAGCCCGCCTGGAAGGTTGCCATGTCGCCTGACGGCCAGGCTGTGACTGCCCCGCTGCATCCCTATTTCGAAGCATCATCCGGCGCTTCGATTGCATGGCAGCCGGGCATGAAGTTCGAAGCGGAGATCGCAGTGCGTCTCGGCAAGGACATCCCGGTTCGCCAGGACGGATCCTACACGAGACCGGAGATGATCGAAGCCATTGCCGAGGTCCATCTCGGCGCCGAGCTACTGGCGAGCAGCATCACGGAAAGCGGCGCGGTGTCGTTCTTGCTCTATCTGGCCGAGCGCATCGGCAACAAGGGTTATGTCCTCGGCCCGGTCCTGCCGAAGGGCGTGATCGATACGATCGGCAGCACGCCGCTCAAGGTCACGCATGGTGCCGAGGTCATCTACAACGGACTGGCGAAGCATCCGAAGGACGATGTCCTCACATGGCTGCTCGCCTACGCGAACGACAAGCTCCGGCCGCACACGTCCTTGAAGAAGGGTGCTCTTATCACCACAGGCACGCTGTGTGGCGCGATCGAACTACAAGGTCCGGGCCTGATCGAAATCGTGCACGACGGCAGCACGCGTCTCAGTCTCGCGATCGTCTGACGACACTACGATACTTCCCCTGCCGTTTGAACGCCGGCAGGGGAGGTGGGAACCTTGCGGCGCACGGCGCATTTTCCAGATTGGATATCTGGAGGATGTCATGAAGCACCGTTTTCTGACCTTTGCTGCGATTTCGATGCTTATGGCAAGCAATGCTCTTGCCACCGAAGCGCCATTTCTGACGTCCCTCGCTGGAAGTTGGAGCGGCGCAGGTATGATGAAGCGCACCGCGGGCTCATCGCCCATCAAGCTCGACTGCAGCTTTCAGTCCACGGCGAAAGGCGAGGCACTGTCCATGAATGGCAAATGCCGAGGACTGCTTGTGGTCTCGCGCGCGGTTTCCGCTCAATTGATCGCCAACGGCAATAGATATGCAGGCCGTTACATTGGCCCGTCTGGCGGGGTGTCCGCGTTGAACGGCGGCCGCAGCGGAGATGCAATCAACCTGTCCGTCCGTTGGTCGAGAATTATCAATGGTGACCGTAACGCCGATATGGTGATCCAGCGCGTTGGCGCGAACGCAATCCGGATCCGTACAACCGATCGGGATCCGGCGTCCGGTCAACAGGTGATAACCAGCGAAATAAATCTGCGCCGGCAGTAGAAACCGTCGCAAGTGCAATTCGGTTAGAGCGAAATTCAAGATCACCCGCCAAGCCCGCCGAACGCTTTCAGATAGAGTGCCAGAAGCTGGGTCTGCGATGATATGCCCAGCTTCCGGTAGACGTTTCGCCGATGGACCTTCACAGTACCGGTTGAGATATTCAGCTTTAGCCCGATCGATTCCGAGGAATGGCCCTGCAGGACCAGATCGACGATGGCTGTTTCGCGACTGGTGAGGTTGAGGTCTTGCCAGACGGCGTCGGCGGGCTGGATCTCGACTTGGTTTTCACCGCGCTTGCGGCCGCGCCGATTGCCGGCATGCGCCTGGCCGTCGAACCGGCCGGCAAGGCCGGAGAAATAGTGCTGCGTCAACCGCGTCACCAACGGCTCGACCTTCTTCAAGAGCGCGATCTCGGCGGGCGGGAAGACGCCGGTCGCCTCGCGCCGCATCAAGGACAGCACCACCGTGATGTCGTCCTCCATCTCGACGAAGAAGCCGACCTCTTCGGCGAGTCCCGTCTGCACATAGTAGGTTCGGTAATACTCGCTGGAAAAGAAGCGGTCGGGCGCCAGCTCGCGCATGCGGATGACGCCGCGGCGGCTGGAGCGGGCGGTATGATAGAACGGATCGAGGAGGTAGGGGCCGGCCTGATAGAGCGTGACGAAGATGATGTGCTCCTTCGGATCGAAGGTGCTGTAGAGATCGATCGGCCGCTCCTTGCCTCGGTAGGCGAAGACGACCACGTAGTCGAAACGCACGAGCGACGCCATCATCTGGCGGAAGGTTTCGCCGAACTCCGCATCGCTCATCGCGGGTTTGCCGACGGTGGCGCCGAAGGCCTGGAACAGCGCCTCGAGATCCGTACTCATGTCAGAACACCTCCCGGTCGCGGCGCCGATATCCGCCTACCCCTGTATATACCTCCCACGAAGGCGAAATGCCCGAAATACCTCTCTCGGGGTATATACCGTGCAGGATCACCGGGCTTAGTCTTTCGCTAACGACGGTGGCAAAAAGGCAGCATAGACTGCCGCCAAACCAACCGCAGGGAACAGACGTGGCATCCGCTTCGACGAACGATATCGAATTCCGTTCGGTCACCAAGAGCTATGGCTTCGTGACCGCCGTGACGGACATCAACCTCAATGTGCCGAAGGGTGCCTTCCTAGCACTTTTGGGCCCTTCCGGCTGTGGCAAGACGACATGCCTGCGCATGATCGGCGGCTTCGAGCAGCCGAGCGAGGGCACGGTGCTGATCGACGGGCGCGAGATGAACGGCGTGCCGGCCTACCGCCGCCCGGTCAACATGGTGTTCCAGCACTACGCGCTGTTTCCGCATTTTAATGTCGAGCAGAATGTTGCCTACGGACTGCGGCAGATGCGGCCGAGGATCGCGGCGGGTGAGATCAACCGCCGGGTCGGCGAGGCGCTCGAGATGGTCAGGCTCGGCGGCTTCGCCAAGCGCCGCATTCACGAGATGTCCGGCGGCCAGCAGCAGCGCGTGGCACTGGCGCGCGCCATCGTCAACCGCCCTTCGGTTCTGCTGCTCGACGAGCCGCTCGCCGCCCTCGACAAGAAGCTGCGCTCGGCCATGCAGATCGAGCTGCAGACGCTGCAGCGCGAACTCGGCATCACCTTCGTTCTGGTCACGCACGATCAGGAAGAGGCGCTGTCGATGGCCGATATCGTCTGCGTCATGAGCGCCGGGCGCATCCGCCAGCTGGGATCGCCGCAGGAGGTCTACGACCGCCCCGCAGACCTGTTCGTCGCCGATTTCGTCGGCAAGACCAATCGTGTCGATGCGACGATGGAAGCCGATGGCAGGACGCTCAGGCTGGGCGACGGTTCCGCGCTTGCGGCATCTGCCCGCCAGAGCGTATCGCCGGGGCAGGCGATCGTGGCGATCCGCCCGGAAGCGATCCGGCTGACGCGGACACCGGCGGCGGATGTGGCAAGCTTTCAGGGAACGGTGACGCACCGTATCTTCCTCGGCTCGTCGGCGGAATACGCTGTGACGGTGCCCGGGCTCGGCGATTTCCTGGTGACGGCCGATCGACGCGACATGAACGCGAGCGAGCTGGTGGAGCCGGGCCAAACGGTCTTTCTCGGCTTCAATCCGGCAGGCGCCCATGTGTTTTCAGCATCCAGTGCAGCATAAAATCACAACAAGGGAACAGCATCATGAGCAAGGACTACAAGGATAATCTCCCCATTTCCGCTGAAGGCTTCATGGACGAGTTCATGCGCCTGAAACGCGGCTCCGTCAGCCGCCGCCACTTCCTCGGCATAACCGGCCTCGGTCTTGCGACCGCCGTGATGTCGCGCTTCCCCGGCGCGCTGTCCACGCCAGCCTACGCGGCGGGCGAACTCGGCAAGCAGATGTCGATCGCCACATGGCCGAACTACCACGACCCGGCAACGTTCGAGAACTTCAAGGCCGCCACCGGCGTCGGCGTCGAGGTCAACGTCTTCGGTTCCAACGAAGAAATGCTGGCGAAGCTGCAGGCCGGCGCTTCCGGCTGGTCGCTGTTCGTGCCGACCAACTACACGATCTCCACCCACCACAAGCTCGGTCTGATCGACGAACTCGATCTGTCGAAGATCCCGAACTTCAGCCAGGCGACGGAAAACCCGCGCTTCACGAAAGAAGGCCAGATCGACGGCAAGACCTATGCCGTGCCGAAGAACTGGGGCACGACCGGTTTTTCCGTCAATACCTCGAAGATCAAGACCAAGCTCACCAGCTGGAAGGACTTCTTCGAGATCGCCCAGACCGAGGCCGACGGCCGCGCCATGGTGCACGACTATCAGCTGACGACGATCGGCAGCGCGCTGGTCTCGCTCGGCTACGACTTCAACTCGATCAAGGCGGACGAGCTGGCCAAGGCCGAGGAGCTGCTGATCAAGGTGAAGCCGCATCTCTTCGCCATCAACAGCGACTACCAGCCGGGCATGCGCGCCACCGACGCCTGGATGACCATGTGCTGGACCAATGACGGCGCGCAGCTCAACCGCGACATGCCCGAGATCGCATTCGTGCTCGGCAAGGACGGCGGCGAAATCTGGACGGACTACTACGCGATCCCGAAGGACGCGCCGAACAAGGCCGCCGGTTACGCACTGCTCAACTTCCTCATGGATCCGGCCAACGCCGCCAAGGAGCACATCGCCAACGGCGCGCCGGCCACCGACAGCCGCGTCATCTCGCTGCTGCCGAAGGAGATCACCTCGAACACGATCGTCTATCCCGACGAGGCGTCGCTGACGCCGCTCGAATTCGGCGCGGCCGTCACGCTGACCGACCCGAGCCGCGCCGAGCTGATGGCGCGCTTCAAGTCCGCTTGAGTTCGAACCGGGCACGCCACGTCCAAGGGTGTGGCGTGCCCCGGTACTGCGATATCCCTTCAACAGGCACTCGAACTGCGATGACATTGACACCGGATGCCAAGAAACGCCTCGTCACCGCCGCGCTCGTCGCGCCGGCAAGCGCATGGCTGTTCGTGTTCCTGGTGCTGCCATTCATCGCGATCGTCGTGTTTTCGTTCGGCGAGCGCGCGCCCGAGGGCGGCTACCAGGCGGCCTTCACCTTCGCGCAGTTCGCCAATCTCGCCTCGCGGGCCGCTGCCTTCAAGAACACGCTGGTGCTTGCGCCGATCGGCGCCTTTGCCTGCCTGCTGGTCGCCTATCCCGTCGCCTATTATCTCGCCGTGAAGGCAAACCCGGCGCACCGGCTGTTGCTCGTTTCGCTCGTCGTCGTGCCGTTCTGGACCAGCCTGCTCGTCCGCACCTATGCCTGGATGTACATCCTCGGCGCGCGCGGCATTCCGCATCTGCTGGAGTTCGTCGGCATCGAGAATGTCCGCCTGCTGAACACGCCCGGCGCCGTCCTTCTCGGCATCGTCTACGGCTATCTGCCGCTGATGATCATGCCGATCTATGTTAGCCTGGAAAAGCTGGACCGCCGCCTGCTGGAAGCTTCGGCCGACCTCGGCGCCAAGCCGCTCTCGACCTTCTTCGGCATCACCCTGCCTCTGTCGCTGCCGGGCGTGATGACCGGCGTAGCGCTGGTGACCATTCTTCTGCTCGGCGAATACCTGATCCCGCAGCTACTCGGCGGCGGCAAGGTGTTCTTCATCGGCAACGCGCTGGTCGACCTCTTCCTGCAATCGCGCAACTGGCCGTTCGGCTCGGCGATCGCCGTCACGCTTGTCGTGGTCGTTGTCATCGTGCTGCTGGTCGCCATGCGCATCGCCTGGCGCGTCGCCGGCACCCGTCAGGTGGATCTCGTCTGATGCGCAGCCTCGTTACAGCCGTCTATCTCTTCCTCTACACGCCGATCGCGCTGGTCGTGCTGTTCTCCTTCAATGCCGGGCGCAACGCGTCGGATTTCACCGGCTTTTCGACCCAATGGTACGGCCGGGCGCTGAGCAATACCTTCCTGATGCAGGCGCTGGAAAACAGCCTGATCATCGCCTTCACCAGCGCGACGCTGGCCGCGATCTTCGGGACGATGGCGGCGATCGGCATGGAGCGGCTGGGGCCGCGCACGCGCGCCTTGTTCGACGGGTTGTTCGCGGCGGCGATCGTGGTGCCGGGTGTGGTCATTGGCATCGCCACTCTGGTGGCGCTGGTTGAGGTGTTCGGCTTTCTCAACCCCTTGCTCGCCGCCGTCTGGCCGGGCGAACAGCCGCCCAAACTGGCGCTCGGTTTCGGCTCGATCATTGCGGCGCACGGGCTCTTCACCATGGCGCTGGTGACGATGATCGTGAAGGCGCGCATCGCCAGCCTAGGCCGCGATATCGTCGAGGCATCGAGCGATCTCTACGCTACGCCGTTCACCACCTTCAGGGAGATCGTGCTGCCGCAGATCCTGCCGTCGGTGCTCGCCGGCTTCCTGCTCGCCTTCACCTTCTCGTTCGACGATTTCATCATCGCCTTCTTCGTTGCCGGCTCCAACACAACGCTGCCGATCTACGTCTTCGCATCCATCCGCCGGGGCGTCACGCCCGAGATCAATGCGATCGCCACTATGGTGCTGATCGCATCGCTGGTGATGATCCTCATCGCCCGGTTCCTGATGCGTGAAAAACAACAAAAAACGCCACGGGAAACACCATGATCCTCAAGAATCGCATTGCCATCGTCACCGGAGCGGGGTCCGGCATCGGCCGGGCAGGGGCCTCGATCATGGCGCGGGAAGGCGCCCATGTCGTCGTCGCCGATGTCGATTTCATGAATGCCGACGAGACTGTCAGAGAGATCAGCGAGGCCGGCGGCAGCGCCGAGGCGCTGGTGCTTGATGTGACCGACGACCGGGCGTTGGAGGCCGGCATCGCCGCCGTCGCCGATTGCCACGGCCGGATCGACATCCTGCACAATCACGCCGGCGCGCAGGTTGCGGGTGATCTGGAGCAGGTGGCGGTCGAGGGTTTCGACAAGTCTTGGGCGCTCAATGTTCGCGCACATTTCATGGCGGCCCGGCTGGTCATGCCGCTTATGACCGCCGCCGGAAAAGGCGTGATCCTGAACACTTCGTCGTCTTCAGGTGTTCTCTACGATCGTGAAATGATCGCCTACACCACCACCAAGCACGCGGTCATCGCCATGACCCGGCAGATGGCCGGGGACTATGCCAAATTCGGTGTGCGGGTGAACGCGCTCTGCCCCGGCTGGGTCGACACGCCGTTCAACGAACCCTTCATCGCACAGATGGGCGGGCGCGAAGCAATCGAGTCCTATATCGCCGAGAAAGTTCCGCTCGGACGTTGGGCCAACGTCTCCGAGATCGCCGAACCAATTCTTTTCTTGGTCTCGGACAGGTCGTCCTACATGACCGGACAGATCCTAGTCGTAGACGGGGGCGAAACGGTCATTTGATGAGGTTGCCGCGAGCTTTTCCCAAGCCGGGACCATAATCCGCCGACCTATCTGGTTAGGCACCTCATTCATTATTGGTATCGAACTGGTTCTTTTGACGTTCGGGTGAGGAAGCTACATGTGCAGATCGGCGATGAAGTCGTAGACCTTGCCGTTGTAGCGGGTTTCCGTGAATTCGACGGCACGGCCGTCCTCTAGGAAGCAGCGGCGGTCGGCAACGAGCATCGGCGTGGCCGGAGCGGCCTGCAGAAGTTCAGCCTCGGTCGCAGACATGACGTCTGCCCTGATGCGCTGGAAACCGTGATGCGGGCTTGCATTGAGTGATGCCAGTGTCTCGTAGAGCGACTGGGTGACCAGCATCGCGTCCGGTAGAATGGAGATTGGGACCACCGCGCGCTCGAGTGCAATCGGAATCCCGTCGGCGCGTCGAACCCGGATCAGGCGCATGACCTCGCTTTGGACCGGCAGCCCCAGCGCCATCGTCTCCTGCATCGTGCCGACCACCGCGCCTCGAAACAACCAAGAAAAGCTGGGTTCCATACCTCTTGCGCGGATATCCGCTGAAAACCCGGTAAGATTGGGAAGGCTCTTTCGAACGCGCGTCTGAACCACCGTGCGCGCGCCGTGTCTGCGGCTGACGCGGCCGTCTGACTCCAGTTCTGCAATCGCTCGGCGCACCGACACGCGCGAGATATTCAACCGTTCCGCTAGCAGGCGCTCGCCCGGCAGGCTGCGGCCGTGGCCCAGTTGGCCGGTATCGATGGCATCGGCGAGCGCCATTGCCAGTCGCATGTAGATCGGCGAATGATCGTCGCCTTCGCTCAGGCTGGTGGACAGGCGCTCAAGCAGCGGATCGCCTTGGGCCGCGCTGTTCTCAGTCTGTTGCTGTGTCGTCTGGCTCAAGGGAATGAGACCTCTTGGGAAATGCGAATTCGGTCAGGCTGCAATGCCATCATCTTCTGAAATGTAGCACGAATTCCAGCCAGTATTAAAGCCAATTGCATTCCAGTTTATCCACAGATCTGCGAAACTGGTTGTAATCTGGTATTGTTTGTCATAGCGTTCAGCCACTGAAAGGTTTGGTGACCGTGCTGACACATCTTCTGAAGAACGCCTTGATCGTTTCCTGCCAGCCTGTTCCGGGCGGCGCCATGGACGACAGTCCCTATGTTGTCGGGTTCGCGCTGGCAGCGCTCTCGGCCGGCGCAGCCGGTCTGCGCATCGAATCGGCGCGCTACGTCGCTGCCGTCCGTGCCGCGACCGATGCTCCAATCATCGGCCTCATCAAGCGGGATCTCGATGACAGCCCGGTTCGCATCACGCCGTTCATCGAGGACGTTAACGATCTGGCTCGCGCCGGCGCCGATATCATCGCCTTCGACGCGACGGACCGGGTCCGCCCCGCCACCGTCGAGGCGCTGGCGGAGGCCGTGCGGGCTGCCGGCAAACTCTCGATGGCCGATTGCAGTTGCATCGAAGATGCACGCCGGGCACTGGCTGCGGGGGTCAACTTCGTCGGCTCGACCATGTCGGGCTACACCGGTGGGCCGGAGCCGGTCGATCCCGACATCGAGCTTGTAGGCGCCCTTCGGAAACTAACGCCGAATGTGATCGCCGAAGGTCGCATCCGCACGCTCGAGCAGGCGCAGGCAGCGGCGCGCGCCGGCGCCTCCTGCGTCGTCGTGGGCTCCGCCATCACGCGCACCGAACATGTGACCGCGTGGTTCCGCGATGCGCTGGACGAGATCTATGCGCCGGCACCCGTGGTCCTGGCCGTCGATCTCGGCGGCACCAAGATCATGGCGTCGCTCGTTCAGGCCGGAGAGGTTCTTGACACCACAGTGTTTGCCACCGACCGCGATGGATCGCCGGAGCGGTGGTTGGCGGCGATTGAAGATGCGACAGCGCACTGGAAGGGACGCTACGCGGCTGCAGGCATTGCCGTCACGGGTGCCGTTCGAGATGGCAACTGGCGGGCGATGAACAAGGCGACACTCGGTATCGCCGGCGAGTTTCCGCTGGAGGCCCGCGCCACCGAACTGTTCGGCGTGCCTGTCGTGGCTGTCAATGATGCCCAGGCCGCGGCCTGGGGCGAGTTCAAGGCAGCCCCCGACCGCTCCGACCTGGTGTTCATGACGGTATCGACTGGCCTTGGCGGCGGCATCGTTTCGCAAGGCCGTTTGATGCGCGGCATATCAGGCCATTTTGGCCAGATGCGTGATCCGTCTGCCGACGGCGCACTGCTAGAGAGCCGGCTGAGCGGCCCATGGATTGCCGCCGAGGCGCAGCGTCTGGGGTACGGTTGCGACCCCAAAGAGGTATTTTCCGCAGCTTATGCGGGCGAGCCATGGGCAGTCGGCATCGTCGCAGGCGTCGCCGGCCGTCTCGCGCGTCTGTGCTGCGATATCCAATTGGCGATCGATCCTGCACGGATCGTCATAGGCGGGGGCGTCGGTCTCGCCGCGGGCTTCCTGGATAGGGTGAGGGCTGAAATTTCAGCCATTGGCCCTTCTGCGGTGCCCGAGTTGCAGGCAGCGACCCTGGGGCCAAAGGCAGGGATCGTCGGCATCGCCGATTTGGCACTCACACATAATAAAAAATGATGAGCTTCTAGAAGGGAAAGTCAAATGACGAAATTGCGTAACTTTTTAGCCGCCGGCGTGGCGGCAGTGTTCTCTTTCGCCGCGATCCCTGGGATCGCGTCAGCCGAGGTCACGGTGCTCGGCTGGCCGGGTGGTTCCGAGGAGACGGCACTTCGGGCCGCCGTCGAGACCTACAATGCACTTCCCGCCACGGCAACTGAAGACAAGGTCGAGCTTCTGTTCTTCAACCGCGACGGTTTCTACGACAAACTGCAGGCAGACCTTGCTGCCGGCTCCGATGCTTTCGACATCAACCTGATCGCCACCTATTCGATCGGCCGCTATGCGCCATTCATGGAGCCGGTCGATCTCGGTGTCGACGCGGAAAAGGTTTTCGGGAAGCCGATCCTCGAAACCATGCAGTTCGAAGGCAAGCAGTACGGCGTGCCGACCGATCTGTCGCTGCACTTCATGTACTATCGCAAGGATCTGATCGATGCGCTGATGGCCGATCCCGACGCCAAGGCGAAATATGCGGAGATCGCCCAGAAATATCTCGGCAAGGCACTGGAGCCGAAGACGCCGGATGCCTGGACCTGGGATGATTGGGCAGCGACTGCGCTCTATTTCACCAAGTCGGTGAACCCGGACAGCCCGGTGCGCTACGGCACGGTGCTGCAGATGAAGAACCTGCTGTTTAATATGATGGTATTCCAGTCGCTACCACGCGCCTACGGTGCCGATTGGACGGACGCATCCGGCAAGGTGACGGTCGACTCGCCCGCCTACCGAGCCGGCCTCGAACTCTACAAGAAACTCTACGATGCCGGTGCAACGCCGAAGGATTCTCTGAGCTACGAGTACCCTGAAACCAATGCCGCCTGGACCTCCGGCCAAGTCGCCACGGCGCTGCAATGGAACGCGGCTGCTGCCGATCTGATGAACCCGGAAAAGGCGCCGGCTGTTGCTGCAGACACCGCCGTCGTGGCGCCGCCCGCGGGTCCGGAAGGTCGCAAGGATCACATCCACGGTCTCGGTCTCGGCCTCAACAAGAGCTCCAAGCACAAGGAAGGCGCCGTTCGCTTCCTGAAGTGGTTGGCAACCGAAGATGCGGCATTGGCCTATGCCAAGGCTGGCGGCTCTCCGGCGCTGGCACCCTCGGTCGTCTCGAAGATTGCGGCCGAACGTCCTGACCTCGTCAAGCTTGGCGAGTTCGCCGGCGCCTATGGCTACGTCATGCGCGGTGCCACTTCCGCCAAGGCGCTGTCGGTTTATGAAGCGCAGGCCAAGGAGTTCACCGCGTACTGGGCTGACCAGAAGAGCCTTGACGAGGCGCTCGCGGCTGCCAGCAAGAGCATGACCGAACTGTTGAAGTAAGCGACAAGCCCGGGCGCGACAGCGCCTGGGCGCCTTCTCCGGCGAAAGACCATATGATGCGAACGACACCCCAGCAGCGCGAGGGACGGCTTCTTCTGGCGCCGCTTGTTGCCTTCCTGCTTATCTTTTTGAGTTTTCCGGCGCTCGTGGACATCGTCTATGCGCTCTCGGATGTCAGTTTCCAAACCATGCGCGCACCTGAACTTATTGGCTTCCGCAACTTCGGCGCGGTGCTCGCCGATCCGGAGTTCTGGCAGGCCTGCTGGTTCTCCCTGCGTTTCGGCCTTCTGACCGCCGCCATCGAGTGCGCTCTTGGTCTCGCCCTCGCGATCTTCCTCTCACCGATCGTCAGCCGCCACGGCTGGACGACGGCGATCCTGATGCTGCCAATGATGGTGGCTCCCTCGATGGTCGGCCTGATGTATCGGCTCGTGCTGCACGAGTTTGCAGGTCCGTTACCCTACTACCTGACACTATGGTTCGGAACGAGCCCGGCCTTCCTCGACGCCAGCCATGCCTTCTGGACGCTCGTTGTCGTCGAGGTTCTGCAGTGGACGCCATTTGCGTTCCTGCTGTTTCACGTTGCGTATATCTCGATCCCTTCGGAGATCCGCGAAGCCGCAGCGATGGACAAGGCCGGTCCCTGGCACATCCTGTGGCGCATCGAATTGCCGATGATGAAAGCAACGATTGCGATTGCGCTCGGCATTCGCTTCATCGACGGCTTCCGGGTCTTCGACAACGTCTTCGCGCTGACAGGGGCAGGGGCCGGCGGTTCGACGATGTCGCTGTCGATTTATATATATCAGTCCTTTTTCAAGGGCGGTCAGATCGGCCAGGCGGTCGCCGCGTCGGCATTGCTGTTCTTCGCTTCGCTCGTCGTTCTTTATGGCGGCGCACTGCTAAAGTCCTATCTCGAACGACGGAGGATCGCCGCATGAACATCCTGCGCTGGATTGTCTTCGCCGTTGCGGCGATCGCCATGAATTTTCCGGTAATCGTCACGCTGGTGACCTCATTCAAGAGTGCCAAGGAAATCGCGATGAACCCGGGGCTGATCCTTCAGGCTCCAACACTGGCAAACTACGCCAAGGTGCTGACGGATACGAGCCGCTTCAACATCTATGCCTACCTGTTCAACAGCACCGTTGCGGCCTTCATCGGCTCGCTTCTGGCGCTGTTGCTGACGCTGCCGGCAGCCTACGCCATCGTGCGCACCGGAACGGGGCGCAAGCACCTCCTTCCCGTAGTCGCCAACCTACGCGCCGTGCCGCTCGTGGTGTTCGCGATCCCCCTATACATGATGTTCCAGTTCGTCGGCCTGCTAGATACCCGCATCGGCCTCGGACTGATCCTCACGATTGTCAATCTGCCGCTCAGTCTAATGATGATGGTCAACGCTATCTCCGATATTCCCGGTGAAATCGACGAGGCCGCGCGTATGGATCGCGCCGGTGCCTTCGTTATCCTCCGGCGCATTGTGCGGCCCGTCATCCGTCCGGCCATGGTCACTGCTTTCATCTTCGGCTTCATCACCGCCTGGAACGAGTATCTCTTTGGCCTGATGCTGACGACACGCCAAGCGGTGCCCATTACTGTCGGCGCGTCGTTCTTCTTCTCTGCCAGCGGCGGTGGCGTTCAGTGGGGGATCGCATCGGCGGTGATGGTTCTCGGCGCGTTGCCACCTGCCATTCTCGGATGCCTCATTTATCGACAATTGACCGGATCCATGACCGCTGGCGCGGTCAAGGGCTGAGCCGGACGCAAGAACCATATTGGAGTGACCATGGCTCAGATCAAACTCGACGGCATCAGCAAGGTCTTTGACAAGACCACCGTCATACCGCCCCTCGACCTTGATATCGCCAAGGGCGAGTTCGTCGTCTTCGTCGGCCCTTCCGGCAGCGGCAAGTCGACCCTGTTGCGTCTGATTGCCGGCCTTGAGCATGGCAGCGGCGGGCGCATCAGGATCGAAGGCAAAGACGTTACATCGACGCCCTGTGGCGATCGTGGCCTTGCCATGGTGTTCCAGTCCTACGCGCTTTATCCGCACATGACGGTGCGGCAGAACATGGCCTTTCCCCTTGAAATGGCCGGTGACACCAAGGCTTCGATCGAACGCAGGATTGAAGAAACCGCCCACGTCCTCGACCTCACGCGGTTCCTTGAGCGGCGGCCGGCACAACTGTCCGGCGGGCAGCGCCAGCGCGTGGCGATCGGTCGTGCCATCGTGCGCAATCCGACAGCCTTCCTGTTCGATGAGCCGCTCTCCAATCTCGACGCCGCCCTTCGGGGCAGCATGCGCCTCGAGATCATGAAACTGCACCAGCAACTCCGCGCCACCATGATCTACGTTACCCACGACCAAGTGGAAGCGATGACGATGGCAGACCGCATCGTCGTCCTCAATCACGGCAAGATCGAGCAGGTTGGGACACCGCAGGAGCTATATGAGCGTCCAGCCAATCTATTCGTTGCGGAATTCATTGGCGCGCCCCGGATGAACCGTATCGACGGCGAAGCCGCCGCCGCGCTCGGCGGGGTGACCATCGGCGTGCGTCCGGAGCACATGCGTATTGTCCAAGGTGGTGGCATGTGGCCGGCGACGGTCGAACTGATCGAAAATCTCGGTGCGGAATCGCATATCCATGCGCAATCCGAAACGACTGGAGCGCTCGTCGTTCGTATGCCAGGCCTGCCCGGCGTTAAGGTCGGCGACCGTATCGGGCTCTCGCCGGCGGACGGGTCCATCCACAGATTCGATCGTGATGGCCAAGCATTACGCTGACTGAAGACGTTTCAAACTCAAAGGATTTACCGACCTGCGAATAGTGCGCATTCTGTCGGTCGCACGCTCAATCCGGCGCCCCGAGCCTTGGATATCCGTTATACCAAACTGTTACACGCCGGGTATGCCCGGCGTGTAGGTTAAGCAAGTTTTTGTGGGGCTAGGCGATAGATCCCAGAAGCTCGCTGACCGACTTCTTAGCATCGCCGTAGAACATCCGCGTATTCTCTTTGTAGAACAGCGGGTTCTCGATGCCGGAATAACCGGTTCCCTGGCCGCGCTTTGACACGAACACCTGCTTGGCCTTCCACACCTGCAAAACCGGCATGCCTGCGATCGGCGAATTCGGGTCTTCCTCGGCGGCCGGGTTGACGATGTCGTTGGAGCCGATGACGATGACCACGTCCGTGTTCGGGAAGTCGTCGTTGATCTCGTCCATCTCAAGGACGATATCGTAGGGCACCTTGGCTTCGGCGAGCAGCACGTTCATGTGCCCCGGCAGGCGGCCGGCGACAGGATGAATGGCGAAGCGCACGGTCTTGCCGGCGGCCCTCAGCTTGCGGGTCAGCTCGGAGACGGCCTGCTGCGCCTGCGCCACCGCCATGCCGTAACCCGGCACGATGATGATGCTGTCCGCGTCGTTGAGGGCGCTGGCAACGCCTTCGGCATCGATGGCGATCTGTTCGCCCTCGATCTTCATTGCCGGTCCCGCCGTCGTGCCGAAGCCGCCGAGGATGACCGAGATGAAGGAGCGGTTCATTGCCTTGCACATGATGTAGGAGAGGATCGCGCCGGAGGAGCCGACCAATGCACCGGTGACGATCAGCAGATCATTGCCGAGCGTGAAGCCGATGGCCGCCGCTGCCCAGCCGGAGTAGCTGTTCAGCATCGACACCACAACCGGCATGTCGGCGCCGCCGATGCCCATGATCAGGTGGTAGCCGATGAAGAAGGCAAGCAGCGTCATCAGCACCAGCGTCCAGATGCCGGCGCCGTTGAAGAACATCATCAGCAGGATCAGGGAACCGAGGGCCGCGCCTGCATTGAGGAAATGGCCGCCGGGCAGTTTCTTGGCCTTTCCGTCCACCTTGCCGGCGAGCTTGCCGAAGGCGATGACGGAGCCCGTGAAGGTGACCGCGCCGATGAATACGCCGAGAAAGACCTCGACCTTGAGGATGGCGATCTCAACTAGGTCCTTTTGCGCCAGCTTTTCGGCAAAGCCGGCAAGCGTCGAGAGGTCCCCGCCGGCAGCCTTCAGGGCCATGACCGTGCCAAGCTCGAGTTCGGCATTGTAGCCGATGAAGACGGCCGCCAGGCCGACGAAAGAGTGCAGCGCCGCGACGAGCTGCGGCATCTCCGTCATCTGCACGCGGGCCGCCACATAGTAGCCCATGATCGAGCCGCCGGCGATCATCACCAGGATGATGAACCAGTGGCCCACGCCGGGCCCAAACACCGTGGCGACGATGGCGAGCGCCATGCCTGTTATGCCGTACCAGACGGCGCGCTTGGCGCTTTCCTGGCCAGACAGACCGCCGAGAGACAGGATGAAGAGAACAGCAGCGGCGATGTAGGCCGCAGATACGATACCGATAGTCATAGGTTTTTCCCTTGCCCGCTCACGACTTCTGGAACATGGCGAGCATGCGCCGTGTCACGAGGAAACCACCGACGATGTTGATCGTCGCGATCAGCACCGACAGGGCCGCAAGGATCACCACCAGCCAGTTGCCGGAGCCGACCTGAAGCAGCGCACCGAGGATGACGATGCCCGATATGGCGTTGGTCACCGCCATGAGAGGCGTGTGCAGCGAGTGGCTGACGTTCCAGATCACCGAGAAGCCGATGAAGCAGGCAAGTACGAAGACGATGAAATGATTCATGAAGCTTTCCGGCGCATAGGCGCCGACAAGCAACAAAAGCAGCGTGGACACCACAAGCAGGCCGAGTTGATTGCGTGTCTGTGCCTTGAACGCGGCGACCTCCTTCGCCCGCCGCTCTTCGAGCGTCAGCTCTTTGACCTTTTCCTTCGGCTTGGCGGCTGCGATCGCCTGGACCTTCGGCGGTGGCGGCGGGAAGGTGATGGCACCCTGATAGGTGACGGTCGCACCACGGATGACGTCGTCTTGCATGTTGTGCACCAGTACGCCGTCTTTGGCCGGCGTCAGATCGGTCATCATGTGACGGATGTTGGTCGCATAAAGCGTCGATGCCTGCGCGGCCATGCGGCTCGGAAAATCCGTGTAGCCGATGACGGCCACGCCGTTTTCGGAAACGATCTTCTGGTCGGCGACGGTGAGGTCGCAGTTGCCGCCGCGCTCGGCTGCTAGGTCCACGACGACGGAGCCGGGTTTCATCGCGGCGACCATGTCGGCCAGCCAAAGCTTCGGCGCATCGCGGCCGGGAATCAGTGCCGTGGTGATGACGATGTCGATCTCGGGCGCAAGCTCGCGGAACTTGGCGAGCTGCTTCTCTCGAAATTCCGGCGAAGAAGGCGCGGCATAGCCGCCGGTCGCAGCACCGTCCTGCACCTCGGCGAAGTCCAGATAGACGAACTGCGCGCCCATGGATTCGATCTGTTCTGCGACTTCAGGGCGAACGTCGAAAGCGTAGGTGATGGCGCCGAGCGAGGTCGAGGTGCCGATGGCGGCAAGACCTGCCACCCCGGCGCCGATCACAAGCACCTTGGCCGGAGGAACCTTGCCGGCAGCCGTGATCTGGCCCGTGAAGAAGCGGCCGAAATTGTTGCCGGCCTCGATCACAGCGCGATAGCCGGCGATGTTGGCCATCGACGACAGCGCATCCATCTTCTGGGCACGGCTGATACGCGGCACCATATCCATGGCGATCACGTTGGCGCCTTGTCTGCTGCAGAGCTCAAGGAGTTCCTTGCTCTGCGCCGGATAGAAGAACGATACGAGCGTCTGGCCCTCACGCAGCTGTGCAGCCTCGGAGTGTTCGGGCGGGCGCACTTTAGCTACCACGTCAGACGTTCGGTAAAGGACGTTTGCATCGTCCACCACCGTCACGCCGTGGGACCGATAGCTGTCGTCCGAAAAGCCGGCTGCCTTTCCGGCGCCGGTCTCGATCAGGCATTCGTATCCGAGCTTCTGCAATTGTTGAGCGCTATCAGGCGTCATCGCCACCCGCGCTTCGCCAGGAAAAGTCTCCTTGGGCGCGCCAATTTTCAATGTCATCTCGTATCGGCTAGAGCCGCTCCCCAATATAGAAGATTGCAAAAGAGGCCAGTGCTGGATCAGCAGCCGGCAAGGCGAGTGAAACCATCAGAGCTGACGGAAGCTGTCTAGTCCACATAGGAATAAATCCAGCCATTTCCGAAGCCGTTATAAAGGCTTAAATCGATTTTAATTTTTAGGCGGTTTCGAAATGCATTGATGTGCGTCATGTCAGCGCACCCGGCGTGGTCAAATAACTAGGATAAATACATGCATTGCGAGCAATTTTAATGGTTCTGTAAGCTAATGGTATGACAAGTTGACCTCGGCAGTCTGGGAGGAGCTAATCGCCATGAGGGTGGGAGTTCGGCTGCCATGATCTTTCAGAAATCCGCACATCTCGACATGTCAGCGCAATAACCCACGCGTTCGCGGGTCCACGCGCAATGGCGTTGTCGATGCTTGTCCGCCACCCGTCAGGCTTCCAATGAGCTTTCTTCAGAACGCCAAAATTCGCACGAAAATCATCGCGGTCATTGCCCTGATGGGCGCCATCGCGATTTCAGGACTTGCTTACGTCAGCATCCAGTTTAAGCGCGCAGATAGCCGCTATTCCAGCTTCCTGTCTCACGAGAGCATGGCTGCGATGCTGAACGCCCGCGCCACGGGCGGCCTGCTGCAGCTCGGCTTCCAACTCGGCCTGATGCTGATCAATGATCCCGCCTCTCCCGAGTTCGCGGCCTCGATCAAGATCTACAATGACAACCTGACTCTGATGAAGGAGCGCATTGTCACGACCGGTCGCCTCGTCGAGTCGAGAGCAGAACCTGCTGCGGCCATGCTGACCGCCATCAGCGCCTTCGATGCGTCCGGCCAGGAGGTTATCTCGCTGGTGAAGGCCGGCAAGCGCGACGAAGCTGTCGTCGTTATGCGCCGCGCGGGTAATCAGCTGACTGCCATTCTGCCACTCTTTGCCGGCGGCAACGATCAACTGATCAAGATGATGCAGGATGGGACCGCCGAACTGCAGGCGACGACAGACGATACGATCGTCATGGGTCTCGCGGCCGTCGGTCTTGCGCTTGTCGCGATGATCTTGCTTGGTCTCCTCGTCTCGTCACGCGGCATCACCGGTCCGATCAATCGTCTTCAGACGCGGATGCGCTCGCTTGCTGCAGGCGATACCGCGAGTGAAACGCCGGGTCTCGACCGCAAGGACGAAGTCGGCCAGATGGCCGCCGCCGTCGCGGTCTTTAGAGAAAATGCCATGGAGCGTGCGCGTCTCGAGCGCGAAGCGGACGAGGGTCGCTCATTGTCGGAGCGCGAGCGCCGTGCACGCGAGGCGGCCAAGGAGCAGGATGCCGCTGACACCAAGACTGCCGTCGACGCCCTGGCGCTCGGTCTGACCCGTCTTTCCGAGGGCGATGTCTCTCACCGTATCGACAAGCCTTTCGTCGATCACCTCGATGCGCTGCGTGAAAGCTACAATGCATCGCTCGACAAGCTTCAGGCGGCACTGCAGGAAGTCGGCAAGAACGCCAGCGTGATCAACTCGGGCGCCGCGGAAATCCGCTCCGCTGCCGACGACCTCGCGCGCAGGACGGAACAGCAGGCCGCATCCCTGGAAGAAACGGCCGCGGCACTGGAACAGATCACCACTACCGTAAGGGATTCGACCAAGCGCGCCGAAGAGGCCAGTGTCCTCGTCGAGCAGACGCGCGCTGGCGCCGAAAAGTCGGGTGGTATCGTGCGCAATGCCGTTGCCGCGATGAACGAGATTGCCAAGTCGTCTGGAGAGATCAGCAATATCATCGGCGTCATCGACGATATCGCTTTCCAGACCAATCTGTTGGCGCTGAATGCCGGTGTCGAGGCAGCACGTGCCGGCGAAGCCGGGAAGGGCTTTGCCGTCGTCGCCCAGGAGGTCCGCGAACTTGCGCAGCGCTCCGCAAAGGCTGCAAAGGAAATCAAGGTCCTGATCACCACCTCGGAGACGCAGGTCGGTACCGGTGTCAATCTGGTCGGAGAGACCGGTGCGGCGCTCGTTCAGATCGAGGCCGAAGTGACCGAGATCACGGCGCACGTCCGCGCCATCGTCGAGGCGGCACGCGAGCAATCGACAGGCATTCAGGAAATCAACACGGCGGTCAACACCATGGATCAGGGCACGCAGCAGAACGCGGCCATGGTTGAACAGACCAATGCCGCCAGCCACAGCCTTGCCAAGGAGGCCAGTGCGCTGAACGGCTTGCTCGGCCAGTTTACGCTTGATGCTCGCGGCGCCTCGGGCCGAATGACGGCCGTCGGCGTCGCGACAGAGACATCCCGCCCGGTCGTATCTCAGGCACGCGCCCTGACACAGCGCCTGGCATCGAGCTTCAGAAGCGGCGGCACAGCCGCTGCGGCTGCTAAGAACGAGTGGGAAGAGTTCTGATCACCGTCCCTCGGCGTGCGGCGAAGTTGTGAAGCTTCGCCGCACTAATCTTCGCGGACTTTATCACAGTAGTCCGTGAACCATGGGGCACTGGTCTTGAATGCCTTGCGCCGTTACGTTCCAACTCCAACGCGCGGACCAAAGCTCGCCTGCCAGTGTGCCGCTGTTACCCAACTGACATGAAACCATGGCAAATGGTGCGCTCGTCAGGCGCATGGAGATCAGGAACAGCTATGGCTACCCTCAAGCAGGTCGCATTGCAGGCCAGATGCTCGTTGGCGACGGCCAGTCGTGTGCTCAATCACAGCGGTCCGGTTAGTCAGGCGGCGGTCCTGCGGGTTCGCCGCGCGGCCGCGGAGGTCGGCTACAGGATGATGGGCGCGCCGCCGAGATCGCGTCGACCTGTCATCGGGGTGCTTATTCCGAGCATCACAAACCCCGTCTTTGCAGCGTCCTTGTCCGGCATCCAAAATCGGATGCTGGCGGCCGGCCACAGCGTTCTCATCGCGCAATCCAATTATGATCCAGAACAGGAGTTATACGCTGTCGCCAGCCTGCTCGGCGAACGCCCGACAGGCTTGATCCTGACGGTCTGTAACGGGCAGACCAGCCGCGCTCTTCAGCAAATCCTGCCACCTACGGTGCTGCTGAACAACCTGCCGACTGCCGATTTCCCCTCTGCGGTAACCGTCAACAATTTTGAGGCTGGCCGGAAAGTCACCGAATACCTTCTGTCTATGGGTCACCGCCGCATCCTCTTCGTATCTGGAGACTTCAGGGCCTCCGATCGGGCGAGCCTGCGCTATCAGGGCTACAAGCAGGCAATGTCGCAGTTCGGCGCCGCCGGCTTTCCAGCGCTGGAGATTTCCTTCGTCAGCGGTTACGACGAGATCGACCTTGCCCAACCTATATCATCCATGCGCCCGACGGCGATCATCGCATCGAACGATCTTCTCGCACTGGGTGTGATCAGCGCCGTCCGGCGCGAGGGCCTGCGGGTTCCGGAAGACATGTCCGTTGTCGGATTCGACGGCATCTCCATTGGTCGATTGACAGATCCGAAGCTGACGACGATCGAGATGCCGGATGCCAGCATGGGCGTGACGGCGGCATCGCTGCTTCTCGACATCGCCGAGAACGGCGCCGCGCCACGCCATCTGGAGCTAGACTACGTCCTGCGTAAAGGCGGCACGGTTTCATCGATCTGACGTATAGCGTAAAGCAAAAGCCTGCCGCATTTTGGGGCGCGGCAGGCTTCCTTCATCCAGTCTTCACGTTAGCTGCGTGGCAGCATGCCGGCTACGTCGGCCGCAGCGTCATCAAGCGCTTCTTTCGGCTCGGCCGACTGGTCGACGATGCGCGAAAGGTTATCGACGATGGTCTGGGTGACACGGACACCGTTCGAGCCGGGGAATGCGTACCAGGGGATCATGACCGACATCTGGCTGAGACCAGCCTTGAACAGTGGGTTCTTCTGGTAGAATTCGCCGAGATATTCGGCCGACTTGGCCGCCAGTTCATTGTTCGGTACGTAACCTGTGCCGGGTACGACGACCGAGGCGCCATAAGGGCCGGCCGCAAACTTGGCGAACTTCCAGGCAGCTTCCTGCTTGGCGGTGTCCTTTGTCAGGATGACGACGGCGTTGCCGCCTGTCGGCAGCTTTCCGTTCACAGGATCAATCAGCGGGATCTTGGCAGTGCGCAGATCGAACTTGTCGCCAACGTTCTTGATGGTGTTGCGCAGTGCGCCCGTCGTCTGGAACTCGAAGCCGACTTTGCCTGCTGCAAAAGCCTGCTCGCCCGCGGACTTGGTGAATACGGGCAGGCCGCCTTCCTTGACGAGACGCGAGAGGACGTCGACCGCCTTCTGGCCTTCGGGACCGTTGAAGGTCACCTGGCTTTCGTCGCCGCTGAGCATCTTGCCGCCAGCGCCGAACAGAAGCGCCGAGAACATCCAGTCGTCGCCCTGCCAACGGAAGTCGATGCCATCGACACCTTTGCCAAGTGCCTTGATCTTGGCGCCGAGAGCGATCACTTCGTCCCATGTCTGTGGTGGAACGTCGGGATTGCCGCCGGCGGCCTTCACCAGATCGGCGTTGTAATACATGATCGGATTGGACGTAGCGAATGCCAGTCCGATCTGCTTGCCCTTGACCTGGGCGAGCTTAAGGATCGTGTCCGAGAAGCCCTGCTCGGCCATGTTGCCGTCCTTCTTGACCAGCGGGCCGAGGTCGACGGCGACGTCACGCTCGTCGATCATGCGCAGGCGATTGAGGCCGATGAAGGTCAGGTCAGGCATTTCGGACGTGCCGACCTGGCGAAGGATCGTCTGGATGCCTTCCTCGTAGGTCGCCGAAGGGCTGGCGAACTGGATCTTGATATCAGGGTTTTCTTCCATGAACTTCTTCGAGATCGTGTCCATCACGTCCTTGAAGAAGCCTGGCATGGGGTAGTGAACCGTCAGCGTCGTTTCGGCATATGCCGGTACGGTCACGGCCATCGAGATGGCTGCTGCGGCGAGAATCTGGGTGATACGTTTCATCGCTCGTTCTCCTGTTGATACGACCGGTCAGCCTTTGAGACCGGTCATGGTGATACCCTCGACGAAGCGTTTCTGAGCGAACAGGAATGCGGCAACGAGGGGAAGGGTGATGATCATCGTGGCGGCCATCAGCGCGCCGTAGTCGTCGCCGGCCTCAGCCGCGCGGAAGTACATCAGGCCGAGCGGCGGCGTGGCGTAGTCCTGCTTGCTGATGACGACGAGCGGCCAGTAGAGGTCGTTCCAATGGGCGACGACCGAGAAGATCGAAAAGGCTGTGACGGCCGGCCAAGCGTTCGGCACGATCACGCGCGTGACGATGCCGAGCTCCGACATGCCGTCGAGACGGGCGGCATGAATCAGGTCATCCGGCATGGCGCGGAAGAACTGGAGAAACATGAAAATCGCAAACACCGAGATCGAGAAGGGGGCCACCAGTGCGGTATAGCTGTTCAGCAATGACAGGCTGCTGAAGGCGACATAGAGCGGCAGGGCCGTCGCATGGATCGGCACCAGCAGGCCGAGCATTACCAGTACCATCATCAGCCGGGCGGCGCGGAACTTCAGCTTCGCCATGGCATAGGCGCAGGGTATGGCGATCAGCACTTGGAAGAAGAAGATCAGGCCGCAGACCAGCACGCCGTTCCAGAGCAGCGTCGCCAACGGCACGCGCGACAGCGCCTTGGTGAAATTGGCGACATAATAGAATTGCTCGGGGATCAGCGTTAGTGCCGAGGTGAAGATCTCGCTCTGCGCCTTGCCGGCGACCGACAGCATGAAGACATAGGGCGCGAGAAACAGCACGGCTCCGAAGAGTAGCAGCGCCAAGCGGCTGACACGGCCAAGGGGCCATCGGTTTGCGGCCATTGCGCGCGGGCTCAGGGTGTTCGTGCTCATGAGTAATGCACCCGGCGATCGAGGACGTTGTATTGCAGGAAGGTGAGCATCACGAGAATGGCGAGGAAGACCACGGTCATGGACGAGGCATAACCGACCCGGAGGTAGATGAACCCCTCCTGGTAGATGCTGAAGAGCAGGACCTCGGACGCGTGGTTCGGGCCGCCCTGTGTCAGCGTCTGTACGGTTTCGAACACCTTGACCGAGTTGATGATGCTGATCGTGGTGACAAACAGCGTCGTCGGCCCGAGCATCGGCCAGGTGACCAGCCGGAAACGGGCGAGCGAGGAACGCGCACCGTCGACTTCGGCCGCAGCATAGAGCTCTCGCGGGATCGCGGTGAGGCCAGCAAGGAACAGCACCATGTTGAAGCCGACCGACTGCCATACACCGATGATCGACAGGCTGTAGAGCACGGTGCCCGAGGCGGCGAGCCAGTTGGGGCCGGGAATGCCGACCAGCGCCAGCAGGCTGTTGATCGGACCGATGGTCGGGTGGAAAAGATACTGCCACACGGTCGCCATGGCGACGATCAGCGAAGCGACCGGCAGGAAATAGACTGTCCGAAAGAAGCTGCGGGCCGTCGTTTCGCTTTCGATCAGCAAGGCAACGCCGAGCCCGAGGACGATCGAGACTGGCGCAACGATCGCGGTATAGCAGGTGGTGTTCCAGAGCGCCTTGCGGAAGGCGCGGTCATTGATCAGGTGGGCGTAGTTCTCGAAGCCGACGAAGCGGAACTTCCCCATGCCGAGTTCGAAGTTCGTGAAGCCGAGAAACACCACGGCAACAACAGGCAGTAGGATGAAAAAGAAGATCAGGACGATGGCGGGAAGCGCCAGCAGCCAGGCCGTGCGAGCCTCGCTGCGCTCGTGCGCAGCGGCTGTCTTTCTGGCGCGGGGAACAGCGTCGATGGCGAGATTAGCCATGCGCCTTCTCCAGCGTTGCATCAATGCTGACGGGGCCGGCCTGAATGCGGCGGCCATCTTCTGCGAAGATCAGGGCCTTATCCGATGAAAGCGACAAACTCACCGGCATGCCGGCGGAAACACCTGCGGCCTCGGCGGGCGTCAGCTTGGCGATCATGATCTCGCCGATGGCGTCGAGCTTGCAATAGAGGGTGACCTCGGAGCCCAGGAATTCGATGCGCTCGACATGCGCGGCAAGGCCGTTCTGCGCCTTGTCGGCGAGACGCACGAATTCGGGACGGATTGCGAGGCTGACCGGGGTGCGGCTGGCATCTGGAACCTTGAGGCCGAGACGAACGTCACCAAAGGAGACGATGCCGTTTTCCGCGAGCGCCGGAGCGACATTGATGCGCGGCTGGCCGACGAAGCGGGCGACCTCGATATGGGCCGGATCGTCGTAGATAACCTGCGGGCTTGCGAGCTGCAGCAGATTGCCGCCGATCATCACGGCGACGCGGTCGGCCATCGACAACGCTTCGGCTTGGTCATGCGTGACATACACGGTCGGAACACCAGCGCGGCGGTGCAGTTCGACGATCTCGCCGCGTGCATGAACGCGCAGGTTGGCGTCGAGGTTTGAAAGCGGCTCGTCCATCAGGAACACGCTCGGCTGTCGCACCATGGCGCGGGCGAGCGCCACGCGCTGGCGCTGCCCGCCGGACATCTGGCCGGGTTTGCGGTCGAGCAGATGGTCGATTCTCAGCGATTTTGCCATCTCGCCGACATCGCGGGCAATGGCGGCACGGGTCGCGCGCTGGCCTGGGACCAGGGAGCCGATGAACGGCAGGCGCTGCGTGCCGGAAAGGCGGCGCATCGCGAGCGGCACGGCGATGTTCTGGCCAGCCGTCAGATGCGGGTAGAGCGCGTAGGACTGGAAGACCATGGCAATGTTGCGATCGGCGGCCGCGATGGCAGACATGTCCTCGCCACCGATGACGATCTCGCCCTCATCGGCGTGGTCCAGGCCGGCCAGGATACGCAGGAGCGTGCTCTTCCCGCAGCCTGAGGGGCCAACAAGCGCAATGAACTCGCCTGGCTCGACATCAAGGCTGACGCCCTTGAGAATGGCGTTGCCGGAGAAGGATTTCGTAATGCCGCGGAGGGAGAGAGCGCTCATTCGGCCTGCTCCGGCTGCTTCTTGTGGGCAGCCTGCGGATAGACTTCCTCGACCACGTCATCGAGAAAATAGGCTGTCATTCCCGGGACGGCGACGAGCTCTGTCTTAACCTCGTCGCCAAGTTCGTGGACAGCGGCACCGACGAGGCGTTCGCCCGGCATTTCACGCTCCATCTTGTCGAGTATGAAAGCGGTCGGCGGCGCCCAGACCAGCGAGGTCTTGCCGAATGCGCCTTTCCAGCTCCAGTGCAGGTGGCCGCTGCCAAACAGGGCGACGTCGTGGGCTTCGATCAGGTCATAAAGGTGGCGACGCTGACTTGGGCGGAGGCTCCAGTAGCCGGTATCGCCCTCGTTGGCGTCGTCGACGAACAGCGGCTTGTGTGCGAACATCGCGATGCGCCGTGTGCCGCGTTCGGCGAGCGTCTTTTCCAGCCATTCGAACTGGGCCTGTTCCTCGGCATCCTCGAAACCCATCAGCAGGCTGTTGAGGCCGATGATCCGCCAGTCGCCGATGTCCTGCGCCCAGTAGTCGGGGCCAACCATGGCGCGCCAGCGCGCGAGTCTCTCGGGATTGACCGGCTGCGCGGAGCCCGGCAGATGGCCGACATCGTGGTTGCCGGGAACGATCAGCATCGGGATCGAAACCTCCCGCATAAGCTCCATGCAGAACGAGAGATCCTCATCCTTGTCGGCACCGTCAACGCTGAGGTCGCCGGTGTGAACGACGAGGTCTGCGCCCGTTTCCGCGATCCAGCGGACGAGCGGCGCCCAGTTGCCGTTGAAGTGCGGCTTGCTGGGGCTCAGGTGAGTGTCGGTGATATGGATGATTTTCATGTGCGCACGCTCCGATCGGCGGTCCGTCATGACGGGCCGGATAATCTGTAGCGGCCTCTTTAGCGATGTTGCGTGTCACTGAGGTAACAGCCGTTTCCACCGGCCTTACAATGTCGTCATGTCCTCGTCACATTGCGTTTGCGGACGCAAAGCGTCTCCGAAGATCCGTAAGACGCGTGCGTTAAGCACGGCACGGTGAGGCCGTGCGGAAGCGCTCATCGTTTCACGGCACTGCGGCGTTGGCTTGTTGAAGGCTAATGTGAGACATGAACGCCGGGCGTACCCATGTCGGAGCGGAAGTCTGATTTGGCGGCTTCACAAGGGCAAACCAGGAAGCGTTCTGGCCGCCGTGTGATCCGAAACCTGCGGGCCTTGCCCCCCGGTTGAATGTCAGTCGTGACGCTTGCGAAGTTCGCTGCGCAGGACATAGACCAGAAGACCGGTCATCATGGCCGCGAGAACGAACCAGGTGATTGCGTAAGATAGGTGGCTGTTGGGAAACTTAACCTGCGTCAGGCCGCCCTTTGGCCAGCCGCCGGGGTTCGGTGTCGCATCCGCATCGATGAAGTATGGAGCAACATCCGAAATACCGTGCTTGTTGGCCATCGCCGTGACGTCGCGCGAGTACCAGCGGTCTTCTTCCGGAACGTTGGAGCGAATGAATGTGCCGCCGGGTTCGTCAAGGCGTAGCAGGCCGGTGAGTGTAACCGGGCCGGAAGTCTGTGCTTCGGACCGGGTCTTTGGATCCCGCTTCTCGGATGGCACGAGGCCTCGATTGATCATCACCGACGTACCGTCCGTCAGCGTCAGCGGCGTCAGCACCCAGTAGCCGGGGCCAATCTCGGTGGACGCGTAGACGAAGCTTTCCTTGTCGTTCTGCAGCGTCCCCTCGACCGTGACACGACGATACTCGTCGTCGGCACGGTTGATGCTGCGCCACTCGGCGCGAGCCGGCGCGGAAACGGGGTCGGCGTGAACGCGTTGATCGACGCGAGCGATCAGGTCGCGCTTCCAGGAAAGGCGTTCGACCTGCCAGATGCCGAGTGACAGCACCAGGCCGATCATCACAACGATAAAACCACAGAAAATAACCAGCGCGGTTGTGGAGCGTCGGCGTGGTGCTTTGTCAGAAATGGGCGTGCTCAAAATACAAAACCATAACGGGCGGCGTTTCCGCCGCCCGTCCGTTGTGCCGGTTAAGGCATGTTCTTCATCATTTCCGGGTTCATCGGCATCATGTTGGTATTCAGATGATGCATGACCCAGAGCGAACCTGAAAGGGCGATCACCACGAGAAGGATCGTGAAGATCAGCGCCATCATCGTCCAGCCGCCTTCCGAGCGCGGGTTCATGTGCAGGAAGAAGATCATGTGAACCACGATCTGCACTGCGCCGAGACCCATGATCCAGGCGGCGGTGACGGCCTTGCTGTCGAAGACGTCGCCCATGACAAGCCAGAATGGAATGGCTGTCAGGATGACCGACAGGACAAAGCCGATCATGTAGCTTTTGAAGGAGCCGTGAGCTGCCTCATGGCCGTGACTGTGACCATGATGGGCTTCGTGAGCATCCTCATGTGCGGGTGCGTGCGAACTCATCCGAGTACTCCCATAAGATAGACGATGGAGAAGACGCCGATCCAGACGACGTCAAGGAAGTGCCAGAACATGGACAGGCACATCAGGCGGCGCTTGTTCTCCGGAATGAGGCCGTGCATCGAGACCTGCGTCATCAGCGTGATGAGCCAGATGATGCCGAAGGTGACGTGCAGACCGTGCGTGCCGACGAGCGTGAAGAACGCCGACAGGAACGCGCTGCGGCTCGGGCCGGCGCCTTCATGGATCAGATGCACGAACTCATAGAGCTCGAGCGCGATGAAGACGGCGCCGAACAGGCCGGTGACCCCAAGCCAGAACAGCGTTTCGGCTTTCTTTGCCCGCTCCATCTGCAGCATGGCAAAGCCATAGGTGATGGAGGAGAGCAGCAACATGGAGGTGTTGATCGCCACCAGCGGCAGATCGAACAGATCTGCCGGCGATGGGCCGGCCGCATAGTTGCGGCCGAGAACGGCGTAGGTGGCGAAGAGGATCGCGAAGATCAGGCAGTCACTCATCAGGTAGAGCCAGAAACCCAGCATTGTGCTGTTTTCCGGGTGATGCTCTTCCGTCAGGTAGAATTCAGGCTTTTCGGCCGTTTCGATTGCAGTCTTGCTCATTGTCTCACACCTGCCCGGCAAGCAGCTTGGTGCGCTTGTCTTCAGTTTCCACGACTTCTTCCACAGGGATGTAGAAGTCACGCTTGTAGTTGAACGTGTGGCCGATCGTGACAACGAGCATGGCAACCGCGGAGACCACGACGAGCCACCAGATGTACCAGATCATCGCAAAGCCGAAGATCACGCTCAGGAGACCGAGGATGACACCGGTGCCGGTGTTCTTCGGCATGTGGATCGGCTTGAAACCGTCCACCGGACGAACGTGGCCACGGCCCTTCATGTCGTACCAGGAGTCATGGTCGTACACGATCGGAGTCATGGCGAAGTTATAGGCCGGCGGCGGCGACGAAGTCGACCATTCGAGCGTACGGGCATTCCACGGATCGCCCGTGTGGTCCCAAAGCTCTTCGCGCTTGAGGTAGCTGACGACGAGCTGGATCAGGAACGAGCCGATGCCGAGTGCGATGAGGAACGCACCGAAGGCAGCGATGATGAACCAGATCTGCAGCGACGGATCTTCGAACTGCGACATGCGGCGGGTCACGCCCATCAGGCCGAGAACGTAGAGCGGCATGAAGGCGAGGTAGAAGCCGATCAGCCAGAACCAGAAGGACATCTTGCCCCAGAATGGATCCAGCTTGTAGCCAAAGGCCTTCGGAAACCAGTAGGTCACGCCTGCCATGAGGCCGAACACCACGCCGCCGATGATGACGTTGTGGAAGTGGGCGATCAGGAACAGCGAGTTGTGGAGCACGAAGTCGGCTGGCGGAATAGCGAGCATCACGCCGGTCATGCCACCGATAACGAAGGTGACCATGAAGCCAAGGGTCCAGAGCATCGGCACTTCGTAGCGGATACGGCCGCGATACATCGTGAACAGCCAGTTGAATATCTTCGCCCCTGTCGGGATGGAGATAATCATCGTGGTGATGCCGAAGAACGAGTTGACGCTTGCGCCCGAACCCATGGTGAAGAAGTGGTGCAGCCAGACGAGGTAAGACAGGATGGTGATGACGACGGTGGCGTAAACCATCGAGGCATAACCAAACAGGCGCTTGCCGGAGAACGTTGCGACGACTTCGGAGAAGATGCCGAAGGCAGGCAGCACAAGGATGTAAACTTCCGGGTGACCCCAGATCCAGATGAGGTTCACATACATCATCGGATTGCCACCAAGGTCGTTGGTGAAGAAGTTCGTGCCGGCGTAACGGTCGAGCGACAGCAGCGCGAGCGTTGCGGTCAGGATCGGGAACGAGGCGACGATCAGCACGTTGGTGCAGAGCGAGGTCCAGGTGAAGACAGGCATCTTCATCATGGTCATGCCGGGTGCGCGCATCTTCACGATCGTCGCGATCAGGTTGATACCCGACAGCGTCGTTCCGATACCGGCGACCTGCAGCCCCCAGATGTAATAATCGACGCCAACGCCCGGGCTATACTCGACGCCCGAGAGCGGCGGATAGGCCAGCCAGCCGGTACGTGCGAACTCGCCGACGAAGAGCGACATCATGATCAGGATCGCACCTGCGGTCGTCATCCAGAACGAGAAGTTGTTCAGGAAGGGGAACGACACGTCTCGCGCGCCGATCTGCAACGGAACCACGAGGTTCATCAGGCCGGTCACGAACGGCATGGCCATGAAGAAGATCATGATGACGCCGTGGGCCGTAAAGACCTGGTCGTAATGGTGCGGCGGGAAAATGCCGGGATTGCCGTTGAAGGCCATCGCCTGCTGGGTACGCATCATCAATGCGTCGGCAAAGCCGCGTAGAAGCATGACCAACGCAAGAATGACATACATGATGCCGATCTTCTTGTGGTCGACGCTGGTGAACCACTCTGTCCAGAGATAGGTCCAGAGTTTGAAGTAGGTGATGAGACCGAGAACGGCGATCCCGCCGACGACGACCGCGGCAAATGTCGCGACGAGAATCGGCTCGTGGTAGGGGATGGCCTCGATCGTCAACCGGCCGAAGATCAACTTCAGAAGGTCAGGATTGGAAAACATGGATTAACCCGTTCATTGATGTCTTTTAGACGCAAAGCGCCAGGTTGAATTATTTGGTCGCTGCAGGCGTGCTTGTGTCGGACGACGGCATGGTGTGGCCATCATGCTGCATGGTCATTCCGGGCGTGGTTTCCATGCCGGGCATGTTGTCCATGCTGTGGTCGGCGCCGTGGGCCGGTGCATCGCCTGCTGCAGCTGGTTCCGGGAGGTGAATGCCGTCAATCGGCTCACCTTCGAATTTCAGCTTGTCATGGTTCTCGTGGCTTTCCTTGCCTGCGCCGCCCATCATGTCGATGTGCATCATTTCGTTCATGCACATCTTGCCGGGGCTGGCGCACATGTTCAGGATCGCGTTGAAGAGATCCTTGTCGGCGGTGGCGAAGTAGCGAACCGGTTCGCGCTCGCTCGGACGCTCAAGCTTGAGATAGGCGTCGCGGTTAAGCGCGGTACCCTGGTTCTTTACCTGAGTCACCCAGCTATCGAAACCCTGCTGGTTCAGGCCGTGGAACTTGAAGCGCATGTGGGAGAAGCCTGCGCCGCTGTAGTTCGCCGAGAAGCCGTCGAAGACGCCTTCCTTGTTGATAACGGCGTGAAGCTTGGTCTGCATACCGGGCATCGCGTAGATCTGGCCGGCAAGTGCGGGGACATAGAACGAGTTCATCACCGACGAAGCTGTGATCTCGAAATTGATGGGAACATCGACCGGTGCCGCGAGCTCGTTGACCGTTGCAATGCCGAGTTCCGGATAGAAGAACAGCCACTTCCAGTCGAGCGCCACCACCTGAACCGTCAGAGGCTTGACGTCGGCGGGAATGGTACGCTCCGCATCGATGCGGTCAAGCGGGCGATACGGGTCGAGCTTGTGCGTGGTGATCCAGGTGATTGCACCCAGCACGATGATGATCGCGAGCGGAGCGGACCAGATGACCACTTCGAGACGCGTGGAATGATGCCATTCCGGATCGTAGGTTGCCGCTGTATTCGACTGGCGATATCGCCAAGCGAAAAACAGCGTCAGACAAATCACGGGGATGATGATCAACAGCATCAGCAAGACCGACACGATAATAAGGTCGCGCTGTTGAACGGCGATATCGCCTGAGGGCGACATGACCACCAGGTTGCATCCTGCGAGCATTAAAAATAGCGGCAGAATGACGAGATGGCGGGAAAACTTTGACAGCTTTTGCACGTCTTTATTGCTCTTGTTGTTTCGTCCCATCTGCGACTAAAGCACGGTAACCGGCAGAAACATGAGGTGTTTGGTCGCAGCGCAGCAGAATTGCGGCATTGCGGGATACGACGCCCGGAGCACGATGTCAAAATCTCGAAGCGGCGATAAAGGCTTTTTCTTGTTGTCGCAGCTTTCGAGCAACTCATATAGCCTTGATGTGTCAAACGACCACCTTCGCTGCGGTCATTTAATGCGATTCAGGGCTATTTTTTGAAATATTTCTAATTTTCGGATTTGAAATGAACTATTTGAGGCTTGTGGTCTTGATAAGCGTGACGGTTCGTTCAAAATCTCTGTGAGGCGCTTTGCCGCAGGCGCCTCAACGAGGGAGGCGTTTTGAAATATGGCTAATGTGTCCAACTATGGTCCTTCGTCCACGTCTATGGAGCGTGACGCGAGGCAAATTCATGCTGATAAGCCGGTCTCGCCCGGCAGTATCGCCATCGGCGTCGTCATTGGGCGCACGTCTGAATTTTTCGATTTCTTTGTCTACGGACTTGCGTCTGTTCTGGTATTTCCGCAGTTGGTCTTTCCGTTTGCACCGGATCGACTGACGGCCACGCTCTATTCGTTCGCGATCTTCTCGCTGGCGTTCATGGCCCGGCCTGTCGGCTCAGTTGTCTTCATGACGATTGATCGGCTTTACGGCCGCGGTACAAAGCTCACGATCGCGCTGTTCCTGCTTGGTGGGTCCACCGCGTCGATTGCTTTCTTGCCCGGCTACAACGAGATAGGCGTCTGGTCCATCGCATTGCTTGCTTTGTTCCGGTTGGGACAGGGCTTCGCTCTTGGTGGAGCTTGGGACGGCTTGGCGTCGCTGCTTGCGCTCAACGCGCCAAGCAATCGCCGAGGTTGGTACGCGATGATACCGCAGCTTGGGGCGCCCATCGGGTTCGCGCTGGCAAGCTTGCTGTTCGGTTATTTCGTTGCAAACCTGTCGTCCGAGGATTTCATCAGCTGGGGCTGGCGCTATCCGTTCTTCGTCGCGTTCGCGATCAACGTCGTTGCACTCTTCGCCCGTCTTCGCCTGGTGATGACGACGGAGTTCGGGACCGCACTGGAACAGCATGAGCTCGAGGCGGCGCCAATTCGCGATGTTTTGCGTGTTCACGGCCGCGATATTTTGATCGGTGCATTCGTACCTTTGGCGAGCTTCGCGATGTTCCACCTAGTAACCATCTTCCCACTTGGTTGGATGAGCCTTTATGGGGACCAGCCTATTGGTGCTTTCATGCTCGTCCAGACAGTCGGCGCCATGGTCGGGATTTGCACAATCATCGCGTCGGGCTTGATGGCCGATCGTATCGGTCGGCGTGGACAACTTGCCGTTTGTGCAGTGCTGATTGCGATCTTCAGCTTCATCGGGCCAATCATGCTCGGGTCCGGATCCAATGGGCACGATGCCTTCGTGATCATCGGCTTCGGTGTTCTCGGCCTTTCCTTCGGCCAAGCCACAGGCTCGATCTCGTCGCGTTTTGGCAGAGGCTACCGCTATACTGGCGCGGCATTCACCTCGGATCTCGCCTGGCTTGTCGGCGCAGGCTTTGCACCGCTGGTGGCGCTCAGCCTGTCCAGCCGCTTTGGTCTGACGTTCGTTGGCTATTACCTGCTTTCGGGTGCGATCTGTACGCTGGCAGCTCTGGCCTTCAGCAGGGCACTCGAGCAACGCGACTGAGCTTGAGCAGAACACAAAAAAACCGGCGGGTTAAACTCCGCCGGTTTTTTGCTTTACGAACTAGACGTTTCCTATCACACGGGCTGCGGCTTCTTGGCAGCACGTGCAGCGGTGAGTTCTGCCGTGGTATGATTGAGGCGATCGGCGAGTACACGCATGATCTCGACAGCCATCTCGGGGAAATCGCTCAGAAGCTTGAGGAAATGTTCCTTGCTAATGCGCAGCACTTCGAGCGCAGACGTCGCCCGCACCGTCGCGGTACGCGATACGTCACAGAGAATGGCAATTTCACCAACGATGGAATTGGGCTCGACATCGGCCACCTTGATGTCGCCGGCAGGAGAGCGCACCAGGATGTCGGCTGTGCCCGAAAGCACAACATAGGCCGCGTCTCCAGGGTCGCCTTGGCGGAACAGGTCTTGACCGGCATTGTAAGTCATGCGGTCGGAGGTGAATGCCAAAAGCTTGAGCTTGGCCGGTGCGATCCTCGAGAAGATCGGCACTCGCCGCAGCATTTCGACTTCGTCTCTCAGCAGCATGAGCCTATTGCCTCCTGCGCACCAGCCATGCGCTCGCTAGAATTGTACACGTCCTTTGTGAAGGACGTCGTTTTTGTAGCCGCTTTACGATATTACGATAACAGTTCCTTGAACATACCGTTCTGTTCGGAAAGTTCCGGAAAGTTGCCCGCCTCGACAAGGCTTCCACGGTCGAACAGCAGGATGCGATCGAACAGCGCGGCCAACCGTGCGTTCGACAGCACCCAGATGATCGCCGGGCGTTCGCCCTCGTGATGCAATCCGTTGACGATGTTGTCGGTGATCTGGTCCTGGACACGCTGGTCCAGAGCCGACAGCGGCCGGTTGAATATGATGTAGTCGGAACGGCGCAGCAGCGCTCGCGCCATGTTCAGCTTCTGGCGCTGAACCATCGTCAGACGCTTGCCGCCCGACCCGACGTCGAATTCGAGGCCGATCGACAGAACGTCGTCGAACAGATCCAGCGTATCGAACAGGTCGCCCATGATCGACCTGATGCTTTCCGAGGCATCGGCGCGCTGGTAGGCGATGCGACCGAAGAGAACGTTGTCCATCAGGCTGGCCGACGAGATGAAATGTTCCGGATCATAGCGTTCGATCACGGCAGCAAGGTCCGCCGGAATGTTCTCGTGGAACTGCTTGCGCGCGCTGACGATTTTGGCCGTCAATTCATCTGTCAGAAGGCCGAAACGATGCCGTGGCTCGATATAGGCAAAGCTTAGGCGGATGATCGCCGAACGCTCTTCCTGTGTTGCGTCATCGAATTTCCGGCTGCTGAGTTTTTGCAGCAGGGCCTGGTAGGTCGGAATATCGTCTGCCGTCATAAAGGTCAGCTGTTGGAAAAAGGGGTGGTCCGGCGGCAGGTCGTGGAAGAGTTCGACGGCGTTTTCGGCGATCTCGAGGCCCATGGCATAGAGGTCGTTACTCAGTCCTGTTTCACGGAACAGCGCTTGGAAATAGGGATGCGCCGCCAGGCGGCGGTTGTTCATCACCGGGCGCTTCATCGAGCCGAACAGCAGGTTTTCACCAACGGTCGCTTGCGCGTTGTACGTATCGAAATCGAACGGCACAACGATATTCCCGAGATCTGATTGTTGCATCTTCTCGCGAAGAGCCGCGCGTAGATCGACGATGTGTTCGGCAAGCTTGAGGTGCACGCTGGTGTCGACTGTCGAGCGAAGCGCCAGGTCGAGAATGTCCTGCGAGATCATGACAGCATCCAGCACGGGGCGTATAGTCGTCAGAAGATCTGCTGGCCCGCTTGCGCCGGCTGCCTGATAGTCTACCCAGTCGCTGTTGGGATCGAGCGTCGGATTGCCGGCCTTGAGGGCCTCTTCTGCATGCCACTTGGCTTCCAGCGCGGTTTGCTCGTCGTAGTCGGGCGGACTGAGAGGTGCGTGCTTCAGGCCATAGAGCAGATTGTCGCGCAGCGTCCCCTGGAAGAAGTAGAGGTCCGACGAGGCATAGGAAATCCGCCTGCCGGAGACGGCTTCGGGGAGATCGAGCAAGTCCTTGCCATCGATGGTGATGCGGCCCGAATCCGGCCACACAACGCGCCCGAGTGCTTCTGCAAAGGCCTCGGCGCCGCTCGAATTCGGTCCGACGACAGCCACCGTTTCGTTCGGCTGGATTTCGACCGAAACGTGATCCATCAGCTTGGCACCGCTGTCGTCGCTAATCGAAAGGCTGGTAATCACGATCGGCGCTGCCAGGCGAGCCACATCTCCAACCGCGACCTCCTGGATACGGTCATCGATCAGCGGCTCGACGTTGAACTGCTCGTAGACCTGCTGATACTTCACCTGCACGTCCTGGCGCATCTGGTCCCAGTCGATCAATTCCTTCAATGGCCCCGGCAGGTCCTTGTAGGCGCTGATGACGGCAACCAGCTGGCCGATGTCGAGACGTCCCTGCAGCGCGAGGTAGCCGCCGATCGCGTAGAAGAGAAAGGGCGTGACCTGGGCGAGGAAGTTGTTGATGAACTTGACCAGGAATTTCCACTGATAGAGGTCGTAGCGGATCGAAAAGATCAGGCCGAGTCGCGCGGCAATATCGGCGCGCTCGAGGTTGGACGTATCGTTGCCGTGGATCGTGCCGATACCGTCGACAATCTCACCGACTCGCCCTGACAGTTCACGTGCCGTCAGCTGACGCTGGCGGCCAAGTTCGAGCAGCCGCTTTCTCATGCGTGGAATGACCACGGCCTGAACACCGACAATACCGGCTGCGATCATCCCGAGCCAGAAGTTCTGAACGATGATGAAGGCCAGAGCCGTCAGTGCCTGGCCGCCGAGCAGCGCCGGAGACACAAAGGCGTCGCCGGTAAAGCCACCCATCGGCTCCACCTCGTCCTTGATCATCGTGGCGATTTCGGCGGATTTCACTCGCTTGAACTGGCTGGGCGGGAAACGCAAAACGCGGTCGATCAGCTGAAAGCGGATGCGTCGCAGCATTCGTTCGCCGAGCCGGCCCTTGTAGGTGTTGATGTAGAATTTGAAGAGGCCGTTCAGGACCACGAGCGCCAGGAACACCAGGCTGAGCGCCATCAGCATCTGCTCGCGGCCGAGATGGATGCCCTCGAAAAACTCGACCTTCCCGATCAACGGAAAAGTGTAGGAAAGATGCATGAAGACCTGCGTGGCGCCTTCGCCTTCGAAGCCGGACCCCTGTATTGGCCCGTTGACGATCTGCTTCGGCAGGTCGAAAGACAGGAAGTAAGGCACCATCGAGAAGGCGACGACGGTCAGAATCCAAAGCTGCTGCAGCCGCGTGTTCGACCAGATATAGCGCGCGAGGCTTTTTTCCATTGCTAACCGTCAATTGTCCGGAAAATCTGAGACATCGATCCTGAAAGAGAGGTGATCATGACCGAAAGCAGGACCATGCTGCCGGATGGCATAGTAACAATAATACGTGAGAATCTCATCGTTGGATGCCGATTCCTGCAAGATTCTATATCATAGGAATTTCATAAAGGGCGAGAGTTTCAGCCTAGGATCGACCGAATGATACCGGCCGTCTTGCGTGCTCCATCGAGATCGAGACTGGCTGCGGCATTTGCTGTCGCCGTCAGTGCCGTGCTGACGGCTATTGCCACCAGGTCGCCGGTCAGTCCGACTTCGGGCAACAGATCAGCAAGGCCAAGTTTGGCCAGACGATCGGCCCTTACTGTCTGCTCGGTTTCTCCACCGGCGACGAAGGGGATAAGGATCGGACGGCAATTCGTCCGCAACAGGTCACCAACAGTGTTGTAGCCGGCCTGCGAGAGCGAGACCCTCGCACTTCGCAACAGGGACGGAAAGTCCTTGCGAAATCGCACGAGCTGCACGTTTGGGGGGACGGCCTCCGTAAGCACGGCGAAATCCGGCTCCGGCAGGTTCGGGCCGCTGATAAGCAGCCACCGTAGCTCGGCTGGCAGAATCTTGGCGGCTTCGGCAGCGGCCATCAGGAGATCCATGCCGACCGCTCCGCCACCAGCGGATGCAATGATGTCGTAGACGTCATCGGGCTCAGGCGATTCCGGGGGCGCCACGATGCCGGTGTAGACGATCTTATCCGATATTTCCGACGTCAGCGGGAAGGTGTCCTCGAGCATGATAAAGTCGGGATCGCCATGCACCAGAACACGGTCGAAATGCGCCTGCACCAGCGCGGCAGTCTCGGCGTCGCGCCCGGGCTTCCTGTTTTCCTGCAGAATGTCGCGTACCGAGCTCAGGAGCTTCGGTCTCGGTTCCGATGTCTCGATCGCCTCGATCAACGGCAGAAGCTCGAAACGCATCTGCCTGCGTCCGAACGGAAAGGCTTCGATGATGACGACATCCGGCTTCGCGTCCCGGAACGCGCACACCAGGAGATCACGACGCTGCTGGAGAAAAGCCTCGTCGACGGCCACGCCATTTTCGTCGGCGAGACCCGAGAAGCCGGCATTGCTGGCAACGACTGGGGGGAGTGCGACCGTCTTCAGGCCCGGCGCCGGAAAGCCCGCCACTGGCAGCCCGCCGGTCACGACAGTCACGTCAAAGCCGTCCTCCTGCAAGGCATTCGCGATGCGGCTGGCGCGGGCGATATGCCCTATCCCCAGCAGATGTTGAACGTAGAAAAAGACCCTCGGCGCACTCATGAGGCTTTCTGCCATTCGCCCTCGAAGAGCTGGCTTAACTGGGTAATGCTTGCGTTGTAGTCGAAATGCCCGCGCACGCGCATCTCAGCGGCATCGCCTAATCGCTGTCGCAAGGCGGGATTGCGGATCGCCATCTCCAGCGCACCGGCAAGGCCGGCTGGATCGTCCGGCGACACCAGAAGTCCGTTTTCACCATCGACCAGCAGTTCCGGGACGCCGGAAACGGACGTCGATATGCAAGGTAGCCTTTGGCTCGACGCCTCGACCAGAACATTCGGCAATCCGTCGCGGTCGCCGTTGGCGGCGATACGGCAGGCCAATGCGAAGATATCGGCCCGGCGGTAGTGGTCGAGCACTTCCTCTTGCGCCAGTGCACCTTTCCAGGTGATCCGGCCGGAGAGACAGAGCTCGGCAGCGAGAACCTTCAGCTTCGACAGCTCGTCGCCGCCGCCGATATGCTCGAACCGCCAGTTCAGTTCTCTCGGCAGAAGCGCCAGCGCTCGTAACAGCGTATCGTAGCCCTTCTTTTCTACCGCGCGCCCGACGCTGAGCAGGGAGACCGGAGCGCTGGCGTCGCTTCCGTCGCGGCCGGAACGTTCACCGGAAAAGTGTCCGAAGCGGGCGAGGTCGAGGCCGTGGTAGCTCAGGTGGACCGCGTCCTTGCGCGCGGTCAGCGTCTTCATGTGCTCATAGCCGTTGCGCGTGCAAGTCACCGCCCATCTGGCGCTTGTCAGCTTCTCGGTGAGCTCCCAATCCGGCGAGGTCCAGATGTCCTTGGCATGTGCGGAACAGGTCCACGGCACGCCGGTCAGGATGCTGGTGTATTCGGTGACTGACGCTGGCGTGTGGATGAAATGCGCATGAAGCCACTCACCGTTGTCGGGCCACTCGCGTGCCAGAACCATTGCTTGACCCAAGCGACGGAAGCGGTTGCGCGAGATATCGCGCGGCAGATCCTTGAAAAAACGGCCCAGAAGCGCGCCGAACCCTGGCTTGCGAAAGGCAGAAATCAGCCCCTTCAGCACCCGTAGGGGCTCTTCATGGAGATATTCAGGCAGGTAGACGACGCGCGCCTTGATCTCGTCATGCACAGGATGCCGCTTCTTGTCGGTCGGCCTGCGCATTGAAATCAGAGTCAGGTCGAAGCCTGCCTTCTCCAGACCCAGCAGTTCCTGTGCGATGAAGGTTTCTGACAGCCTGGGATAGCCCTTCAGCACGACCAATAACTTCCGGCGTTGCGGCAATGGATCTGCTCTCACTCGGCGCCGACAACCGACAGGTGACTGCCACGACTGTCGAGCCAACTGCCGACAGTCTCGGAGATATGATTGAGCCCCTCCAGTCGCATGTTGGAGCCGCTCATCGATGGCGGCTGGCGGTGTGGCAGACGCTTGAGGGCGTCAGCCATGATCGCGGCGTCGGCGGAGGCATCGGGCAGCAGCATCTCGACCAGGCCGAGCTCGCTGGCGCGCTGAGCTCGCAACAGCTGCTCTTCGCGCGGCTTGACGCGCGGCACGATCAGGGCCGGCTTGTCGAAGGAAAGGATTTCGCAATAGGTGTTGTATCCGCCCATGGCCACGACGCCGGTTGCTCCGGCGATCAGCTCCTCCATGTTGTTATCGAACTCGATAACCTCGACGTACGGAATTTTCGTGCCCTTCTGGACGAGCTTGATGCGCTCTGCGGACGGCATGTACGGTCCGAGCACGATCAGCGCCTTCTGCTGCAATGTCGGGTCCTGTTCGTAGGCGTTCATGACGTCGTGAACGAGATCCGAACCGTCGCCGCCGCCGCCCGTGGTCACGAGAATATAGTTGTCGCTGCGGGCATTGATTGATGTCTTGTTGGCCGAGACACTGCGCTGCAGGAAACCAACGAAGTCCATCTTGCGGCGGACGCTGGCTGGCACGTCAAGGCCGATGAGGGGATCGTAGAAGTCCGGCGGGCCGTAGACCCAGATCGAATCGTAATACTGATCGATCTTCTGCATGATGCCGTTCTTCTTCCACTCTGCATCGAGCAGGTGCGGCGCGTCCATGATCTCGCGCAGGCCAAGAACCAGCGTCGTCCCGCGGGACTTCAGATACGCCAGCGTCTCCTCGACCTCGCCCTTCAGGCCCATCGGTTCCTTGTCGACGATGAAGATATCGGGCTGGAACGTTTCGGCCGTATGGCGAATGATGGATTCGCGCATCTTCAGCGTGTCCTGAAGGTCGATATGGCTGGCGAGCGAGGTGTATTCGCCGTTCCGCAGCTTGATGACGCTCGGCACCTTCACGAAATCCACACGTGCTCGGTAATCGAACGCGCCAGCGATCGTTGCGCCCGATACGATCAGGATGTTGAGGCCGCGATAGTCCTCCACCAGCGCGTGGGCAATCGTGCGACAGCGGCGCAAGTGCCCGAGCCCGAACGTGTCGTGGCTGTACATCAGGATCCGCGCATCTTCCAGGCGCCGCGCCATGGATATTCCTTCCGGGCTATAGATCATCTAGCACCGCCGCTTTCAACGACGCGTGGGACGGCTCGTCCGAGACCAACCGCTGGCCGTTATTTGTAGGGATCTGCCGCATCGCGCAAGCCGTCTCCCAGAAAGTTGAACGCCAATATCACAAAGACCACCGGTATAATCGGGAAAAGCAACCAAGGATAGAAGGCAATCACGCTCACGCTCTTTGCCTCCGTCAGCAGGATGCCCCAGCTGGTGATCGGTGGGCGGAGACCGAGGCCAAGGAAGCTCAAGGCCGTTTCGCCAAGGATCATGCTGGGGATGGAGATGGTTGCCGAAGCTATCAGGTGCGACATGAACCCCGGCACAAGATGCCTGCCGATGACCCGCGACGTGCTGGCGCCCATCAGCTGGGCTGCCTGCACATAATCTTCTTCGCGCAGCGCCAGCAGCTTGGAGCGCACCGCGCGCGCCAGCCCTGTCCAGTCGATGATGCCGAGGATCACAGTGATGCCGAAATAGATGACGAGCGGGCTCCACGTGACGGGCATGATGGCCGCCAGCGCCATCCATAGCGGCAGGCTCGGCAGCGACTGAAGCACCTCGATCAGACGCTGCACGACAAGATCGAACACACCGCCGCGATAGCCGGCAAGGCCGCCGATGACGATCCCTAGGCAGAAGCTGATGGAGATGCCGATCAGGCCGATGGTCAGAGAAATGCGGGCGCCATAGAGAATGCGTGACAGCACGTCGCGTCCCAGCCGGTCCGTTCCAAGCAGGAACATCTGGCCGCCGACCGCCGGGCAGACGAGATGCAGGTTCGAATCGACCAGCCCCCAGAACTTGTAGGCATCGCCGCGGCACAGGAAACGGATCGGCTGCACGTCGTCGGGCTTGTCGTTGTAGAGCCGGTGGAGGGTGTTCATATCAAGCGACATGCTCCGACCATAGACGAACGGCCCGACGAAACTGCCATCATGGAATAGGTGAACGCGCTGTGGCGGCGAATGGATGAAATCGACGTTCTTCGTATGCAGGCCATAGGGTGCCACGAACTCGACCACAGTAATCATCAGATAGGTGAAGATCAGGAACACGCCTGAAATCAGCGCCAGCCGATGCTGTTTGAACTTCCACCACATCAGCTGTTTTTGCGAGGCGAGGTGAATGCGCGACTGCGCCGATGTCATCGTTTCCGTCGCCATCGGGTCGAACGGCGCGGTCGAGATGTAGTGCGGCAGAGGTGCGCCGGGTGGGGGCAAGGGCGACATTATTTGGTGCTCCTGCCTTGCAGGCGAATACGCGGGTCAAGGAAGCCGAGGGCGATGTCCGAGATCAGCACGCCGATGACATTGAGGAATGCCAGGAACATCAGGAATGAGCCGGCAAGATACATGTCCTGGCTCTGCAGCGCCTTGATCAGCATCGGGCCTGTGGTCTCCAACGACAGCACGATGGCGACAATCTCGGCGCCTGAGATGATCGACGGCAGGATCGAGCCGATATCGGCCACGAAAAAGTTGAGCGCCATCCGCAACGGATACTTCAGCAGCGCGCGCAGCGGATGCAGGCCCTTTGCGCGGGCCGTAACCACATACTGCTTCTGCATCTCGTCGAGCAAGTTGGCGCGGAGCCGACGGATCATACCGGCGGTTCCTGCCGTTCCGACGATGATGACGGGAATCCAAAGATGCGACAGGATCGATCGCGCCTTCTCCCAGCTCATCGGTTCGGCCAGATACTGTTGATCCATCAAGTGCCCGATCGAAACACCGAACCAGATGTTTGCGAAGTACATCAGGATGAGCGCCAGCATGAAGTTCGGGATGGCGATGCCAAGCAGGCCGAACAGCGTCAGGCCATAATCGCCCCAGCTGTATTGATGGGTTGCGGAATAGATGCCGATCGGGAAGGCGATCAGCCATGTCAGCAAAATCGTCGTGAACGATACGAGGATCGTCAGCCATAGCCTGTCGCCGACCACTTCGGATACCGGCAGCTGATATTCGAACGAGTATCCGAAATCGCCGTGCAGCATGCCGCCGACCCAGTAGAAATAGCGAACGACGGCCGGCTTGTCGAAACCGTACTGCTTGCGCAGTTCCTCGATCTCCTGGAGGTTGGCGGCTTCTCCCTGCGCGCGCAATTCTGCGATCTGGCTTTCGAAGAAATCGCCTGGCGGCAATTCGATGATCGTGAAGACCAGAGCCGAAATCACGATCAGCGTCGGCACCATGGCGGCGATCCGCCAGAGAATGTATCTCAGCATCGATCAGGCCTCCTTGAACCAGAAGCTATCGGGCATGTAGATGCCGAGATAGGAGGTCGGGTCGAAGCCATAGAGTCCTTGCTCCGGGACATTTTGCAGCTTTGCCGACTTCAGAATAGGCTGCAACGTGCTGTTGATGAGGCCGATCGAAAAGACCTGTTGCGTATAGAGCGACAGCATCTGGTGCCAGATCGCTTCACGCTCTTCAAAATGTGAGGTCGCGCCCCAATGGCTAAGCAAGCTAACGAGCTGTTCGGCCTCCGGCAGATCGGGCGCAGTTCCTGCCTGACCCGCGGACAAATGGTACATGCCCCAGAGAGGCCATTGGAGCTGGTCGTCCATGGTCGGCGCCAGCTGACTGGGCGACATGTCTGCGTTTGCCACCCCGTTGTCGATGCCGAACCAGATCGACATCATGATCCGCCCGCTCATGGCGCGGTTATGGAAGATGTCGCGTTGCGAGGTGCGGGTGTAAAGAGCAATTCCGATCTGGCGCCAATGATCACGCACCAGTTCGAGCACGTCAGTGTCGAGATTGCTCTCGCCCGGTGTTTCGACTGTGATCTCGGCGCGGCGCCCATCTGGCAACAGGCGTATGTCTTCGCTGTCGCGCTCCGTGAGTCCGAGCTCGTCCAGCAGTCTGTTGGCCTCGTCGGGATCGTGGGCGATGAAAGCGTCGGCATATTCCTGTTTGAACAGCGGACTATCCGGCAGAACGGTGTCCGCGCTTGGCCTGCCAAGGCCATAAAACGCCACCATGTTGATCTCGTGTCGATCGACGGCGAGCGAAAGCGCGCGCCGGAAACGGGTCTCGCGAAAAAGCTTGCGCCATACATCGTCGGCGCAGTTGAGGTTGGGCAACAGAGCCACCCGCGAACCACGTATCTGTTTCCAAAGATTGACCTTCACCGGAAAGCGCTTTTCGGCGTCTTTCAGATAGGTGTAGTCGTTGAAATCGACCCCCGTCGCCTGCAAGTCGGATTCGCCGGCCCCTGCCTTGGCGGCAATGATCGACGACGAACTGACATTCATGATGAAGCGGTCGATATAGGGCAGCTGTACGCCGTTCTCGTCGATACGGTGGAAAAACGGATTGCGGACGAAAACGAACTGTTCGGCTGGCGGTGCCGTCGTGTTGACCCAGGGATCAAGCGAGGGCAAGTCTGGATTTTCAGGGCGCGACGCGCGCGACATCTTGATGTGCAGGTCGACCCATTTTTTAACCCTGTTCTGCTTCATCAGCGCCGAGAGTCGGAAGTCGTCCTGGTAAGTCTTGTGGAACTGCTTCAGGTAATGCCCGGGTCCGAAGATCATCAGCGGCAACGGACCTGCGAGCGCCGGCATGAAATTTGGGTTCGGCCTATCCCAGGTGTAGCGTACCGTCATGGGATCGAGAACTTCGAAACGAGGCAGGCTGCCGTGAGGTCGCAGCTCCAAGGCGCCGCCGCCCGGCGTCAGCTCCTTGTTGAGGATGACGTCTTCCCACCAGTAACGGAAATCGTCGACGGTGAAAGGCGAGCCGTCGGACCAACGATGCCCCTCGCGCAGGTGGAAGGTGAAGACGGAATCGTTTTCCGACGTGAAACCCATCAGGATGTCAGGCTGAAGCTGCAGTTTGGTGTTATAGCCGACAAGCCTGGAATAGCCGTAGACGGTCATGTAGCGGATGTCTTTTGCGCTGCCGATGATCGTGCGTACGGTGCCGCCATAGACACCGGGCTGCATGCCCATGTCCTTCATGTTGATGATACGCGGGTGGGTCGGCAGGCGTTCCACCATCGGCGGAATCCGGGCCGCGCGCAGCCAGTCACGCAGGAACTCGGGTTCGATGTCGCGGTCCGCTGCCGCCTTTGCGAGGGAAGGCGCAATCGCCGCGCCGACCAGCCCGCCCATGAAGGTGCGTCGCGTTACCATGCGCGTAGCTCCTTGGTATCGGCGCCCTTGCGCGCACGCACAAAATGGCCGTTGCCGAGATCGGCATAGTCGAGTTCGGATGCGTCGTCATGTTCGGCGGTGAAGGTCACGCCCCAGTTCTGCTTGTCGGCTGCGCCATTTTTGCGAAGCGCTTCGAAGTCGAGCGGCCGATCGAGGTCGGGGAAGGGAACTGCTGCCAGAAGCGACTTGGTGTAGGGGTGCACCGGGTCTCGAAGGATGATTTCGCGTGGTGCGATCTCGACGATGCGGCCCTTGCACATCACGGCGATGCGGTCAGCCATGTAATCGACGACGGCGAGATTGTGGGAGATGAACAGGTAGGTCAGCCCGAGCTCTTTCTGCAGGTCCTTCAACAGGTTGAGGATCTGCGCCTGTACCGAAACGTCGAGGGCCGACACGGGCTCGTCGAGAATGACCAGCTGCGGATTCAGCGCCAGAGCGCGCGCGATACCGATGCGCTGCCGTTGGCCACCGGAGAAACTGTGCGGGTAGCGATTGAGGTAGCGTCGATCCAGTCCGATGGCGCCCATCAGGGCTTCCACCTTGCGGTTGCGTTCCGCACTGTTGCCGCGGTCGTGGATTTCCAGCGGCTCGCTCAGGATGTTGCGCACTGTCATGCGCGGCGACAGGGACGAGACCGGATCCTGGAACACCATCTGGATCTTGGTGCGCAGCCTCTGCAGGTCATCGCCGGTCACCGACAGGACATCGACGACCTCCTTGCCGTCGTTGAAGATCACCGAACCGCTGTCCGGCGCCATGGCGCGCATCAGTATCTTGCTGACGGTGGTCTTGCCGCAACCGGATTCGCCCACCAGTCCGAGACATTCGCCACGGCGTATATCGAAGCTGACGTCATCGACTGCGCGCACGCCATCAGGTTCGCGCGTGCCGAACAGGCTGCGGTTGCGGGTCCTGAAGGTTTTTGTGAGGTTGTTGACCGCCAGCAGCACCTTGGGTGCCTCCGGCTTGGCGATATCCTTGACGGTCTGCTTTCCGACCAGCGATTCCAGATTGACCGGCACATCACGCAGCGCCTTCAGCCGCTCACCGGGCTTCATGTCGAAATGCGGGACCGCGGCCATCAGACCCTTGAGATAGGGATGTTGCGGATTGCCGAAGATCGATTTGACCGGGCCGGCTTCCATGATCTCGCCGTGGTAGATCACCACCACCTCATCGGCCATGTTGGCCACCACGCCGAGATCGTGGGTGATCAGCAGCATGGCCATGCCGAGCTTGTGCTGAAGGTCGCGGAGCAGTTCCAGGATCTGTGCCTGGATGGTCACGTCAAGCGCGGTCGTCGGCTCGTCGGCGATCAGAAGGGCGGGCTTGCAGATCAGCGCCATTGCGATCATGGCGCGCTGGCGCATGCCGCCGGACAGCTCGAAGGAGTACATGTCGAAGGTACGCTTCGGATTGGCAAAACCAACCAAGCCGAGCATCTCTTCCGTCTGCTGCCGTGCTTCCTTCTTGGTAGCATTGGTGTGGATCAGCAGTGACTCGCTGATCTGGTTGCCGACCGTATGCAGCGGCGACAAGGAGGTCATTGGTTCCTGGAAGATCGTCGCCATGCGCCGGCCGCGCAAATCGCGCATCTCGGCGCTGTCGCGTGAATATTGTAGGATATCGGTGGTCTTGCCGTCCAGCGGGTCGGTGAACAGAATACGTCCAGACGCCTGCGCCGGGTTCGGCAGGATGCCCATGATGCTCTGGCTGATGACAGATTTTCCGGAGCCGGACTCGCCCACCAGCGCAGTCACCTTGCCAGGCAAGATGCGCAAATTCGCATTCTTTACGACACCCAGCCTGTCGCCGAAAACCGAGAAGGAAATATCAAGATTTTCGATGCGCAGGAGATCGGACGCGGACGCCATACCAATGAATTTCCCCAGTTTTCTTAGTTCCCGAAACAAGGACACTAGCCTACGGCAATCAGGGTGTCCAGTTGATGACGGAGACGTTTATTCCCGGGATATTTCAGCGAATTTCGCAGCGACTGCAGGGCTTTCTGCCGCTCGCCGTTTTACTGCATGAACTTATCCACACCCGGCGGCTTGGCCTGCTTGCGCGCATCGCGGTGCAGCAAAATAACCTGCTCGGCTTCCGAGAGAGCCTCCTGCGGCCCGTCGTGGAAGTTTTGCCCGACCTCCAGCGAGGGCGCTGGTGCGTGTGGCTGCAATACCGTGATCTTCTGGCGGACACCGCGCAGCTTCTCTTCACCAAGCGTTGTCCACTCACCGCCGCAATAGCCGGCAAAGGCCTGACTGGCCACAACCTCGCGATTATACTTCTTGGTCAGAGATTGCAGGCGCTGAACTTCGTTGACCGCGGAACCGAAGGCGGAAAAGGTCAACCTGTCCTTCAACCCCACATTGCCGAACATGACGTTGCCGACATGCAGGCCGATGCCGTAGGAAATTTTGCTCAGGTTGTTCGTCTGGCGCTCCCGATTAAGGTCGGCAACACGCGACTGCGCCTGGTGGACGGCCGAGAGGGCCGCCTGGCATGCGATTTTCGATGGATCCTTGTGACGGCCGCATGGATAAACGGCCAGAAAGCCATCGCCGATAAAGCTCAAGATCTCGCCACCGTTGCGGTTGAACGGCGCGGCAATCGCGTCGAAGAATTGGTTCAGCGTATCAATATAGTTCTGACGGCCTTCCTTTTCGGCGTAGACCGTCGATTGCCGCATGTCACCCATCACCAAAGCGGCACGGATCGTTTCGCCGTCACCACGGCGGATCTGACCGTTGAGCACACGCTTCCCGGCGTCTCCGCCGAGATAGGTGGTCAGCATGTTGTTGGCGAGTTTGCCGAGGACAGCCATCTTGGCGGCAACCGCCAGATGGTTTTGCATGCGCAGCAGCGCGTCGATCATGTCGTCGGAGAAACCCGAATGGCTATCCGTTGACCACGAACCCATCATGCCCTGCACCGATCCGTCGCCGAACGGCTGCACGAAGGCCAGGTAATCAGTGATCCGCTCTTGGCGCAGGTCGGCAAAGACCGGGAATTCAGCTGGGCCGTCTGCCGGAATCTGTCGGCGAATATGTTGCAGGTTATTGTCGAGGAGATAGTAGTATGGGCTCTGCAGGAACCGGTCCGGCTTTTGGCCGGCCGCGTGTCGATAACCCTCGATGGTCACGCCGCTGGCACGCCGCCAGGTGAAGCTCAGCGCGTCATAGAGCGGATGCAGCATCGAAAAGGTCAGGTGGACACGCGCTATCGGAAGGCCCGCGGCCGCAATCCGCTCGCAGAAACCGCGAACGATATTCTCGAGGTCGTCCCCGGCCAGCGACGAATTCGTCAGCCATTCAGCGACCCGATCCAACAAGATCGATGAAACCCGGGGTTCTGTCGCGCCCATGCCTGCCAGTATCCTCATCAGGCGCGTCATCCTCATAAAGCATCGAATGGCTCTCCCGTTGCACAATCGCGCGTCAGGCGGAAATCGAGGATGGACGAGCAGTATTATTGTGTCAACAAACCGCTGGAAGACCAACGGCGGCCTCTTCCCAACCGCATTTTCCGGTGAGTGAGCGACCCTTTAAGATGGTGTATTACGTGATCTAGATAGGCCTGCCATTGTTGCCGGACAATGGGCGACGCGGAATTTCCGGTCACGGATGACATCTCTCTGACCATCCGAGTCATTTCCGCAACACCGTCGCGCAGCATTTATCCCCAAGCAGGCGGGAGCAACCACGTTCACGTCAGTTTTCCATTATCCCGGTTGGCGGGTTTAATTCGAGGCGGTCTTGCACTAGATCAGAGTTCCCTTCGGTTTTAGACGAGACCTGATTTGACCACCTCCCCAGTATTCGACGTACTTTCCGAGAAGATCGCCACCCGCACGGCCCGCGCCGGCATCATCGGTCTCGGCTATGTCGGCTTGCCGCTCGCCATGGCGATTGCTCGAAGCGGCTTCCCGGTCACTGGCTTCGATGTCGATCCGAAGAAGATCGTCGCCATCGAGGCGCGCCGCTCCTACATCGACGCCGTCACCAGCGCCGACATGCAAACCGAAATCGATGCCGGACGCTTCACCGCAACGAGCGAATTAGCAGGCCTTGCCGACTGTGATGTGATCGTCATCTGCGTCCCGACGCCGCTGACCAAGCACCGCGACCCCGACCTGTCGTTTGTCGAAGCAACATCGCGCTCGATCGCGCAGCATCTGCGCGAGGGCCAGCTGATTGTGTTGGAATCGACGACCTATCCCGGCACCACAGACGACGTGGTCAAGGTCATCCTTGAGAAGACGGGCATGAGATCGGGCAAGGAGTTCTTCGTCGGCTTCTCGCCTGAGCGCGAGGATCCGGGCAACCAGCATTATCACACCGCGACCATCCCGAAGGTTATTGCGGGCGACGGCGCAGAGGCCTTGGAGCTGATGAAGGGCTTCTATGGCGCCGCCGTGAAAACCGTCGTGCCGGTTTCGTCGAACGCCACCGCCGAAGCCGTCAAGCTCACGGAAAACATCTTCCGGTCGGTGAATATCGCGCTCGTCAACGAGTTGAAGACCGTCTACGCAGCCATGGGCATTGATGTCTGGGAAGTGATCGACGCGGCAAAGACAAAGCCCTTCGGCTATATGCCGTTCTATCCGGGCCCGGGCCTTGGCGGCCACTGCATCCCGATCGATCCCTTCTATCTGACCTGGAAATCACGCGAATACGAATTGCCGACGCGTTTCATCGAGCTCGCTGGCGAGATCAACTCCGCCATGCCGCGCTATGTCGTCGGAAAGCTTGCCGAAGCGCTGGACATCCGGGCTGGCAAAGCCCTGAGCCGCTCTCGTGTCCTGCTGATCGGGCTAGCCTACAAGAAGAATGTCGCCGATATCAGGGAAAGTCCGTCCTTGCGCTTGATCGAGATCATCGAGGAGCGTGGCGGCAGGGCCGACTACCACGATACCTTCGTAGCCGAGATCCCGTCGACGCGCGAATACCAGGCGCTCAAGGGGCGTCAATCGGTGGCGCTGACCGATGAAGCCCTGGCCACCTATGACGCGATCCTGATCTCCACCGATCACGATGATGTCGATTACAGGCGTCTGGCGGAAAGCGGCGCGTTGATCGTCGACACCCGCAACGTCTTTGCCCGTCTCGGTATATCGGGCGACAACATCCTCAAGGCGTAACCTCGCCAATCGACAGCGTCTTGCCGGATATCTGGCTGGCGGCGACGGCATAGCCACCGCTGGCACCGTCGATGAAGTGCATGTGATCGCGCGACAACGGCGTCGGTACGAAGCATGTCATCAGCGCCGATGTCTGGCTATGCAGTCCGTAGCGGGCAATGCCATCAACCTGCGCTTGTTCCAGGAGCGTGCGGATTTGCGCAAGACGGCCGGCGTCGATGTCGACGGTCATCTTCAGCCCGTCGTCGAACTTGCGAAAGTCGGAGTTGTCGGCGACGTCCTGCTTGTAGCGGCGTGCATCGAAGCTGCCAAATTTCAGATTGAGCTTGTGCAGGAGCACGGTCAGGCCAATCTGCAGGATGATCGATAGACGCTGTCGCAGCCGACCGCCGACGGGGGCCGTGGCGCGCGCCTCGCGATTGATGCCCTTGAGGGAAAAAGCGAGCGCTGGCCCGTCCGCGGGCACGGGATGCGCGTCGCGACTTTGCTCGGCGGATAGGGCCACCACGTCGTTCACCAGCGTGCGAAACTCCGGTGTGACGCCGCGATCGCCGGGCACGGCGATGATCGAGACGATCTCGCCATTGCGGGCCTCGATCGGGTTCCAGCGACAGGACAGCCCCGTGAGGTCTGGGCGCGCTCCAGCCGTAGCGGGATCGACGCCGTAACGGCCATCCTTCATCTGCCGTTCGGCCCAACTTGTTCCACCGCCTGCAAACATCGCGTAAGACACGAAAGGGCTCGCCGAATAGCGAGCGACGCGGACGTCCAGTCCCTCAAGCCTGATGTCGTTGACAGGCACCAGCGCAATGCGCAGCGTCAGTTTCAGATCTTCTTCGGCCCATCTTTGTGCAGCCGCCAATGCGTTGCGGGCGGCGGGCTCCAGCGCGCCCGGCAGGGCCACAAGGGCGCCATCGCCGCCGAAGACGAAAGGGTAGTCACCCTTCCCAAGCGCATTGAGCACGGCCGAGATGACACTCGCGCCGGCCATGTTCACGTCCTTGTAGCGACCATCCATGATGGCTTTCGTCGAGCCGACGACGTCGGCGACCGCCAAGACCCAGTCATCGGGCAGGCGGCGGTAGTTTCCGGTATCGGTCACGCCTTCGAATTGGTCGAAGACAGGCACGGTCTCGAAGAAGGGATCGCTTAAAATGTCGTTCATGAGAAAACTTAGAACAGACCGGCAGGAGCATCGCAACGCCATTTTGCGGCAATTGGCAGCGAGTGGAGTGGTCACCTTGGCGTGAGCCGATCAAAGCCCCGCAAATGTCGGCTTGCAAGCCTAAAGCTTTGCCGCTAGCTCTACCGCCAGCGCCGCTCTTTTGCCGACGGCGCGATCAGGCATGTCGACTGAAGGTTGCGCTGTTCCAGCTTGCACCAGATGCGGCCATCTCAAGCGCGATGCGCTCGCATCCGCTTCCAAGCGAAGTGAACGGACACAGATTCAATGAGCCGCCTCGACAGCTTCATCCGCCGTTTGACGGCCCAGCGTGACATTCTCAATTCGATCGTCGACCTGGTGGGCAAGACCGAAGGCCCGGTTCTTGAGTTTGGCCTCGGCAACGGCCGAACCTACGATCATCTTCGAGAGCATTTTCCGGATCGCCGTATCATCGCGTTCGATCGCGATGTGCGCTCCTATTCGTCCTCGACGCCGCCAGCCGAGAATATGGTGACCGGGGAGATCCGCGAGTCCGGCCAGGCCTTCCTCGGCATCGGCGCGGCTCTCGCACACGCCGACATCGGCACCGGCCACGACGAAATTGATGCAGTCACCCTGAGGTGGCTGCCGCAACTGATGGTCGGCGTGCTGACGCCGGGCGGGATCGCCGTGAGTGGCCTGCCGATCGATCGTCCGGAACTCGAACCGCTGCCGCTGCCTGCGGGCATCAAGGAAGGCCGCTACTTCCTGTATCGCCGCCGCTGATCAGGGCAGAAACAAGACATCGTACTGGTCGATGTCGCCGGGCAGATCGACAACCTTCATTTCCTTCTCGTGATCCTCGAAAAAGACTAGGCACGTGTCGTAGAATCCGGACAGCGTGGTGATGAAGTCGCGCGTCTGCTGAGGCCCGTAGAAACTCGGCGTGAACTCCATGTAGAGCGGCACGCGACGCTGTAGCAACGGTACCATCGAGCGACAGGCGACAGGCTCGTAGCCTTCGATATCCATCCAAACGAGGCCAATGGCGGCAGGATCGATCGATAGATCCGACAGGATCCCCGTCACCGGTTTCACCGGAACGCTGATTTTCGTGTCGCTTGCACTTTGCCGTATCGCGCTGCTCTTGCCGTGGTTGTTGGCATTCATGAAGAAGTCGATCTCGCCAATTGCATCGCCTGCAGCGCAGTTGACAGTTGTCACGGTCGCCTCAAGGTGATTTTGGCGGATATTAAGCCGCAGCAGCGGATAGTTTCTCGGGTCGGGCTCGATGCTGACGATATGCGCATAGGCGCCGCTCAGAGCGAAATAGACCGTCTGCGTGCCGATGTTCCCGCCGATCTCAAGTAAATGGCTGCTTCTCTGCATCAAGCCGCGCTGCCGCAGGATGGCGATCAGCCGATCGACATGATCGCGCTCGAAGTGCCCTTTGCGAAACACCTTGCGACCGATGTAGTCGGACGGCGAGAAGCTCATCAGATGATCGCCGGCATCGACGGTCATGGAAACAACCCGCGGCCCGATGCTCTCGATCAGCATGCGGCGGCCGGTACGGGTATCGAGAAGCTTGCGGGCGATCGTGTTGCGAACCTTGCGCCAGCGCTTCATCCAGTATTTCGCGGTCAATCGCGTCTGCGCCGGCATCAGTCTTTCCCTTCGAGCAGTTCGGTCGCCTTGTCTCGCGGAATGACGTAGACTTTCAAGGGCAGAGCCCGGCCACGCACGTTGATTTCCCGGCTTTCTATCCCGCCCATATCCGCACCGGCCAGCATTGCCACCGGCTCCGAGACGACGAGCGCGACGTCAAACTCCTTGGCTGCCGCCTCCAGGCGACTGGCGACGTTGACCATGTCGCCGATCGCCGTCGTGCTTCGAACCCGCCCGTAGCCAAGCGTGCCGACCACGGCCGGGCCGGTATGGATGCCGATCGCGATCCGTAATGGCAGAGACAGCTCGTCCGACAGCTCCCGACCGAGCGCCTCGATGTCGCGGGTGATGGCAGCCGCCGCTACGAGGGCTTGGCGACAGGCTTCCTCCGGTGAGGTGCCGATGCCGAACAATGCCATTGCCCCGTCGCCGATGAATTTGTCGATGCGGCCACCGGCCTTTTCGACGGCATTTCCGACCAGGGCAAAGTACCGGTTCAACAGGAACACGATATCGAACGGCAGGCGTTCTTCCGTCAGTGTGGTGAAGTTACGAATATCGCAGAAGAGAACGGCGATCTCGCGCTCGCGGCCGGGGCTGGTTTCCTGAGTGTTGGCCGGGACTGCGGCCTCCGTGGCTGCCGGCAGTAGCAAGGGCACCACGGTCAGGTCATGGGTTGGACGCAGCTGGCAGGCGAGCCGGACATCGGGGGCTGCGTTGATCCGTTTGAGCGTCGATTGCTCCAGCTTGTCCGGCGTTGGTAGGTTTTCAAAACTACTGAGAACCTGCACGCGACAGGTCGAACACTGGCCCTTGCCGCCGCAGACCGCATAGTGTGGAATTCCACCCAGCCGGCTGGCTTCGAGGACGGTAAACCCGCGCGGTACATTCACGACCTCACCGCCCTGATAGCGAACCGCGATCTGGTTCACCCGTTCTCTCCACCGTCGGTGGGTTCGCGCCGCTACCACGACGAACAGGGCACCAGCGAATGAGCCGTAAAGCCCAGTGCGGATCATGGCGACCTCTGCCCTTGCCTGCGGATCGGTGGCGTAGCGGGCGTTAAGATTGGCCTCGTACCGGCCGGTGTCGACGATACCTTCATAGGCTGGCTCGGCGATCGTACGGCCCATTTCGATGAAGCCGAGAATGGCCAACACGGGGACGAGAATGGCGATCGCAAGTAGCGGCGCCGCCACATCGGTGTACCAGGTTCGATAGCGCAGCCAGTAATGCAGGCCGATACAACCGTGAAACCAGACGATGATCAGAGCGAAGATCTGCCGCAGGCCGTTACCTGGCGCGGTGATCCATAGTGTCCGCATGATCGTCTCGTAGTTGTCCCGATACCCGTAGAGACTGTGAACGATCCGTGTTCCGATCACATGGTCGATCAGCAGCAGCGGTATCGCTAGGCCGAGCACGATCTGCGCCATCTCTCCCTTGGGCATGATCAGGCTGCGGCGGATGTAGATGCCGCGCAAGACCAGGCCGATATGCGTGAGGATCGCGCCATAAAGAACGAGCGTGCCGACCGGATTTCGCCAGAGGGCGGTGAAAAACCGTCTACCATCCTCTGCCGCGGACACGGAAATGAGACCGAGGGCGTGATTGGAAAAATGCAGCAGAGCAAAGGCGAACATGACAAGGCCGGAGCCCAGCCGGGCGCGTCTGATCGAACGCTCCGAGAAAATGCTGCTGGCTGCGACGATTGCCATTCAATCCCGTTCTTGAAACCCAAATCACATATGCCTTATTGGTAAGGCAATTGAGGTTTTATTGCCGTCTTTCAACCGCGTGTGTACGTCACATGTTCGTCAGCGAGCCGTAAGGACACGAACACCATAGCAAACTTTTCCTCGACACGACCAGCGGACGGCTGTGAACACTCCGTTTCGGCAGAGAAGTCCTGATGCGCATCGCATTCTACGCACCGCTCAAATCTCCCAATCATCCCGTGCCGTCGGGCGACAGGCTGATGGCACGGCTGTTGATCCGTGCACTGGAATTAGCTGGCCACACGGTAGATATTGCCTCGGAGTTTCGCAGCTTCGCCGCAACACCCGAAGCGGCAGCCGAAGTTGTAGCCTGTGCCGCGCCCGAACTGCAGCGGCTGCGAGCAGTCTGGTCGGATGGGGAAAAGCCGCAGCTCTGGTTCTGCTATCATCCCTACTACAAGTCGGTGGATCCGTTCGGGCCGGCGCTGTGTGCCGAGTTCGACATACCCCACATGACCGCCGAAGCCTCCTATTCTGCGAAGCGGGACCAAAGCGATTGGGCGCCGTTTCAGGCGCAGGTCGCAGCGCAGGTCAAGGATGCCGCCGTCAACATCGCCTTCACGCAGCGCGATCGGCTGGGCCTGGAACGCGCTCTCCCTCAGGCAACCGTCGCGCAGCTTGCGCCGTTTATCGATACGGTGTTGTTTGAAGGTGCCATCTCTAAGCCGCAGCCAACCCGATTGATCACCGTCGCGATGATGCGAGCCGGCGACAAGATGGAAAGTTACAGGATGCTGGCCGGCGCGCTCGCTGAGATCAGCGACAAGCCATGGACGCTGGCAATCATCGGCGATGGTCCAATGCGATCAGAGGTCGAGCAGTTGTTTTCGCAGTTCGAGCCGCACAGAATCGAGTGGCTGGGCGAACGCGATGCTGCCGAAATCGCCGATGCGCTCGGACATGCCGGGGCCTATGCTTGGCCGGGTTGTGGCGAGGCGTATGGTCTTGCCTATCTGGAGGCGCAGGCAGCCGGCTTGCCTGTTGTCGCGCAACAGACGGCCGGCGTGCCGGAGGTGGTTCAGGCAGGTGTCACAGGGTATCTGACGCCGGACGGCGATGTCGCCGCTTATGCAGCCGCGCTCGCCACCCTGCTGGACGATCCCTCCACGCGCCAGGCTATGGGCGAGGCGGCGCGTCACTTCGTGCTTGCCGAGCGATCGTTGACGGTTGCGGCAGGAACGCTCGACGAAATTCTACGGAAATATGCAGGAGCAAATTGATGACGGTCGATGAAACCTGGGCGCCGTTGCGCGTTGAACTCGACCGCTGGTGCAATGCTGGCCGAACGGCCCGGCTGTGGCTTCGTGACGATGATGCCGCGGAGCCGACGCCGGCGCTTGAGCAGCTTCTGGACTTGACGCGCACGGCAAGCGTGCCGCTGACACTTGCTGCCATTCCCGCGACCTCAGGCGAACCGCTCGCTGCCAGATTAAGCATCGAGCCTCATGCTCTGGTGGCGCTGCACGGATGGGCGCACGCCAATCATGCCGGACCCGACGAGAAGAAGCAGGAGCTCGGCGCGCATCGCCCTGTCGATACGGTGCTCGGCGAACTGCGCGACGGGGGCGCCATTTTGCGCCGACTGTTTCCCCAGCAATTCGTACCGATGCTGGTGCCGCCGTGGAACCGGATCAGCAAGGCGTTGATTCCCGATTTGCCTGGGCTGGGGCTTGAGGCCTTGTCGATCTACGGCAGGGCGCAGGCAGGTGGACCGATCCCGATGCTCAACACCCATGTCGATATCATGAACTGGCACGGTGTTCGCGGTGGCCGGCCGCATGTCGAGCTGATTGCCGAACTTGTCGGGGAACTGCGGGCTCGTTTTGATGATGACGGAGAGCCGATCGGCATTCTCACCCATCACCTCGTGCACGACGCGACGGCCTGGGACTTCCTCGCACAGCTCTTGAAGTCCACGGCGGATCATCCCGCTATTGCCTGGAAATCCGCGCGGGCGCTGCTGATTTAAAGGTCGAGTACTTGGTTGTCGCGGGCCGCGAAGGAGTTTGGGAAGGCGGCCTGTGCGTCCTTCTCCATTGCTTCCAGCTGTGTATCCGTGCGGGATGGCGCATGGTGAAAAAGCGCAAAATGCTTGGTGCCGGCCATTTTCGCGAGCTCGATGCCATGCTGCCAGGTCGAATGGCCAAAACCCTTGAAACGCTGCATCTCGTCTTCGTTGTAGGTACAGTCGTAAACCGCAAGATCGGCACCCGCCATCATTTCAAGCGCCACCGGATCGTGCGTGCCGGGGATGTGTTCCACGTCATAAACAAGTGCCAGCGAGCGGCCCTGATATTCGATCCGGTATCCGATGGCGCCGCCCGGATGGTTGAGCATGAACGTCTTGATCCTGACACCGGGATGCGGCTCCAATGTCTGACCGGCGCGAAAATCGCGGAAGCTCATCGTCGCCTGACAGATGTCGGTCTTCACAGGAAACCAGGGTGGGCTGATGAATTGTTCGATCATCTCGCGCGTGCTCATCTTGCCGTCAAGGTGGCCGGACCAGATGCGCAGGTCGATCGAGGGATAGTAGATAGCCTTGAAAAACGGTAGGCCAATGATGTGGTCATAGTGGCAGTGGCTGAAGAAAAGGTCGACGTCGCGGACCTGGTCGTTGAGCATGCAAAGGCCTGCTTCGCGCGCGCCGGAGCCCGCGTCGAAGATCATCCGGTGTTCACCACAGCGGATTTCGATGCAAGAGGTATTACCTCCATAGCGATCGAATTCAGGCCCGGAGACCGGGATACTGCCGCGAACGCCCCAGAACTTTACTTGAAAGAGATCTTTACTCATCGCTTTTTCAAAATGGGCCAACCCTGCCACGTCACGCAATCATCACTCAAGCCTGACACGAAGTGCGGATTTCCGAAGCCGTCTCTGTCTTCAGTACCACATCCAACCACTATCATCTGATGTGATCGAATTTCTTAAGCAACCGGGTTTTGTCACGGAAAGCAACTGCTTATGGTTCGATTTTGGTAAATAGCAGTGATGACCGGCCAATTTGGAATGGCAAAACCCTGTTTTCCTGAGAAATAGATGGGAATTCGGTTGCCCGAATGCAATTGCCTCGGCATTCGACCAAAGTGGAATGAGGCAATGCAGGGGCCGTGCTTTAGACGCGGCGCGCATCGTGAGAGGCGTAGTCGATGAATGCGCGGATCACCGCGGCCAAGGCTTCGGGCTGTTCGACGCAGGGCAGGTGGCCGGAATCCGCGATCACCTCGTAGCGCGCATCGGGAATGAGGCGGGCCATCGACCTTACGAGATCCGGCGGCGTCGATCCATCCTGTTCGCCGACGATGCAGATGGTTGGAACAGCGATCGTCTTGACTGCCTCGGCGTAGTCGGCATCGCGTATGGCAGCGCACGTGGCCAGATACCCCTCGACCGGCTGGCGGACCAGCATGTTGGCGTATCCATCGTACGCAGTGTTCTCGGGGCGGCGGAACGGTGGCGTGAACCAGAGCTCCATGATCCGATCGACGATGCTCGCAAGCCCCGCTCTTTCAACGGATTCGATACGCGCGTTCCAGCTTTCCTGTGTGCCGATCTTGTGTGCGGTATCGCAAAGGATAAGCCCCTGCACCAGTTCCGGGCTCTGGTGATACACCGCCTGCGCGATCATTCCGCCCACCGAAAGACCGCAGAGGAACGCATTCTTCACCGCAAGCAGATCGAGCAGGCCGAGGAGGTCGGATGCGTGATCATCGATCGTGTAGGGCATCTGGCCGATGGACGACAATCCGTGGCCACGCTTGTCGCAGAGCACGATCGCATAGTCACCAGCCAATCTGACGACAACATCGCGCCAGATCCTGAAGTCGGTTCCGAGCGCGTTGACGAAAACGATAACTGGCTTGTCGGCAGGCCCGCCGATCAACTGGTAATGGATCGTTGTATCGTTGATGCGGGTGAACTGCATTGTGTCTTCCTTCACTGCTGATGGCCGCAACGTACTTGCGGCAACGCGCCAGACGCGTGTCCTTGTGGCGCCATCCGGTGCGCCCAGATAGGCGGCTTGCCGGCGCTAAGGTAAGGCGGAAGCCTTACGGGCGTCGGCTGGCTTGCCTTGTTCTCCCGTGCTATGTAACCGCGCATACAAATCACGTCGAGACTGCCTTTCGCATATCCTACCGTATGGGTGGATCCGCGTGCATGGGTTTTCGTCATGCAAACCCATGATGTTCCATGTGGCTAGCGACGCCCACGGCATCGCACCAGCCAATCCGCATTCAATAATGAGGTGCAGCGTGGCAGGTGATCCAAATCATGGTTCGACGGCAAGAAAGAACGGCTACTTCATTGCGCTTCTGGTCGCTGTGATGCTGGCTGGCTTGCCGGTTGCTGTGTGGTTGGATGTCAGCAGCCTGTCGCAGGTTGCGCTAAAACGGCAGGCCCAGGATATGAGCTCGCTGATCACCAGTATCCGGTCGTACTACGCCAGCAATGTCGTCGGACGCATCCTTGCCGCCCATGCGGCGGGCGTCGATACGGGTACCACTGTCACCCATCAATATGCCACCATACCGGGCGCCATTCCCATCCCCGCCACGCTCTCTCTCGAACTTGGCGACGTGATCAAGCAGCAGCAGGCCAACATCACCTATCGCTTTGTCTCCGACCTGCCATTCAAGAAGCGTGCGCCGCACGATCTCGACAGGTTCGAAGCCGCCTCTCTCGGAGCCCTGCGCGCCGATCCCAAGCAGTCGCTGACCGAGATCAGTCGCGACGGTTTCACCAACACGTTTCGGCTGGTGACCCCCGTCCTCATGGGGCAGGCTTGCGTTGCCTGCCACAACACCCATCCCGAAAGTCCGAAGAAGGACTGGAAAGTCGGCGATGTTCGCGGCATTCAGGAGGTGATCATCCGGCAGCCGTTTGTCAGCGATGTGTTCGCCTTCAAATACCTGTTGCTCTATTTTCTCTGCTTTGCCGGTCTTGGAATCGCGCTCGTCGTGCTGCAGCAGCGCCAGGCAACCCTGATTCAGGGCTTCAACCGCGATCTGGAATCCACCAACGAATTCCTGGCCAGCATTTCGATGAAGATATCCCGCTATCTCTCGCCGCAGATCTACAAGGGTATATTCAGTGGCCAGAAGGATGTTGTGGTCCATACCGAACGCAAGCGGCTGACAATCTTCTTTTCCGACATCAAGGATTTCACAGCGACAACCGAGAGGTTGCAGCCCGAAGCCTTGACGGAAATGCTCAACGAATATCTGACGGAGATGTCCGCGATTGCCTTGAAACATGGCGGCACGCTCGACAAGTTCATCGGCGACGCCGTGCTCGTCTTCTTCGGTGACCCTGAAACCAATGGCGCAGCCGAAGACGCCAAAGCCTGCCTGAAGATGGCGATCGACATGCAGCGCCGCCTCGGCGAACTGAAAGCCAAGTGGCGCAGCGACGGCACGGAGGAACCGTTCGTTGTTCGAATGGGAATCAATAGCGGCTATTGCAATGTCGGCAATTTCGGCAGCAACGATCGGATGGACTACACCATCATCGGTGCGGAGGCCAACCTGGCTGCCCGCCTGCAATCGATCGCCGAGGGCGGTAAGATCGTCATCAGCTATGAAACCTATGCGCTGGTAAAAGATATCGTCGACGCGACGCCGCTGCCGCCGATCACCATGAAGGGTATCCAGCGCGAGATCGTTCCTTACGCCGTGAACGGATTGCTGCTCGGGGAAGACCACGCCATCCGAGTGATGAGCGAGCACTTCTCCGGCCTCGATCTGCACCTCGATATCGGCCAATTGGATCCAGCGGAAAAGGCGCGAGTGCGTGCAGCACTTGCTGAGGCGATAGCGGCACTCGACGAAAAACACCCGGCCTGAGGATGCGGAGGGCTATCGAAATCCGCGGCTGAAACACGCCAGCGACGAGTGACGGCTTTGCTTGCGGGATGCGCGCAAACACGACGCTTGTAGACAACAATCGACAGCTTCGTTGGACAACGAGCTATGAAGCTTCCGTTTGGCGGTTCGATGTGTCTTATTGGGTTTCGCTGCGGGCGAGGCCTCTCACCCTCAGTGTCCGCTGGGAGGACGGATCACCACCGGAATGCTCGCAACTTGAGGAGGAAGCGCGAGCAGAGAGTCGTCAATGCGGTGGCCTTCTGGGCGACCCGCCCATACAGAGTTATTCGCGTGCAACCTACCACAGGCTTAGACCATCAATCGGCAGCCGGGCCGCATCATCGCCGGCTGGCTATCTTTCAAGGCATCATCTCCGCTCTCGCATTCAGCCTGCTGTTGGCCGGAACGAATGCCACGACGCCGCTGCTTCCGGTTTACAGACAGCTGCTCGGCTTTACGCCCGTCACGATGTCCTTGACGTTCGTTTGCTACGTCGGCGTTCAGGTGGTTTTCCTTGCCGTGCTGTCGCGGCCGTCCGTCGTCAGGTGGTCTCCGGTTCTCCTGTGCTGCGCGATCCTGGCGGCCATCCTTTCGGATCTGAGCATGGCCAGTGCTTCCGAAGAGAGCATCCTGTTCGGCCGGGCGCTTGCGGGTGTGGCTGTGGGATTGGGGACAGGCCCTGCTGCCGCGCTCGTGGTGGCGGCCTTTGGTGCGGGTGGGCGCTCGCTGTCGGCGACGGGAAATCTCGTCGGGGCGGTGGTCGGTACCGTTTTCTCCCAGCTGTCCGTCGTGCTTCTCGAGCATCGCGTTGCCGTCAGTTGGACCTTCGAAGCGCATGCCACTGCGTGCTTGTTGCTCTTCGTCGCACTACTGGTGACCTTCGGCCTGATGCGGACTGCCAATCGCAGCACATTCGGCAGGATTTCGCTGGAAGCCGGCAAGGTCCGGACGGCGCTCACCGCCAACCTGTTTCCCGTTTTCATTGGTTCGCTCGCGTGGATTGCCATCAGCCTGGCGATCACGTTCTTCCCCAGCTTCTTCGAGGAGCGCGGCATGTCGGACGTGAAAGCATCAGGCATGATCGTGCTTCTAATCTGCTGCGCGGCCAGTCAGGTTGGAAGCAAGCGGATCGGAAGGATTGCGCCAGCTCTGAGCGGTGTCGACGGCATGGCGTTGGGGTTGCTGCTCATTGTCGGCGGGGCGGTGACGGGAAGCGAAATCGTTGCCATCGCTGGCTTCGGCGCCTTCGGTGTCGGTATCGGTATTGCCTACAGGCTGGCCCTCGTCATCCTGACGAAAGGTGCGTCGCCAAGGGACCACGGCGCGCTGTCATCGACCTACGCCGCCATCACATACGCGGTTGCTGCATGCACCGTTATCGCCGTTGGCGCTGTTGGCAACATCTTTGGACTGGTAAGCGTGGTGACGGCAGTTCTGGTTGTCCTCCTGCTGATCTGCTGCGCTCTGCTGAGGAAAGCGCCTCGTCTGTCGGATGAGAGGCGACTGTAAACAGATCGTATCGACGAGAGAGAAGCACCTTCTCGTCGCGAGCGTTATCTAATGCCGATCAGCAAGGTCCACACAAGCGACGAGGAACACAAGTAGCTCAACATGTTCGGATTCCGGTTGGTGCGGCGGCTCTCCCGTCGTCGCAACAGCCGGACCTCAGGAGTTGAGATTTTGAAAAGCGCTGCCGCCCAGATTCGGGAATTCGACGATCTTCATTCCATAATTGGCAAGGCGGCTATCGTTCGCACCCTCTACGAGGGGCGGGATATCACGCCAGTCTGGGAAAAGTTGGTTGCACGGGTGTCTGCCGACCAGGCAGATGCTGGCGCCTTCATGGATCTGTCGATCATTCTGCAGACGGTCGGCAAGCCGACTGAGGCGGCCACCACACAGAAGGCAGCGCTCGACATCAGCCGTACATACCGTGTCAGCAATGGGCAGGGCAATGGAATCAACGTCCTGGTCATCGCTACGCCGGGCGACTTCATGGCTAACACGCCGATCGAGTTCCTTTTAGAGGGATCGGATACCAACATTCTTCTGCACTACATCGATGCTTCCACCCAGGACCTGCATGACGTGCCGCAGCACGATGTCGCCTTCGTTGCTGTGGGCGAATCCGCCGACAATCGGTCGGTTCTTGAAAATCTCGAACGATTACTGATCAACTGGGCCGGCCCCATCGTCAACGGCGCACCACGCAATGTCATCGACCTGTCGCGCGAAGGCGTGTCCGAGGCTTTCCGCAACGAGGCCTCGATCCTGGCGCCAGTTACAAGTCGGGTCGCCCGCGCAAAGCTTGAGGAAATCGCAATCGGGCCTGACAAAATCGATGCGATCGACGGTCTTACAGGCTTTCCTGTCATCGTTCGGCCGTTGGGCACGCATGCCGGCCACGGCATGGAAAAGATCACGACCTCGCTGGAACTGGCGAAGTATCTTGTGGCGCGCCCGGAGAAGGAATTCTACATCGCTCCCTTCATCGATTACAGCAGCGCGGACGGCAAGTTCCGCAAGCAACGTATCGCTGTCATCGATGGCAAGCCGTTTGCCAGTCATCTGGCGGTTTCCGACCACTGGATGGTGCATTATTTGAGCGCTGGCATGGCCGAACACCACGAGCGACGGATGGAAGAGGCTGCGTGGATGGCCGACTTCGATAGCGACTTCGCCGCCCGGCACGCGGATGCCTTCGAGGCGCTTCACCGCCGGATTGGGCTGGACTACTTTGCCATCGACTGCGCCGAAATGGCGGACGGGCGCCTTCTGCTGTTCGAGGCCGATGTCGCAATGATCGTTCACTCGATGGATTCGGAAGTTGTGTTTCCCTACAAGAAGCAACCGATGAACGCGCTGTTCTCAGCTTTCGAAAATGCGTTGGCTGCGCGCGCCAAATTGCTCCCGAACCGGTCCGTGTGACTGTGTTTCCTGGCGCGATGACCAGATACGGAAACAGCATGATCACGATTCCCGCAACAATGCGCGAGCCGGGAGACGAGCAGTCCTTTAGTCCACAGCCGGTCGATGCCGCGCACGCTCTGTCGCTTCTGCTTGCCGGCGGTGGCGACGGTCGTATCCGGCCGGATCCGGCAACGGGCCGCAACCGTTATGGCACCAGGATGACACCGGCGCCGCACGAAATTGCCTTCGCATCGACCACGGCGAGCAATGTTTCGACGGAGGGCTTTCTTGCTGCCGATGCTCAGTTGAGGCGACTGTTCGGCGCCGATACTGCGCAATCCGTCGGCATCGACGACTGGTTCGCTTCTATCCGCGTGGGCATTGCCCAAGCATTCGGCTGTGGCGATGCGGATGTCATCCTTGCCGCATCCGGCACAGATGTGGAGCTTCTGGTGATCGGCCTGGTGTCTGCCCTGTCGACCCGGCCTTTGACGAGTATTCTGATCGCGCCTGAAGAGACCGGAAGC
>Ga0247741_1000043_pt1 | contig 105652 bp, 95 predicted proteins | sample UWRJL213509R2_FD_180945 | JGI IMG/M metagenome (GOLD analysis project Ga0247741, IMG submission 180945) | Plant litter microbial communities from Arlington Agricultural Research Station in Wisconsin, United States - UWRJ-L213-509R-2 | ecosystem: Environmental > Terrestrial > Plant litter >...
CATCTAAATACTTTCTAAAAAAAAACATAAAGTTCGCAAAGCTAAATTAATACAATGCTTTGCGAACTTTTTTATAAATCTTATATAGAAGAAATCTTTGCGTTCTTTGCGGTAAAATTTTCACCCCAAAAGCATAAAAAAAAGCTTCGTCTGTAATAGGCGAAGCTTTTTTTAATATAAGGTAAACTTGAATTAATAATTATTTATAAAGCCGAGGCTAACCCTTAAATTCAATTTTGATAGGTAATAATTTAGATTATAATTTTGTCCTCAAATATACTATAAACTAAAACGTAATAGTCTTAAAATTATACTAAATTTTAAAGTAAGAAAATTATTTATATAAACAGCCAAATTTTAACAGCGTGACAATTTGACATTTTACAAGATTTGGCAGTACTTTTGCAATCCAACAGAAAGAATTGAAAATGAAGTTTAAGAATATTTTTAAAAATACAAATAATATGACTACGGAAAATACAGAATTCGATCAGGAATTAGATGATGTAACGTTAGAAAACAATGCCAACGGTGAGCAGTTAATTGTTGAAGAATTAAGTGTTGAAGAGCAATTGGCTCAAGACTTGGCAAAAGAAAAAGATAAGTTTTTGAGATTATTTGCCGAATTTGAAAATTACAAAAAAAGAACTTCAAAAGAGCGTATGGATTTGTTTAAAACAGCAAACCAAGAAGTTTTGTTAGCAATGCTTCCTGTTTTGGATGATTTTGACAGAGCAACTGTAGAGATCAACAAATCTGACGATGAAAATTTGAAAAAAGGTGTTGAGTTAATTCACGAAAAATTGAAAAGCACTTTAGTAGCTAAAGGTTTAGAGCAAGTTGAAGTAAGAGCAGGTGATGCTTTTAATGCTGACTTTGCTGAAGCAATTACTCAAATTCCTGCACCTTCTGAGAAATTAAAAGGGAAAATTGTTGATGTTATAGAAAAAGGATACAAATTAGGAGACAAAATTATTCGTTTCCCTAAAGTGGTTATCGGTAACTAAAAAATGCAAATAATATATTCTGAAATCAATTTTAAGAACTGGAATTTGGAATTTTATTTTTGGAATTTAACCTAAATTATGAAAAAAGATTTTTACGAAATACTAGGCATTTCAAAAAATGCTGACGCTGCCGAAATAAAAAAAGCTTACCGAAAAAGTGCGTTAAAATATCACCCGGATAAAAATCCAGGCGACAAAGAGGCAGAAGAAAACTTTAAACTTGCGGCAGAAGCTTATGAAGTTTTGAGCGATCCTAACAAAAAAGCGAAATACGACCAATACGGACATCAGGCATTTGATGGTTCTGGTGGATTTGGCGGAGGCCACGGTGGTATGAATATGGATGACATTTTCAGCCAGTTTGGTGATATTTTTGGTGGAGGATTTGGCGGTTTCGGTGGAGGCGGAGGCGGCCCTCGTCGCGCTAAAGGAAGCAATCTTCGAATTAAGGTAAAATTAACTTTGGACGAAATTGCAAATGGAGTTGAGAAAAAAGTAAAAGTAAAACGTAAAGTTCAGGCAAAAGGGGTAACGTACAAAACTTGTTCGACTTGTAACGGTCAGGGGCAGGTAATGCGTGTAACTAACACTATTTTGGGAAGAATGCAATCTGCATCAACTTGTCCAACTTGTGGCGGATCCGGACAAATTTTAGATAAAAGACCTTCTGAAGCAGATGCACAGGGAATGGTTCTGGAAGACGAAACAGTTTCAATCAAAATTCCTGCGGGAGTTGTTGACGGAATGCAGCTTAAAGTTTCGAATAAAGGAAATGATGCTCCGGGAAATAGCATTCCGGGTGATTTAATTGTTGCAATTGAAGAACTTGAACACGAATTCCTGAAACGTGAAGGCGAAAACATTCATTACGATTTATATATTAGTTTCCCGGAAGCAGTTTTGGGAGTTTCTAAAGATATTGAAGCGATTAACGGAAAAGTTCGTATTAAACTGGAAGAAGGAATTCAATCTGGAAAAATATTGAGATTAAAAGGAAAAGGTATTCCAAGTATCAACGGTTACGGAAGCGGAGATTTACTGGTTCACGTAAATGTTTGGACGCCAAAAACATTGAATAAAGAGCAAAAACAATTTTTTGAAAACGCTCTTAACGACGAACACTTTGTGCCAAGCCCTGAAAAATCTGAAAAATCATTTTTTGAAAAAGTAAAAGATATGTTTTCATAACAGAAACTTTTTCTAAAAAGAGAAAATAATTTTTAAAACCCATTCTGAAGTAAATTTAGAATGGGTTTTTTATGTATTATTACTTAGAATCGGTACTAATTATTTACTTTTACAGTCGCTAGGCCACAATGGTCAAACTGACGCAGAAAATTCTAAAAACAGCATGAGCAACTTACTCGAAGTACATAAAGTCGTAAAACAATATGGCGATTATGTAGCGCTTAACGAAGTTTCATTAAATGTGCCCAAAGGCAGCATTTACGGGTTATTAGGCCCAAATGGAGCGGGAAAAACTTCTCTTATCAGAATCATCAATCAAATTACGTTACCGGATAGCGGTGAAATAATTTTAGATGGAGAAAGATTACAGCCCAAACATGTGCAGACTATTGGTTATCTTCCGGAAGAAAGAGGTTTGTATACTTCCATGAAAGTAGGTGAACAATGTTTGTATTTGGCCCAAATGAAAGGACTTTCTAAAGCCGAAGCCAAAAAACAACTCGATTTTTGGTTTGATCGTTTGGGAATTCAGGGTTGGTGGAACAAAAAGATTCAGGAACTTTCGAAAGGAATGGCACAAAAAATTCAGTTTGTGGTTTGTGTATTGCATAAACCTAAATTGTTGATTTTTGACGAGCCTTTTTCCGGTTTTGATCCCGTAAATGCTAATGTGATCAAAGATGAAATTTTGGCATTAAAAGAGCAGGGCGCAACCATTATTTTCTCAACACACCGAATGGAAAGTGTTGAAGAACTTTGCGATCATATTGCTTTAATTCATAAATCGAATAAATTGATCGAAGGAAAAGTCAGCGATGTAAAACGCGAATTTAAAACCAATAGTTTTGAAGTTGGAATCCTGACCAATAATGTCGAAGGTTTAATGTATGATATTACACAAAAGTTTACCGTTTCGCCTGCTAATTTTAAATCCTTAAATGATGATTTAAAATTAAACATTCAAATAGGAAATGCAGCTCCAAATGAGTTGCTAAATATTTTGACACAACGCGGACAAGTAACTCACTTTGTAGAAAAAATTCCAAGTGTAAACGATATTTTTATTCAAACGGTAACTGAAAATAAAGTTTAGAGTTCAGTCCCGAAGCATCGGGATAGATTTTAGAGTGAAAACCTGGAATCTAAAAATCTACAGTCAACAATCTAAAATCTAAAATAAAAAATGAGCATCATTTCGTTAATTATAAAAAGAGAATTTATTGCAAAAGTTCGCAATAAGTCTTTTGTTGTTATGACTTTTTTGAGTCCATTGCTGTTTGTGGCAATTGCCGGATTTATTGGCTATTTGAGTTCAATGAAAGCCGAAACCAAACGAATTGCAATTCATGACGAGACAGGTTTGTTTGCGGATGATTTTGTTAAACAGAATAAAAAAGAGGGTGAATACAGATATTTGAATCTTTCGGAAATTGAAACAAAAGCGTTGAAAGACAGTATTGCCAAAGAAAATTTTAGTGGTCTGATTGTTATTCCAAAAACTAATAATTTAAAAGATTTAGAAAGCAAAGTAGAATTTATTTCGAATAATAGTCCCAGTATTGCTTTTATAGAAAATACGCAGGATATTATTGCTGATAAAATTACAAAGCTAAATTTCGAACAGGCAAAACTAGATACCTTAGCCATTCAAAAAGCACATGCTGAAGTTAATATTCATTTGGCAAAAGCTTCCGGAGAAGAAAGTTTAAAAGGACTAAACGAAATTAAAATCGCAATTGGCGGTGCATTCGGATATTTAATCATGATGTTTATTATCATTTACGGAAATATGGTAATGCGAAGCGTAATCGAAGAAAAAACCAACCGAATTATTGAAATCATTATTTCATCAGTAAAACCATTTCAGTTAATGATTGGTAAAATTGTTGGGACTTCACTTGCGGGATTATTGCAATTTATCATCTGGGCCATAATTGGTTTGGGATTAATGTTTGCAGCATCGGCATTTTTTGGAGTAAATATGAAACCAGGCTCTAATATTTCGCCAATTTTAATGCAGTCTATGCCAAGTGATTTTTCTGGAATTATACAAATGGGATTAAGAGAAGCATGGAATTTGCCAATTGCAAGTATATTAATTGGTTTTGTGGTTTATTTCATCGGAGGATATTTTTTATACAGTTCGTTTTATGCCGCAATTGGCGCAGCTGTAGACAATCAAACAGATTCACAACAATTTTTGTTGCCGATTATAATGCCATTAATTCTAAGTGTTTACATCGGATTTTTTACCGTAGTAAATGATCCACACGGAACTGTCGCGGTAGTATTTTCGATGATTCCGCTTACATCTCCAATAGTAATGTTAATGCGCATTCCGTTTGGCGTGCCGTGGTGGCAAATCGCAATTTCGGTATCATTATTGTTTGCTACCTTTTTCCTTGTGGTTTGGTTCGCTGCAAAAATTTACCGCGTAGGTATTTTAATGTACGGCAAAAAACCAACCTGGAAAGAATTGTATAGATGGCTTAAATATTAATTTTAAAGTTGCTAAGATTCTAAGATACTGAGTTGCTAAGTTTTTCTTAGCTTCTTTAAATAAACTTAGAATCTTAGCAACTCAGAACCTTAGCAACTTTAAAAGAATGAGTAGAATACTAATTATAGAAGACGAAGCAGCGATCAGACGAGTTTTGGTAAAGATTTTATCTGAAGAAAATGATACGTATCAGGTTGAAGAGGCAGAAGATGGCGTTGCGGGACTTGAGAAAATAAAAAACAACGATTACGATTTGGTTTTGTGTGATATCAAAATGCCAAAAATGGACGGTGTTGAGGTTTTAGAAGAAGTAAAAAAAATCAAACCCGAAATTCCGATGGTTATGATTTCAGGTCACGGCGATATGGAAACGGCGATTCATACCATGCGCTTGGGCGCTTTTGATTATATTTCAAAACCGCCGGATTTAAATCGTTTGCTAAATACGGTTCGTAATGCTTTAGATAAAAAACAACTTGTAGTTGAGAATAAAATTCTGAAGAAAAAAGTCAGCAAAAACTATGAAATGGTCGGTGAAAGCGAAGCCATCAATCATATTAAACTGATGATTGATAAAGTGGCCCAAACCGAAGCCAGAGTTTTAATTACAGGACCAAACGGAACCGGAAAAGAGTTAGTGGCGCATCAATTACATGAAAAAAGCGAGCGTGCTAATTTCCCTTTAATAGAAGTGAATTGCGCTGCGATTCCAAGTGAATTGATTGAAAGTGAGTTGTTCGGTCACGTAAAAGGTGCTTTTACATCGGCAGTGAAAGATCGCGCAGGAAAGTTTGAAGCAGCTGATAAAGGAACAATTTTCTTAGATGAAATTGGCGATATGAGTCTTTCGGCGCAAGCCAAAGTGTTACGCGCTTTACAGGAAAGTATGATTACCAGAGTGGGAGCTGAAAAAGATATTAAAGTGGATGTTCGTGTTGTAGCGGCTACCAACAAAGATTTAAAAACAGAAATTGCCGAAGGTCGTTTCCGTGAAGATTTGTACCATCGTTTGGCCGTGATTTTAATTAAAGTGCCGCCATTGAACGAAAGACGCGATGATATTCCGGCTTTGATAAGACACTTTGCAGAGAAAATTGCTTCGGAACAAGGAAATGTTGTTAAAGTATTTTCGCAGCAAGCTATAAAATTATTGCAGGAATACGACTGGACAGGAAATATCCGTGAACTTCGAAATGTAGTCGAAAGATTAATCATTCTGGGAGGAAATGAAATTTCTGAAACAGACGTAAAAATGTTTGCAAGCAAGTAGAAGCTTCGCGCAATAGGCTTTAGGAATAAGCTTTAAGCTATTAACGATGTAGAATTTTGCCTATAGCTTATTTGCTTAAAGCTTATAGCATTTTAAAATATAAATAATTTTTGCTTAAGGCTTGTTGCCTAAAGCTTAAAGCATAAAAACATGAAACTAAAAAAAATAAACGAGAAATTACAAGACGCATTAATTGAAAATGGTTTAACAGAAGCTAATATTCTGCAAAAGGAAACTTTTTCAACTATAAAAAGTGGTGCCGATTGTATTATTCTTTCTCCGGAAAGAAGTGGAAAATCGACCACAATTGTATTGAATGTGATTCAGCAACTTGCAGGTCAAACAGAAGAATCGCCACGTGCTTTAATTTTTGTTGAGGATAAAACTAAAGTATTAGAAATGGTTGAGCTTTTTGCGAAATATGGAAAGTACTCCAATCTTGAAGTTTACGGAGTTCATGACAAAGGCGATATGGATTATGATAAAAACTATATTTCAACCGGAATTGACGTTTTAATCGGGACGCCAAATAAATTGAGCGATATGTTTACAACAGCCGGTTATAATGTAAACCGTTTAAAAATGTTTATTTTAGATGATGCAGATCCTATTTTGAAATTGCGTCACGAAACCAAAATTATGCGTATTTCGAATAGTATTCCAAAAACGCAACGCATTATTTTTGCTGAAACCTTGACAGAACGTATCGAAATTTTGGCAGATAAAATGTTGCTTGAACCTTTTCTTTTTGATATGGATGAAGAAGGAGAAGAAGAACTGGATGAAGAGGAAGGTTTTATTGAAGAAGAGGAGTAAAGTCACAGTTTTCAGTCACAGTTCACACTGAAAACTGCGACTGAAAACTGAAAACTAACTATATGGAAATACTCAAAACTTTTAAATTTTTAACCATTGTGCTTGTCGCATTTTTTGTTGTTATTTATGTTTTGATCGTTACTTATGTATATTTTAATCAGGTTGGGATGGTTTTTCAAAGTGTCAGGCTTCCAAAAGATTTTAAGTTTGATTATCAACAGAAATTTGAAGAAATCAATATTAAATCGTTTGACGGAACTAATTTAAACGGTTTATTGTTTAAAGCGGAGAATTCGAAAGGCTTGATATTTTATCTTCACGGAAATGCCGGAACATTAGAAACCTGGGGGAAAATCGCCAAAATTTACACAAAACACGGTTATGATATTTTTATTTTAGATTACCGTAGTTTCGGAAAAAGTGATGGAGAAATCGAAAATGAAGAACAGCTAAATAAAGATGTTTCTGTTGTTTATAAAAAGTTAAGTTCCAGATATCCTGAAAATAAAATTATCATTACGGGTTATTCCATTGGTTCTGGATTGGCTACTATTTTAGCTTCTCAAAATAAACCAAAAGCTTTGATTCTTCAGGCGCCCTATTATAGTTTTACAGAATTGTCGAGTTCGAGAGTTCCGTTTTTTCCTAATTTTATGAAGAAGTTTAGTTTGGAGACCTATGATTATTTACCAAAGATAAAAGCACCAGTTTATATTTTTCATGGAATAGAAGATCAATTGATTCCGTTTAAAAATTCCGTTCGATTGAATGGATTATTGAAATCAGATAAAAACTTGTTTCTGCTTAAAAATCAGGATCACATTGGGATAAATGAGAATGAAGAATTTCAGGATCAGTTAAAAATAATTTTACAATAAAAATAATAAAAACAAAATGTTATGGGATTAATGAAGGTGTTTTCAGGAAGTGAAGTATTAGCGATTGCTTTACAGGAAAGATTAGAAGAAGCGGGCGTAGAAACCGTAAAAAAAGATAATATTCAATCGGCTCGTTTAGCTGGTTTTGGACAAACTGATTTGGCTGTTGAAGTTTTTATTCAGGAAACTGATTTTGCAAAAGCAAATCCGGTTATTGAAGATTTCAGAATGAGCATCTAAAATAGTTTTCAGTCGCAGTTATGACTGGAAACTGTCACTGAGGCTGTAAACTGTAAACTGCGACCGAAAACTGTAAACTTTAAAAAACATGCAATACAAAATGCTGGTACTCGACATGGATGATACCTTGTTGACAGACGATCATAAAATATCAGAATTAAATAAAAAAGTACTTCTTGAAGCGCAGGCAAAAGGCGTGCATGTTGTTTTGGCTTCTGGCCGTCCAACATCGGCAATGACTGCTTATGCTAAAGAATTGGAACTGGATTTAAACGATTCTTATATTATTTCATTTAATGGTGCTGTAATCAGCACTGCAAAAGATGATTTAATATTATTCGAACAATGTTTAACGCCGGAGCAAATTCATGATTTATACGATTACAGTGTAAAGATGAAAACGCACATTATCACTTATCTTGATGGTGAAATTGTTAGTGAAACCGATTCTGAATATATCGAAATTGAAAAAGAGATCACCGGATTGCCTCATAATAAAGTGCCTGATTTTAAAGCAGCAGTTACAAAACCTGCGGTAAAATGTATTTTATTGGCAGAACCTTCTTATTTGAAAGAAGTGGAGAAAGATTTGAAATTGACAATGCCGCATTTGAGCGTTGCGATGTCTAAACCTTTTTTCCTGGAAGCAGCTCAGAATGGAATTGATAAAGCGAACAGCTTAAAATTTTTGGCAGAAAAGCTAAATATCCATCAAAGTGAAATTATAGCGGTAGGAAATGCAGGAAATGATTTAACGATGATTGAATATGCCGGTTTAGGAGTTTGGGTTGATAATGTGACACCTGAATTGCGTGACAGAGCAAATGTAATTGTGGCTTCGAATAATAATGACGGAGTTGCCGAGGTGGTCCAGCGCTATATCTTAAATAATTATGTTCATGAAGAAATCAATTGAGACAGAACGCTTGCTTTTGAGAGAATTGAATCTTTTAGACGCAGAGGGCATGTTTGAATTAGATTCAAATCCGAATGTACATATTTTTGTTGGAAAAAAACCTGTAAAAAATATTGCAGAAAGTATTGCTCAGATTGAAAATATCCAACAGCAATATGCAGATTTTGGTATCGGCCGCTGGGCTGTTGTTCTAAAAGAAACCAATGAATTTTTAGGCTGGTCCGGAATCAAATTTATTACAAATGAAATCAATAATCATAAAGATTTCTATGAAATTGGATACCGATTTATTGAAAAACATTGGGGAAAAGGATATGCAAGCGAAGCTGGAAAAGCTTTTATTGACTATGCTTTTAACGAAATAAAAGTAGATTACCTTTATACTTACGCAGATGAGGGAAATGAAAACTCAAGAAAAGTTCTTGAAAAACTGGGTTTTCAGTACGTTAATTCGTTTGTTTATGATGACGAATTAGAAGTTTGGTACGAACTTAAAAATCCAAACAAATAATTTTAAATCAGAGAAATGCGTCCCAAATCTTTGTAAACTTTCTTAAAAGATATGCAAAGATTTGGAAAACAGCTCGTAGTTTTATTCTCTGAGAAATTGATTCTTATTATTTTTTAGCTACAGAAACAAAATATTTATTTCCGTCACCCATTGTTAGTTTTACACGTTCGTCGCAAAGATCGATAGCAAAATTCACACTTTCGTAGCAGCTGCAAGTAGTGTTTTTGTCTTTAGACATTTCAGTTTTGCAATTGTTATTTTTGAAAGTAGCTAATTGCGGCGTATATAAACTTACTAAATCTGTAGAAGCAGTTACTAATGAAATAATACTTGCAGAATTATTGTTTGCAATTCTGTAAACAATTCTGTCAGTATAATTTACTTCATTCACAGTTACTTTACGGATATAAGTATAAGCAGTTGATCCTTCACCTGGTTCTTTTACTTCAAACTTAAAACCAACAGCACGAATAGCAATATCAAATTGTGATTGAGAGTTTAAACTCGCCCAATTTGTCAAAGTGCTAATAGATGGGAATGGGTTAGTAGCTGGAGCTGCAGTTTGCGTTTGCGCTTGCGAACTGAAAAAGGTTAAGAACATCAAGCAGATTGTGGGTAAAAATGCTTTCATAATAAGTGTGGATTTTTTTAATTTTTTGCCTACTCTTTATGGTTTTCGGCTTACCCATTTTTATTTATAACAAAACAACAATATAACGACTAAAATTCAAAATTGTTATGGTTAAATCTACGCTTTATTAAATTATTTTATGTTAAAATTTTCGGCTCGTAAATATAAAGTAAAAAAATACAATTTATCAAAGCTAAATGTAAGAAAAATTAAAATTAAACAATGAAAAAATGTATTTAATCGACAAAATTTGCTTTTAATCGATATTTTTGTCATTTAATTCTTATTGAATTCTTTTTTTGCCATCTGAAAGTAAAGATTATTTTTTGATTTGGCATCATTATTTATTGTTATTTTATGTCAATTACTTTTGTCTTTGCTTCAAAATATTGATATATAGTGAATTATTGATTTTATTTTAAAGAATATTGTATGTAAATTTGCAAACTCTTTAATTTGAGATGTAAATATAATATCTTACTACTTAAAACGTAGTGTATTCCCATGGAAAATAGAAAAAAAGTTGCTTTTTATACGCTTGGCTGCAAATTGAATTTTTCAGAAACTTCTACGATCGCCAGAAATTTTAATGATGAAGGTTTTGATCGTGTTGATTTTGAAGAAGTAGCCGATATTTATGTGATCAATACTTGTTCTGTAACTGAAAATGCAGATAAGCAATTTAAGCAGGTTGTAAAAAAGGCGATGAAACTTAACGAAAAGGCATTTGTTGCTGCCGTGGGGTGTTATGCGCAATTAAAACCGGAAGAATTGGCAGCTGTTGATGGGGTTGATTTGGTTTTGGGTGCAACCGAAAAATTTAAAATTACCGATTATATTCATGATTTAAGCAAAAACGATATGGGTGAAGTGCACTCATGCGAAATTGCCGAAGCCGATTTTTATGTAGGAAGTTATTCTATTGGCGATCGTACGCGCGCTTTTTTGAAAGTTCAGGATGGCTGCGATTATAAATGTACGTATTGTACAATTCCGTTAGCAAGAGGGATTTCGAGAAGTGATGCTTTAGAAAATGTTTTAGAAAATGCCAAAGAAATTTCGAAGCAAAACATCAAAGAAATTGTTTTAACCGGAGTAAATATTGGTGATTACGGAAAAGGAGAATTTGGAAATAAAAAACACGAACATACTTTTCTTGATTTAGTTCAGGCCTTAGATAAAGTGGAAGGGATCGAACGTTTAAGAATTTCATCAATCGAACCTAATTTGTTAAAAAATGAAACGATAGAATTTGTTTCTAAAAGCAGAACTTTTGTACCGCATTTTCATATTCCGCTGCAATCAGGAAGCAATGATATTTTAAAATTAATGAAACGCCGTTACTTACGTGAAGTTTATACAGAACGCGTAAATAAAATTCGCGAAGTAATGCCGCATGCTTGTATTGGTGTAGACGTTATTGTTGGCTTTCCGGGAGAAACAGACGAACACTTTCTGGAGACATATCATTTCTTAAACGAAATGGATATTTCCTATTTACACGTATTCACTTATTCTGAAAGAGATAATACAGAAGCAGCAAATATGCCAGGAATTGTTCCTGCAAATGTTAGGGCAAAACGAAGTAAAATGTTACGCGGATTATCGGTTAAAAAACGTCGTGCTTTTTACGAAAGCCAAATTGGAACAAACAGAACTGTTTTATTTGAAAGCGAAAATAAAGAAGGATATATTCATGGTTTTACCGAAAATTACGTGAAGGTAAAAACACCTTGGAATCCTGAATTAGTGAATACTTTACAGGAAATTAACCTAACAAAAATCGACGAAGACGGAAGTGTTCGCTTAGAGTTTTTGAATAAGTTAGCGGAAGCTTAAAATATTTACAAAACGAGTCATTGCGAGCAACAAAGCAATCGCACTAACAATATCAGATTTGCTATATAAATAGTAAGTGAGATTTACTTTGCTCCTCACAAACACAAACACAAAAAGCCCTTTTTAAATAGTAAAAAAGGGCTTTCTTATTTATAAAAATAACTATTTCTTCTCCTGCTGGAGTACCATCTTCAAAGAATTAATATAATCCGTATCAAATTCAATAACCCTGATTTTTTCCGGATTAAAACTCAATTCTCCGCCAAACATACCTTTTGTGTCTAAAAAATCAATGATAAGTTCTGCGTCGTTTACGTCGATTAGTTTTCCTAAATAAGCAGATTTTGCAGATTTTTTGGAAATCTGCAAAATACCGTATTTATTATCTATGAAATTTACAATCGAAGCTAAATCTCTAATTGGGATAATATCTTCGGCATTTGTTTTTAAACCTTTCAGTCTAATTATTTTTTCGGTAAAGGCGAGATCTTCATCTCTGTGAACAGCTTCAATATTTTTGTTTTTCAAAATCACAAAACCATCCAGAATAAAATCAACCGGATTGTTTCGCAGCAAAATCCAGTCATCAGAATAATCAATGAGAAAACCTGTAAAAAGTTCTTTTTTGTCGCTAAATTCAATAGCTATTAATTGTCGTAAATATTGTTCCATCATATTTTTTTTAAAATTTCCAATCCCGAAGCTTCGGGATAAATTCCAATTTCCAATTTTACAGCTCGATTAAAATTTCAACAAATAGTTGGAATTTATGTTTTTAAGGCTTTTACATCTTGTCAAAGTTTAAAACTTTGGCAAAGATTAAGATACGATAGTTTTATGAAATTTCAATATTTTAAACTCTAAATTTCGATTCGTAACTTGGTTAAAACTTCCACAAACAGTTGGAATTTGTAATTTATCCCGAAGCTTCGGGATTGGATTTTATTTTTTTAAGGATTCGTTGACCAAATACTGCTATTTTTTATAAAAACCCTGCGGCTTAATTTCAACTGCGCAATAATCAATTCAGCAATATCTTCAGACTGCATTACTTTTTCTGGATTACCGTCTGTCAGATTCAGATCTTTTGCCATATCAGTTGCAACAGTACTTGGTGTTAAAGCAGTAACGCGAATATTGTGTTTTCTCATTTCCTGCATTAAAGAATCTGTTAATCCTAAAACAGCAAATTTTGAAGCGCTGTAAGCACTCGTTAAAGCGTTTCCGTTTAATCCTGCAGTTGATGAAATGTTGATAATATCTCCCGTTTGTCTTTCTATCATGTTTGGAATCACGGCGCGGGTTGTATAATACGTTCCCATTAAATTTACCTTAATAATTCTTTCCCAGGCATCTGGTTCTAATTCCAAAAATTTTCCAAAAGAAGCAATTCCAGCATTATTGATTAAAATATCAATAGTTTTAAATTCTGCCAAAGCTTTTTCAACAGCATTATTTATAGAATTAATATCTGAAACATCTGCAGAAAGAGCCAATGATTTTACCCCTAATTTTGAAGTTTCAACTGCTAGCTGATCAACATCAGACTGAGTTCTTGAAACTAAAATTACATTTACGCCTTCTTTTGCTAATGCTAATGCGATTGCTTTTCCAATTCCTTTTCCAGCTCCCGTAATCAGGGCATTTTTATTTTTTAAGTCAGTCATGATTTATAATTTAGAAATGCAAAAAGCATCATTTAAGTCATACAAAAATAACGCTTTTGCAAACTAAAATGATGCTTTTAGAAGTTTTCTTAAACTAAGTTTAACAAACTATTTTATTCTTTCAAAACCATATCAATGCACATTACGGCTGCAAGAATTAATTGTCTTAGCGGACTTTCAGGCGCAACGGTTTCTTCTATCTGAAGCACATAATTATCGGCACTGGTAAAAAACTCTTTTCCCATTCCGGCCCATTTTTTACTTACTTGCGCAAGCTGTTTGTTTTCGTGCGAAAATTTAAAATCCCAACCCGTCCATTTTCCCTGAAGAGTTGCAACCGGTTTTTCGTTTTTATCCAAAATTTCAAATTTTCCTCCAATAGAAAAGAATTTCTGTTTAAAAGTTCCCACCAAACGATCTTTTTCGTCCAAAACCTCAACTGTAGAGCGAAACCACGCAATACCGCGTCTAACCGAAATTAATTTTTCGCCCGAAGCCGTTGTAATTTCAATATTAAAAGGTGTCATTCGTTTATAATCTGTAAAACGAAAAACTTTGGTAAAAAAACCAAGATTGTTTTCGCGGCAATTCATAATAATCTGATTGCTTTCGGGATCATAAATATCATAATTGTTTGCGGCCTTGAACATTCCAACGTGTTCTTTTACAAGAAATAGGTTTTGATTTAAGATTGGGTTCATTATTTTATTTGAAATTGATTTATATATTTTTTAATTTATTCTAAGAGAAAGCGCACTTGCACATTACTTACAATTTTTATTTTTTCAAATTCAATATTGGGTTCAGAAGGAGCTTCTGAATAAAAGCTTCCTTGTGCTCTAACGGCTATTCCTGCAATATTTCCCATTAATTGATTCGAAATATCTTCAAAGTTATTGATTTGTATGGCATTTCCAACCTTTTGGCTTAAAGGTTTTGTTAAACTTTCGGCAATTTGTTTCGCACGAAGAATTGCTTTTTCGTTTAATAAAAGGCGAATGTTTTTCTGTTGATCATTTTCAATTTTATCAATTTGCACATTCGAAATGCCAATTTTTTCTAATCCCAAAAAGACTTTTGATGCAGTTTGAGCATTTGTGACTAAAACAGAATAGGTTTTACTTTTAAAAACATCATTTTGTCTTAAAAGATAAATTTTATAATTGCTGGACATATCTTTTACACTCACGTTTTTGTCGGTGTTAATCCCAATTTCCTGTAATTTTAAAATCATTTCTTTTTCGAGATCTTCTACAGATTTTTTCCCTTTAGTATCCTTTTCCATTAATAAAACATTGATCCAGATTTTATTCGGTAAAACCAATGTATCGGCCTGACCGGAAACTTCAATAAAAGGTTTTTCATAGATGCTTTTATTCTGTGAAAAAGCGTTTATGGTGATGAATATTAATAGTGCAAAAAGTAGATTTTTCATTTGTATAAAAATTAAATAATAAATGAGTGTAATTTGTAAAGTTTAATTAAACACATAGAAACATAGGTCTCTATTTGTGAAAAAGAATATAGAAAGAAACTAGTTTCTCAAACATAGCTCTGTGTGTTAATGCAAGTGAAATGCCTTTTTAGGTTTGCAAAAATCTATGTTTCTATGTGTTAAAATGTTTATGATCAACAGTTTAAATAGTGATTAATATGTAATAAGACATTGATTTAATAAACCTGTTTTGCGCTTTCAATAAGTCGAATCAATTCAGCTTTGTATCCTTCAGAATCGTTTGATGTTCCTTGTTTGGCTAGTTTTAAAATATCTTCAGATGATTTATTGGTGATTAATTTTGAATCTCTCAATTTTAACCCAAACCAGGCCACAGCTGTGCTGAATTTAAAATCATCCGTCGATTTTTCTAAACCAACCGATTTGTTTTCGATCACTTTTACCATTTCGATACTTTTGTCACCGTCCGGTTTTTTGTAACGGAATTTTATCGTAGCCAATTCACCAGAATAATTATTTGTGCTTTCGGGAACTTTGGTGTATTTTAAATCATCAGGCTGTTGGTTTAAATAATCGCTCGCAACTCCGGCAGGAATAATTTCGTACAAAGCCGTAACGGTGTGATTGCTTCCTAATTCGCCCGCATCAATCGCATCATTTTTGAAATCTTCCGGACGCAATTTTCTGTTTTCGTAACCAATTAATCGATACGCCTGAACTTGTTTTGGGTTAAACTCAATTTGAATTTTTACATCTTTTGCAATTGCAAACATCGAACCTTTAAACTCTTTTCCTAAAAAACGATTTGCTTCCTGAATATTGTCGATGTAAGCATAATTTCCGTTTCCTTTATCAGCCAGCGTTTCCATTTTACTGTCTTTGTAATTCCCCATTCCATAACCCAGACAAGTAAGGAAAACGCCGGTTTTTCTTTTTTCTTCAATCAATTTTTCCATGTCGAAATTAGAAGTACTGCCTACATTAAAATCACCATCTGTTGCCAGAATCACTCTGTTGTTTCCATTTTTAATGAAATTTTCGGCAGCAATTTTATATGCCAATTCAATTCCGGCTCCTCCGGCAGTACTTCCTCCGGCATTTAAATTTTCAAGGGCATCGATAATTGTTTTTTTCTCATCTCCGGATGTTGGCGCCAAAACCAATCCTGCTGCGCCTGCATAAACTACAATCGCAACTTTATCTTTGTTACGCAATTCGTTTACCAATATTTTTAAAGATTGTTTCAATAAAGGCAATTTATTAGGATCACTCATAGAACCCGAAACATCAATTAAGAAAACAAGATTGGATGCCGGTAAATCATTGGTTGGAATATTTTTTCCCTGTAAACCAATTTTTAAGACTTTGTTTTTTGCATTCCAAGGAGAATCACTTACTTCAGTATTAATAGAAAAAGGATTTTGATCTTGTGGCTGCGGATAAGTGTATTTAAAGAAATTGACCATTTCTTCCACACGTACGGCATCTTTAGGAACTTGTTGACCGTTATTAATAAAACGTCTCACATTGGTATAAGAAGCATTATCAACATCAATAGAAAAAGTAGAAAGCGGTGCCGTTTTTGGGCTTTCAAAAGCATTTTCTACAAAAGCATCATAATCTTCGTTATTTGGTTCTGTTGGCTGAATGATATTGATAGGTTTTAATTTGTCATTCACTTCTTTTTCTGAAAGGTTTTTATACATTTCATTTTTAGTTGCAATAACAACAACGCCGTTTGCACCTTTCGTTCCATAAATAGCAGTTGAGTTCGTGTCTTTTAAAACTTTCACATCCTGAATATCATTCGGGTTTATTTGCGCCATTTGATCTGCTTTTATGGCAACTCCGTCTACAATATACATTGGTTCATTTTTAGATGAAATAGATTGAGTACCATGAATTGCAATAGTCGATCCCGAAATATATTGCGAACTATTTTGTACACTTGGCGCAATTAAAGTTCTTCTCTGAACAGATTGGCTGACTGATTTCGTCGCCATCTTTCTTTTCTCAGATCTATAACTATTATCTTCATATTCTGAAGCAGTTCCATAACCTACGACTATAACTTCTTCTAAATGATTACTTTCATCTGCCATTTTTACATTGATGACATTTGATTTTTTAACTGAGATATTTTGGGTTTTCATTCCGATATAGCTAAAAACCAAAACATCTCCGGTTTGTGCCTGAATAGAATATTTTCCATCAAAATCTGTTAGTGCTGTTTTTGTAGTTTTTTTAACGGTTACTGTAACTCCCGGAAGCGGTATATTGGCATTGTCGGTTACTGTTCCCGTAATGGTTTTTTCCTGTGCAAATGTTACGAAACATATAAGCATAGTAATGGCTGATGAAATAAGTTTTAGACTTTTCATGATAGTGATTTTTTAAATTAATGTTCGGGTTTATCTTTGCCAAAGTCTCAACTCTGACAACCATTTTTTGAAGTAAGAATTATTTTTTGTTGACTGGTTTTCCTGTTTTTGTGGTAATTATGACAACTCCTTTTTTGCCTTTTTCGCCATATTTTGATGTGGCTTCAAGATCCTGAAGTATTGTTATGGTTTTAATTTCCTGTTTGTCTAGTGGTGCATATGGACTCGTTGGGTTTGGGCCGTATAAATCATTTTCAGAATAATAAATTCCGTCAATAATATATAAAGGTTCGTCCAGAATTACCAATGAATCTACATTTGAAGGTTCTAAATTTGACATTTCAGCAGACATCATTTTGTCTTTTTTTGCATCATCGCTATTGGCCATCGCGTTTCCGTTTATAACAACCAGCGGAGCACTTTTCTTAGCTTTTACAGAAGATTGCTTTTCAGCGAAAGCCACTCGGGCAGATTCTTTTTGTACTGCTTTTGAATAACCGAAACTTTCATTTTTATCTTGTTCAACAGTAACTTCTTCTTCTGCATATTTTGGCGCAGCCTGAACCGGAGCTGGAGTAAAAACGGCATCAGGAACTATTTCTTTAGCTGTTCCACTACCAGTTGCTTCGGTCATAGCAACTTTTATTTCGTTTACAGCTACTTTTTGTTGTTGTTGAATTTGTTTATCTAAAATTTTAACAGCATCTTCTTTTGGAACTATTTCAGGATTTTCGACCGCCACACCATCTTTTTCTACAACAGCATTCTTGGTTTTCGTTTCAACAGAATCAGTAACGACAACTTGATTATTTTGAATCTCTTTTGTTTTATCTGATAGGAAAAACTGAGATCCTAAAGAAATTAATAATAAAAGAGACGCTGCAATGGCAATTTTTTTCCATAACGCGATTGTTTTTTTATCTTCTTTTTTGTCGAGTTTCTCTTCAACGCGCGACCAGACTTTTTCCATTCCCGGAAAATCTTTCAGCTCAGCGTTTTGCGCCGCCTCTTTAAATTTATCGAATATTTTATCTTGATTGTCCATGACTACTTTGCTTTTTGGTAATACAATTTGTTTACTAATTCCTTCAACTTGGTTTTAGAAGCATTCAATTGTGATTTTGATGTGCCTTCAGAAATGTTGAGCATGCCGGCTATTTCCTTGTGTCCGTAACCTTCTATAACAAAAAGGTTGAAAACAGTTTTACAGCCATCCGGAATGTGGTTCAATAAATTGAGCAAATCTTCTTCTTCGAGCGAATTGATCTCGTCAGTAAAAGGTTGCGAAAGCAGTTTAACATCATCAAGATACATATTAAAGTTCGTATGTTTTTTGATGGTTGCCAAACAATGGTTAACCGCTATTTTTCGTGCCCACGCCTCAAAAGCTTTATCTTCTTTTAGCTGTTCTATTTTTGTAAAGATGGTATAGAAAGCATCGGCCATAGCTTCTTCAATTTCTTCTTCCTTCTTTAAGTATCGTTTGCAAACCCGATACAGTTTTGGAGCCATATGCTCATAAACCTGACGCTGTGCGTCGCGGTTCATTTTTTTGCAGCCGGATATTTGAGTTTCGTTTATCACAATTGGTGTCTTTCTTATATAGAGAGATAAAAAGATAAAAAGGTTGGGATGATGATGAAAAAAAAGTTTTTTTTAAAATGTTTAAAGTAACAAAGATACAAAGGTTCATAGGTTTTATCTTTGAATAATATTTTGAAGGCGCATTTGTAGAGGCGCACAGCAGTGCGTCTCTCGCAAAGATATTCGCCAATTTTTTTTATTCTTTTCAAGGGATTAAAATCCCTTGCTACAAAATAAATCATTCCTACGGAATTTTATATAGAGTTCCGGAGGAACGGATTATATTGTAGGGATGGATTTTAATCCATCATTCCCAATTAGATAAAACAATTTTGTCATTCCAAATTATAAAGCAAACGGAGATCTTTTGCGGGAGACGCACTGCTGTCCGCCTCTACGATTAACGTTGTGGTTTAATTTGAAATATTATTGTTGTGGTTTCACCAACATTGAATTTTGATACCATTTTTCTATTTTTTTAATTGACTCTACATCTACTTTAGGATTAGAATTTAATCCTAAATTGATTTTTGTTTGAGAAATATAAGTGTTTAAAAAAATTATTGCAAAACCTCCAACTTCGGCATCTTCACTTGAAATAAAAGATGAAAATGTATTCATATATCCACAGCATTTTTCTTTAGAATACATAATTGAAATTAAATATTCCACATCATTTGGTTTTACCCATTTGTAAGGGAAATCTCCTGAGACTGTTACAAAATTCAATTTTGAGTTTTTGTTATATTTCTCCAAAAAAAGTCTAATAAATGATTTTGGGTCCAGATCTTTTATATGTAAAAAATTATGGTATTTCTTTTTTGTATTTAAATCTTTCATCTCAAAAGTTGTAAACTTTTCTGTTGTATTATTCGTTTTAAAATTATAAAACAAATAACTCCCGGTAAAAAGAATGAAAACTATTATTAAGGAAAGAATTATTTTTCTCATTGAAATTCGAGTATTACTTTATAGGCAAAACCAATTTAAAAACCTTTGTTTCTAAAAGTTCAGTATCATTATCCTCACACAATAAAAACTCAATTTTATCATTTGATTTTTTATAGAAAGTCAAACCTTCAAATTTATTTGTGGATGTTATTTTTTGCGTAAAATCAATTTTCATGGTTTTAAGATCGATTCTTCCAATGAAGCTTCCCAAAATATCTCCGTCGTCGTAAGTCGATTTTGTGTCTTCGGCAGTTGAGAGAAAATAGATTTTGTCTTCAACCAAAATAGCATCGGTAAAACTGGAGCGAACGCCTTTTATTTTTGGCAATTTATAATTGGTAGCAACCAATGCAAATTCTTCACCCAGATTTTTGGCATGAATGGTAAAAATGGTGTTTTTGTTTGAGATTCCATTTCCGCGGTTGAATAAATACCAGTTTTCGCCATCGAAAATAGCACCTTCCAAATTAAAATCTTCCGGTTTTATAGAACCGAAGTTTTGCATTACGGCATATAAATCGACTAAATTATTTTTTTGTAAAATGGTTTTGGTCTTTAAATCAAAGGCAATCATTTTGTTTCTGTTTTCGGTAGAACCGGAACCAAAAACATAAAGAGTATCATTATGATGTGTAACAGATTCAAAATCCGGTTTTATATTTTTCGGAATGTTTTGCGATGGATTGTCAATTAACGGATGATGACTCAATTGCTGATTCTGCATGTTGTATTCGTATAAAAACCCGCTGTTATCGCCAATGATATAAAGTGAATCGTTATTGAAAAATAACCCTGATGCCGAACCGATTCCGATGATTTGAAATAATATTTCTAATGTGAATTTTTCCATGAATGTTGTTTTGAAACTTAAACCCTGATAGTAATGGAAATACTTTGAGAAGAAATTATATTTTTTACTGACAGAACAAAGCGACTTCCGACGCCTCGGGATAAGCTCTTGTTATGGTTTGTAAAAAAACAATTTATCGAAAAAGTATTGCAATGTATAGCAGGAATATGCTTCGTAAAATTAGTATATTTATAATTATAAAAATTAAAGATATATGAAATCGCAATAACAAAGAATTTGTGTAAACAAATACCAGTTTAAAAAAGCGATAACATATATGACCATAAATAAATAAAACTTACATATATGAAATCTATAGATCCGAATGATTTTAAAGTTACAGATAAAATAAAATTATCAAAAATTCCGACTTTGTTAGATATAGAAGCTGATGATGAAGAGAAGGAAGAAAAAATGGATAAAGTGAGAGACAAATTGAGCGATTTGCAGGATATAATGTATTCGCATAATAAATACAGCGTTTTAATTTGTTTGCAGGGAATGGATACTTCCGGAAAAGATAGTTTGATTCGGGAAGTTTTTAAAGAATTTAATCCGCGTGGAGTAGTGGTGCATAGTTTTAAAACGCCCAATTCGACTGAGTTAGAACACGATTATTTATGGCGTCATTATATTGCTTTGCCCGAAAAAGGAAAATTCGCGATTTTTAACCGCACGCATTATGAGAATATTTTGGTTACACGTGTGCATCCGGAATATGTTTTGGCAGAGAATTTACCTGGAATCAATTCGGTTGACGATATTACACCCAAGTTCTGGAAAAGGAGAATTGAACAAATCAATAATTTTGAAAGTCACATTGCCGAAAACGGAACTATTGTCATGAAATTTTTTCTGCACTTAAGCAAAGACGAACAAAGAGAACGATTATTACGCCGTTTAGAAGAAGGAAAGCACAATTGGAAATTTTCGCCGGGAGATTTAAAAGAACGCGAACATTGGGATGAATATCAGCAATATTATGAGGAAGCGATAAACAGAACTTCGACAGAACATGCGCCGTGGTATATTGTTCCTGCCGATGACAAAGAAATGGCGCGCTACATTGTAGCCAAAATTATCTGGGAAGAAATGAAAAAATACACAGACATTAAAGAACCGGAACTGGACGATAAAATAAAAGCCAATTTTGAAATGTATAAAAAAGAGTTGTCTAAAAGTTAATTAGATAATTTTTCAATTGAGATAATAATAAAACCCGACAGATTTTTGAAGCCTGTCGGGTTTTTTATTATCTAAAATTGGTACTTCTATAAAAATATAAACCCGGCAGACTGTGAGGATCTGCCGGGAATATTACCAAAAACAAAAGAATAAAAATGAAAGTATTTTATAGATCAAAACCATACGCTAAACGAAGCGCAACCTGATCTGTTTTAAAATCATGATAATTTTCGTAACGTACACTGACATCAATGTATTTGTTTGCGTAACCAATTCCCGGTGCCCATAAAAATGTAGTGTCATCATAACCGTTTGTTACTGCAAAACCAGCTCCTAGTTCACCTAGTACATAAAATTGGTCTTCCCAGATAAAAGCTTTAAAACCAGCTTTTGCCGGAATAAATCCAAGGTCATTTACATCAACTCCGTTTTCGTCTTTACCCATAAATAAATTGGTAAAACCTGTAGTTAATGTTAAAGATGTTCTTTTAGATAAATCATATTGCAAGCGCACGTCTCCACCAAGAGACCAGTCGTATGCATTATCTGTTGGCAAACCACCGTTTAAACCAAAACCTAATCTAAATCCCTGATCGTAATTTTTTACTTCACTGTCTTGAGCGAAAGTTGTGTTGGAGTATAAAAAAGCAAAAGCAGCAAGGCATATAATTTGTAATTTTCTCATGACAATATTTTTTAATTATTAATATTGTAAAATTAAACGCAAGACATTTGGTGTTTGTTATATAATTTTTAAAAATTGTTATATAATATTTCGCCTGATAGATAGAATGCTTAATATTTGCTTATAATTCTAATAATACTGAAGAATTCAAAGCTTCTGATTATCTTTGCCCACTAAAAAATTAGAAGTGAATTTAAAGCAGTACACCAAAGAGTTTTTATACAATTTAAGATTGGCCTATCCTATTATATTAGGAATGGTTGGGCATACATTAATTGGTATTGTCGATAATATAATGGTAGGAAAACTGGGAAGTACGGAGCTTGCCGCCGTTTCGTTAGGAAACAGCATGATTTTTATTGCCATGTCTTTAGGAATTGGCTTTTCTACAGCCATAACGCCAATTGTTGCCGAAGGCGATGCCGAAAAAAACGATTCTAAAATTCGTTCAGCTTTTCATCATGGGTTGTTTTTGTGCATCATTTTAGGATTAATACTTTTTGGTGTAATTGTTTTGGCAAAGCCAATAATGGAATTACTACAACAGCCGGCAGATGTAATTGCACTTGCAAAACCATATCTTGATTGGGTGGCGTTTTCATTAATTCCGCTAATTATGTATCAGGGTTACAAACAATTTGCAGACGGAATGTCGATGACAAAATATTCAATGTATGCAATGGTAATGGCAAATGTACTGCACGTTGGAATAAATTATCTTTTAATTTACGGAATCTGGATTTTTCCTAAAATGGGAATTGTTGGCGCAGCTCTAGGAACCGTAATTTCAAGAATATTTCTCGTAATGTTCATGCACATTATGCTTTCACGAAGAAATGATTTGAAACGTTTCTTTAAAAATTTCAGTTTTGATGAAATTAAAAAAGAAACCATCAAAAAAATAATAAGCATCGGATTCCCATCGGCAATGCAAATGCTTTTTGAAGTCGTTTTGTTTACAGCGTCAATCTGGCTTTGCGGAAATATTGGAAAAACCAGTCAGGCAGCAAATCAAATTGCATTGAGTATGTCATCGATGACGTTTATGTTTGCGATGGGATTAAGTGTAACTTCTATGATTAGAGTTAGTAATCAAAGAGGATTGAATGATTATAAACAATTAGTGGTTGTTGCGCGTTCTATTTTTTTACTGGCCATTATAATAGAAACCGTTTTTGCTATTTTGTTTGTAATTTTCCATAACTATTTGCCACATATTTTTTTAAATATGGAAAATGGAGGACAGCTTCTGGACAATAACGAAGTAATAAGTATTGCATCAAAATTATTTATAATAGCGGCAGTTTTCCAGATTTCTGATGGAATTCAGGTCGTTGTTCTTGGTGCTTTGCGTGGTTTGCAGGATGTCAAAATTCCAATGTATATTACTTTTGTAGCGTATTGGATTGTTGGTTTTCCGGTTTCGTATTATTTAGCCGAATATACTGATTTGAAAGCACAAGGCGTATGGATTGGGCTTTTGGCGGGATTAACTACTGCAGCAATATTTCTTTATATTCGCTTTCATTACTTAACCAAAAAATTAATCCATAATTCATCTTCAAATAACTAAATTTGGAGATTAAATATTTGCAACAGATTTAAAAATCATTTTAATCTGTGCAATCTGTGGCAAAAAAATAAAATAAATAAAAAATAAATTTAATAAAAATGGAATTACCTAAATTTTTACTCGGAGATAATACTGATTTCCCAGATGATATTTTCATCATTCACCTTGATTACCCAAGATTTATAATCAATTTAAAAGATGATGAGGTAGAAATTATGGAAGAAGCAGAAGATCTTGACGAAGCAGAACTAAATGCTGAAATGGAAGGATTAATTGTTTTGGCAAATGAGTTTTACGACAGAGAAATAAACCGTTACGAAGAGTAGAGACGCACCGCAGTGCGTCTTTTCGCAGTGCGTCTTTTCGCTGTAGGTCTCAACCAAAAAATATCTAAATCTTTTTGATGAAAAAATTACGTTTTTTAAAACCCGTTTTTAATTTTATAGCAATCGGATTGCTAATTACTACTTTAAGTCGAATCTTTTTATTTTTTCTTTTTAAAGACAGAGTTGTCGAAACACTAAATTTCTGGTATATTTTTCCAATCGGTCTTCGAATGGATTTGATTTTACTTTGCTATTTGTCTTTTCTTCCGGCAGTATTAATTACTTTTTTACCTAATAAATGGCTAAAGTTCACCAACAATTTTCTGGTAATTTATAGTTTTTTATTCCTGTTTCTAATTCTGTTTGTAGAATTGGCCTCGCCTGATTTTGTAAAACAATACGATACACGACCGAATAAGATTTTCTTGGATTATCTGATTTATCCTAAAGAAGTGGTTGGAATGCTTTTAAAAAGTTACCTGACTTCAATTATTGTGACTTTCCTGATTTTGGGAATTGTAATTTATTTTGCTTTCAAAAGAGGAAAACAACTTTTCCATTCGACAAGTGCTGAATATAAATTCAAACTAATGATTTTTCCATTAGTGGCATTTTTATTATTTTTTGGAGCACGTTCTAGTTTGGTTTCAAAACGACCAATTAACGCCAGTAATGCTGTTTTTTCGACAGATCAATTGACCAATACTTTAGGATTAAATTCTTTTTATACCGTTGCTTTTGCTGCTTATTCAATTAAAAATGAAGGAAACACCAAAATGTACGGAAAAATGGATGAAGCCGAAGCTATTGCCCGTGTAAAAAAATACATGATAGCCGGAAAAAGTGATTTTACCGATGCTGAAATCCCGTTTCTGCATGTACAGCAACCGGATTCAGTAATGAAGAAACCATACAATTTGGTGATCTTTTTACAGGAAAGTTTAGGCGCTGAATATGTTGGGATTTTAGGGGGGAAACCATTAACTCCAGAATTCGATAAATTATCTAAAGAAGGATTATTGTTCACCAATTTATACTGCACAGGAACAAGAAGCGTACGCGGAATTGAGGCTGTTGTAACCGGATTTTTACCTTCGCCATCAGAAAGTGTCGTGAAATTAGGAAACTCTCAACAGGGATTTTTTACGTTAGCAGATGCTTTAAAACAAAAAGGTTATGACACGAGTTTCATCTACGGTGGAATGGCTAATTTTGACAATATGGCTTCGTTTTTCAACGGAAATGGATTTGAAGATATTGTAGATCAAACCGATTTTGAATCAGACGGAAATAAATATGCTTTTAAAGGAACCTGGGGTTATTCTGATGAAGATTTGGTAACAAAAGCCAATAGTTATTTTAAAGCAAAGGGCGATAAACCATTCTTTTCTTTAATGTTCTCGACTTCAAATCACGAGCCTTTTGAATATCCGGCAGGAAGAATAAAACCTTACGACAAAACGCCTGCAACTGTAAATAATGCCATGAAATATGCCGATTTTTCTATTGGGAAATTCTTCGAAATGGCAAAAAAAGAAGCATATTTTAAAAACACAATTTTCATCGTAATCGCAGATCATAACACAAGAACGTACGGAAAAAATTTAGTACCAATAAACAAATTCCATATCCCGGCTTTAATTATAGGACCTGGGGTTGCAAAAGGAACTTCGTACAGTAAACTGGCAAGTCAAATTGATATTCCGCCAACATTATTAGGTTATTTAGGAATCCCTTTTGAAACGCCAATGGTAGGTAGAAATCTAAACAAATTGGATCCAAAAACAGACGGAAGATCAATTATGCAATTTAATGATATTAATGCTTTTAGAGTTGAAAATCAAGTTGTAATCATGCAGCCAAATTTGAAGCCTTTGCAGTTTGAAATTAAAAATGACACAACATTAATTCCTGTAAAATTAAATGAAGAATTAGCAAAAGATGCTTTGGCGCATGTAATTACCGCAGGAAATTTATATAAAGAAAATAAATATAAGTTAAGAAGTAAAAAATAGAAGTTATTTTATTTGTAGTATTTTTATTACTTTTGTGATTGAAATATATAATAATGATTGAAATTACTTCAGAAGAAATTAAAAAAGTTATAGCAAATCGAGAGATAGTCTTAGTATCTACCCATCATAAATTAAGCCTTCCAGTAATTAAAAGAATTTATAAAAAGATGGTTAATGGTATAAAATTTGATGACATCAAAATCTGTGAAAATTTAGTTATTGACGGGCATCATCGGTATATAAGTTCTTTATTGGCCAAAATTGAAATTGGTAAAATTAAAAGCTTAAAATCATCTGCCACAAAAGAATTCAAATGGAATGATATTGAGTTTGATGAAAACGATTGGGATACCGATTCAAAAATTCAATATTTAAATGAAAAGGATGCTGAATACAATCAAATTGATATTGAAACTATTAATAATATAGTTTCTGAATAATTATTTGTAAATTTGTAATATGTTGATATTGTTAGATATAGATGGAGTTATGGTTCCTGCTAATTCTTGGAAAAAACCTGAATTTTTAAATGATGGTTTTCCGATTTTTAGTTCAAAGGCTGCGCATGCGCTTCAGAGAATTATTTCTGAAACAAGTGCAAATATCTTATTGACTACATCTCACAAATCAAAATATAGTATATCTGAGTGGTTTAAAATATTTGAATTGCGTGGCATACGTGTTAATAAGATTGATCGATTATCTGAAAATGTGTCTTATTTAAATCGTAAAGAAGAGATATTAAATTGGTTTAACTCAAAACTTGATCATGAAAAATTTGTAATTATTGATGACGATAAATCGTTAAATGGATTGCCTCTTTTTTTAAAAGAACATCTTACTTTAACAAGTCCTTTAGTTGGACTAACTGATGAATTAGCTACAGAAGCCATTGTTAATTTAAATAAAGAAGAATTTTATACTTTATCGAAATAAAATTGAGATAAACTGTTTATCTCTTAAAATACAACTGCAACAAACTCTGAGCAGCTGCAAAAGGTGAAATTTCATCATTTTGCACTGCTTTTTTGCTTTGTTCTAATTGAGAAATGATTTCAGGTTGATTATAGAAGTTCTGTTTTAGTTGTTCATTAATAGTCTCCATCATCCAGAAATGATTTTGTTCTTTTCGTTTTTCCTGAAAAAAGCCGGTTTCATTGGTCATTTCAAAATATGTAGAAATCGTATTCCAAATCTCTGAAATACCATCTTTTGTAATGGCGCTGCAAGTAGTAACTTTTGGCTGCCAATTTGATTTTTTTGGAGGAAATAAATGCAAAGCTCTGTTGAATTCAAGTTTAGCTTGGTTGGCTTTTTTGATGTTATCACCATCTGCTTTATTGATGACAATTGCGTCTGCCATTTCCATAATACCGCGTTTAATGCCTTGAAGTTCATCACCGGCACCAGAAATTTTCAGCAATAGAAAAAAATCAACCATGCTGTGAACAGCAGTTTCACTTTGACCAACCCCAACAGTTTCGATAATTATTGTATCAAAACCTGCAGCTTCGCATAAAACAATAGATTCACGGGTTTTTCTGGCTACACCGCCCAAAGTATCACCGGAAGCGCTTGGTCTTATAAAAGCATTTTCATTTTTTACCAATTCTTCCATTCGGGTTTTATCGCCTAAAATACTTCCATGTGTAAGTGAACTGCTTGGATCAACAGCCAAGACAGCAACTTTTTTACCTTTTTGTGTCAGGAAAGTACCAAAAGCTTCAATAAAAGTACTTTTGCCGACGCCAGGAACGCCTGTAATTCCTATTCTAATCGATTTGTTGGCGTGTGGTAAACAGCCTTTAATTACTTCATTTGCTTTTTGAGCATGTTCCGGATTTGTACTTTCGACTAATGTTATCGCACGACTCAGCGCCGTTCTGTTTTCTTTAAGAATTCCGTCAATCAATTCATCTGCAGACGGTTGTTTTTTCCTGTTTTTTTGAATTTGATCAATAGCAGAAATGCTGGTAATTTCTGGAGGAGAAATTCCGGCTTTTTCCTGTAAACTGCTCGATTGTTTTTTTGGACTTGACAAAATACTTTTTTTGGTATTGTAAAAGTACAGAAAACAAAAACAGTTTCAAAAAAGGATTTCTCTGAAACTGTTTATGAGATTCAACACAAATTTCACAAATTAGCACTAATCAATTCGTGAAAATTAGTGAAATTCGTGTTTAATACCCCGCTGTAAAACGAACTTGGTGATGTTTTGGAGTTTCTGTTTCATCAGCAATAACAACCGCTAAATCTTCTACAGAAAGTATACTTCTTTGTTCGTCATTAAAAACCGGATTTTCTAAACCTAAACGATATTTTCCTGTTCTTCCGGTTGTAGTTCCTGCATGCATTTCAAAAGCCGGACTAAAAAATGCCCAATCCAAATCTTTTTCTTCTTTAATAATATTCAAATAATCTCTTGCGGCGCTTGCTCCCGGATAAATTTCTTTTGGGAAATCCGGAGTGTCAACTGCTTGTAAATCTGGCCCAACAAATAAACTCCCGGCTCCTCCAATCGTAATAAAACGTTTTACGCCTGATTTTTTTGCAGCTTCCTGAATCGCTTTTGAACCTGCGATAAAATCATCATAAATGTTAGGATTTGTCCAACCCGGATTGTAAGCGTTTATAATAACATCATTTCCCTTTAAAACGCCTGCCAATGAGTCAACATTAAAAATATCTGCAGCAACCCATGTTGCGTTTGATGTTTCTTTCGGGTTTCTTGCAATAGCAGTAATGTCGTGATTTCTTCTGCTTGCTAATTCAGTTAAGATGGCTGAGCCAACAAATCCTGTTGCTCCAATGATTGCGATTTTCATAATATATAATTTAATAGTAATAAAAAATGTTACAGTTTTATGTGAAAAAATAGTTTTAAAACTGATTCGAAAAATCTTCCAAAGAAATTCCTTCCAGTTGCAAACTAACTTTTTGATTCATATCAGCATATAAAGCGCTTAAATTTTGATTTATTTTTTTACCAACAGGGCAATCCGGATTGGGTTGATTTTTGGCATAACCTAAATTTATCGTCTCAAAAGTCATTTTGAAAATCTCTTTTAATGAAATTTTAGTTGGATCAACAGACAATTTTGTCCCCCCATTTTTGCCTTCTTTACTTTCTACAATATGATGCGCCTTTAAATTGGCAATTTCTTTTCGAACCAAAACCGGGTTCAAATTAATACTTCCCGCAATAAACTCTGATGACAAATAATCATTTGGAAATTTAGTGAGCAAAGTAAGAATGTGAATCGTTATGGCAAATTTACCTGAAAGCATACTGTAATAAAATATATTACAAATGTAAAACGTTTTATCACATAAAAAAAGTTTTTAACGAAAAATTAATCTTTACTCGTCTTTTATAAATCCTTATTTTTGTGCTTAACCTTCGATATGAACAACTTTATACTAATATTTTTCTTTTTGTTTTTAGGATTGCTTTTAAAAAATATAAAGCAATTTCCAACGCACATCTATAAGAGTATCAATAAGATTGTCATTTATTTATGTCTGCCGGCAATTACTTTATATCATATTCCGAAAATAAAATGGAGTAATGAATTATTGTTTCCAATAGGAGCGGGGTGGATTAGTTTTCTACTGGCTTTTGTCTTTTTTCATTTTTTAGGAAGAAGATTAGGATGGTCAAATAAATTAATTGGCTGTTTAGTTTTGACTGCAGGATTAAGTAATTCATCTTTTTTGGGTTATCCAATCGTTGAAGCTTTATTTGGAAAAAAAGGTTTAGAAACTGCTGTTTTAGTCGATCAGCCGGGAACATTTGTTGTCGTTTCTACTTTGGGAGTTTTCGTCGCGGCTTTTTATTCGAAAGGAAGTCCGGATGCTTTGAGTATTTTTAAGAAGATAATTTTATTTCCGCCATTCATCACTTTTGTTGTTGCTTGTTTGATGAATGTTTTTCAGTACGATTTAGATCTTAATCTTCAATCTGTTTTATTAAAAATTGGAAGTTTAGTTACGCCATTAGCTCTATTTTCAGTTGGATTGCAATTAACTTTTGATCGAAAAAGCCAACATTGGCGATTTTTACGACTCGGGCTTTTCTTCCGACTTATTCTAACTCCGTTTATCATTTTTGTTTTATATGTTTTTGTTTTTAATCAGCGTTCTGAAGCTATAAAAATCACAATAATAGAAATTGCAATGGCACCTATGATAACGGGCGCAATTTTAGCTTCTACTTACGGCTTAAAGCCAAAATTAAGCAGCATAATGATTGGTTTTGGAATTCCAATTTCGTTTGTAACCCTTGCTGTATGGTACTTTGTTGTAAGTTTTATTTAGTTTAGAATAGTAATTAGATAGAAAATATAGAATTTTAACTTTTTTTTCGAAATTGAATGTTTTCCTTGTTCTTTTTTTGACTAATTTTAGATGAACTAAAAAAATATAAATTATGTCAACATTAAGATTAGGCGATATAGCTCCGGATTTTTCTGCAGAAACTACAGAAGGAACAATTCATTTTCACGAATGGTTAGGTGATTCATGGGGAGTTTTATTTTCGCATCCTTCAGATTTTACGCCAGTTTGTACCACTGAATTAGGAACAGTTGCCAATTATCTTCCAGAATTTACGAAGAGAAATACAAAAGTTATTGCTTTGAGTGTTGATGGTTTAGAGTCGCATAAAGAGTGGATCAAAGACATTAACGAAACTCAAAATACAACAGTAAATTTCCCAATAATTGCTGATGAAGATAAAAAAATAGCCACTTTATATGATATGCTGCATCCAAATGCAAGTGACAAATTTACAGTGCGTTCTGTTTTTGTAATTGGTGCCGATAAAAAAATCAAATTGACACTAACGTATCCTGCTTCGACAGGAAGAAATTTTGACGAATTGCTTCGTGTTATTGATAGTTTGCAATTAACAGCAAATTACAGCGTAGCAACGCCTGCAAACTGGAAAGACGGTGAAGATGTAGTAATCACGCCAGCGGTTCCGGATAGTGATATTCCGGCAAAATTCCCAAAAGGACATACACCAATAAAACCGTATTTGCGTATGACACCGCAACCAAATAAATAAAGTGCTAAAGTTGCTAAGATACTAAGGCGCTAAATCTCTAAGATTTGTTGAGAAAAACTCAGAAACTTAGAGACTTAGCGCCTTAGCTACTTTTAAGAACTATTTTTTAATCAGCTCTTTCATTTTTTTTCTATCACCTACAACCCAGATAATATCATTTTTTTGCAGAATTAAATGCGATTCAGGATTTAGGATTCTGTTTCCGTTTCTTTCAATTCCTACGACCATTCCATTGGTTTTAGTTCTAAATTGCCCAATGCTTTTTAGGATAAAATCTTCATCAGAAACTTCTAGTTGGCGTAAAACAATTTGAGATTCTTCAATTGCAGCAGCAGCGTCAGTTTCGTTTTGATTTAAATATTTTGTAAATTCCGTAACCTGAGCATCTGTACCGATAACACAAATTTCATCTCCCGGAAATATTCTTTCATTTTTGGTTGGGATAGAAATCGTAACATCACCTCGTTTTATATAGGCAATATTGATTCCCATTTGTTCGCGAATACGTAATTCTTCCAGTGTTTTTCCGGCTAAGTTAGATTCTCTTCCAATATCAAAAAAAGACATGTGGCCATCCCAAGGCATTAAATTGGCATAACGTCTGTCTATTTTTTTGTTTTCACGATCGTTTAGATTCTTTAAAAAGTGACTTTCAATTCTGTGATATTGCTCGTTCAGTTTTTTCGGAAATATTTGATACGCTATAATTGCAATAATCAAGGCAACAAAGGCAACTAAAGGAGAAAAGAAAATATTCAATAAAAAGCCAATAAAAAACAAACCAAGGCTCATTCTTATCAAAATCAACATTAATAAAGCACCGCGATATTTACGTTCTTCCCATAATAATTCGACTTCTTCTACAGCTACACGTCGTAAAGAAAGTGCCCATAAAAATGGAGCAATTACAACCAATGTAATAAATGCTGCAAGGGTATTTCCAAATCTCGTATCAGCGACCAAAGGAGCCACGAATTTAGAAGACAACAAAATAATAGCTGCTATAACAATGGTGTGAATTATAATTTGAATAATATAAGCATTCATTACTTTTTGCCAGGTACTTACAGCTTTTATAGCTTGAGCATTAACACTGTAACGGTTGATATTTTTAACCCATTTTTTAGGTAATTTTCGTTCCAGGAATTCAGAAAAAGGAACGGCATATTTCACCATAAAAGGCGTTGTAAATGTTGTTATTGCAGAAACTGCCACAACAACAGGATATAAAAACGAACTCGTAACATTTAAAGTCATTCCTAACGTAGCAATAATAAATGAGAATTCACCAATTTGAGATAAACTCATTCCGGTTTGTACGGATTGCTTAAGAGGCTGTCCGGCAAGTAATGCACCAATTGTCGAACTTACAGATTGGCCTACTATAATTACAACCGTTAATATTGCAACAGGAGCTGCATGTTCGTACAACATTTTAGGGTCAATTAACATTCCGACAGATACAAAAAATATCGCGCCAAATAAATCTTTTACAGGTTTTATCAAATGTTCAATATGCTCGGCTTGTGTGGTTTCGGCAATAATAGATCCCATTATAAAAGCGCCCAAAGCAGGAGAAAAACCAACATTTGCTGCAAAACTTACCATCATTAAACATAATGCCAATGAAATAATGAGCAGCATTTCATCTGTTAGTAAATGTTTTGTTTTTTTAAGAAGTGTTGGAATGAAAAAGATTCCGCCCACAAACCAAACCGTTAAAAAGAATACCAATTTTAAAACAGACATCATCAATTCGCCTCCTGAAAATTGCTGACTTACGGCAATGGTCGAAAGCAAAACCATCATTAAAATAGCGACAATATCCTGAACAATAAGTGACCCGATTACGATTCCGGCAAATTTTTGTGCTTTTACGCCCAGTTCGTCAAATGTTTTTAAGATGATCGTTGTAGAAGAAATAGATATGATAACACCAAGAAAAATACTATCCATGGATGACCAGCCCATCCATTGCCCAACAAGATAACCAACCAGAACCATAGTTATTATTTGTGTAATGGCAGTTATAGATGCAGTTCCGCCGACTTTCATCAATTTTTTAAAACTAAATTCGAGTCCTAAACTAAATAAGAGAATAATAACTCCAATTTCTGCCCAGACTTCTACACTTTTCATTTCAGTGATAGAAGGGAAAAAATCAAAATGGTTTCCGGCTAAAAAACCGGCAATTAAATAACCCAGAACTAAGGGCTGTTTCATTTTTTTAAAAAGGAGCACAGCAATTCCGGCGGTGATTAGGATCAATCCCAAATCACTGATTAAAGGTCTCAAATGGTGTGTAGTTTCTGCGGCGGCGTTTAAGGCAATCATACGATAGTATTTTTTTGCTCAGGAACTAATCCGGCTTTTTCAATTGAAGCTTTACTCAAAAAAAATATAGTTTTTTCACAAAGGCATTTCATTTTAAATAAAATTCACTGAACTATAAAAATAAAAGTTGAGTGAAGTAGTTTTGGACTAGTTTCCCGATAGGGTTTAGATATAAATAAAAAAGCTATCGATAAAGATAGCTTTTTTTGACAAAATATTTTGTGTTTTATTTAAATTCCTACGTAATTACTAGGAGTTATTTGCATTAATTCTGCTCTAACAGCATCAGAAACCTCTAAAGTCGCAATAAAATTGTGAATTGCTTTTTTATCAATTGCTTCATTGGTTCTTGTCAAACCTTTTAAAGCTTCGTATGGATTTGGATATGCTTCACGACGCAAAATTGTTTGAATTGCTTCGGCTACAACCGCCCAGTTTTTCTCTAAATCTTCAGCAAATTTGCCTTCGTTTAATAACAATTTGTTTAATCCTTTCAGGGAAGCTTCAAAAGCAATAATCGTGTGTCCTATCGGAACTCCAATATTACGTAAAACTGTACTGTCAGTTAAGTCACGCTGTAATCTTGAAATTGGTAATTTCGCAGCCAAATGTTCAAAAATAGCATTTGCAATTCCTAAATTTCCTTCAGAGTTTTCAAAATCAATTGGGTTTACTTTATGTGGCATTGCAGAAGATCCAATTTCTCCGGCTTTGATTTTCTGTTTAAAATAATCCATTGAAACATATGTCCAGATATCACGATCTAAATCGATAATGATATTGTTGATTCTTTTTAAAGCATCAAAAAATGCAGCAAAATGATCGTAATGTTCTATTTGAGTTGTTGGAAAAGAATGGTGTAAACCAAGATCAGTTTCTACAAATTTATTTCCAAATTTTTTCCAGTCAATTTGCGGGTAAGCAACCTGATGTGCATTGTAGTTTCCTGTTGCACCTCCAAATTTAGCCGCAAACGGAATATTAAACAACAAACGCATTTGTTCTTCCAAACGTTCTACAAAAACCAAAAATTCTTTACCCAAACGAGTAGGAGAAGCCGGTTGTCCGTGCGTACGGGCTAACATTGGAATGTCTTTCCATTCTGTGCTTAATTCTTTTAATTTAGAAATTAAAGCAATTAGTGATGGCATATAAACCTGCTCAAACGCTTCTTTTGTAGAAAGCGGAATTGCTGTGTTATTAATATCCTGAGAAGTTAATCCGAAGTGAATGAATTCTTTATATTGAGATAAACCTAATTTTTCAAAAGCATCTTTAATAAAATATTCTACCGCTTTTACGTCGTGGTTTGTTACTTTTTCTGTTTCTTTTATCCAAAGTGCATCTTCAGTAGAGAATTTTTTGTAGATATCTCTTAAACTGTCAAATAAGTTTGGGTTAACGCCAGAAAGTTGTGGTAATGGCACTTCGCACAAGGCAATAAAATATTCAATTTCAACCAATACACGGTATCTGATTAAAGCTTCTTCAGAGAAAAAAGGTGCTAATGAAAGGGTTTTGCTTCTATATCTTCCGTCAATTGGCGATATAGCATTCAATTCGTTTAAAGTAGTCATTGTTATGTTGTTTGTTCGAAAGGTGCAAATATAAACAGAATTTGCGGATTAAAATAGGCAAAAGATTAAACACGAATCTCACGATTTTTCCCGAATTTTTTTTAGACTATTTGATAAGACTAAATTTGAAAACCAATGTTTATTATTGTTTAAAATCTAATAAGGTAATTAATGCAAATTAGTGTTTAATAAATCTCTCATAATCGCAACACCTTCGGAAGCAGTTTTTGCAATAACTTTTACTTTATTTTGAATATTCGGAATCGAAATTGGTTTTGGATCAATATAAAAAACAGGCGCAATACTATTTGTATAGGAGATCAATCCTGCTGCGGGATATACTTGTAAAGAAGTGCCAATTACGGCAAAATAATCGGCTGTTTCTGTAATGTCGATTGCTTCTTCAAGTGCCGGAACTTCCTCGCCAAACCAAACAATATGCGGACGTAATTGGCACCCGTTTTCATCAAAATCTCCGGTATATAAATCATCTGACCAGTCCAGAATTAGATTTTTGTTTTTTGTACTTCGTACTTTTAATAATTCGCCATGCAAATGCAAAACTTTTGTACTTCCGGCGCGTTCGTGCAAATCATCCACATTTTGGGTAATAATATGAACATCAAAATCTTTTTCTAATTCGGCTAAAATTTGATGACCTAAATTCGGCTGAACTTCTTTCAATTGCTGACGTCTTTTATTGTAAAAGTCTAAAACCAATTCCTGATTTTTATGCCAGCCTTCCGGCGTTGCCACTTCCATAACATCATGACCTTCCCATAAACCATCGCTGTCACGAAAAGTTTTTATTCCGCTTTCGGCACTAATTCCTGCTCCGGTTAAAACAACAAGTTTCTTTTTCATTTTATTTAATTAAAAGATAAAAATAATGATTTAGAAAATAAAAAGGGTATTTATACTCATTGTTTTATTCTTACAAATTAATTAGTTTTAAGGTTAAAAAAACTAAAGAAAATTCGCAATGATTTTAATACAATTTACAGGATTATCAGGTTCAGGAAAAACGACATTGGCCCAAAATGTTCGTGGCTTGTTAATTGAAAATGGTTATAAAGTCGAAATAGTGGATGGTGATGTTTACAGAAAAACGATTTGCAAAGATTTAGGATTTTCTAAAGATGACCGATGCGAAAATGTCAGACGTCTTTTTAATGTGGGACGCGATTTTATCGAAACCAATACCATCGTTTTGATGTCAGTAATAAATCCGTACGAAAATCTAAGAAACGAATTGCGAAATCATGAATTTGTAAGAACCGTATTTTTGGATTGTTCGATAAATAATTTAATCAAAAGAGATCCAAAAGGATTGTATAAAAAAGCATTGTTGCCAGATAATGACAGTAATAAAATAAATAATTTTACCGGAATCAGTGATGTTTTTGAAACCCCCTCAGGCGCCGATTTAGTTCTAAAAACCGACTTTGAAACGGTACCTTTCTCGACAAATAAACTCTACAATTTTATAATTGAAAACATCTCCGGTTTAGCCTAATTTAATCTTAAAAGTATATGAATCCTTCTTCAAGCAAGCTTCCAATCTCCTTTTCCATAGAAAAATTACAAAAAGAACTCGCTATATGCGAAAATGATTTGTGGACCCCACATTTTAATACCAATCGTTATGAAGGTAATTGGACGAGCGTTTCATTAAGATCGCAGTCTGGTTTGGTAAATGATATTACCTCATTTGCCAATACAGAACACAAAAACACGAATTTGTTAGACCGCTGTCAATACTTTAAAGAAATTATGGATTGGTTTCAGTGCGAAAAAGAAGCCGTACGATTGCTGAGATTAGGACCAGGAAGCGAAATAAAGGAACATGTAGACAATGACACTTCTTATGAAGATGGTTTTTTTAGAATTCATATTCCTATTATAACCAATTCTGAAGTGTTTTTTTATGTGGATAAAAAACGGGTTCCGATGCAAATGGGTGAGTGCTGGTATGCCAATTTTCAGCTTCCGCATAGCGTGGAAAATAAAAGTAACGAGCCTCGAATTCATCTTACACTTGATTGTTTAAGAAACGATTGGTCTGATCAATTATTTGCAGAAATGGGTTTTGATATTAATTATTCTAAAGAAAATAATTCCTATTCAGAGGAAGTTAAAGAACAAATTATTGACGAACTTTCCAGAAATCCATCAGAACTTAACAATAAACTTATTGCTGATTTATTAGCAGAATAAACACAAATGGAAAATATAAATCATCCTCTTTCAAATTGGATTCCGTATAAATTAATCGAAAAAGACAATGAAGCTTATGTTGAATGGCTTTATGTGGCAGATATAAAATATGCTGAACCTTTTTTTGATGAAACAATTTCAAAATGCAGAAGCCATGCTTATAATTCAAAGCTTTTTAAAGTAGTTACAATTGCAGAAAATGTTATTGATTGGTCTAATGAAATAATTGCGGTAGAATTAAAATCAGTAATCTTTCATGTATCGCGTTGCGGTTCAACAATGTTAAGCCAGTCTTTGGCAACATCTTTAGAAAATATCATGATTTCTGAAGCGCCAATTATCGATGAAATTTTGAGAAGCGATAAATTTGATTTGCATAAAAAAGCAATTCTTTTAAAAGCCGTAATAGCATTATTGGCACAAAGAAGATTTCCGGAACAAAAAAATCTAATTCTAAAACTAGATGCCTGGCATATCTTTAATGCCGATTATTTAAGATCAATTTTTCCTGAAACACCTTTTGCATTGCTTTACCGAAATCCCGTAGAGGTTTTAAAATCACATCAAAAACTGACAGGAATGCACATGGTTCCAAATTTATTGCCGTTTAAAGTTTTTGGAATTTCTGCTGAGGAAATGAATGAAATTAGTTTTCAGCAATATGGTGCTTTAGTTTTAGAGAAATACTTTCAGGGATTTCTGGATTTTTCAGAAAAAGATCAAAATGTTACAAAACTGAATTATAATGAAGGAATGAAAAACGTCGTGCATCGATTTATATCCTTTATCAATGTTAATTATGCTGATAACGAATTGGATAAAATCTATGAACGTTTAAACAAACATTCTAAAAACGAAAGTGCCGTTTTTAAAGGTGATTCATTTAAAGAAGAAGAACTGGAAGTTGATTTTGCAAAGGTAAATCTGCTTCATAAAAAATTAGGAAATGTTCTTATTGAATATTAATAATAATGAAATGTAATTTATTACTTTTAATGTTATTTTTATCGGATGAGAAACTTGTTTTTATTGGTGCTTTTTTTCGCAACTTTTGTTTTATTCGCTCAGACTAAAATGAATGGAGTAGTTTCATTTAGTAATAAAAGTGATATCGTAAATTTTCAATTTCCAAAAAAAGATAATTATTCTGTAGATTATCAAAAATATTTAAATTTTCCCATGCCGTTTTCGATATATAATCCTAAGCCGGGATTTAATCCAACTAAAATGGAACGGCAGAAATATTATTCATTTGAAAACACTAATTTGCTGTTAAAAAGGGAAATGAGTGCAATAGAACCAGAACCAATTTATCCGAATCAAAACGAAAAGAAAACAATTAGAGATGCTGTTTTTGAAGGTATCATAGATGGGATTTTTAGTAAAAAATAGATATAAAGCACTGCGGGTATTTTTTTAATAATGTATTTTTGTGCCAAATACAAACAAAATGATTGACTTAGATTACCTCGCTTTTCTTGAAAATATATTAACAGATAACCGCAAAGAGAAATTTCTTAAAGTCCTCCAAAACAGAACCAAGCATTTTACAATTGTGGTTGAAGATGTTTTTCAAATGCACAATACAAGTGCGGTAATGCGTAGTTGTGAGGTTTTTGGAATTCAGGAACTTAATGTAATCGAACAACGTTACGGAAAAAAAATCGATAAAGAAATTGCAATGGGCGCCCAAAAATGGGTTGATATCAATCAGTTTGATTCGGTAACCAATTGTATTTCAAATTTAAAAGATAAAGGTTATCAAATTATCGCGACAACTCCGCACGAAAATGATTGTTTGCTGGAAGACTTTGATATTACAAAACCCAGTGCATTATTCTTCGGAACAGAAAGAGACGGTTTATCTGAAGAAATTCTGAAAAAAGCCGATGGTTTTCTAAAAATACCAATGGTTGGTTTTACTGAAAGTTTGAATATTTCGGTTTCTGCAGCAATTATCATTCAAAACTTAACGAACAGATTACGTAATTCAGATATTGACTGGCAATTGTCAGATGAAGAAATTTTGGAAAAACGTTTGTCCTGGGCAAAAAATTCAATTAAAGATATCAAGCGAATTGAGGCTCGATATTTTGAGGAAAATCCGAGATAAAAGTTGCCGCGAATTTCACGAATTTTCACGATTAGATTTAGAATTAAAACAAAACATTAGTGAAAATTTGTGAAATTCGTGGCAAAAGAAAATTATCGTCCAAAAGAATCATAATTATCTTCAGCATATTTTTCAAAACGCTTTAATAAAACGATATTTTCTTTTTCGATTGTTGTTAGTTCATTATTTACATCATCAGAAACAGGAATATACCATTCAACATCATCAAAAAACTGACGAACCGTTTTTGTTTTAAAAGTAAGTCCGTGTCTGGCGAAAATGGTGTTTCTAAGAATTTCCAAATCAAGTTTCTTCAGATTTTTCACATCAGATTCTTTCAATTTTTGGGTTGATGAATTGATGGTAAAAATGCTTTCTGAAGCTGCTCTGTATACCGTTGTCATATACGTTTCTTCTTCTTTAACGTCTTCGGGATTATCACTTTCTGATTCTGTTATTTGTTCTTCTTTTGGATTTTGGTAATCGATATACATTCCTTCTTCCGGAAGCATCACACTAGCATCGTATTTAAAAGCTTTTTTATGGAGTTCGAATTTTCTTTTGCGAACTTCTTTTTTTGTGTTATTGGCAGTCCAGGTCCCTACTAAAAGAGTGTCGTTTTTTATTTCAAAATCAAAAACGCCATCATTTTTATCATTTCCGGGTTCATCAAGAATGAAATGAACAGTGTTTCCGTCTGCCGTCATTTTACCTTTCAGTAATCTGCTATTACCGGCAACAACGCTTTGCCCTAAAACTTCAGAAGCGGTTATTTTTTTAATTACAATATTAATTTTGTTAGTATACATTTCAGATTCTGCCCTGGTTGTATCACGTTCCAGGATGGTAAAATCGCCTACCCAGGAACCATATAAGTCAGTATGAATTTCTTCGGGTTGTGTACTGTCAGCATTTTGAGCGATGCTTTTTTTCTCCTTAGAATTACACGAAAAAAGTAATATGGATAAAAATAAACAAAAAAGGTTTTTCATTTTTTTAATTGGTTATAAAGATAATATTCAACGATTAATACATTCGGAATCCATCCTAACCAAGCAATTATCTGGTACAAATCCATTGGTGCGGGATGAAACAAATATACAAGAATAACCTTCCAGAAACGCAACGTTACAGCAGAAAAAGTTAAAGCAAAACTTCGAAGCATAAAGGCTTTATGTTTCGTAATATTTTTGTTTTTTATTGCAGTAAAACCTTTTAGTGTAAAGTAAAACCATAGAATTGATAAAGTCACAAAAGAGATTTTAGAATAAAATCCTCCATTTGCAAAAAGTCCAATAAATAAACCCGAAGGCGCACTTAAAAAAAGAACTGTAAAAACATAAAATTTCCCTATGTTTCTGTGTATTAATGGAAAACTGTTTAAAAGAGTAGTATTTAATTGAAAAAACCCGGCAAGCAAAACAAAAATAGCAGAATATACATGTGTATAAAAAACAGGAATATAAAATGGAATTTTCTCTACCTCGGTTTGTTTTATTTGAAGAAAAGCAATGTCATTATGAAAGGGAATATATTGCCAGGTAATTTTAATCATTAAGATAAAAAAGTAACTAAAACAGATTGTCCAGATTAAGGGCAATAAAAAATAAAGGTTCTTTCTCAATTTTAGTAGTAAGATTTAAATGTGATCAAATATATAAAAAAGTTTCTAAGAGACTAAGTTACTAAGCTGCTAAGAAAAAACTTAGAACCTCAGCAACTTAGAATCTTAGTAGCTTGATATTACTTCTTTAAAAATAAAATAAATCCAAGAATACTAACAATTAAAATGGTCAAAGCGGCCAGAACCATTGCTAGATCGCGAATATTTTTCCCTGCCCAATCCATAAACAGAAATTTATGCAAAATAGCAAACGAATATCCTTCTGCCATATCTGAATTTTTAACAACTGCAGCTAATCTTGAAGTTGAAGTTTCAATGAAATAAGTAGTTTTATCCGGAGTGTCATACGCCAATTTTACAACCGGCAATCGTTTATTTACAAAGCCATATTCCCGACTTTCAAAATCTGTTAGAACTTTAGATTCTAGTAGTTTCGCATTTTCTAATGAAGTTTCAGGTTCGTCTGAAGTTTCTACCATTTCACAACAAGCCGCTTTTGGCGCTCCATCTGTAAAATAATAAGCCAGGAATTCTGCGTATTCCAAATCTATATTTGGCGTGATTTTATTTGTTGTCGCATTGATGTAAACTACTTCAGATTTTTTATCATCTTTTTTTCTCCATTTTGAATTTGAATTCCCTTTTGGTTTTTTAAATTTTTCTTTCTCTAATAATTGACAACGGAAATAAGTAGTGTCATTTAAAGTAATAAGATTTGTATTTTGAAAACGATTCCAATCTAAATTTAAGGCATTGTTAGCCACAGAAATTTCTTTGGTTTTAAAAGTAGGTTCATAAACCATTTGCGATAAAGTATACGGAGTCCATTTTGTAGTAGCATGATACGCACCGCTAAAAGCAAAAGTTAAAGTAAAAAGTGAAATCCAAATCCCGATTTGGCGATGGTATTTTCTCAGTCCTTTTTTAGGAGCCAAACTGTCTGTTTTTTTAAATTGTTTCCACAGTAAGCCATAAATTAAGATTCCGCTCAAGGCAGAAAAACCAATTATGGATAAAAGGAAAATCATGGTAATGATTCTAATACTATTATTTGAAATCGCATCTATAAACGACCAGTTATGAAAAGTGTCAAAGAACCAAATAAACCATTGTCTCGAAGTTGGATTATAAGTTGCTAATTTCCCTGATGAAGTTTCTACATACACCTCCATCGTGTCAGGGCGATCAAAACTAAGTTTGTAAACGGGTAAATAGCGGTTTACATATTTATATTGCGAAGTAAACTCGGTTACAACTTCACTCTTTTTTACGGAACTTTTTTGATCATCTAAAAAATATCTGGAAAGCCATTCCGCGTATTTCTGATCTCCGTTTTCAAGTTTTTTTGCATTCGAAGTATCAAAATATAGTAGCTGGCCAAAAATCGTTTTTACCTGATAATAAGTTGCATTGTTAAAAGAAACGATTCTGAAATTCCTGAATTGGCTGATCTCGTTTTTTTGTAAAACTTCCTGAATCGAAAATTGCAATTGATTTTTATCAATGATTTGCTGCTCCAGTTTATCATGAGCGATTTCAGGCTTAAAAAAATGCGCCATAAACGGATGCATCAAACCTGATAATGTCCAGAAAATTACAGGAATAATCGTAATCAGGCCAATTGTACGATGCCATTTGTACATTTGTTGTTTGATTTTCTTGACAATTTTAGAATCTTTCTTTTTAGACTTTTTCTCTTTTATTTCTTTGCTCATATTCGCGTTCTTATGGTTGTCTAATGTTTTTTTTGCCACTGATTTCACAGATTAAAATGATTTTTTCACCATTAAGAAATTAAGAAAAGTTAAGTTTTGCTTAATGAAACTTAATATATTAATGGTTCAATTTTTTAAAACTTATTTTAATCTGTAAAATCTGTGGCTAAATATTATTTTTTTAATGAAAAATTATACTGAATCCCAAATACAAAAGTTCTTGGCGCAGCTGCTGTATAAGTAGGCTGAGCGTTTGTGGTATTGGCTCTCGAAACATTATAAGCATACAATTTATCGGTTAAGTTTAATACATTTCCGTAAACTTCAATTCCTTTCCATTGATAACCAATCCTGGCGTTGAATAAATTATATCCGCCATATTTGATGGTGTTAATCTGATCCTGATAATAGCTTCCAACAAGTTGCCATTCTACCGAAGTTCTTAAATTAGGAAGCCAGTTTGGATAATAACTTACTTCTGAATTTCCGGACCATTTTGGCGCTGCCGGCATTTCTTTTCCGTTTAAATCCTGAACCGGATCATTTGGCTTGTCTGAAAGTTTAAAATCGATATAAGTATGTTGTGCATAAGTTCCGCCAAAACGAATATTGAATTGTTTTGATGGACGATAAGAGGCTCCAAATTCAATTCCTTTATGACGCGTTTCCCCAGCTGAACGATAATCCGTCGTATTATCAGCAAGTTTGATGTTTAACAGCTCATTTTTTCCTTCCATATAATAGAAAGCATAGTCAAAATTTAATTTATTCTGAAAGAATGAAAACCATCCGCCAACTTCGAAATTGTCGAAAGTTGCTGGTTCCAGATTATAATAAAAATCTGCAGGAACACCTGTTGTTCCGCCAGTTCCGGGTTTTGTTCTAAAAATTGAGGTAATTCCGGGAGGTGCAAAACCTTCAGAATAATTACCGTAGAAACCAGCAAATTCAATAGGATTATAATTAGCACCTGCTTTAAAAGTTGCTTTATCGTAGACTTTACTTCCTGTAGAACTATCTAATGCATTGTTGTAATTAACTTTCATATTGTCGTAACGCCCGCCAACCGTAACAACCAATTTTTCTATCGGATTAAAACTTACTTGTGCATAACCTGCGGTATTGAATATATCAGCAGTGTAATCTGTTAATTTTAAATCAGGTCTTTCTTCTATGACTTCATAGTGTTCAACAGTTTGTTTTCCAATTTCACCAGGATTTAATATAGCACGCAAATTTGTTCTATATGCCCAATAAGTAACAGGAGAATAATCATATAAAGCTCCTGCAACAAGTTTGGTGCTTAAAAAATCAAATTTTTGGGTATGTTGCCCTGTTGCACCATAGCTTTTAAAATTGTTTGAATTGACTTCTCCATATGCAATCTCCGGATTATTCTTTTGAGAAGGATAATAAGGGTCTTGTTTGGTAGGGTCTGGATTCCATTTTATTCCGTACGAAGGATTTTGACCTAATTTATTATCACGCAGATATCCAGTAATATAACTGCTTGAATTACTATTCCAATCATGTTCTAAAGTCAATCTGGTTCGTAAAGCATCAGATTTTCTATAAGTAAAATCGGTTGTGCTTTTATAGGTTCTATTGTTAAAAGCTTCTTCATTCACGCTTCCACTCATGTCTGAATAGTATTTCCCATACATGGTATTGCTGATCAATCGGGTAGAAGGAGAGATGTTGTAATCGATTCTCGCATTTAGATTATCTTTGTTATAATCGGAATAGGTCATCCAGCCGTTTTCCTGTAAACTTGAAATTCCGGCAATATGAAATCCAACCTTTCCAACGGTTGCCCCGCCTGCAGCCTGAAATCTATGATATCCATAGTTATCAGCCTGAACACCAAATTTAAATTCAGGATCTACAGGTGGTTTTGACGAAATTAAATTAATTGTTCCGCCAACTGCCTCTGGTCCATATAAAGAGGAAACAGGACCTTTAACAACTTCAATACTTTGTAAATTATATTGATTGATTTCTAATAAAGCATTGTGATTGAAGATTCCCATTGGGCGAATTGGCAAGCCATCTTCCAAATATAAATAATAAGCATTGGTGGTCATGGGCTGACGAATCGACATCATGTGCTGTTCGTTTCCTAAATTAACCATTAAAACACCGGGCGTTTTGTTGATAATCTCGTAGACAGCAGTTGCTTTGGTTTCGTTGATTGTCTTGGCCGTTATTTTGCTAATGGCAACAGGAGTTTCTTTTCGTAAAGTCGCAGTACGATTGGCCGTTATAAAAACATTTTCCAATTCCTGAGATTTTGTTGTGTCTTGGTCCACTTTGTTTTGTGCAAGAACACATTGCCCTATGATAAGTAGGGTAAAATATATTTTTTTCATTTTAAATTATATAAATTTTAAAAGTAACAGATGTTTTTCCTGGTTTTGAGACAAGAAAAAATCTTTTCAGGTTTGAACTGAAAAGTGCAGCTAAAATTTATATAAAATAGGATGGAGGATGAAAAGTGGTATTGGAAACCGAAATTGGTTTCTCATCAAAAGAAGCAAAAAGTTTTGCAGGAGATTCGATTGGAGTGACTAATTTAAAATTAGCTGTAGCTGTACTCTGAATATAAACAACTTCTGCTTTTTCTTTCAGATTGTTTTGCATTCTTTTTTCGTTATCGGCGTATTTTTTCAAACTTTTTTGAAGTTCACATCGGCCGTTACAACTATTAAAAACCATTTTGCGCTGTACACAAATGGTTTTTGAAATTTCTTCCTGATTTAGTTTGAATGAGGTATAAACAAAGAAGCTGCCAAATGATGGCACTAAAAGCATGCAGGAAAGAAATATGATAAAAATTCTCTTCAAAACTTTTTTTGTTGTTTACGATTGCAAAAATACTGTTTATTCGATTTAGAAAGAATTTATTTTTAAGTTTTCCGAAAAAAAGTTTTCAGTCTCAGTTTTCAGTCACAGACTGTAACTTAAAACTATTTTAAAAGACAAAACCCGACAGGTTTTAAAACCTGTCGGGTTTGATGGATATAATTTAAAGTACCAGTCTGTAAACTGTGACTGTAGACTGTGACTTATTTAACAAGAACCCAAGCGCCTGAAGCGATTAAAGTTTCTGCTTTTTTAAATTTCATTTCTTCAGTTCTGCCCGTTGCAACTTCCTGAACCGTTACGGTATCATTACGGTTGATTTTTGGCATATCTCTCACAATGGTTTCTGTAACCTGACGTTGTTGTGTTTCTCCAGCTTCACGGTTAATATCTTCGCTGTTTGGAATCTCATCTTTGCTTAATTTGAAGTTTTCTTTCTGGCGAACTTCTCTTGCTTCGTGAATTTCAGAAGTAACGTTTTGAGCCGGTAAATCACCTTTAAATAAGAATGAAATTACTTCTTTGTTAACGTTGTCCAACATTCCTCTAAATAAGTTGAAAGCCTCTAGTTTGTAGATAAGCAATGGATCTTTTTGCTCGTGAACAGCCAATTGAACAGATTGTTTCAATTCGTCCATTTTACGCAAGTGTTTTTTCCATGCCTCATCCACAATTGAAAGTGTGATGTTTTTCTCAAAATCAGCAATTAACTGAGCACCTTCGCTTTCGTAAGCTTTTTTCAAGTCGGTTACTACATTCAAAGTTTTGATTCCGTCAGTAAACGGAACTACAATTCTTTCAAAATGATTGTTTGGCTCTTCGTAAACTCCTTTAATGATTGGGAAAGCTTCTCTTGCACTTCTTTCTGTTTTTTCTGTATAAAAAGCCAATGCTTCTTTGTATACTTTTCCTGTGATTTCGACATCTGATAATTTCGTAAAATCAGCTTCTGAAATTGGAGAAGTAATTCCGAAATAACGAATTAAATCAAAATCAAATGTTTTAAAATCATTTGAGGCTTTGTTTTGACTTACAATTAATTCGCAAGTATCATAAAGCATGTTTGCAATATCCAGTTTCAAACGCTCACCAAATAAGGCATGACGACGACGTTTGTAAACCACTTCACGTTGAGAGTTCATAACATCATCATATTCTAATAAACGTTTACGAACACCAAAGTTATTTTCTTCTACTTTTTTCTGGGCACGCTCGATAGATTTGGTCATCATAGAATGCTGAATAACTTCACCTTCCTGTAATCCCATTCTGTCCATTACTTTCGCCACTCTTTCAGAACCAAATAAACGCATTAGGTTATCTTCAAGAGAAACATAAAATTGAGAACTTCCCGGATCTCCCTGACGTCCTGCACGACCACGTAACTGTCTGTCTACACGACGAGAATCATGACGTTCTGTACCCACGATTGCTAAACCTCCTGCAGCTTTTACTTCTGGAGATAATTTAATATCGGTACCACGACCAGCCATGTTTGTTGCAATAGTTACAACTCCGGCTTTACCTGCTTCTTCAACAATTTGAGCCTCTTGTTTGTGCATTTTAGCATTCAAAACGTTATGTGTAACGCCTCTCATTTTCAACATACGGCTTAATAACTCAGAAATCTCTACAGAAGTTGTTCCAATTAAAACTGGTCTTCCTGCATTTGATAATTGAGTAACATCTTCAATTACAGCGTTGAATTTTTCACGTGTAGTTTTATAGATATAATCTTCTTTATCCTGTCTTGAAATCGCACGGTTGGTTGGAATTTCAACAACATCCAATTTATAAATCTGCCATAACTCTCCAGCTTCAGTAACCGCTGTACCCGTCATACCACCCAATTTGCTGTACATTCTGAAGTAATTCTGTAATGTAACAGTTGCAAAAGTTTGTGTAGCGGCTTCGATTTTTACATTTTCTTTCGCTTCGATCGCCTGGTGTAGACCGTCAGAATAACGACGACCATCCATAATACGACCTGTTTGCTCATCGACAATCATAATTTTGTTGTCCATGATCACATATTCTACATCTTTTTCGAATAGAGCATACGCTTTTAAAAGCTGAGTCAGCGTGTGAATACGCTCGCTTTTTACTCCAAAATCCTGGAATAATCTTTCTTTAGCTTCTGCTTCACCGTCTTTATCCAGTTTTTGTTTTTCGATAGCAGCAATTTCAGTTCCAATGTCTGGAAGTACGAAAAAGTCAGCATCAGTATCTCCTGAAAGGTATTTGATACCATTATCAGTCAATTCAACCTGATTGTTTTTTTCTTCAATTACAAAATACAAAGCTTCATCCACTTTATGCATTTCGCGATTGTTATCCTGCATGTATTGATTTTCAGTTTTTTGAAGCAATTGTTTAATTCCTTCCTCACTTAAAAATTTAATTAATGCTTTATTTTTAGGTAAACTTCTGTAAGCTCTTAATAATAAGAAACCACCTTCTTTAGTATTTCCTTCTTTGATTAATTTTTTAGCTTCTGCCAAGAAACCATTCGCTAACTGACGTTGTTGAGAAACTAAGTTTTCAATTTTTGGTTTCAATTCATTAAATTCATGACGATCTCCCTGCGGAACCGGTCCTGAAATAATAAGCGGTGTTCTTGCATCATCAATTAATACAGAATCGACCTCATCGACAATAGCGTAGTTATGTTTTCTTTGAACAAGATCGCTTGGCGAATGTGCCATATTATCTCTTAAGTAGTCAAAACCAAATTCGTTGTTGGTTCCGTAAGTGATATCAGCATCGTATGCTTTTTTTCTTTGCTCAGTACTTGGCTGGTGATTATCAATACAATCAACAGTTAGACCGTGAAATTCGAACAAAGGCGCTTTCCATGTACTATCACGTTTTGCCAAATAATCATTCACAGTTACTAAGTGTACTCCGTTTCCGGTCAAAGCGTTTAAGTAAAGTGGAAGTGTAGCAACCAAAGTTTTACCTTCACCTGTTTGCATTTCGGCAACTTTACCTTCGTGCAAAACCATACCTCCAATTAACTGAACATCATAATGAATCATGTCCCAGGTAATTTCTTTACCTGCAGCATTCCATTTATTAGCCCATGTAGCTTTGTCACCTTCAATAGTAACATATGTTTTTGTTGCTGAAAATTCGCGGTCTTTTGGAGTTGCAGTGACTTCAATAAAAGAATTGTCTTTAAAACGACGTGCTGTTTCTTTAACCACAGAAAATGCTTCAGGAAGAATTTCCAATAAAGTTTTTTCTGAAATTTCATAAGCTTCTTTTTCAAGAGCATCAATAGCATCATAAAGATCTTCTCTTTTATCGATGTCTTCTATGTTTTCTACTTCCGCTTTAAGCGCAGCAATTTTAGCATCCTTATCAGCTCTGGCTTCTTTTATTTTTTCTTTAAAATATACGGTTCTGGCTCTTAATTCATCATGAGATAAACTCATTAAGCTGGTTTCGAATGTTTTAATTTTGTTTAAGTAAGGCTGTAAAGCTTTGACATCTTTCTGTGATTTATCACCTACAAAGACTTTAATAATACTGTTTATGAAACTCATGATTTATTGTATTTCTATTATATGTAAATGTTGTATTTAGAACCAAAAAAAAAGCCTCTGTGATGAGACTTTTTCCTTTGGTTTATTTTTTAATATTCATCCTCATTCCAAAGATAATCTTCGTCTGTTGGATAATCAGGCCAAATTTCTTCCATTGATTCATATATCTCACCTTCGTCCTCGATAGATTGAAGGTTCTCTACTACTTCTAATGGAGCACCAGCTCTAATAGCGTAGTCAATAAGTTCGTCTTTGTTAGCAGGCCATGGCGCATCACTTAAATAAGATGCTAATTCTAATGTCCAATACATCTGTTATCTGTTTAGTTTGTGCAAAAATAAATTTTTTACTGAAAAAGACAAGTAAATTTTGATTTATTTTAAGAAAATTTAAGAACGTCTCTGTTAGTATTCAGTTTTCGGTGCCAGTTTGCAGTCTGAAAACTGAAAATTGTGACTGTTTACTTTCGCGGAATCCATTTCACTTCATCCGCTTTTAAGTCAAACGACAACTTCCGTGCCAAGACAAAAAGGTAGTCAGAAAGTCGGTTTAAGTACATGATTGCAATTTCAGGAACATGTTCATTATGGCTTAAATGTACTGCCAAACGTTCTGCACGACGGCAAATACAACGCGCTATATGACAATGTGACACAGTTGGATGACCTCCGGGTAAAACAAAATGAGTCATTGGCGGAAGACTTTCTTCCATTTTATCGATTTCATTTTCTAATAATTCGATATCAGAATCAATTATTCCCAGGTTTTTTAGTCGAAGCTCGCCGTTTTTTAAAACCTCTTTCTCCTGCGGAGTTGCCAAAATAGCACCAACCGTAAAAAGGCGATCCTGAATTTCGATTAAAATAGTTTTATAATGCGAATTAATTTCCTGATCCCGAATAAGACCTATATAAGAGTTCAATTCGTCAACGGTTCCGTAACTATCAATACGAATATGATCTTTAGGAACGCGTGTGCCACCAAAAAGAGCCGTGGTTCCTTTGTCTCCGGTTTTTGTATATACTTTCATTTTTTTTAAGCTTCTAAGTTGCTGAGTAGCTAAGTTTTCCTTTCGATTAAACAATTAACCAAATAAACGATTAAACTATTTGAAATCTAAAATTATTTTGTTGTGTCGCTTTCAATCAAACCGTCGCGTAAACGGATTACGCGATGTGCATAAGCAGCAATATCTTCTTCGTGAGTAACTAAAATCACTGTATTTCCTTGTGCGTGGATGTCTCCAAAGAGTTTCATGATTTCTACAGAAGTTTTACTGTCCAGGTTACCTGTTGGTTCATCGGCCAATATAATCGAAGGTTTATTGACCAAAGCGCGGGCAATAGCAACACGCTGGCGTTGTCCTCCAGAAAGCTGATTTGGTTGGTGATCCATTCTGTCAGCCAGATTTACTTGTTTTAAAACTTCAACTGCACGTGTATTTCTGTCTGATTTAGAATAGCCTGCATAAATCATCGGTAACGCCACATTATCTAAAGCAGTGGTTCTTGGCAAAAGATTAAAAGTCTGAAATACAAATCCGATTTCTTTGTTTCTAATTCCCGCCAATTCATCATCTTTCATTTGGCTGACATCTTTTCCATTTAAAACATAATGTCCGGAAGTTGGCGTATCCAAACAACCTAATAAATTCATTAAAGTTGATTTTCCGGATCCTGAAGGTCCCATTAAAGCGACATATTCTCCTTTATTGATTTCTAAATTTATTCCTTTTAAAACATAAACGATTTCATTACCAAGTACAAAATCTCGTTTGATGTCGGTTATTTTAATTAATGGATTTGCCATTTCTTTTTACAATTTTGGATTTAAAAGTACAAAACACTTTTCAATAATAGATAAGTAGTTTCTAATTGATTTTTGTTACAAGATTATAAGCATCAAAATGATCGATTTTGAAAAAAAAATTATTTTGTTAAAAAGTATAATCTAATACAATAAATACTTGTTATATTATTTTGAATTGTTTTTATATAATTCTCATATTTTCTAATTTTTATTAAATTATTTTTATTTTAAGCATTAAATTTTTAGTAATTATTTACAATAATTCATTTTTTTAACTATATTTGTCTTATAACTTTTAAAAATCAAAATTATGAAGAACATACAAATTTTATCAGGAATTGCATTAATTGCATTAAGTTTTACATCATGTAAAGATGAGAAACAAGAACAGGCTAAAAAAACAATCGACGCTTATGTAACGTACGTTGATTCAGTTAAAAATGTAAAAGCTGACGATTTGAAAGCAGATTGGAAAGATGTTGAAGCTGAATACAACAGAAGAGCTGAAAATGCACAAGCGGCCCTTGCCGATATTAAAGACAATACTGCTGAAACTGAAAGAATCAACGAGAGCAAAGTTAAATACGAAGAATTTAAAAACGGAATGGCAGCAACTCTTGCACCTCCTGTAAGTCCAAAACAACAATTGCGTAATGCGTTATTTGGAGAAGGAAAAATTGGTGACGATATGAGTTTTGCCTGGGTAAATGCTCAAAATATTCATAATGTATACCAACAATTTGTACATACTGTAGAAAATAATAAAGACAGCTATTCTCGTGAAGACTGGGATGAAATTAAATTGATGTATGAAGCATTGGACAGCCGTAAAAATACAGTTGAAAAAGAAGGACTTTCTGCAGAAGACAATAGAAAAATTGCAGGTTTAAAAATAAAATTTGCCCCAATGTATACTGTTAACAGAATGGGAGCAAAATCAGACGAAACAGCGGCAGCTAAAAAATAAGGTTATTTATTTAAAATTAGATTTGGAAATGGCAATCAGAAATGGTTGCCATTTTTTTTATGTCTAATTATTTTTGATATTTACCCTAAATTTTAAACAATAAAATATGGAATTCTTTTTGGAAATGAATATGTATTTCAAGATTATAATACTTCTTCTAATTACCTTAATTCTTTTTCGGTTATGTTATTTTTTTGAAGGATTTTCTACATTCACATTTCCAAATTTACTTGGTATTTTTATTTTTTTGTTTCTTGCCGTGATATTGTTTTTTTCGGCTTTAAGGCAAACCCATTTTGTTATGAAAATAAAAGAAGATTATGGTTTAGCAGCAGGCAGGATAACGTATCATAAGTCGGGTAGAGGAAGAGGCCAAACTGCACAAGTAGATTTTAATTATACTATTAATGACGAACTGATCTATAATACTGTTACTGAAAATGAATTTGTTGAAATTCCGGATACAAAACCAGATACTACTTTAAGCTACTTGGTGATTTATGAAAAAAACTGGCCTGAAAATAGTTATCTTCTCTTTAATTATCCTATAATTGAACCTGACGATATATTAGAATATCAGGAATTATTTAAAAAAGGAATACCTGATGACGTTTTTGTTAATTAACCCGAATTACAAAATGTTCTTTTTTCTGTTCACGTCTAAAAAACACAAATCCCCATTGAAAAGTATCAATGGTTACAATCACTTTTGGATGATTTTTTATGATTTCCCAGGCTTCTTCCATTTCTGTAGACCAATGAATATCATCAAATATCCAAACGGAATCATTATCAATCGTTGGTAATAAAAGTTCAAAATAAGCTAAAGTGGCTTTTTTAGAATGATTGCCGTCGAAGTATATTAAATTGAAGTTCTCGGTCTCAGTTTTCAGCCTCAGTTGCAGGTCTTCAAAATAGCTTTCAAATTCTGTAACTACGTTTTCAACATTTTTACAATCAAATTCAGTTAATTGATTTTTAGCAATATTTGCTGTTTGTGGACAACCTTCTAAAGTAATTAGTTTAGCTTTTGGATAACCTAAAGCCAGGGCAGAAGTTGCTAATCCTAATGAAGTTCCGATTTCGAGGATATTCTTAGGCTCAAAATAACGAGTGACGCGAAATAATAATTCTGCTCGTTTTGGAGAAATTCCGGCAGTTGATGCGATTTTAGAAATCTTTCTTCTATTCGACTTAAAAACTCTCGAACCCGCGCCAAAATCAGTTACTTCTATAAAATTATTATTTTGCAAAAGTGATTTTCTGTAGTTTTTTAAAATAGAATATTCAGGTTTTTGCTTTTTATCGTAAAAACATTTTGTCAATAAATTAAATACAAACGGCGAATGAACGGCATGTTCGTTTTTAGAATGCCATAAGAATTTGATATATGATTTTAATTGAAATAACATTTAAAAAGTTTTCAGTCGCAGTTTCAGTTTTCAGTTTCGATTCGTTGAATTATATGTTGCATCCAAATTTACCGGGATTATTTATCATATAATTTATAAGTTTTCCTATTTCGTTGCTTTTGTAATTTAAATTGTCAAAAGTTTCCTGATTGATGTATTTGCATTGAAGAGAAAAATCTAACCAAACATTTGTTTCAGAATTTTCCGCATCACTATCAGTTAATTTACTTATAAAATGATTTATGTATCTTCTTTTCCGATATGATTCGGCAATATTAGCTGAAACACTTCTCGAAGATCTTCTTATTTGATCTGTCAATGAATATTTTTCTTCTTTGGGAAAAGTTTTTGATAGTTCAAATATTTCCATCGCAAGTTCAAATGATTTTTTATAAGCCAATAGTGCTTTAAAATCCATATTTTAATTTTTCACAAGAATAATAAAAAAAAAAGAAAGAAAAAGGCTATTTTTTTTCAAAAAAAAAACATTACGAGTAAAAAAACTGAAAACTGAAACTGCGACTGAAAACTAAAAACTAAAAACTAGCCTTCAATTTTAGCCGATAATTCAAACCAACGCTCTTCTTTTTGATCTATTTTATTGATAATATTTTGTAATTCGTTTGCTTTTTTCTCAATATCAGCGTCAGCCACTTTTCCGTCAGAGAATAATTGTTCGATTTTAGTTTTTTCGATTTCTAAATCTTTAATTTCTCTTTCCAGTTTTTGATATTCTTTTTGCTCGTTGAAAGTTAAATTTCCTGTTGGATTATTTTGTTTCCAATCTTTCTTTTCGGCTTTGTTTTCTTCTTTTTGGGCAACATCGGCACTGTCTTCATACGCTCTGAAATCAGAATAGTTTCCTGGAAAACTTTCAATTTCGCCATTTCCTCTAAAAACAAATAAGTGATCGACAATCTTATCCATAAAATAACGGTCGTGTGAAACTACCAGTAAACAGCCCGGATAATCTAAAAGAAAACTTTCCAGAACGTTTAATGTTACAATATCTAAATCGTTTGTAGGCTCATCCAGAATCAAAAAGTTCGGATTCTGAATTAAAACCGTACACAAATACAAACGTTTTAATTCGCCACCACTTAATTTTTCGACAAAATCATATTGTTTTTTAGCATCAAAAAGAAAACGTTCCAACAATTGCGAAGCTGAAATCATTCTGCCTTTTGCAAGAGGAATAAATTCTCCGTATTCTTTAATAATATCAATAACACGCTGATTTGGTTTCGGATTGATTCCGCTTTGCGTATAATAACCCACTTTTATAGTTTCACCTTTTACAACGCGCCCGCTATCAAGCGGAATTGTTCCGGTAAGAAGATTTAAAAAAGTAGATTTTCCTGTTCCGTTTTTACCAATAATTCCAATACGTTCTCCACGCTGAAAATCAAAACTAAAATTATCCAGAATAACGTGATCTTTGAATTTTTTTGAAATTTTGTGAAGCTCGATAATCTTGCTTCCCATACGTTCCATATTAATTTCAAGCTCGACTTTGTTTTCAAGACGACGACTTTGCGCTTTTTCCTTAATTACGTAAAAATCATCCTGACGTGATTTAGATTTTGTCGTTCTCGCTTTTGGCTGACGGCGCATCCATTCTAATTCTTTTACGAATAAGTTTTTAGCTTTGTCAACGCTGGCGTTTTCAGAGGTAATTCGTTCTTCTTTTTTCTCTAAATAATAAGAGTAGTTTCCTTTGTATTGGTATAATTTTCCGTTGTCCAATTCAATGATTTCGTTACAAACGCGCTCTAAAAAGAAACGGTCGTGCGTAACCATAAATAGTGTAATGTTTTCTTTGGCAAAATAACTCTCAAGCCATTCGATCATTTCAAGATCTAAGTGGTTGGTTGGCTCATCCAGAATCAATAAATCCGGACGATTAATCAAAATAATAGCCAATGAAAGACGTTTCTTTTGTCCACCGGAAAGATTTTTTACTTTAAGTTTAAAATCTTCCAGTTTTAGTTTGAAAAGAATTTGTTTGTATTGCGTTTCAAAATCCCACGCGTTATGCTGATCCATTCCGTCAAAAGCTTTTTGGTAAGCTTCTCCGTCATCCGGATTTTCAAGCGCTTTTTCGTAGGCTTCGATTATTTTTAAAGTTTCATTATCTGAAGCGAAAATACTTTCTTCAATAGTCAGTTCTTCCTGCAAATTATTATCCTGAGAAAGAAATGCCATTCTGATTCCTTTTCTTAAAACAACTTGTCCGGTATCTGGCTCATCCAAACCATTAATGATACTCATAATGGTTGTTTTTCCGGAACCATTTTTGGCAATAAAGGCGATTTTTTGGTCTTTGTTGATACCAAATGAGATGTTGTCAAATAAGGTTCTTTCACCAAAAGACTTCGAGATGTTTTCTACAGATAAGTAATTCACTTTGTAAAATATGAGTTATAAATTATAAGTTCCGAATGTTTTATAAAACAGAACTTTTTTGCAAAAGTAAGGTATTATATCACGATTTGCGAATTATTTGTCGAGATAGGAATTCAATATAGAAGTTAAGTCAATATAATGAATTTGCTGCGGCGTATTTATAACAGGTTTTCGAACCAAAGATTCATTTGTTAAGTAATAATGCAAGCCATCTTTTGTAGCAATTCCTTCGATTTGATGGAAAGAAAGCTGAAGATCAATTCTGCGTTTATTTCCCGATAAAAAATCGTGATCTTTAAAATCATATAAAAGATATAAAAAAGATCTACCCCTTTTGGAATAACCGCAAAGCGCAACCAGTTTTTTAGACTCTAAATAAGTGGCGCCGGTTACAAGACCTTTTGTGTCAAGAGTTGCTTTAAATTTTGCTGCATAATTTCCGCTTTGTTTCGGCAAAACATAAATATCGGTTTTTGAAGCACTCCATTGTTTGGTAAACAAATAAATACTGTCTTTGGAAACGATAAAAGCTTCACAGTCAAAATTGGTTGAGTTTGGTTTTTGAACTATTAAATTTTCCTGATTTGCATAACTAAAAGAGATTGTTTCAATAATGGGATTACCTTCTAGAAAAGATTTTTTCTCAATTTTCAATATTTGAAGATTGTTTCGGTTTCCCGAATAATTATTGCCAAAATCTCCAATATATAAATGAGAGCTATCCTGAGAAATTTCTTCCCAGTCCTGATTTGTAACTTTATCCAGAACAATTTTCTTCTGAATTTTTCCTAAAGAATCCAATCCGTAAATCGTTTTGTCGTGATCGTCATTATGTGTCCATAATAAAGTATCGAAAGCAATTAATCCCGAAGTCTCTTTAATCGAATCGCTTAATTTCTTAGAATATTCGGGTTTTATTTTGAAGGTTTCGTATAAACAACTTCCATCATTTATTGTCGCTTTTGCATTGAAATTTTTTGATAAAGGATCTGTGCAGCCCGAAATTTGTGAATGGACTGCGAATATGGAAATAAAGAAAAAGAATACTGTTTTTAACATTATTGGAAAACTATTTTAGAAGTAATTATTTAGTTTTTCATTAAAATTTAAAAAACTGATTATGCGCTATAACTTCTTTTAAAGTAGAAATATTGTCAGTTTTTACTTTTTCATTGAATGATCTTATATGTTTACTATGATGAACATCAGTTCCTGTAAACTCATACATTCCTTTGCTTAAAAGCTGATTTGCAATTTTGTTGATTCTTTCTCCGTAATAACCAACCAAAGCCAATAAATTCAATTGAAATAAACAGCCCGCTTTTTTTAGTTTTTCATATTCACTGAAGTTTTTATGATAAAACATATATCTTTCAGGATGTGCCAAAACCGGAATGTAACCCGCTACCTGCAAATCAAAAAGTATTTTATACAACTTTGCAGGAGCATTCATATATGACATTTCTACCAATACATAATTGTCTTTTAAAGTCAGTAATTTTTCGGTTTTTAAATGATATTCAAACCAATCGTCCATAAAATATTCGGCTGCAGCCAAAAACGGAATTTTAATATTGTTGTTTTCTAAAGCAAGTTTGGTCTCAATAGAATTTTTAAGAATAGTCTCAGGCGAATTATTCCACACAAAATGATTAATATGTGGCGTTGTTATAAATTGAGATATACCAATTTCCTCAAATGCTGTTGCCAGTTTTGTGGTTTCAGTGATGTTTTTTGCACCATCATCTATACCGGGAAGTAAATGAGAATGGATATCGATATAATCTTCTGACAGAAGATCTTTTAAACAGGGCTTTGACTTAAAGAATGATAACATGAAGCAAATGTAAAATAAAAGGTGGTTTTTTCTTACTGATAGTATTTTTATTTTACCAAATTAGGACTTATCGCTGCTTAAAGATATTTTGCACTTCGTTAATAATGTTATATTTTGCATTGCAAAAAATGTAGCATTTTATGAAAATAAAAGAAAATTTATACAATCAAAGAATAATTTCAATAGATGCTTTGCGCGGAATCACGATTTTTGTAATGATTTTTGTAAATGAATTGGCAAGTGTTAAAAATGTTCCGCTATGGATGAAACACATGCCGGCAGATGCTGATGCCATGACTTTTGTAGATCTGGTATTTCCTGCCTTTTTATTTATTGTCGGAATGTCGGTTCCATTTGCATTTAACGCAAGATTACTCAAAGGCGATTCGACCAAAACTATCTGGACACATACTTTAAAAAGAGCTTTGGCTTTAATTATCATTGGCGTTTTTATGGTCAATGCCGAATATGGTTATGACGCTGCAAAAATGTTGATTGCACCAGTTTTTTGGGGACTTTTGGCATATTCAATGCCAATTCCAATATGGAATAAATATCCAAAAGATTTTCCGATTTGGTTAAAAAACACACTTCAATACGGCGGAATTTTGGTTTTAACAGCACTTTACTTTTTATATGTTCAGGATGATACGGGAGAAATAGGAATGACGCCAAAATGGTGGGGAATTTTGGGTTTAATTGGCTGGGCGTATCTTTTTACCGTAATTTATTATTGGCTGGTTTCAGGAAAATTATGGGCAATGATTACTTTTCTTATAATTTGTGTTACACTTAATTCAGTTAATTTAATCGAAGGTTTAGCTTTGCCGGAATGGCTTCGTTTTATTGCCGGACATTTAACGCATGCTTCATTGGTTAGTGCCGGAGTAATTATTTCCTTATTATTTTTTGATCGAAAAATACCGCTAAAAATCAATTGGCCGGTTATTGTTTTTGCCATTTTGTTTTTTGTAACCGGATATTTGTTACGACCCTATTTCGGAATATCAAAAATAAAAGGAACGCCGTCGTGGACTATGTTTTCTGCAGCCATTTGTACCGTTCTTTTTTACTTTTTGTATTGGTTAATGGAAATTAAAAAACAATCCAAATGGAGTGACTTTTTCATGCCCGCAGCCGCAAATCCGTTGTTGATTTACATTTTACCGGGCATTATTTATTATTTCAATATGGCTTTTAAAATAGAGATTATGCCGGTGTATTTCCGTGAAGGAATTCCGGGAATAATCTGGTCGCTTGTATTCTCTGTAATAATGTTATATGTAATGAGAATTTTTAACAGGTTTAAAATTCAACTACACTTGTAAGGAGAATTTAACCGCAAGGTTCGCTAAGATTTACGCAGAGTTCGCAAAGTTTTAAATACAAAGCTTTGTGAACTTTGCCGTTAAATCCTCATTTGTCTTCCGTTTCTTTTTATTATTTCTAAAATGAACTTTTGTTCTGAATAAAGTTTTAAATTTGTAAGAAGTTGATTCTGAAAATCTTACAAAATGAAAAATATAATTACTTTATTTTTTCTTTTCCTGATGTCGTTTTGTTATCCGCAAAATGATTCGGTAGCAAACAACAAAAAAGATATTTTAGATGTTCTGTACAAACTTTTTCATAAAAACGATTCTCTCGCACGAAATCCCGATAAAAAAGTGGCTTTTTCATTGCTTCCGGTTCCTATAGATGCAGATAAAAATGCCGGATTGGTTGTTTCATTTTTAACTACTTTTTATCTCGGAGATCGAAAAACGACAAGTATGTCTCAGGTTACTTTTTCGCCTTATTTTAGTTTTACCAAACAATATGTTTTTCCCATTCAGACTTATATATATACAAAAGAAGATAAATGGAATTTTATTGGCGATTATCGGTTTATGATTTATCCGCAGCCCACTTATGGCTTGGGATTGAATAATACCGATGAAAAAATGTCAACTTTAGATTATCAGCAATGGCGTTTTTACCAATTTGCAACCCGAAAAATAATTGGAAATTTCCGGCTGGGTTTGGGTTTTTTACTCGATAATTATCAGAATATTTCTGAAAAATCTTATATCGACGAAGAAACAGATTACTCCAAATATATGAATGGAAATTTTGATGATGAAAATTCTTTTGGAGTTGCTATTCAGGGATTATATGATTCCAGGGAAAACAATGTTAATCCGGAACAGGGTTTGTATGTAGAAGCAGATTACAGAATAAACACAAGCGGGGTAAATGATGATAAATGGAAATCTTTTTATTTTGATGCCCGAAAATATCATTCTTTTCATAAAACCAAACACAGGGTTTTAGTGGCAAGAGCATTTTATTGGTCGACTTTTGGCGGAAAACCACATTATCTTGATTTGCCAAGTATTGGCTGGGATCGTGAAGGAAAGACGGGCAGAGGCTTCACCAGAAACAGATTTCGAAGCAACGCGCTAATTTATTTTGAAACAGAATATAGAACCGATATTACTAAAAACGGTTTTCTGGGAGCTGTATTTTTTACCAATATTTCTTCGGTTTCAAAATTAGATACGTATAAATTCAGCAAATGGAATCCCGCTGTGGGAACCGGAATTCGCATTAAATGGAACAAGCAAAACAATAGCAATTTAATTCTTGATTTTGGAGTTAGTAAAAACGATTGGTCTTTGCGATTGGGTTTAGCCGAAAATTTCTAACTTTCGAAAAAATCAACATATCAAATTTTCATGCAATTATCAGTAATTATCCTTAATTATAATGTGCGTTACTTTCTGGAACAATGCGTTTTAAGCGTTCAGGAAGCAATTTCTGATCTTGATGCCGAAATTATTGTAATTGATAATAATTCTACAGATGACAGTTGTTTGATGATGCAGCAGCGATTTCCGGAAATGAAATTGATTCAGAACAAAGAAAATTTCGGTTTTCCGAAAGGAAATAATATCGCCGTCAATCATGCAAAAGGGAAATATATTTGTATTTTAAATCCGGATACCGTTGTTGCAGAAAATACTTTTACCAAGATTCTGGCTTTCGCCGAAAGGCAAACAAACCTGGGAATTATAGGCTGTAAACTAATCGACGGAACAGGGAGTTTCCTGCCCGAAAGTAAACGCGGAATTCCAACACCGTGGGTTGCTTTTACGAAGATTTTTGGTTTGTATAAAATTTTTCCGAAATCAAAACTTTTCAATCAATATTATGCTCAGCATTTGGATGAAAATGAAACAGGAGAAGTAGAAATTTTGGTTGGTGCTTTTATGTTGATGAAACGAGATTTATATCTTGATTTAAAAGGTTTTGATGAAGATTGTTTTATGTATGCCGATGATATTGATTTGTCGTATCGCGCCTTGCAAATGCAAAAATCAAACTATTACTTTCATGAAACTACGGTTTTACATTATAAAGGAGAAAGTACAGTAAAAGATGAAAAATACATGAAACGTTTTCAGGAAGCGATGACTTTTTTTTATCAGAAACATTTTAAAAGGTCTTTGTTTTTTTCTATTTTCATTAAAGTTGGAATCCTGTTTTTTTCTTTCGTTAAAATGTTTCAGGGAAAACAGAAACAAAATCCATTGCCGGAAAGCTATTTTTTATATTCTTTAAATGCGGAATTGTCTGAAAAGTTGACTTTTATTCTGAAAAATAAAATGGTTATTTTCGATTTCAAAAAAGAAAAAATGGTAAATTCGTCGCAGATTTCGAGGGGTAAAAGAGTGGAGATTATTTTGGATAATCACTATGTTTCGTTCAAAAAATGTATCAAAATCATAGAAACTCTTAAAGATAAGAGCATTACTTTTAAGATTTTGCCCAAAAGAGCAAATTTTATTATTGGAAGTAATTCAAGAAATGATAGAGGTCAAATTATAAAAATTGAGTAAAAAATTATATTAAATATAATTTATGTTTAAAATATTCAGTAATTTCGCAATCTGAAAATTAAAATCATCCTTGAGATTAACAATATGGCAAGATTTGAATTAAAACTTCCTAAAATGGGAGAAAGTGTCGCTGAAGCAACTATTACAAACTGGTTGAAAGAAGTTGGAGACAAAATTGAAGCTGATGAAGCAGTACTCGAAATCGCAACTGATAAAGTCGATAGCGAAGTACCAAGCGAAGTTTCAGGAATTTTGATAGAACAATTATTTGGCAAAGATGATTTAGTTCAGGTTGGTCAAACCATTGCAATTATTGAAACCGAAGGCGATGCGCCAGCAGCTAAAGTAACTGAAGAAGTTGCGGCTCCGGCTGAAGTTGCTGATCCCGAAACTTCGGGAGAAAAAACAATTGAAGTTGCTCGGGAAACTGTTGCTGCTCCTCAGGATTTTTCAGGATCGGATAAATTCTTTTCTCCATTAGTTAAAAATATTGCAAAAGAAGAAAATGTTTCAATTGCAGAATTAGACGGTATTAATGGTTCCGGAAAAGATGGCAGAGTTACTAAGGAAGATATTTTAAAATATGTTGACGATCGTAAATCTGGCGTTATAACTCCAAAAGCAGAACCAGCTAAAACTGAGGCTGCAACTCCAAACCAAACTGTGACTGAGACTGTAAAACCAGTAGCTCCAAAAGCTGAGCCAGTAGCTCAAAAAAGCCAGCAAGCAATTCCGGTTTCTGTAAATGGCGGTGACGAAATCATCGAAATGGACAGAATGCGTAAACTGATTTCAGGTTATATGATCGCTTCTGTGCAGACTTCGGCACACGTACAATCGTTTATTGAAGTTGATGTTACCAATATTGTAAAATGGAGAGATAAAGTTAAAGCGGCTTTTGAAAAAAGAGAAGGCGAGAAGCTGACTTTTACGCCAATTATGATGGAAGCAGTGGCGAAAGCATTAAAAGATTTCCCGGGAATGAATATTTCTGTTGATGGCGAATACATCATCAAAAAGAAAAATATAAATTTAGGAATGGCTGCGGCTTTACCAAACGGAAATTTAATTGTACCGGTTATTAAAAATGCCGATCAGTTAAACCTTGTTGGAATGGCAAAAGCGGTTAACGATTTAGGAAACCGTGCAAAAGCAGGAAAACTAAAACCAGACGATACACAAGGCGGAACTTATACGGTTACAAATGTGGGAACTTTTGGCAGTGTTTTCGGAACCCCAATCATCAATCAGCCACAAGTGGGGATTTTAGCTTTGGGCGCAATTCGTAAGGTGCCTGCAGTTATCGAAACTCCGGAAGGTGATTTTATCGGAATTCGTCAAAAAATGTTCTTGTCTCACTCTTACGATCATAGAGTAGTAGATGGAGCATTAGGAGGAAGTTTTGTAAAACGCGTTGCAGAATATTTGGAAGCTTTTGATATAGACAGAGATTTTTAAAAAATCATAATTTTATAAATAATTAACCCTTTTAACAGTTTAAATGTTGAAAGGGTTTTCTTTTGATACTAATTTCATATTCGTAATAAGATTCCTTGAACTTTCTAAAAAAAACGAGTAAAATTCGTCTTTAAAATTTATATTTGTAGACTTATAAAACTTAAATATGGAACTAAAACTCAATAAACCAATTTGCTTTTTTGACCTTGAAACAACAGGGATTGATATAGGAAAAGATCGAATAGTAGAAATTTCAATATTTAAAGTTTTCCCTAACGGAAATAAAGAAAGTAAGACCTGGTTGGTGAATCCTACCATTCCAATTCCGCCACAGACAACAGCTGTTCACGGTATTACCGATGAAAAAGTAGCAAACGAACCCACTTTTGCAGAATTGGCTCCGCAAGTTCATAATATGATTAAAGACAGTGATTTGGGTGGTTTTAACTCAGATCGTTTTGATATTCCGTTATTAGCAGAAGAATTGCTTCGAGCGGGAGTTGATTTTGATATGAAAAATAAAGTTTCTGTAGATGTACAGACTATTTTTCATAAAATGGAAGAAAGAACATTAAGTGCTGCTTTGAAGTTTTATTGCGGAAAAAGTCTTGAAAATGCCCATTCTGCAGAAGCAGATACAATGGCAACTTACGAAATTTTGAAAGCGCAGTTAGATCGTTATCCGGAACTGGAAAACGATATGAAATCATTATCGGAGTTTACAACCCGTAAAAAAATTGCAGATTTTGCCGGAATGATTGCTTTTGATAAAGACAATGAAGAAATTTTTACCTTTGGAAAACACAAAGGAGCAAAAGTAGAAAAAGTGCTGGAAACAGAACCCGGCTATTTCAGCTGGATTCAAAATGCTGATTTTCCCTTGTACACCAAAAAAGTTCTGACAGCAATTAAATTAAGAAGATTAAACACAAAATAAGGTTCTAAGCAGCTAAGGCTCTAAGGCGCTAAGTTTTTTTACATAGTTTCTCAGAGCCTTAGCATCTTAGTAACTTAGCAACTTTAAAAAAATATGAAAATTATTTGTATCGGTAGAAATTATGCCAATCATATAGAAGAATTAAAAAACGAAAGACCAGCAGAACCGGTGATTTTTATGAAACCTGATTCGGCGGTTTTATTGAAGCAGCATCCGTTTGTAATACCTGAATTTTCTGAAGATATTCATCACGAAATTGAGATAATTGTTAAAATTAACAAAGTCGGAAAGTATATTGAACCTAAGTTTGCGCACAAATACTATGATGAAATTAGTGTAGGGATCGATTTTACTGCCAGAGATTTACAAGCTAAACTGAAAGAGAAAGGATTACCATGGGAAAAAGCAAAAGCATTTGACGGATCTGCGGTTATTGGAGATTTTTTACCAAAAACCGATTTTATTTCGATGGAAAATCTTAGTTTTGAGCTGACAAATAATGCAAAAACAGTTCAAAAAGGCAATACAAGTAATATGCTTTGGAAAATTGATGAGCTTGTTTCTTATGTATCGCAGTTCTTTACATTAAAAATAGGGGATATCATTTTTACAGGAACGCCGGAAGGTGTAGCGTCTGTTAAACCAAATGACGTTTTAGAAGGCTTTTTAGAAGATAAAAAATTATTTAGAATACAAGTAAAATAATGGCTTTAAAATATAACCTTTCGAAAGTGTATGCGCTTTCAGACAATGATCCTGAATTTGTAAATGAAATTCTTAAATTATTTGTTACAGAAGTCCCTGAAGATTTAAAACAAATTAAAGAAGGAATTAAAAAGAAAGATCATAAATATGCCTATTCTTATGCGCATAAAATTAAACCAACATTAGATTTATTGGGTTTAAATGTAGCTTTTGAAGAAATTCTTCAGGTTGAAGCATGGACAAAATCCGAAGGCAAGAAAAAAGAAATTGTAGAAACTTTCAAAAGTATTAAAGTACAAGTGAAAGAAGCAATTAAGGAAATTAAAAAAGACTTTGACGTTTAGTTTGGGCGTGACCCTGTTTTTGACCTTTTAATTTAGGTCAAAAATTGGGTCGGTCCCGAAGCTTCGGGACACTATATCTTTTGTTCCGGAAATTTTTCGTTTAACGTGTCGTCTCTTATGTCACAAAAGGATGCCGTTTCTACCCCTCACGCAAATCGTTTTCAATAGAACCTACTTTTTAATAATGACTTACCTTATGTAAGTGAAAAATACTATTCGTATGAAAGCAACTATTATTACAATTGGAGATGAAATTTTAATAGGTCAGATTGTAGATACAAATTCAGGTTTTATAGCCAAATCCCTTGATCGAATTGGAGTCGAAACCAAAGAAATGATTTCGATAAGTGATGATAAAAAACATATTTTAGACACTTTTGCACAGCTTCAAAACAAAGTTGATGTCGTTGTGATTACAGGTGGTTTAGGGCCAACAAAAGATGATATTACCAAGAAAACTTTCTGCGATTATTTTGAAGATGAGCTAGTTGTAAATCCCGAAGTTTTGGCTCACGTAACAGAGTTAATTGAAGGTTTTTACAAACGGCCAATTTCACAATTAAATAAAGATCAGGCCTTAGTTCCGTCAAAATGTACCGTTTTGCATAATAAAGTAGGTACGGCACCGGGAATGTGGATGAAGAAAGAAAATACAGTTTTCATTTCGCTTCCGGGAGTTCCTTATGAGATGAAATATTTGGTTGAAGAAGAAATAATTCCAAAAATTGTTCGCGAGTATAAACGTCCTTATATTATACATAAAACCATTTTAACGTACGGACAAGGCGAAAGTCTAGTTGCAGAACGTATTGAGCACTGGGAAAATAATTTGCCTGATTTTATCAAATTAGCTTATTTGCCAAACCCCGGAAGAGTGCGTTTGCGTTTAACCGCGAGAGGAACCAATAAAGAAGAATTAGAAGATGCTATCGAAGCCAATGTAAAATCATTAGATGCGATAATTCACGATATTATAGTAGGTTACGAAGAAAATGAAACCATAGAATCTGTTGTTGGAAAGATTTTAACGAAACAAAATAAAACGATTGCCACGGCAGAAAGCTTTACAGGAGGAAAAATCGCTTCGATTTTAGCAGCAGTTCCCGGGGCTTCAAAATATTTTAAAGGCAGTGTGGTTACATACGCAACAGAGGCGAAGGTTAATGTTCTCGGTATCCCGCAGGATTTAGTAGACGAATTTTCGGTAGTAAGTGCCCAAGTTGCATCGGCTATGGCTTTGAGTGTGAAACAGATGCTTAAAACTGACTACGCAATTGCGACAACTGGCAACGCCGGACCGACAAAAGGGGACTCAAATGCTGAAATTGGAACTGTTTTTATCGCTTTGGCCACTCCGAATGACATAATTGTTGAAGAATTTAATTTTGGCCAACCACGTGAAAAAGTGATAGATAGAGCTTCGATTAAGAGTTTAGAAATATTACAGAAAGAAATTTTGAAAAATGTGCAATAATTTTTTGCTACAATGGTTTATTTTTCTTTTCTTTGCACCCTGATTTTGAATAACGATAAAAGATAAGTATAATGTCAAGAGTTTGTGACCTTACAGGTAAAAGAGCGATGGTAGGAAATAACGTTTCTCACGCTATGAACAAAACTAAGAGAAAGTTTTCTGTGAACTTAGTTAAAAAGCGTTTTTATCTTCCAGAAGAAGATAGATGGATTACTCTTAGAGTAGCAGCATCTACGATAAAAACAATTAATAAAAATGGAATCACTGCTGTTTTGAAAAAAGCACAGTCAGAAGGATTTATCAAATAATCTTTTCCTAAATAAATATATAGCAAGATGGCAAAGAAAGGTAATAGAATCCAGGTAATTTTAGAATGTACTGAGCACAAGACTTCTGGTGTTCCAGGAACTTCTAGATACATTACAACTAAGAACAAAAAAAATACTCCGGACAGATTAGAGATTAAAAAATTTAATCCAATCTTGAAACGCGTAACTGTTCACAAAGAAATTAAGTAATAATTAGAGATTTTTGTAAATCTCAAATGGTTTTGCCATTTAGAGTTTTATAAGAAACTTCAAATAACATTTGAATCATGGCAAAGAAAACCGTAGCATCGTTACAAACATCTTCTAAGAGATTATCAAAAGCCATCAAAATGGTGAAATCTCCTAAAACTGGTGCATATACATTCGTAGAATCTATTATGGCTCCTGAAGAAGTTGATACTTTCTTGAAAAAGAAATAATAACAATTACAGTATATAGAAAAGCTACTTTCATTCCGAAAGTAGCTTTTTTATTTTTATATTTGTCTAAAATTTAGAGAAGCCCATATTGGTTTTTTAAACAAAGATTTATGATTTTACTTCAATCTTTTATTCTTAACTTTATTAGAATAAAAGATTTTACAATATCTAAACTAGTTTAAAAACAAATTGTCTTTTTTAAGCTTTCAGGCTTTGGATACTTTAATAATTCAAAAGTCTAACAAACTAATACTATATACAATAATGAGTTTTTTTAAAAAATTATTCTCTACTGATAAAAAAGAGACTTTAGACAAAAGTCTTGAAAAATCAAAAACTACTTTTTTTTCAAAGTTAAGTAAAGCCGTTGCCGGAAAATCTAAAGTTGATGACGATGTTTTAGATGATCTTGAAGAAATTCTTGTGGCATCTGACGTTGGTGTAAATACAACTTTGAAGATAATTTCAAGAATTGAAAAGCGTGTTGCCGAAGATAAATATTTAGGAACAGAAGAATTAAATCAGATTCTTCGTGAAGAAATTGCAGGTTTATTGTCTGAAACCAATAGAGGTGAAGCGACTGAATTTGATATTCCTAAAGATAAAAAACCTTATGTTTTGATGGTTGTTGGTGTAAATGGAGTTGGAAAAACTACGACTATTGGTAAATTGGCTTATCAGTTTAAAAAAGCGGGTTACAAAGTGGTTTTAGGTGCTGCAGATACTTTTCGTGCTGCTGCGATCGATCAATTACAAGTTTGGGCAGATCGTGTAGATGTTCCTATTGTTAGACAAAATATGGGTAGTGATCCTGCTTCTGTAGCTTTTGATACTTTGCAATCAGCGGTTGCTCAAAATGCTGATGTGGTTATTATTGATACTGCCGGACGTTTGCATAATAAAATTAATTTGATGAACGAGCTTACAAAAGTGAAACGTGTAATGCAAAAAGTGGTTGCAGATGCACCACATGATGTACTTTTGGTTTTGGATGGTTCTACAGGCCAAAATGCTTTTGAACAAGCTAAACAATTTACAGCTGCAACAGAAGTAACTTCTCTGGCTGTAACTAAATTAGACGGAACTGCAAAAGGTGGTGTTGTAATTGGAATTTCAGATCAATTTCAGATTCCTGTAAAATATATTGGTGTTGGCGAAGGAATTGAAGATTTACAGGTCTTTAATAAATACGAATTCGTAGACAGTTTTTTTAAATAATCTTTTCAGATAATTCAATGAGTTTTTCTTCTTTAAAAAATATAACGCCTCTTACTTTTTATTTCGGAAGCGTTATTTGTTTTGTACTGGCAAATGTGCTAAGAGATAAAAGTTTATCTTTTTATTACGTTTTATTGGTGTTGGGCTTAGGTTTGTTCTTTCTGGGAATCTTAAAAAGATTGCGTAAAAAGGACTGATTTTAAATACTTTATGGTTATAAAGGAATTAATATTGCTTTATGAATTTTATCGTTTCAGATTCCAGTTTGTTCCGTCTGAGAAAGCAACAAAATTTGCCCTGACAGAAATAATAGTTTGAGCATCTGTAGAGAAATCTTCCCAGATTTTAGTTCCTGTTTTTCCGGGTTTCAGTATAATATTTGATTCTCCTTCTGCTTTGCCTTTTACGAAAAAGAATTTTCCACTTGCAGGCTTGTTGAAAGAATTTTCGCAATACCACTCAAATCGAATAGCTCCGATTCTTTTTTTACTGACATTCTTATAGGTTAACTTAATGTCCTTGTGATCGGAGTATTGATTTCTTAATAGTCTATAAGAGATGATTTTAATCGGTGATTCTTGTGTGTTTAATGTATCTAAAAAGCTCTGTTTTATTGAATCTGTTTCTGATATTTTTTTCTCTTCAATTTGAAGATTAACTTCCTGATCATTTATTCTATTCTTCACATCAGTATAAGTTTTTTTATTTTTGTTGATACAAGAAGTTGCTATTAATATAATCAGTAGTAGTGCTTTTGTTTTCATTATTAATTATAGTTTATTTCTTTCAACTCGCTAATTATTGATTAGTATTGTTTTAGTGAATATTCAGATAGTGAAAGTTCTTTCTAATTTAATCTTGTCAGATTAAGTGATAATTAAGTAAAAATTGGACACAAAAGTCGCATTTTTATTGTCTGAAATTTGCTTGAAAAAGGTATTATAATAATAAAATACGGTTTTGTTTAACTAGTTGAAAAGTAGTAGATAGTTAATCCTAAAATTACTGATAGTTTAATGGGTTTTGTGAATTTTGAAATGATATATAGTTAACTTTGCACTAATAAATTAAAGCTCCTTATTCTTCAGTACGATAATTGATTTAATATAATAAAATATGAAAAACACTTTTATGATTGTGGTTTTATCGCTTTTGTTTGTAAGCTGTAAACAAGAAATTAAGCCGGCGGATATTGCAAAACTGAATGGTTATTGGGAAATTGAAAAAGTGGTTTTTGATAAAGGCGAAGAGAAGGCGTATGGAATGAATGAGAATTTTGATTTTTTCAAAATAAAAGGTAATAAAGGAACGCGAACAAAAGTGATGGCTCAGCTTGACGGAACTTTTTTGACAACGGATACTTTTGAAAATGTGTCGGTTAGATTTACAGATAAAGGAACTTTTCTGGATTATAAAACCGATTATGCAAAGTGGAGTGAGGAGTTGATTTCGATTTATGACCAAACTTTTGTAGTGAAAAATGATCAGAATAAAGAATATCATTATAAAAAAACGGGACCAATAAATATTTTGAACAATGGCAAAGAGGCTAAATAACGAAAGTACGATTGGGGCTGTTTTGCAACAGATTATTCAAGTGAATAAATTGCAGCCCGGAATGGATCAGATTGATGTAAAAGAAGCGTGGAGACAATTGATGGGAAATGGTGTAAACACGTACACAAAAAATGTCGTTTTGAAAGGAAGTACGCTGTATGTTGAACTTGGATCTGCTGTTTTAAGGGAAGAATTAAGTCACGGAAAATCTAAAATCGTTAAGATGATTAATGAGGAGTTGGGTCGTGATGTAGTAAAGGATGTAATTTTGAGATAGACTTGTTTTTGGATTGATAATGAAGTTTTTATTATTATGAATGTAAAATCTAAATTTAATTTTTTTGCAATTTTAATAGTTTCTTATATTACTGTATTACCAGTTTTAGCTATTTATCTTTCGGCTACATCTCCGGTTGCTGGTATGGTATTACCCGTTTTGTTTTTAGTTTTTATTGTCATTTTTTGGGTAACAGTATTTAGAACCAGAGCGCATAAAATTGAAATTAAGGGTAATATTATAATTGTAAAACGTTATTTTGGAGTAGGGAAGCCTGTAGTTTATGATTTTAGTACCTTAGATGGTTTTATAATATTATTTGAATCAGCAAAGGGAAGTGTGTATGAATCTCTTTTTATTCTTAAAAATGGCAAAAGAGTAGGTAGTGTTTCAAGCTTTTATCATAGTAATTTTGATCTGTTAAAGTCGATTTTGAAAGATAAAATGATCGATTTGGGAGTGAGAAAATCTACTTTTATGAGAGAAAGTTCCGAATTATTTAAGTAAAACAGAAATAAAAAAAATCCTGTTTGTAAAACAAACAGGATTTTTTTTATTTCTGTGACTGAAAACTGTCACTGAGACTGAACTAAAATTAGAATTGCTCTCTTCCAGAAAAGTGAAATGCGCTTTCGATAGCAGCGTTTTCGTCGCTATCAGAACCGTGAACTGCATTTTCTCCAATAGAAGTTGCGTATGCTTTACGAATAGTTCCTTCAGCAGCTTCAGCTGGGTTTGTAGCTCCAATTAAAGTTCTGAAATCTTCTACAGCGTTGTCTTTTTCTAAAATTGCAGCAACAATTGGTCCGCGTGACATGAATTCAACTAATTCTCCGTAGAAAGGTCTTGCAGCGTGTACAGCGTAAAAAGCCTGAGCATCAGCTACAGTCAATTGAGTTAATTTTAATGAAACGATTTTGAAACCTCCGTTTGTAATCATTGCTAAGATGTTCCCGATGTGTCCGTTTGCTACAGCATCTGGCTTAATCATTGTAAAAGTTCTATTTGTTGCCATTTTTGTGTTTTTAAATTTTGTGCAAAAATAGACTTTTTTATGAATTGATTTTAATAAATTCATAATTAAAACACGGTAGAATAATGTTTTGGATAAGAAAAACCTTTTTTAAACAATATAAGTAATATCTGTAGAGATGCACTGTAGTGTATCTAATACAAAGTAAATGTTTAAATAAAAAAAGAAGACGCACTGCTGTGCGTCTGTACTATATGATGAAAATATTTTTTTATACTTTGAAAATCAATTTGTTTTTATAAAATATCCATAAAATGAATGTCCATATACAAACATACACCAATGCGCCTGCTAAAGAAGCTGTCATTGGATTACTGAAGAATGGAGCAATTCCAAAACCGTACAGATAACTTAAAAGATTGATTTTTTCTTCGTGATTATGTGGGTTTTGAAATTCGATCATTACCAAAGCCTGCGGAATAATCTGCGAAGTAAAAAACACAATCATTGGGTTTACACCCCAAATTAAAAAGGGCTTAAAACCTTTTTTATAATCTGCAATATCAATTACATAATATAAAATCGATAGAAAAGTTGTCGCTAATCCTGTGGTATATAAAACATAACTGCTTGTCCAGATTGATTTGTTGATTGGGAAAACGATATTCCATATCAAACCCGCAATAATAAGTGCCACACCAATTATCGCCATTTTTTGAGCTTTTTGTGTTTTAGCTATTTCCTGTAATAATATTTGACCAATTAATAAACCAATAATTCCGTTTACGATGGACGGAATTGTACTTAAAACTCCTTCCGGATCCCAGGTTACGGTTCCGCGATACATGTGGCCTTCTAATAAAATACTGTCAAGCCATGAAGCTAAATTGGTTCCTTTTTCCAGATTGGCGGCTCCAATGCCCGGAACAGGAATTAACGTCATTAACGCCCAATAACCCAATAATAAAGCAATGCCAGTTATAATTTGCGCTTTTTGAGAAGTTTTTAAATATAAAAGTGAAACTACAAAATACACAATGGCAATTCGTTGTAAAACTCCGGGAAGTCTTACGTCGTGATAAGCTTCAATTCCGCTATAAGCTAAAACCAGATATATAATAAGAATCGAAAAAGCCAGAATATTTTTGAGTTTTGAACTAAAATTTCCCATTAAGGCATAACCAACAGCAATTGTAATGGCTAAACGACCAATAAGAAGCGGAATTCCATCAAGACCAAATAATTGTATTTTGCTGAAAAAGTTAAAAAATATTCCTAAGCAGAACATTCGTAAGGAACGAACTAGAATTTTATTGAAAGTTGTATTGTCGTGCTTTTTGTCTGGCATTGCAAGAGGAACTGCAACTCCCATGATAAAAATAAAGAAAGGAAATACCAAATCGGTTGGCGTACAGCCGTGCCATTCGGCATGTAAAAGAGGTGCGTAAACATTGCCCCAATCTCCGGGATTATTTACAATAGTCATTAATAAAATAGTTAATCCTCTGAAGACATCTAATGAAATCAAGCGCTCTCTGGTCATAGTTTTTTGGTAATAGGTTAGTTTTTATTTTTAAAAGTTACTATTTGGTTTAGAGAGGCAATAATTTCAGAAGAGGCGGTTATTTGTTTCTGATGATTATTACTTTATTTTTTGTTTGCCACGAATTGCACGAATCATCACTAATTTTAAAGAAAAGCAATATTGCTTTTTTTAGGTTTTACATTCGTGAAAATTCGTGCAATTCGTGGCAAACCTTTTTAAATCATAATTATGTTAAAATTCGTTTCTAACGGTTTTAGTTTTTGAATTAAAAGCGGAATTAATTGTTCTCCTTTTTCTAAGTAAAATTCAGAAAAATTAGCTTGGCGTTCCTGCAAACTCTGATTTGGAAATAATTCGAATTGTAAATCTGTAACGCGTTGCAATTCCGAATCTAATTTTCGTTTTTGTGCTTTTAATAATCTTTTTTCAAGGTTTTCTAAACCTTTCTTTTGCTTTACTTCCTGCGCTTTTACAGCTCCTGTAAATGATTTGTCGGTTTGCTGTGCTAATTCGTAAAGATATTCAAATTGTTTTTCTAATATTTCTTTTTGAGGCGTTAAATCAATAGGAAAAGCAGATAATTTATGTGTGATAAAATTTACTAAATCAGCAGGTTTTGTAAATAGATCTTTCCAGTTTAAATTTAAATTATCAGCTTTTTTGGCTTGTTTTTCAGTACTTAAAAGAACTGAATTTCGAACCAAAAGCATCGGAAAAGTGATGTTTACGGCATTAAAAAACGATTTTAATTCCAGCCAGTAAGCAATTTCCCCGCCTCCGCCAATGTAGCATAAATTTGGCAGAATAATTTCCTGATATAGCGGACGCATAATCACATTTGGACTAAATTTTTCAGGATTACTTTCTAATAATTTTAGAATTTCTTCTTTTGAAAATGAAATTTTAGTGTTGTTTACAAAGTATTTATCATTTTCAAAAATAATTCGCTCACGCAAAGCATCTTCAATATAAAATAGATTGATTTCTCGTGGATTTACCTGAACAGTATAATCTTTAAGTTGTTCAATAGTTTCCTGTACAGCTTTGAAAGAAGTTTGATTTTCTAATTCTTCTTTTGCAAACGGAATAAAAATACGTTTTAAATCAGCATCATCAGCATCTAAAATCACTAAACCATATTGAGAGAATAAGCTATCAGCCAGAAAACGTGTAGCATCAGCCAGATTTTCGTGTTTTAAATACGCTTCTTCAAAAAGTTTTTTCAAAACGCCGGCATTCGTACTTGAGCCTAATTCTAAGGAATAAATTTCTAAAAACTCTCCTAAGCCTTCTGTAGAAAGTCTGCCAACAGGACCAGTACTTTCTTTATTCCATCTGAATTTTTTTCCTTTAAAATTAAAATAATTAATCTCCTCGAAATCATGATCTTCCGTTGCCATCCAATAAATAGGAACAAAATTATTCGTTGGGTATTTTGATTTTAATTCTTTTGTCAGATTAATGGTAGAAATAATTTTATATAAGAAATACAATGGACCGCTAAACAGGTTTAATTGATGTCCGGTTGTAATTGTTAAGGTATTTGAAAGCGCTAAAAGTTCAATATTATGTTTCGTCGAATCAGAAATTTCGATGTTTTGATATTGCTTTTTTAAAGTCGCAACAAGCGGAATTCGGTTGTTGTTATCAAAATTAGATTGTTTTTCTGTGATTTGTTTTTCAAAGTTTTCCAGCGTTGGAAAATGGTTGTATAGAGGTTGTAATTCGGGTTTTTGATCTAAGTAATCTTGTATCAATTTAGAGAAATATCCTGAGTTTTGGTAGCTGATACAGTCGGTGGGCATAATTTTAGATTTATTTTTGACAGCTGTAAATTTAATGAAAATAAGTACTTAAAAGTGTTTTTAACGAATGCTTAAGATTTGATTTTCGTTTTTTATTTTAAAGTTCATCTAATCAAGTTTTTAGTTTTGATTAAATTCAAATTATTTAAAATGTAAAATAAGTCTAATTTGTTAAAAAGTATAAGTGTATTGAAACTAATTGTTCTAAATGTGAAATATTCACAACGAAACTATATTTTTGTAATCAAAAAAAAGATATACCCATTGCATGAAAAATAATCCTACCCAAAATAATTCCTTAAAACATATTCTTTTTGGATCCTTAATTGGAACCACAATCGAATTTTTTGATTTTTATATTTATGCCAATGCAGCTGTATTGGTTTTTCCACAATTATTTTTTCCGGGTGCCGATTCGACCATGGCAACTCTGGAATCTTTAGCTACTTTTTCAATTGCCTTTTTATCGCGTCCCTTAGGTTCTGCTTTTTTTGGACATTATGGAGATAAAATTGGGCGTAAATTTACTTTAGTAGCGGCTTTACTAACGATGGGTATTTCAACAGTTACCATTGGGTTTTTGCCAAGTTATGCCAGTATTGGTGTTGCTGCTCCCTTATTGTTAATGCTCTGTCGATTTGGGCAAGGTGTTGGCTTAGGAGGCGAATGGGGAGGAGCCGTTTTGTTAGCTATAGAAAATGCACCGCCAAATAAACGTGCCTGGTATGGAATGTTTCCGCAATTGGGAGCTCCAATAGGATTACTACTTTCCGGAGGAACCTTTTTATTGTTGACAGATTCCATGAGCAATGAAGATTTTATGGATTATGGATGGAGAATTCCGTTTATTGCCAGTTCACTTTTGGTGATAGTAGGTTTTTATATCCGAACTAAAATTACAGAAACACCTTCTTTTGAAAATTCTAAAAATGCTCATGAAGAAGTGAAAATTCCATTTTTAACGTTGGTTAAATCCTATAAAAATCAATTAATTTTCGGAACATTTTCTGCCATTACAACCTTTTTGGTGTTTTATTTAATGACCGTTTTTACATTGAGCTGGGCTACTTCAGACTTAGGTATTGTTAAAAGAAATGGATTGTTAATACAATTATTTTCGGTACTGTTTTTTGCGATTTTTATTCCAGTTTCGGCTGTAGTTGCAGATAAAATAGGCCGTCGTAAAATGCTTATTATAGCTACGGCAGCTATAGCTGTTTTTGGCTTCTTCTTTTCTTACTTTTTAAGTTCTGGTGATATTGTTTTGGTTACGACTTTTGCCTGTATCGGAATGTCTTTAATGGGATTTACTTATGGTCCGTTAGGAACTTTTCTGTCAGAGTTGTTTCCAACAAATGTTCGTTATTCCGGAGCATCATTAACTTTTAATATGGCCGGAATTTTGGGTGCGGCATTTGCACCTATGATTGCAATTTGGCTAGCAAGCACATATAGTGTGAGTTATGTAGGCTTTTATTTAATGGGAGCAGCATTTATTTCTTTGATCTCATTTTTGGTCATTAGTAAAGAGGAACATAAATTTTAAACAAAGTATAAAATTAAAAAAAGCAGCAATTTTTATTGCTGCTTTTTTTGTCAGTAAAATAAGTATTTAGATTTTTGTCTAAATATGTAATATCATGAACTAATTTTTTAAGATGTTCAATGACTAAAAGAAGTGAAATTCTAATTCAATCTCATAAAATGACAAAAATAATACTGGCATTAATAGCAGTTTTGACTTCTTTAATAATGAGAAGTCAAGAAATTGCCGGAAGATGGGGCGGACTTTTAGATATTCATGGAAAGGAGCTTAGAATTGTATTCAATATTTCTAAAACCGAAAATGGTCTTAGTGCTACAATGGACAGTCCGAATGAAAGGACAGGTGGCATTCCGGTTACGACTATAACCTTTGAAAATTCTGTTTTAAAATTAGAAATAAAAAATTCTGGAATAACGTATGAAGGAACGCTGAATAAAGATGAGATTATTACAGGTAATTTTAAGCAAAACGATCAAAATATTGTTTTAGATTTGTCTCATTATAAGGTAACCAAAGAGATAAAAGCGAAATATCAGGAACCAGAAAAACCTTATCCTTATTATACTGAAGATGTTACTTTTGAGAATAAAATTGATAATGTTGTTTTAGCAGGAACTTTGTCATTGCCTCAAAAAGAAGGAAATTTTCCTGTTGTGCTTTTAATTCCGGGATACGGTAAGCAAAGCCGCGACAAGGAGTATTTAGGACACAAATCTTTTCTTGTTATAGGAGACTATTTAACTAAAAAAGGGATTGGAGTTTTACGATTTGATGATCGTGGAGCAGGAAAATCGACAGGAGATTATAGTAAAGCTACGACAGCTGATTTTTCTAAAGATGTAAAAGCTGGCGTTACTTATTTAAAAACCAGAAAGGAAATCAATAAAAATAAAATTGGTCTTTTAGGTCACAGCGAAGGCGGGTTAATTACTGCTATCGTGGCTGGAAATTCAAAAGATATAAATTATATTGTTTCATTGGCTGGACCGGGTCTTAGAGGCGATAAAATAATGCTTCAGCTCAGAGAGCTTATTCTATGCGATACATCAACTCCTGAAGCTGAAATTCAAAAAGGTCAAGATCAGCTTAGGGGAGCTTATAATATTATTTTGAATTCAGCTTCAAATGATGCTGGTTTAAAAACAGATATAAGAAGATATTTTAAATCAACAATGGGAGTTACTGCGACCGATGACGAGATAATCGCTATGTCACAAGCCGTATTATCTCCGTGGATGTATCATTTTTTGAGGTTTGATCCTTCGACAGCTTTTAATAAAGTAAAATGCCCTGTTTTAGCGCTGAATGGAGCGAAGGATATGCAAGTTTCTGCCGAAGAAAATTTACAAGCCATTAAGACGGCAGTATTAAGCGGAGGAAATAGAAAAGTGACAACAAAAATTCTCCCAGATTTGAATCATTTTTTTCAGCAAACCCAAACGGGTTCTCCAGCAGAATATAGAGCTATTACGCAAACATTTTCGCCAATTGCATTAGAAGAAATCTCTAGATGGATTTTGTCGCAGGTAAAATAATTATAAAAAAAGCCTTCTGTGAAAAGCCTTTTTTATTTATCTTTTTAAACTAAAATGTCCTCTGTATTCGGCTCCGTTTAATCTAGTAACAGTAAACCAATAATCTGAAGCAGGTTCATCGTAACCAATATAAGTACCATCCCAAGCCGTATTTGGTGTCAATTCTTTCAGGAATTTTCCATAACGATCAAATATTCTGATTCCGGTATTTGGCGCTAAATAAGCAAAATCAATTGTCCATGTGTCGTTGTATCCATCATTATTTGGAGTAAAGAATTTTGGAAAAGGAAGTTCATCCACAAAATTGATACATTCTACTGTAGTAGCTTCAAAAATTTTCACGCTTATTGCTTTTCTCGCACTTTCACAGCCATTGATTGTTTCAGAAGCATAATATATAATTCCGTTTTCAAGCGGAGTAGATTCTGATAATTCTGTTCCTGTATTTAAATCAGTGTACCATTTTATATTTTCTCCGGTAATTTTAATATTCTTTAAAGTGGCATTTTGCTGAATACAAAATGATTGATTTGTATCTGTAGCAGGTGGTTTTGTGTCTTGTATTTTTACAGTTACAGCTAATCTTTCACTTTCGCAATTATTTAAAGTTTGTGTAGCGTAATAGGTTTGATTTTGAAGCAAAGTTGTCGTTGATAACATATTTCCGCCAACTGAAGCATCATACCATTTAATTGCTGTTCCTGTTATATTAACCTCATTTAAAGTGGCATTTTCATCAATACAAAAAAGTTGTTCTTTATTTCCTGTTGGTAAAGGAGTATCATAAACGCGAACTAAAATTGGAGTTCTGTCACTTTCACATCCAACAGTTTGCGAAGCGTAATACGTTTTATTATCTTCTAATAAAGTTGTATTGGGTAATGCAGTTGCTGAAAAATTGGTATCGTACCATTTTATGTTTTGACCGGTTGTAATCGCAATATTATCTAAAGTCGCTTTTTGACTTTTACAAAACGGTTGATTTGCATTTCCTGCTGGAGCAGAGGGAGTATTTGTTACTGAAACTGTTATGCCTAATCTTTGACTTTCGCAATCGTTGATAGTTTGCGAAGCATAATACGTTTTTCCGTTTACAAGATTTGTTGTAGTTGGCAGAAGATTTCCGTTTGAAGTGGCATCATACCATTTTACTAAATCTCCCGTAACTTGAAGATTAGCAATTGTTGGATTTTGTGCTGTACAAAAATGTTGGTTTGCATTTCCAGTTGGAGGAAGTGTGTTTTGAATAATAACATTAACTTTTTTTGTTCCATCACATACATCAGTGCCTGAAATGACACAAATATATTCTCCATTATTGTTAGCTGTCGTATTTATTATTGTTGGATTTTGTTCTGTAGATGTAAATCCATTTGGGCCAGTCCATGAATAATTTGTTCCTCCAGATGCTTTAAGCTCTAGAATATTTCCAGTGCAGATTGGAGAATTGCTTGATGCCATTGGATTTAAAGATGCTTCTGAATCTTGAAATTTCATTAAAAATGCTGATGTAGTATCATTTGGATCCTCTATGAAAGCTCCCGGACTTGCAATATTGTCATCTGGGAATCCACTAAAAGCACCTCCAGTAACAAAAATATTATTTATTCCCTCACTTATAATTATTGGTTTAGTAATAAGTGTTGTTTTGCCAAAATAAGTCCCCCAGCTTTTTTTACAATTTGCATCTAATTTTATTATAAAACCTAAAAATGAGGAATTTATGAGACTGTAAGCATTTGGACATGCGATATCAAAACCATATGTTGATTCGCCTGTAATAAAAATTTCATTATCATTTTTAGGATAAATTGATCTAACCTTTCCGAGTGAGTAACTTAACCAGGCTAATTTTTGTGTGTTTAAATTAAATTTAGCGAAATAGGTACTTCTATATGAATCTTTCATTATAGGTTCGAAAGCATTTGGGGTTGAAATATTATTGTTTTCAGTTTCGCCTGTTATATATAAGTTATCTCCATAAATTTTGCAGGTGTATATCCAATCACTATTTTTATCTCCAAAATAAGTACTCCAAATCCTTTGACCATTAGGATTGAATTTTACAATTATTCCGTCTCCAGTTGAAGATAAATTACCTAAATGATAATTGGGTTGATAGGAATTAGTTGTTGCAATATCATTTTCACTTAAGGTGTAGCCAACTAGAATAATATTGCCATCTTTATCTATTACAGAATCTTCAAAAGAATCATCTTTTTCTCCTCCAAAATAAGTACCCCAAATTCTATTTCCGTTTGTGTCAAATTTTGCTAAAAAACCATCAAATCGATTATTGTCGATTCTTGTTTCTTTGAATGAATTTGGAGTTGAAATAAATTCATCACTTGTTGTAGCACCTGAAAGATAAATGTTGTTCTGTTGATCAGCCGAGACACTATTTGCAAAAGTTAATCCGTTATCATTTCCATAATAAGAAGCCCATTGTCGAACTCCATTTGCATTTAATTTACCTACAAACATTTCAGAATATGATCCTGATTTATTTTCTTTAAAAGATCCAATAGTAGCTATATTATTCGAACTATTAGAATTTCCACAAAACACAAGATCTTTGTTAGCCGATACTTTTATTGATTTAATGTTATCATCTCGATTTCCTCCATAATATGTTGCCCATATTCTGTTTCCATTAGCATCAAATTTTGCTATATATCCATCCCAGGTTATTAGCCCCGGATATGTCACAAAACCTGCGGATGATTGATGAGATCCTGTAGTAGCGATAGTTGACATACTGGCTGTTCTACCAGCAAAATAAATATTTCCAAGATCATCTTTATCCATGGTGCTTGATTCTGTCCAATCTTCTCCACCATAAAATGTCCCCCATAGTCTAGTCGGTACAGGATCAATAATCACAGTTTTATCAGAAACAGCATCAGAGCTGACAAACCCATAAACACCCTTCTTAATCTTTCTATATGCAACCGAAATCTCCTTTTTACTATTTCCATCTTCAATCCAACTCGCCGGCAATGTTTCCTCCATTTTTCCAAAACGAACATTCATCTGGATTTTATTATCAATCAAATCTGTCTCTGCGCCATTAAATTTTAATTGAATATCAGAGATTTTCCCTTTCGGATGAATAACAAAATTATATTCTACAACTTTTTGAGGATCATTGGGAATTGAAAAAACAACATCAATATTGGGATAAATATTTTTATAAGTTACTTGTTTGTATTGGTGAACGCCAGTAATTCCTTCGGGTTTGTTTGGAATATTATAATAATTGTCAAAATCTTTAGATTCCTGATCTGTAATTAATTCAACTTTAGAATTAGAATTTACAAAATCAATATCAATTCTATGAAACAAGTATTCTAAATTATATTGCGGTTTTGTTTCATGATCTTTTTCAGGAATTAAATAAGGAAGCGTTTTTCCCGTTTCTGAACGAACAATTGGTGTTTTCTTTACTTCGTAAATATCATACGAAAAGCCATTCTTTTTTAGCTGAACATTTAAGCCATTAGAATTTAAAAGATATTTTACAGCGGCATTAGATTTTCCTTTTTGATCAACAATCTGACCTTTATTTTCTTTAAAACCAATAGACTGGTTTTTATTTTGACCTGTAATCGAAAAAGTAATTATTAAAAAAAATAAAAGTAATTTATGTTTCATCTGAACAATTTGAATGTCGCAAATGTAATTAAATATCTACAAATTAAAACTGAAAATTATCAATCAAAACAACAAAAGAGCATTCTTAAATCTTTTCATAAAAAGTCTCTAAATATCCCGTATTTTTGCAAAAAATATTTCTTTTGAATACCAAACTCTTCATCGTTACACCTCCTTTTACACAACTGAATACTCCGTATCCGGCAACAGCGTATATAAAAGGATTTCTAAATACCAAAAATATCGAGTCGGTTCAGGCTGATTTGGGTATTGATGTTATTTTGGAGTTGTTTTCGAAGAAAGGTTTGCAAAATTTGTTTCAGGTTTCAAGTTTTAAGTTTCAAGTTGTTGGAAACGAAATCTCCGATAATTCAAAACGTATTTTTGCTTTACAAGATGAATACATCAAAACCATTGATGCCGTAATTCAGTTTTTGCAGGGAAAAAATCCAACCTTGGCTTTACAGATTTGTCAGGAAGATTTTCTGCCCGAAGCTTCTCGTTTTGCACAATTAGAAGAACTTGATTGGGCGTTTGGAACAATGGGAACTCAGGATAAAGCAAAACATTTGTCCACTTTATATCTCGAAGATATATCTGATTTTATTGTAGAATGTGTCGATGAAAATTTTGGCTTTAGCCGATATGCCGAACGTTTAGGCCGAAGCGCTAATTCTTTTGATGAATTATATGAAGCTTTACAGCAGAAACCAACTTATATAGATTCAATTTTAATTTCAATTTTAAAAGAAAAAATCGAAGCTGTAAAACCCACTTTTTTCCTGATTTCTGTTCCCTTTCCAGGGAATTTATACAGCGCTTTTCGATGCGCGCAATGGATAAAAGAAAATCATCCCGAAATTAAAATTTCAATGGGCGGCGGTTTTCCAAATACAGAACTACGATCTCTTTCAGACGCGCGCGTTTTCGAATTCTTTGATTTTATTACTTTAGATGACGGCGAAGTGCCGATAGAAGAATTAATTTTCAATCTCGAAAATCCAAATGCTGTCATTTCGAGCGAAGTCGAGAAGCGCTATAAAAGAACTTTTCTTTTAGAAGATGGAAAAGTAATCTATAAAAATAATTCCCTAAAACACGATTACAAACAAGCACAAGTTGGAACTCCAGATTATTCTGATTTGCCTTTGGATAAATATATTTCAGTTATCGAAATCGTCAATCCGATGCACAGAATGTGGAGCGACGGCCGCTGGAATAAACTCACAATGGCGCACGGCTGCTATTGGGGAAAATGTACTTTCTGTGATATTTCATTAGATTACATCAAAGTTTACGAACCTGTTGCCGCCAATTTGTTATGTGACAGAATGGAAGATATGATGCTGCAAACCGGTCAAAATGGTTTTCATTTTGTTGATGAAGCCGCTCCTCCAGCATTAATGCGCGCTTTGGCAATTGAAATTTTGCGTCGAAAATTAGCCGTAACCTGGTGGACAAACATTAGATTTGAAAAAAGTTTTTCTAAAGATTTATGTTTGTTGCTAAAAGCATCTGGTTGTATTGCTGTTTCAGGAGGATTAGAAGTTGCTTCAGACCGATTGTTAAAATTAATTGACAAAGGCGTTACGGTTGAACAAGTCGCAAAGGTAACCCGCAATTTTACCGAAGCCGGAATTATGGTTCATGCGTATTTAATGTACGGATATCCTACGCAAACAATTCAGGAAACGATTGACAGTCTCGAAATGGTGCGTCAGTTATTTGAGGCCGGAATTTTGCAATCTGGCTTTTGGCATCAGTTTGCGATGACCGCGCATAGTCCGGTTGGTTTGTATCCGGAGAAATTTGGAGTAACGAAAGCAACAGAAACGATAGGAACTTTTGCCAATAACGATATTGATTATACCGATTCTACAGGAATCAACCATGATAAATTTAGTTTTGGATTAAAGAAATCGCTTTTTAATTTCATGCACGGAATTTGTTTTGACTACGAACTTCAGGATTGGTTCGACTTTAAGATTCCGAAAACTAAAATTGATCCTGATTTTATTTTTAATGCATTAGAAGAAAATAATGACTTCAGTACAAAACCAAATGCAAAAGTGGTTTGGTTAGGCGGAAAACCGTCTGTTGAATATTTTACAAAATCGAAAAAAGGAAATTCATGGGAAATGATGACGTTTACTTTTCATGATAAAAAAGAAAGTTTCAATATTCAAACCAATAAAAATGAAGGTGAATGGCTGATTGAAATCCTGAAAAAGATCTCTATTTCAAATGCTAAAAATTATACTTTTCAGGAAATAAAAGCAGATTTTGAAACTCAGTTAGATGATTTTGAATTGTTTTGGTATTCTAAACCAATTAATACTTTGCGTGAATTTGGGTTACTTGTTTTATAGGTTTTTTTTGTTATTTCGAGAGAAACGAGAAATTACTAAAGTACCTCGACAAAGATTCTAAAATCTAACAAACTAATAGGAAACATTCTCCCCATCCTCAGGAATTGAAACCTTATCCAATAAACCATTTTCTGCCAGTGCATTTTTTAATTCAGCTCTAGTGGTCGGACAATGATTTAAAGCTTCCAAATGATTGGCAAAAACCTGATTTGGAGCCAAAGCAACAAATTTCAAAATATCATTCATTCGCATTAATAAAGGCTGTCCAATATCAAGTCGGGCTGTTCCACAGGCAACAACGGCAATTTCGGGTTTAAATTCAACCAAAACTTTCTGTACGTGTTCTGTAAAAATAGTATCAGAGCTAATATAAATTGATTTTTCGTTTGGCAATTCGATAAGAAAACCCATTACATTTCCCATCAGTTTGACAATAAACCCATAACCATGAATAGCCGGAATTCCCATTATTTTTCCTTCTAAAAATAATTCAGGCTCCCAGTATTTTAAAGACTGAATAACATTTAAACCTCTCTTTGTTAACGCTTTTTCATCTTTTGCACTGCATATTACAGGAATGCTTTTTCGTCTTAAAAAAACTTCTCCGGCTTTGTCGATATGATCAGGATGTAAATGTGTGATTAAACAATAAGTAACTTTACTTAAAATTTCACGGCTGTTTTTTGGCAAAGAAACCATTGGATTTCTTCTGGGTTTATATCTTAAAATAGTAAATGGCGGAATCGTTTTTCTCTTTCCCAACATCGGATCAACTAAAATCACATGTTGGTCAGTTTCTATAACTAAAGTAGCATTTCGTAAATGATGTAATTTCATATCGGAGCAAATTAGATATTAAAAATACAAAATTTTAAAATAAATATTAGCAATAAATTACATCTTAAAACGAAAACCAACGCCGTGAATATTCTCAATAGAAATGCCATTTTCGTTCACTAAAATTTTACGTAAACGAGAAATAAAAACATCCAGACTTCTTCCGGTAAAATAATCGTCATTTCCCCAAAGGGCAGAAAGTATTTTTTCTCTTTTTAAAACGGTATTTTTATTATCAAAAAATAATTTCAGCAATTCGGCCTCGCGTTGGGTAAGGCCAATTTTTTCCTCTTCATTAAAAAGAAAAAAGTTAGTGTAATCAAATTGATATTTTCCAATTGTATAAAGCGGACTATCTACAAGATTATTTTTCTGAGAGCGTTTCAGAAAGATCTCAATTTTCAATAATAACTCTTCAATACTAAAAGGTTTTACCAAATAATCATCGGCGCCCAAACGCAATCCTTTAATACGGTCTTCTTTTAAAGTTTTGGCCGAAAGAAAGATAATAGGAATATCAGTATTGTTTTTTCTGATTTCTGTTGCCAGTTCAAACCCGTCCATTTTTGGCAGCATAATATCCAGAATACAAATGTCAAAATCTTCTTTTTTAAAAGCTTCCAAACCAGATTTTCCATCGCAGCAATGCACTACTTCATAGTTATTTTGCTGCAGATTGTCTTTCGTTAGAAACGCTAATGTTTCATCATCTTCGGTATAAAGAATTCTAAAATTTTTCATTTTTTATAAGGAATTGACAGGGTTATAGTAACACCTTTTATTTCGTTGTTTTCTGCTTTTATTTTCCAGTTTTGCAAATTGCAAATTTCTTTTACGTAGTATAAACCAAGGCCAAAGCCATTGACTTCGTTGCTTTTTTCATTTTGAATGCGATAAAATTTATCATAAATTAAAGATAGCTTTTTAGTCGAAATCCCGATTCCGTTATCAATAAAAGCTAAATTTAAAATTTGGTTTTGCTCAGAAACCCGAACCGTGATTTCAGGTTTTTCACTGCAATATTTCACTGCATTATCCAGTAAGTTATAAACTAAATTCGTAAAATGAAAAACGTCTGTTTCAATATTATAATCAGAAGAATTACTGTCAATTTTAATGTTAGCTTCCGGATATTTCAAAAAAATATTTTCAATTGTTTCTTCGATAATCGGAACAATAAAAACAGCTTCTTTTTTTAATTCTAATGTCTTATAATCAGATTTGGCAGTATTTAAAATTTTCTCAATATGATAATTTAGCTTATGACTTTGTTTGATGATAATATCCGTATACGTGTGCAGTTTTTTATCTTCTTTAATCGGGTTTTGTTCAATTAAATATTTCGAAGCAATTAAAATAGATGACAAAGGCGTTTTAAATTCATGTGTCATATTATTGATAAAGTCACGCTGTAAATCAGAATATTTTTTCTGCTGTAAAAGCGTAAAAATCGAATACACATAAATCAATAAAATAAGAACCAATACAATAGAAAGTACAAACCAAAAACGCATCGAACTAAATAAATACGACGTTTCATTTGGGAAACGAACCGCAAAATAATATACCAGATTTTTGTGTTTTGGAAAATAAACCGATTGTTTTGCTTTTTCGCGATTAGATAATGAAATATAATTACCGTAGACCATTTCGTTGCTTTGGCAATTGTACATGGCATATTCAAAATCGGTCGTAATATTCATTTTTTTGAATTCCGTTTTTAGATAAAATTCTAAAATATCGGGTTCAAAGTCATTTTCGACATTTACTATATAATAGTCATTGGCAATTTTCTGAACCGGATTTTGCGCCGGTAACTCATGATTGGTGCCTTCATAGAGCTTTTTTGCTACTTCAAGTAAAGCAATATGGGTTTTCTGACTCAGTTTTTTTTGTTCTAAAGTAAAGGCTTCTTTCGTCCATAGCAATTGCGCTACCAAAATACTGATGATGGCAATAAGTCCTAAAAGAATGATACTGTTGAGTTTATTTATTTTCAAGAATACGCATTTTTGATAGTGTAATATAGTCAAATTTTGCATGAAAAATACCCGTTAACATTCATTAACAAACATTTGAAACCGGTTAACAGCAAATTGTTTTTATCTAAACTACTTTTGATAAAAGAAATTTAACCATAAACCACTTTAAATAAAATCGTTATGAAAATCATCAAAATTTCAATGTTGGCTTTAGCTTTAGGACTAATGTCATTCTCAGCAATAGCCCCAGTTCAGTCATTAGTTTGCACAAATGAAAACAACTCAATCACAGCTTCAACAATAGTTTGGAAAGCAGAAACAGTTGATGTAGGTGAAATTCCGCAAGGAACACCAAAAGCAATTGTTTATGAATTTAAAAACACAGGAAAAACTGCCGTTGTAATTACCAATGTAAAAGGATCTTGCGGTTGTACAGCTACAGATTATACAAAAGAGCCAATTTTGCCTGGTAAATCAGCAAAAGTAACAGCAACTTACAATGCAGCAAACAAAGGTGCATTTACAAAAACAGTTACTGTAACAACAAGCGCAGAAGAAACGCCAAAAATCCTTACTCTAAAAGGAACGGTTATCTAAAAATAAAAGGTTGATTATAAAGGGAAAAACTCCGGATATGTAATGTATCCGGAGTTTTTTTATGCTCCTTAATTAAAATGTTTTTGAAAAAATTCAATCAAAAATATTGTTCGTAAGTGTGTGACTTTATTTTTTGTAAAAGTGTTATTTGTATCAAAACTTTTCTATTTTTATCGAAAAAATCATTATGAAATTTTTCTATTCGATTGTTGCTTTTGTACTTCTTCTGGCTGTTTTTTCTTGTAAGAAAGAGGAACAGAAAGAAATACTAAAAAAAACTTCAGAGAAAGTAGTTCCTGAACTTAAAATTACAATCGATAGTTCTGGTATTTCCGCTTTTTATCAAAAATATCCTAAATTGATTAAATTTCAGAATGAGGTTTTTGCTTTATACAAGAAAAATAAATCGACTCAATTGTGGCTGGACAACAAAGGTGTTGTAGAGTACGGAAATACGTTATTCAATAAATATAAAGGATTAGATCAGGAAGGTTTAAAAGCTAATTTTCCGTATAAGGAACAAATCAATCCTGTTTTTGAACATACCACTGAAAATAAGTTGTCAAAATCAGATACCGATTTAATGATTTCAAACTTGTATTTTTATTACGTTCAGAAAGTTTCTGGCGTAGACGAAAAAACTTCAAGAGCGCTGGAATGGCTTTTGCCTAGAAAAAAAGTCAATTATCAGGTTTTTTCAGATTCTATTTATAATAAAGCGACGATTAGCGATGACAAAAAGAGCAAGATGTTCAGTCAATATTATAAGCTTCGTGACGCACTTCATCGTTATAGAGAAATTGAGAAAAAAGGAGGATGGAAAGCCATTCAGACAGATGTCGATTTTAAAAGTTTTAAATTAGGAGATTCCGTAGCTTCAATTGGGCAAATAAGAGAAAGACTTTATGTAACAGGAGATCTTAAAGAAGATAATAAAAGTAATGTATGTGATTCGACTTTAATAAAAGCAATTAAAAGTTACGAATTACACCACGGTTTAACTCCAAAAAACACCATTTTACCAGAACATATTGCCGAGCTGAATGTTACTGTTTCGGATAGAATCAAAACTATAATTGCTAATATGGAGCGTTGCCGATGGATAGATCCTGAACTTGAAAAAGGAAAAGAATATATCGAAGTGAACATCCCGGAATTTAGATTGTATTTAATTCGCAATCACGATATCGCATTTGTGTCTCCGGTCGTGGTAGGAAAAGCAATGACTAAAACCGTTATTTTTAGCGGAATGATGAACAATATTGTATTTAGCCCGTATTGGAATGTGCCTCCAAGTATCATTAAAAGTGAAATAAAACCCGGAATGGCAAAGAACAAGAATTATCTGGCTCAGAAAAATCTGGAGTGGAATAATGGTGCTGTTCGTCAATTACCCGGAAAAAATAATTCGCTTGGTTTAGTGAAGTTTTTATTCCCAAATTCAAATAATATTTATTTACACGACACACCGGCAAAAAGTTTGTTTGAAAGAGAAAACAGAGCTTTTAGTCATGGCTGCGTTCGAGTGGGAAAACCAAGAGAATTGGCAATCGAACTTTTAAAACAAGATCCTTCATGGACTCCGGCAAGAATCGATAAAGCAATGCATGCCGGGAAAGAAAACTGGGTGAGTCTAAAAAAGAAAGTTCCCGTTTACATTGGTTATTTTACCGCCTGGGTAGATCGAGACGGAAATTTGAATTTTTATAAAGATGTTTACAAGAGAGATGATAGTTTAATCAAATTATTGACTGAGGAATAAATTTTAAAAAAGTTCTGCCACGAATTTCACGAATTTCCACCAATTTTTATGGGCGGAAAAGCATGATGTTTAATTTGTGATAATTCGTGCAATTCGTGGCAAAAAAAATACCTTACTTAGAAATTACATCAATACATTTATAAAAACGTTTTGTGTAATGTTCCGTGTCTAATGAAGTAATAGTAACGCTTTGCACTTTTCCAGATGAAGCGTGAATAAATTTAGATTGCATTCCGTTCGCCTCGCAAATAATGCCGAGATGACCAACAACAGTTCTGTCTTTATAGCCGTAGAAAACCAAAATATCACCAACTTTAAATTCTTCAGGATTTAATGCAGTTCCCAAATCTTTATAACCACTGGAACTTCTTGGTAATGTCATTCCGAAATTTTTGTAAACGTAACTTACAAATCCGGAACAATCAAATCCTTTTTTGGGATCACTTCCTGCATATACATAAGGAACACCTAAATAGTTTTTAGCGTAACTGATAATAGAATCGCGGTCTATTTTAGTTGATGGTTTCTGAATTTGAATTGCCTCTGTTTTATCTTCTTTTTTACAAGTAAACGAAGAACATAAAATGGCAGAAAAGAATAATATATAGAGACTTGATTTCATTTTTTTTGAAGTTAAATCAAAAGATTAATTTATAAAGATAGCGCCTTGCTTTTGAATATCAAAGCAATAGTTCTTTTAGGAGGTTTTGATGTGAATAATAAAACGTAAAAAAGAGTATAATATTTTGGTGTTTTTTTATTGTCTTTTGATGTTTTAGTATCTTTTTTAAAACCTTATTTAAGATATATTTGTGAATCTCATTTAGATTTAACGAATAATATTATGTTTCTGAAAAAAATACCGCTTTTAATTTTCTTTTTGCTGATTTCAGTTATTTCGACTTCACAAAATAAAGTCAAAACTTATTTATATGCCGGCAGAGTCGAAAAACTTCAAAATGACAATGTTATTTTGATAGGAACTGCATCTTCAGTTTCATTTAATTTTACCGGAAATAAATGTGAAATTTCTCTTCAAAGTGTTGATTCCTGGGAACATCATAATTATGTTTCATTAGTTTTAGACGGAAAATATATTGGTAAAATCAGAATTGAAAAAGGGGAAGCTCAGTCTTTTCCAATTAAAATTACTTCTAATAAAAAAGTACATAATTTAACGGTCTATAAAACGACAGAAGCCCATAGCGGTGGAATTCTATTTACCGGAACAACTGCAAAATTAACTTCAATTTCGGCCCAAAAGAAAAAGAAAATTGAGTTTATTGGAGATTCAATTACATGCGGGGCAGCAAGCGATCCGTCTGATATTCCATGTGATAAAGGGGAATATTTTGATCATCACAACGGTTATTACGCTTACGGGCCAGTGCTTTCGAGAGCAATTGGTGTCGATTATTTAATGAGTTCTGTTTCCGGAATCGGGATTTATCGCAATTGGAACGACGAAAACAAAGACGAAGCTATTATGCCGGATGTTTATCAGAATTTGTATTTGACAAAAGATGCTTCAAAACCCAAATACGATTTTGCTTTCCAGCCCGATATTATCAGTATTGCTTTAGGAACAAATGATTTTTCTGGTGGAGACGGCAAAAAAGAACGATTGCCTTTTAATCCTGAAAAATATATTTCGAACTATGTCAACTTTATAAAAATGTTGTATGAACATAATCCGAAAGCACAAATTGTAATTACAAATAGCCCAATGGTTGGCGGAGATAGAGGAATTGTTTTTGAAGAATGCCTCAATAAAGTAAAGAACGCTTTCGCGGAAGATAAAAAACACAAATCAATTTTGATTTTCAAGTTTAAGCCGATGACTCCAAAAGGCTGCGGCGGACATCCGGATGTTGCTGATCATAAAGTTTTGGCTAATGAATATGCTCCATTTTTAAAAAAGCTGCTAAATGAAAAATAATATATTTAAGTTTGTTTTCTTTTTAATGATTTCCGGTACGATGATGGCAAACGTAACACTTCCAAATATTTTTGGCGACAATATGGTTTTGCAGCGCAACTCCGAAGTTAAAATTTGGGGTTGGGCAAATCCAAAAGAAGAAATCAAATTAGTTTCAGGCTGGAATAATCAGGAATATAAAGTTGTTGCCAATAATCAGGCGCAATGGGAACTTCATATAAAAACGCCCGAAGCCGGCGGACCTTATACTATTTCTATAAAAGGATATAATGAAGTTATTCTGAAAAATATTCTTATTGGCGAAGTTTGGCTTTGCACCGGACAATCAAACATGGAAATGTCTGCAAGTTGGGGAATTGATAATGGTGAGGAAGAAATGAAAAACGCCGCAAATCCCAATATTCGTTTTTTTACCGTTCCGAAATTGACTGCAACAACGCCTCAAAATAATTTATTAGGAAATTGGGTTGAATCGACTCCCGAGACCATGAAATACTTTAGCGCGATTGGCTATTTCTTTGCCAAACGCCTGAGAGAAGATTTAAAAAATGTCCCAATCGGATTAATTTCTTCCAACTGGGGCGGAACTCCTGCTGAAATCTGGATGCCGGAAGAAGTCGTTCAAAACGATGCCATCTTATTAGAAAATGCTAAAAAACTCAACGAACAAGAATACGGTCCACGCCAACCCGGACGCGCTTACAACGCAATGATTTATCCAATAACTGGTTTTAAAATTGCCGGAACGCTTTGGTATCAAGGCGAATCAAACGTTGGTTCATTGGTTTACGATAAAACATTGTCGGCTTTGATTACTTCGTGGAGAAAAGCCTGGCAAGACGAATTTCCTTTTTATTTCGTTCAAATCGCACCGTACAAAACGGGCAGCAATAACTTCTCAAATGTTATTGTCAGAAACTCACAAAGAAAAATTTTAAAAGAAACTCCGAAAACAGGAATGGTCTTGACTTCTGATATTTCCGACACTATTGATATTCATCCAAAGAATAAAAAAGATGTTGGAATTCGTTTGGCAAATTTGGCTTTGGCTGAAATTTATCCCGAAGCTTCGGGACTACATTCTAATTTGGTAAACGGACCACTTTTTAAAGATTTTAAAATTGAAAAAAATAAGGCGATTGTTTCATTTGATTATGCAGAAGGATTGTATTTTAAAAACAAAACTACCAATCAATTTGAATTGGCTGGAGCCGATGGAATTTTCTTTCCTGCAGAATCTTCGATTAAAAATAATCAGGTGATTTTGGCAAGCAAGAAAGTTGCAAATCCGGTGAAAGTAAGATTCGCGTGGGGAAATACAATACAATCTGATTTGTTTAATAAAGCGAAGTTACCAGCGTCTTGTTTTATTACGGAGTGAGAGAATATAGAGAAAAGAACAAAGAGTAAAGATTTTAGACCTTAGATTTTTAGCGCCTTTTTTGTCAGACTGAGCGGAGTCGAAGTCCCGCAAAGTGAAGCACTCAAAGTTTGTTATTTCTTATTCCTCGAAATGATAAGATTTGTGGAAAAAGAAATAATTCGAAAAGCTCTTGTGTATTGGTTCGCGTGAGGGATAGCAGCGAAAAGCCCACAGCCTGACGCAGGAAGTGCGAGGACTTGTAGCGAATAGCCCGACCCGGAGGGACACGCCCAAATTATTAAACTAACTAACCAATGAATAATAAAAAAATAATAACTATTGGGGTTTTTACCCTTTTTACTGTTGGAAATATGAATGCACAGAAAAAACCGTATCTGGATAAAAATAAAACTATTGAGCAAAGAATTGACTTGCTTTTGCCTTTGATGACTTTGGAGGAAAAAGTGGGACAAATGAACCAATATAATGGATTTTGGGATGTAACGGGACCGGCTCCAAAAGGTGGAACAGCCGAATTGAAATACGAACATTTACGAAAAGGCTGGGTTGGATCGATGTTAACCGTTCGCGGTGTAAAAGAAGTTAGTGCCGTACAGAAAATTGCGGTTGAAGAAACGCGATTGGGAATTCCGCTGATTATTGGTTTTGATGTGATTCACGGTTATAAAACGTTAAGCCCGATTCCGCTGGCTGAAGCCGCAAGTTGGGATTTAGAAGCGATTAAAAAATCAGCGGCGATTGCGGCTGATGAAGCTTCTGCATCAGGAATTAACTGGACGTTTGGTCCGAATGTAGATGTGGCGAATGATGCTCGTTGGGGTCGTGTGATGGAAGGCGCGGGCGAAGATCCGTATTTGGGAAGTAAAATTGCAACTGCACGAGTAAAAGGTTTTCAGGGAGAAACAATTGCTGATTTGGCTAAAGTAAATACGATTGCAGCTTGTGCTAAACACTTTGCCGCTTATGGTTATGTTGAAGCCGGGCTGGAATATAATATTGTAGATATAAGTAATTCTAAATTATACAACTCGGTTTTGCCGCCTTTTAAAGCTACGGTTGATGCGGGGGTTCGAACTTTTATGAATTCGTTTAATACGTTAAATGGAGTTCCGGCAACGGGAAATATTTTTTTGCAGAGAGATATTTTAAAAGGAAAATGGAAATTTGACGGTTTTGTAATTTCAGATTATGCTTCGATTCGTGAAATGATCGCACACGGCTATGCAAAAGACGAAGCCGATGCGACTTCAAAAGCCGTAATCGCAGGTTCTGATATGGATATGGAATCGTATTTGTATGTGACGAAATTAGCAGCTTTGGTGAAAGAAGGAAAAATAAAAGAAACTTTAGTTGATGATGCTGTTCGCCGAATTTTACGCGTGAAATTTGAATTAGGATTATTTGATGATCCGTACAAATATTGCGACGAAAAACGTGAAAAAGAAGTTGTTGGAAGTAAAGCCAATAACGACGGTGTTTTGGATATGGCAAAAAAGTCGATTGTATTATTGAAGAATGAAAAAAACTTGCTTCCGCTAAAGAAATCAGGACAAAAAATTGCTTTGATTGGAGCTTTGGCAAATGACAAAAATAGTTCGTTAGGAAGTTGGAGAATTGCGTCTGATGATAATACTGCAGTTTCGGTTTTAGAAGGAATGCAACAATATAAAGAGAATCAGTTAACTTTTGAAAAAGGAGCAGATTTGACAGTTGGAAAAATCTCATTTCTTGATGAGGTAATTTTTAATACAACGGATAAAAGCGGATTTGAAGCGGCAAAAACAGCTGCAAAAAACGCAGATGTTGTGGTCATGGTTTTGGGCGAACACGGTTTTCAAAGCGGCGAGGGCAGAAGCAGAACCGACTTGAATTTGCCTGGTTTACAGCAGGAATTATTAGAAGAAATTTATAAAGCGAATCCAAATATAGTTTTAGTTTTAAACAATGGTCGTCCGTTAAGTATTCCGTGGGCTGCAGAACATGTTCCTGCGATTGTTGAGGCTTGGCATTTAGGAACTCAGACAGGAAATGCTGTGGCACAGGTTTTATACGGAGATTATAATCCGAGTGGAAAATTGCCAATGTCATTCCCGAGAAATGTAGGTCAGGTTCCGATTTATTACAACAAATACAGTACAGGAAGACCTCTAAATACAGATAAAAATGTTTTTTGGACTCACTATACAGATGTTGAGAAAACACCGCAATTTCCGTTTGGTTTTGGATTGAGTTATACAACTTTTGATTATAAAAATCTGAAGTTAAACAAAACTGCTTTCACCAAAGGAGAAAATGTTCAAGTCAGCGTTGCCGTTACCAACTCAGGAAATTATGATGGTAAAGAAGTTGTGCAATTGTATATTCATGATGAATTTGCAAGCATTGTTCGTCCAATAAAAGAATTGAAAGGGTTTGAATTAATAAACCTGAAAAAAGGAGAAACGAAAACCGTAACTTTTACTTTAACGGATAAAGAACTTGGTTTTTATGATAATGACGGAAATTATTTAGTTGAGCCGGGAACTTTTAAAATTATGGTTGGAGGAAGTTCTGATAAGGGTTTGGAGAGTGGGTTTGAAATAAAAGGCTAAAAAAATTAATTTCGCAAAGACGCAGAGTCGGAAAGTTTTTTTTGAATAGCCTCCAGTTTTAACTGGAGGTATAAGATTTAAGTTTATAAAGGCTTTAGCCAAACTGTTGCTAGTTTGGCTAAAGCCTTTTTAGTTTGTTTATATTTCCATCCAGCTAAAGCTGGACGCTATTGAAACTTAAAACTTAAAGAAAACAAAAAAAAACTTTTCGACTCTGCGCCTTTGCGAGATTAAAAAAAAGCAGCTTTATTTATTACTTTTTTTTACCTTTAAAACCTATTAAACTTACAACCTTTAAACTAAAATAATGAAATATAACAGATGTGGAAAAAGCGGGTTATTGTTACCTGAAATTTCTTTGGGATTATGGCATAACTTCGGATCGGTAGATAATTTTGATAATGCAGAAAGTATCGCTGTCGAAGCTTTTGATAAAGGAATTACTCATTTTGATTTGGCGAATAATTACGGACCGGTTCCTGGTTCTGCAGAAACGAATTTTGGTAAAATCTTGTGGCATAATTTTCAGGGAAATCTGCGTGATGAAATCATTATTTCAACAAAAGCCGGTTACACCATGTGGGATGGACCTTATGGGGATTGGGGTTCAAGAAAATATTTATTATCAAGTTTAGACCAGAGTTTAAAGAGAATGAAAGTCGATTATGTCGATATTTTTTATTCACATCGCCCGGATCCTGAAACGCCAATTGAAGAAACGATGATGGCGCTTGATTATGCAGTAAGAAGCGGGAAAGCATTGTATGTAGGAATCAGTAATTATTCGGCTGAACAAACCCGCGTTGCGGTTGATGTTTTAAAACAATTGGGAACACCTTGTTTGATTCATCAGGCAAAGTATTCAATGTTAGAGCGTTGGGTAGAAAATGGTTTGTTGGATGTTCTGGAAGAAAAAGGAGTAGGCTGTATTGCATTTTCGCCTCTGGCACAAGGACTTTTGACAGATAAATACCTAAACGGAATTCCGGAAAACTCAAGAGCGCATAATCCAAACGGGCATTTGAAAGAAGACGACGTTACACAAGAACGCATTCAGAAATTAATTCAGTTGAATGAAATTGCGCAGAATAGAAACCAATCTTTGGCACAAATGGCTTTGGCATGGCTGATGAAAGACAAACGAATTACCTCAGTTTTAATTGGCGCAAGTTCTGTAAAACAGTTAAATAATAATATTGATTGCCTGCAAATTTTTGATTTTACATCAGATGAATTGAATGCAATTGAAAAGATTTTATCCTAATCTGCATACATAATCTAAACTGGACCGAAGTCCAGCTCTACGATATAATTTGTTCCTTAGGAACTGTAAAAGAGCCTTTGGCTCGATCCATATTGTAGGGCTGGACTTCAGTCCAGTTTTGTGAGATTTAAAAATTGTAAACCCGACAGGTTTTAAAAACCTGTCGGGTTTGAACCGCATAAAAAATGGGACAATTAGTCCCATTTTTTTATTTAGATCATTTTTGCAATTAATAATTATTGACCTGCAATATCGTAGAGGCGCACAGCAGTGCGTCTTATTCGCAACGTATACGTGACTTAAACGCACTGCTGTGCGCCTTTACTGTAAAAAATGTGTGTTATTTTTGAGGTTGAATAATCATCGCCAATCCGCCGCCGTTTGCCAATCGATATTTTAATTTCGTCGTAGAATCTACCGTAATTATTTCTCTTTTATAATCTACTGCGGCTTTATCAGCATTTAATCCGTCAGAAAAAATTTCTGCTTCGAATTTTTTACCTTTTTCAAGGAAAGAAAAATAGATCGTTATTTCTCTTGAATCCCAATTTGTAATCGCTCCCAAATACCATGTATTTGCTTTTTTTCTGGCGATTGAAACATATTTTCCAACTTCACCATCCAAAGCGACCGTTTCATCAAAAGTAGTTGGCGTTTTCGCAATAAAATCAGTGCTTTCCTGTTCCTGCATATAAGCCGTTGGGCTATCGGCCATCATTTGCAAAGGAGCTTCAAAAATCGTGTAAAGCGCTAATTGATGGCATCTCGTTCCCTGACTCATCGGATTGTAATGACTTGGTTTGAATTCGCTTTTTGTGGCGTTTCGCATCGCGCCCGGTGTGTAATCCATTGGACCGGCCATCATTCTGATAAACGGAATGGTGCAATCATACAACGGAACATCATCATTTGGTGTCCATTTATTGTTTTCTAATCCTTTTACGCCTTCAAAATTTAAAATATTCGGAAAAGTGCGCTGAATTCCTGTTGGTTTATACATACCGTGAAAATCTAAAAGTAGTTTATGATTGGCCGCTTTTTGTGCAATATCATAAACTGAATTTACCATTTTGGCATCGTCACGATCTAAGAAATCAACTTTAAAACCTTTGATTCCCAAATCAGCATAATTTTTTAAAATTCCTGCTGTGTTTTTGGTCAGCGCCATCCACGAACTCCATAAAATAATGCCAACATTTCGCTCTTTTCCGTATGCAATCAAAGCTTCCAGATCAACATTTGGATTGTGTTTCATGATGTCGTCTTCAAGGCTCCAGCCTTCATCCAAAACTACATATTCGACTTTGTTTTTTGAGGCAAAATCAATGTAGTATTTATAGGTTTGAGTATTGATTCCGGCTTTAAAATCTATGTTGTAAATATTCCAGTCGTTCCACCAATCCCAGGCTACTTTTCCGGGTTTTATCCATGAAACATCTTTTATTTTTGAAGGTTTGGATAATTTCTGAACCATGTCATTATTAGCCAATTCGGCATCGTTTTTAGAAATAACAATAATCCTCCACGGAAAATTTCTGGTTCCTTTTGTTTTGACCAAATAATCCGCTCTTTCGGTAATTAATCGGTTTATATTATTAAATCCGCCGTTTTTTTCCTGCAAAGGATATTTCGAAAAACGAGATTCAAAACCAGATTTTGAGCTATTATTGGTTACAAATAATCCCGGATAATCTTCGAGATTGGCTTCTAAGAAAACGGCTTTTTTATGGTTTTTGAAATCAATTAAAAAAGGTAAAAAAGCCAAAGTATCTTTAGCAAATTCACTGATTTTTTTGTTTTCATAATGTGCTTCAAACGAAGAAATATAAGGATCTTTAGGATTTCTTAAATCACGAACATAAGGCATTAAAGTGTTGTAATCCTGATCAAAATTCAGAGAAACTTCTTCAGACTTTACAGTAAGATCTTTTTTCTTTTTAGTAATAAAACGATACGCCACGCCATCATCAAAAATGCGATATTCAATACTGAAATCATTTTTGAAATTTAAAGTCAGCTGATTGTATTTGTTTTGAACGGATTTCTTTTTGTAAAATGGAGTTTCAAAGAAAGTACCAACACTTTCTTTTTTCGAATTTAAAACAATGGCATTTTTTCCTAAAACCACATTTTCATCTAAAGTCATCGACATTGGCGAAGGCGCTAAAATCAAATCTTTTTCATGCGAAATTGTCCATGTAATTTTCTCATTTACAGCAATTTTAATTTCAATTTTTCCGTTAGGAGAATTCAAAACAAAATCCTGCTTCTTTTGTGAAAAAGAAAGGTTTACGAATAAGAAAAGCAGTAATAAAGATATAGGTTTTTTCATTAAGTTTGATTTGTTTTTTCCGTAGAGGCGCATGGCTGTGCGTCTTATGGGTAACGAATATATATAATGTAAACGAGACGTAGACGCACTGCTGTGCGTCTCTACGGAAAATTGGGATAAATAAGATTCTTATTTTTTCAATTTCAAATTATAATCTTTCACAATTTCCAAAGTCGATTTATCTCCATTAAAAACAGAATTCAATCCTTGTGGTTCCTGCGGAGGATCTGTTGTTAGCGGTTCGCCGGGATTCCATTTGCCAGTTTCGTTGAACGCTTTTCCTTCGCCGCCGTATCCCCAGAAATTTGCTGCTTGTAACGGACCACCATTTTTATGACTTTCCAGAACTCTTCCAAAAATATAATTGTAAAACTGATCGCGATAAACAGAAGAAGCGCCCGCATTCAAATTCTCATTTTCTCTTGGCAAACCAAATTCCTCAATAATAATTGGACGTTTCAAATTATTGGCAACCTTAATATGGTCGTCAATATATTTTCTGGCGTTTTCTAATGTCGTTGGTAATGTATTTGCAGCATTATCAGCTTTAAACCAATTCCAGTTTTTTGGCCAGATGTGCATGGTCAAATAATCAATATTCAGGTTTTGATGTGTTCTTTCGAAAATTTCCATGCTGTCGTTGGAACTATTTTTTCCCTCAGAACCTGTCGAAACCAAATGATTTTTATCTAAGCTATCAATCAAATTCACAATATTATTTAGCCAAACTGTAAATTTTGTTTCGTTTTCAACCGTAAAAAGTCTTGGTTCATTCCCAACCTGCCATGACATAATTGTATTGTCTTCGGTATATTTCTTTTTAGAATACTGGTTTGTTCTTCCAATAATAAACTTCACATGATTCTCTAAAGCTTGCATACAAGGCTCACAACTGTGAAATTGTTCTGTATACGACATAAACTGCGGCCAGGTATTCGGTGCAATATTCGGAACCGGAATCGCGCCTTTGCCATTCCATTCTAAATATTGCGACATTCCGCCAGACCATTCCCAATTGTTTGTCAAATACAAAACTGCATACATTTTGCGTTTGCTCATTTCGGCAATCAAAAAATCCAGTCCGTCAAGCAAGTCTTCATCGTATTTTCCCTGCTCGTATTGCAGCGCCGGCCGAACTGTAAAATCGTATTTTCCACCATCGGCACCAACCAAAATACGTAAATTATCAATTCCGTTTTTCTTCATTAAATCCAGTTCGCGAAGCAGTCTTTTTCGGTCGCCCACTTTTTTAGAAGCCAATAAACTTCCGTACCAATAATTTGTTCCAATGTACGCATACGGTTTATCACCTTTGTAAAATTGAGTTCCTTTTACCGTAATTCTTTCCTGCGCCTGACAAGAGATTGCGGAGAAAATTAAAGCGAATCCGAAGGTTTTAAGAAGAGTATTTTTCATTATTATGTTTTTTAGGGCTAGGGCTTTAGGTTTTATAAGAAGTTCTTGTTTGTCAGTTTATTTAATTGATTCCAATTTTATTACTTTGTCATTCCGAGGAACGAGGAATGACAAAAAATGAGAATAAATATGTGTAAATCAGTTTTAATCTATCAAATCCGCGTGCTATTTCTTCACTAGATTACTTCGGCAATTCATACATCTTCGGCAAAGAATTCAATAATGCCGATTTTGGCTTTTCTGTGAACGTTTTAAAATCAGCTGCATTAGATACAGAACCATTGGGTACAAAATAAGCTTCTTCACTATTCGTCCAAAACATTACATAACTTATCGAAATAAGCGGAACATCAAATGTAGGATGATCGTTTAACGCGGTATATAAATAAGTAGAAAACCAATCTGTAATAGGCGGAGTTGTTGCTGTAATCTGATATCCTGTTTCGGTCAAAGCCGCAATTTTAACTTTGTAATGTGCTAAAGTTGATATCATTTTCAATTTTGAATTGGCAGTTTTAGCACCAGTAAGTCCTTGATTGTTAAAGTCACCGTAATTGTCAATTCCTAAAACATCAACATAGGCATCTCCGGGATATCGACTTAAATAAGAATCTGCTGTTGTATAAGAGTTATCAGGCGAAAACGCATACAAAACATTATGAACGCCTTTTGTATTTTTTAAATAGTCAACTGTAAATTTATAAGCAGTTTTGTATTCTTCGGGCGTACAAAAATTGGCGCCCCACCAAAACCAGCTTCCGTCAAATTCGTGGAAAGGCCTAAAAATTATTGGAATCAATTCTCCTTTTGAACCTTTTAGATTTAGGAATACGCTGGCCACTTTATCCAGTTTTTTCTTGTACCATTCATGATTTGCTCCGCCAGGCAAAATACTTTTAAAAGCAGTGGTTTTTTGTGCCGATGTCATATCGGAAGCATAAAAAGAATCTTCATTATTAGGTTCTCTTAAATGCCAGCTAAAAGTATTTATAATGCCTTTGGCGTAAGCAGATTTCACATCTTCTATAATTTTTATTTCTTGTTGATAAAACCAGTTATCTGCTTGACTATTATTGTTTTTATCTGTAATAAACATAAAATCAGAACCTAAAACTGCGGGATCAAAGCCTGTGTTTTTCTTAATATCAGATTCTCCTCCTGCATTCTGATAGAAATTATTAAAAGCATCCTGCTGCCCAATGGCAACTTTGGTTTCACCTAGTTTTTTTAAATTATAAAATAAGGCTGCGGTTTCTGCAGTTGCACCTTTATCTACAATAAATTTTGTTACGTTTTGAGTGGTTAATTTAATATCGTCTACGGGATTTGGATCGGTTTTTTCAGGATCTGATTCAGTATCCGAAGAACAATTTGCGAATGCCAAAATCAACAAACTTAAAAAAGCTATTTTGAGAAATGTGGTTTTCATTTTTTGTGGTTATTTTAGTTAGTCTTTTTTGTGCAATTTTTTTTATGGAATCCGGTTAATTAATTCCAGACAAGCACGACTATTGTGATACGGGCATTTCCAGAATCCGGCTTTGTCTTTTTCAATCAGGGAATTATCGCGATAAACTCCCCAAAACCATTCTCCGTTTTTTTTGTCTACAATGTGTTTTTGAATAAAATTCCAGTTTTTCAAAACAATGTCTAAATGCTTTTCGTCGCCTGTTAGCTGATAGGCGTTATAAAAACCAATTAAAGCTTCTGCCTGAACCCACCAATGTTTTTCGGCAATTAATTCATTCTTTTCAGGATCAAATTCATACCATAAACCGCCGTCTGTATCTAAACCTTCTTGTGTAACTTCTGCTATATGAATGGCGTGTTTTTTATAATTGGCGATTAAAGTTTCATCTTCAGAAATTTCGGCGCATTGCAATAAAAGCCAAGCCGCTTCGATGTCGTGACCGTAGGAGATAACGTCTGGTTTTTCGATCCAGTTTTCATCAAAAAACAGGCGTAAATGTCCGGTTTTTGTATTAATGAAATGTGTTTCTATAGTTTGCAATAATTCGACAATATCGTTTTGAAGCGATTTGTCTTTCCAAACCTTAAATAAATTAGCATACGCTTCTACAATATGCAAATGCGTATTCATGGTTTTCTTTTCGTTGGCATCTTTATCGCTCAAACGCAAATCGTCGATAGGCTGCCAATCTCTGGTAAAAGCTTCTAAATAGCCTTTATTTATGGGGTCATAACTGTGTTTTTGTATTTTTAGATATAAATTTATGGCAATAGCCAAAGCTTTTTCATCTTTAGAAATAACATAATATTCCGTTAGTCCATAAATGGCAAAGGCTAAAGCATAGATTTGGTTTTTAGTATCTTTTGGTGTTTTGTCAACATTGATGCTCCAAAACAAACCTCCAAATTCGGCATCATAAAAATAGTTCGACAGAAACTCAAAAGAACGTTTTGCCAGATTTTTATGTTGTTCATTTTTAGTAATTTGATAGCTTGAAGAAAAGGACCATAAAATTCGGGCATTCAAAACAGAACCTTTTTCGGCAGTTGCAATTAACTGATCGTTAGAATCAATCTGACCAATAAAACCACCATTTTCGTTATCGATCGTATTTTCTGACCAATACTTTAAAATAGCATCAAGTTCTGCTGATAGTTCGGTTTTGAGTTGCTTGAGTTGTGTTGACACGTGAATTATATTGCGTTATTTTTTTCGATTTGATTGATAATCGTTTTTACAGAACCTGCAGAAATAAAAGTATCCGCCGGCGCATTTGTTACATAATCAACCAGTTTTTCTACAGATGAAATCGCTACATGCATTCTCGTATCTGATGAAGCGTAATAGACATAAACAGTTCCGTCGGCGTCTTCAATCCAACCGTTTGAGAATAGAACATTCGATACATCGCCAACCCTTTCAATTCCTTCAGGACCCATAAAATGACCTGCCGGAACGTGTGTTACTTTGCTAATATCGTGTAAATCTGTCATGAACATATAAAGTGTGTAACGTAATCCAGCCGCAGTGTTACGAACGCCGTGTGCCAGATGCAACCAGCCTTTTTCTGTTTTGATAGGAGCGGGGCCAAGACCATTTTTTAATTCGTAAATGGTGTGATAATGTTTCCCGAAAATAATTTTTTCGTCTTTTACCACCGGGTTTGTCATGTCATCTACATATCCTAAACCAATTCCGCCACCAGCACCAACATCAATAAATCCATCTTGCGGACGCGTGTATAAAGCATATTTTCCGTTTACAAATTCAGGATGTAAAACTACGTTACGCTGCTGGCCTGTATTCGAAATTAAATCCGGTAATCTTTCCCAGTTTACTAAATCTTTTGAGCGTACGATCCCGGCATTGGCTATAGCCGAACTTGTATCGCCTTTTGGTGCTTTTGGATCTTTCCTTTCGGTACAAAAAATTCCGTAAACCCAGCCATCTTCATGATTGATCAAACGCATATCATACACGTTTGTGTCTGGTTCTGCGGTTTGTGGAATTACACATGGTTTGTCCCAAAACTTAAAATTATCAAAGCCGTTTGGACTTTCCGCTATAGCGAAAAAAGATTTTCTGTCGATTCCTTCTACACGAACGGCAAGCAAATATTTTCCTTTCCATTTCATGGCACCAGCGTTAAAAGCAGCATTCATCCCGATTCTTTCCTGTAAAAACGGATTTGTTTTTTCGTTAAGATCAAAACGCCAGTTCAATGGCACGTGTGCTGCCGTGACAACCGGATTTTTGTAGCGCTCGTAGATACCGTTTCCGGCGTGGTCCTGAGGTGCATTTTTTTGCTCAATCAGGGTTTTATGTTCTTTTTCTAATGCTATTTTTCTGTCCTGAAAAGTAGTCGAAGATGTTATTGTTGTCATATAAATCGATTTCTGTATCCGTAATATTTTAGTTGGTTAAGTCTCTTTTTGCATTTAAATCCTGTTCGATCGTTTGAAGTTTTTCTTCAGATAAAGGGTAAAAAATGATAAAGGCGACTGATATAAAAGCTGCTAAAGCAGGAAGTATACTTAACATTAACTGAATTCCGTTTTGGGTCGAAACGGTTTGTTCAACATTGGCCTGAAAGCCAAAATACCCCAAAAGCCATCCTGCACCTGCACCGCCAATTGTCCAGCCAAATTTTTGTGACATTGATGAGGCAGAAAAAACCAAACCTGTAGCTCTGCGGCCTTGTTTCCATTCTGAATAATCGGCGCTATCTGCATACATGGACCAGATAAGCGGAAAAATGCAACCCGCACAAATGCTGATTAAAACCTGAAAACTCATGATTAAAAAAACATCTTCTTTTCCGAAGAGATAGAAAACTAAACTTAAGAGTGCGGCTAGAAACATCGCACCGAAAAAGGTTTTCTTTTTTCCAAATCTATTAGCAATTGGCGTTGCAGCAATAACTCCTATGATATTGGCAGCTTGTCCTAAAACCAAATAAATAGAAGTAGGCGTCATGTGAAAATCAGTCCCGAAAAGTGAGAAATCGAAGTTTACACTGCTGCTGACATAGTATTTAAAGTAATAAACGGCAGCTCCGTCTCGAATAGAGTTGAAAACCAAAGCGCCAATTCCGGCTCCGAGTAAAATCCACCAGGGTTTGTTTTTTAGTAAATCTTTTAAGTCTTCTTTTAAATTGCTTTGTTCGCCGTCAATTGGTTTTACCCTTTCTTTGGTAAAGAGAAAGCAACCCCAGAAAAAAGCTGTTGTGATAACTCCGAATACGGAAATGGTTGCAATCCAACCTGTTTTTGAGTTTAGGCTTCCGCCGAAATATTGTACTAACGGTTCAATTAACCAAAGTGCCAAAAGACTTCCGCCAAAAGCAAAAACCATTCGGTAAGAGGATAAAGTGGTTCTTTCTTTCCTGTCAGACGACATTACACCCAAAAGTGAAGCATAAGGCACATTGATTAAAGAATAAATCATCATCATGGCTGAATAGGTTACGTAGGCGTAGATTATTTTTCCTTTTTCGTCAAAGTCAGGGGTGTAAAAAGTTAAAACGCCAATTACGGCAAAAGGCACGGCAACCCATAATAAATAAGGTCTGAATTTTCCCCATTTGCTTTTTGTTCTGTCGGCGATGATTCCAACAATTGGGTCAAAACACGAATCCCAGATTCTAGTAATCAAAAACATGGTTCCTACTATGGCAGGTGCCAATCCGAAAACATCGGTATAGAAAAATAAAAGGTACATGCTGAAAATTTTCCAGAACATCGATGATGCGGCATCTCCAAGACCGTAACCTATTTTTTCTTTTAAACTAATTTTGTCGTGCATTTAGGTTTTTTTTAATGGTTGTAATTTAGATTGGGTTGGTTTTTTTAATATTCTATGTGTTGAATTTTTAGCACGCAGATGACGCGGATTTAAGCGGATTTTTAATTCTCAATTTTTATCAATGTCTTTTTCAAATAAGGTTTTGTCTAAATTATAAAACTGAACAAAATCTTTCTCACTTATTTGTCCGGTATATGGCGCGTAATAATGCATTTTTTGTTCTTTTTCCTGCCAGCCGTGATTTCTCCATAATAAAACATACGATATTTTATAATCTCCAATGGCTTT